>Ga0299913_10000128_pt1 | contig 37662 bp, 40 predicted proteins | sample RVTome_9_FD_201360 | JGI IMG/M metagenome (GOLD analysis project Ga0299913, IMG submission 201360) | Soil microbial communities from uranium-contaminated site in the Upper Colorado River Basin, Wyoming, United States - RVT155D38 (version 2) ... | reverse complement strand
GATATCCCCCCCGACCCGAGCCTGGTGGTCACGTATAGGACCGGTGCCCCTATGAGGACGAGGGCCGTGGCACGACCGGGAGCGGTCGCCACCCTCACCTCATGACTGATCTCCGATTGGGCAAGGGCGAGAGAGCCGATCTCGTCGAACAGGGCAGCGGAATCGCTTCCGGCCCGAGCCGCCGTAAGGACAATCAACCGCAGCTCCTCACCGATGGACGGGAAATAATTGGCAATCGCGGCGGAAGCATCCTCCAACGACGAGCCAACCGGGATCGGGTCGCAACCCAAGGAGACCGCTGCGGTTCCAACCGCGGCCCGGAGGGTGGCTCCGGCACGGAGCTCGGCCGCCACCACCTCGCAGAACAGGGAAGGTCGGTTGCTTTCATGGGATCGCGTTCGGTGCCAGTGGATGGCGATGAGCCCGGCAAGAGCAAACGGCAGGTACACGGCACCCGCGAGCAAGGCGAGCCGTCGCAGGTCGACTCCGGCGGCGAAGGCCACAGCGATGAGCACGGCGACGATCACGAGGTCTCCCTCGGCACGTCCTCGTCGATTGCGACGATCTTTCGCCCGCCGTCGATTCGATCGATTTGCACCACTACGTCTACCGCGGCCAGGAGCTGACGGGAAACGGCTGCCTCGGAGGTGTCCCCTGCGCTCAAGGCCAGTGTCTCGATGCGGAGCAGGGCCTCCTTTGGTGAGTTGGCATGAACCGTCGTCATGGACCCGCGATGTCCTGTGTTGAGCGCCGAGATGAGATCGAGAGCCTCACCGCCACGGACCTCGCCCACGATGATTCGGTCGGGGCGGAGCCGCAGAGCCGACCGGAGGAGCGAGCGAATCGTGATCGCCCCCGCTCCTTCGGCATTGGCGGGCCGGGCCTCGAGACGGACGACATGGCCCGGCAGGCTCAATTCGGCAGCGTCTTCGATCGTCACAACCCGCTCCGCAGGATCGATGGCCGCTGCAAGCAGGTTGAGGAGGGTCGTCTTGCCCGCACCCGTGCCGCCTGAGACCACGATGGTCTTGCGGCCCTCCACGGCCTCAACCAAGCGTTCGAGCTGCTTTTTGGTTGCGGTTCCCGACTCGACAAGATCCGGCAACGTCGCAATTCGCTGGGTGAAGCGTCTGATGGCAATGAGCGGTCCATCGACCGAAGCGGGAGGAAGGACCGCATGAAGCCGGGACCCGTCCGCCAATCGGGCGTCGACCATCGGGGAGGAGCGATCGATGCGAAGACCGAGAGGTGCGATCGCCCTCTCCACGGTGGCCACGACATCGTCCTCAGATCCGAAGCGGGCATCGACCTGCTCCAAACCCGCCCCCCGGTCGATCCAGACCTCGGTAGGGCCGTTGACCAACACATCGCTGACGTCGGGATCGTCGAAGAAACGTTGCACAGGTCCCAGACCGGTCATCTGATCGACCACGCCCGCCGAGTGTTGTGCGTTATGCCAGGGAGACTCGGCATCGAGTAGCCGGTTTGCCTCCAAGGCGATGTCTTGGGGGTGGAATTCCGTGTCACCGAGGGCGATCGCCCTGCTGATTCTCTCCACTACGCCCATGGCATCTCCCAGATCGGGCGCCAGGCGTCCATCCATCTGCTTCGTCGGGGAAGGTGACCAGACAGCATCCTGCGGACAAGGCGGCCGCGGAGCCGGGGGAGAACGGGGCCCGGTCCGGGCGGCTCCGCACCTGCGCCCACCGGCTGCCACACGCCATGGCCGACTCGTGGTGTGGGTGCGAGGATGCCGGGGAACAGCGGGATGACCGGCACCGTGGCGAAGGGAAGCTCGGTGTCGGGCGACCTGACAACAATGGCAGGCCAGTGCCCGGCGAGTTGCCCAAGCATGTCGACACCGAGCGAGCGGTCGACATTGCCACCAGCGATGAGGGCGACTCCGGGACGACCTGGACTGAGTTCCGCCAGCTTGGGGCCTTCCGAGACCAGGTCGGCCAGCGTTCTGCTGGTGGTCCGCGACGTCGTTGCCAGGTCGACCAGTAGGGCTGTGCCGGCGGCCGCAGCAAGACCTATCGGCGCTACCGTCGACAAGACCGGATCTGGCGACCACACGCCCAAGATCGGGTGTCTCCCCTTCCCAACCATTCCTCGAACATATGGTGCTCGAGAAAGCTGCACAAGACCCTTGTCCCCACCGGGTTAACTTGATGTCGTGACAGCCGTTGCCTTCTTCGACCTCGACAAGACCATCATCGCGAAGTCGTCGACCCTCGCCTTCACCCGTCCCATGTTCAAAGCTGGTCTGCTCAGCGGCACGACCCTCGCCAAGGCGGGCATCGCCCAGGCCTATTACCAGGCATTTGGCGCTGATCACGACCAACTCGAGCGCATAAAGGACGAGCTATCGGCGATGACAAAAGGCTGGGATCGGGACGAGATCGAGGCGCTGGTCACCGAGACCGTGGACGAGGTAGTCACGCCGCTGGTGTACGCCGAAGCCCTCGCCGTGATGGAGGAGCACCGCGGCGCAGGGCGTCGTGTCGTGGTCATCTCCGCCAGCCCCGAGGAGATCGTGCGACCACTGTGTCGATATCTCGGCATCGACGACATCATCGCCACCCGAGCGGCTGTCGACGACGAGGGTCGATATACCGGTGAACTTGAGCTCTATGCCTACGGCCCGGGCAAAGCCGAGGCGATGAGGGTCATGGCCCAACGAGACGGCATCGACCTGGGCGCGAGCTATGCCTACAGCGATTCGATCACAGACCTGCCCATGCTCGAAGCAGTGGGCCACCCCGTGGTCGTCAACCCCGACTCCGCACTCAGGGCAATCGCCACCGAGCGGGGCTGGGAGGTCCGTCGTTTCGAGTCTGCCGTGACTTTGCGAGACAAGCTGCCTGCGATCGCCGCTTCAGGCGCGGTGGCTACCGGGATCGCCGCGATCCTCGCCTACTGGGCGCTCAAGGGGAGGAAATCGGGCTGACTTGCCAGGAGTAGCCTGCCTCCCGGACCGCACGGAGCAAGTCCTCGGCGGTTGCCTCCAGCACTCCGATGCGACGCAGAACCACTTTGTTGAGGACAATCGCCTCGACGAGCCACATCTCATCGCGGTCCAGTGACTCCACCGATTTGCCTTCCTTGCGTTTGACCGCATCGACCAAGGGGGCCACCAGCAGAGCGGCGGGTCCGATATCTCCAGGGATTTCGAAGTCCAACGGATTGCCCTGATTATCGAAAACGACCCAATCCCCGCGGAGACTGTCCGCGAGCCGGACGGTGGAGATCGTCACCTGGATCAAAGTACTCTCGCCAGGATGCCTTCACGAGCCATGGTCATCGTCGGCGGCGGATCGAGTACCCGTTTCGGAGGCGACAAGCTGATGATCGAGGTGGAGGGTCGGCCTCTGATCGCACACACCATCGACGCGATAGCTGAACACGTCGATGTGTGTGTGGTTGTATGCCGGGCCGAGCACGTAGAAACCGTGGAAAAGCTCCGCGAGGACATCACCGTCGCTCCCGGCGGGAGCACCCGTACCTCGAGTGAGATGGCAGGTCTGGCCGCGATCGGCCTGGAAATCGACCTGATCGGGATCCACGACGCAGCCAGACCGACGGTCGACCCGGCAATGATCGAACGTCTCTTCGACGTTGCCCGGTCGGAGGGTGGGGCTGTCCCTCTCGTCGCATACGACCGGCTGATCCTCGACAAGCGGACTGTTCAGCCGGTGCCCGGGCTGCACGCGGCGCAAACCCCTCAGGTGTTCAGAGGCCCCGACCTGATGTCCGCCTATGTGAGGGCCGCACAGACCGGCTACGAAGGCCATGACACCGTGGAGGTCGTGCAACGCTTCTCCGACGTGAGGATTGTCGGAGTCGCCGGCGATCGTGACAATGTGAAGGTGACATACCCACGAGACCTCGATCGGATCAGGGATCGGCTGTCAGGCTCTTCTCATACCTGAGTTCGGTGACCTGGACCCCACCGATCGCTTCGACCCTGATGGGTTTGCCCAACGCCCAACCCTGTCTCTCATAGAAACGGCGCCCCCGCTCGTTGCCATCCAGGACCCAGAGAAGGGCGCGCTCATGGCCCTGCTCGGCGAGGGCGGCCTCGCCTGCGACGAGGAGCGCATGGCCATGTCCTTCATCCCAGTGCTCCGGATGGACATAGATCGCAAATATCTCCCCCCAGCTCTCCTCATCGGATGAGCCAAAGGTGCAGAACCCCACGGCGCGGCCCTCCCCGCTGACGAGAACATCAGCTCCCCCGTCGATTTGTCTCCGCCACCACCCGGCCCGGGCACGCCGGTCCAGATCATTGAGGTAGCTCTCCGGGAAGATCCCCGCGTAAGCCATCTGCCAGGATGCGACGTGGACATCGGCGAGGTCGGTGGCATCGTCGACGCTGGCCCATCGAACCACGGCTCACTCCTCTTCGTCTGAATCGGCGCCGCCGTCGAATTCCTCCTCGTCCTCATCACGGCTGCCGAGAACCCAAAAGGCCAACAGCGAGAGGGAGCCCGCGCCGAGTGCGATGGCGAGCCACAGCGATCGCCGGGACTCGTTGCTCAGCTCGTCCTCTGACAAAGTCGTCGTGGTGCCACCCGATCGCTGGACCAATTCCGCGCCCATTTGTGCGAGTGACACCGGGTCAGAGCTGTCGCTGTCGTCCCCGACAACCTCAAAAACGACGAAGTAGTTCTTCGGCTCGAGTTCGGTGCGAAGACCGAAAGTGCCATCCCCGCGGTCGAGCAGCGGAAGGATCAACGGCTGGTCCTCCTCAAACGTCAGATGGGCAATCACCGTGTCTGGTGACCCGGACACCTCGACATCTATAGAAAGGACCATCACCTCCCCGTCGATCGACTCGACGGTCGCGGTTGCAGAGCCAAACACGCCACCCAATATGACCGCGGCAAGGAGGGCTCTCATGGCGCCCACTCTCCACGGTCGATCAGGAGTTGCTTCAGCACATCGGGACGGTCCGTAACAAGCCCGTCCACGCCCAAGTCGAGGAGCCGGGTCATTTCGGCAGGCTCGTTGACCGTCCAGACGTGCACTTGGAGCCCTGCATCGTGGGCCACTGCCACCAATCTGGCGTCGACGACTCTCACACCTCGCACGTGGGTCGGAAGCTGGAGAGCATCGGCTTCACCGGCGGCGCGTCGACCTACCCGAGAGGCGAGCACCCAGAGTCGGGCCAGAGTCGGGCCGACCGACGTCGGGACCCGGCCGTTGGTGATGGCGCGAAACTTGGCGAGTCGGGCATCCGAGAACGACCCGACGATGAGTCGGTCATGCGCCTCCAGATCGTCGATGAGGCTCGCCAGCGGCTCGGCGAGCCCATCGCTCTTCAAGTCCAGTACCACCGACGTATCGGGAAACGTGTCCAGCAGCCATTCGAGGGTGGGAACTCTGGCGCCAAGCTCACGGTAGGGAAACCCGTCAGCGGTCCCATGTCGGTAGCCGGCGTCGAGCGACTGTAGCTCTGCCACGGTCAGCTGCTCGACACGGCCGGTCGAATTGGTGGTGCGGTCCACCGTCGGATCGTGAAAACACACGAGGACACCGTCTGCAGTCAGGTGGAGGTCGGTCTCGAAATGGCGGTATCCCAGATCGTATGCTCCCCGGAACGACGTGTCTGTGTTCTCAGGCCAGAGGACCCTGCTCCCTCGATGGGCGATCGGCACAGGACGGCTCCACCGCTCGGGGTCGAGACTCATACCGACACGGTAAACGCACTCGGTGGTCTTCGGAAAAGGTGAAATGACTACCAATCAGAAAGCGGCGGGTGGGGACCCGCCGCTTTCCTAAAAGGTCGAGTTTCGGTTTGGTTACTGCGACACCCGGTCCTTCAGCCCCTTGGAAGCGCTGAAGTGCGCGTAGTTCCTGGCCGGAATGGTGATCGTCTCTCCTGTCGCCGGATTGCGTCCCTGGCGCTCCGAGCGACGTTTCACTGAGAAGCTGCCGAAGCCGGTGATATTCACCTTCCGGCCTGCATCCAGCTCCACGGCGATGACTCCTTCACCATCTTTGGTGGAGAAGAGGTGGTCAATGATCTCCGCGGCCTGAGCCTTCGAGATGTCCGCCTTCGTGGCGAGCTTGTCAGCCATCTCGGATTTGTTCACGACGCCTCCTTGTGGGTCGATGGTCTCGCGGCACTGATGCTGCGACGATGGGGGCAACGATAGGCCATATCCCAATGGATACCTATGTTTTCCGTGTTTTACGATTCGCGAGGCCGAGGAGGGCCCATGACCACCAAATACGAGCTCGACGCCGATGTGGCAGTCGTCACCCTCAATCGCCCGGAGCGATTCAACGCCATCGACGCCGCGATGTCGGCCTCCCTGGTCGCGGATTTGGCCCGAGCCGGCGGCGAAGCACGGGCCGTCGTTCTCACTGGAGAGGGCAGGGCCTTCTGCTCGGGGGCGGATCTCTCGGGATTCGTCGACGAGTACGACGACGGCGGTCCTGACCTATCCAGGCATCTCGACGAAGAGTTCCACCCCATGGTCCACGCCATCGCCGAGTGCGCCGTTCCCGTCGTGGCGGCCGTAAACGGTGCTGCGGCAGGTGCTGGCATGGGCCTGGCGTTGGGATGTGACATCCGGGTCATGGCCGAATCCGCCTATCTGACCTCAGCCTTCACCGCCATCGGGCTTGTTCCCGACTCGGGCACGACCTGGCTGATGCCACATCATGCCGGAACTTCTGTAGCTCTAGAGATGGCCTTGACCAATCGTCGCATGCCCGCTTCGGAGGCTTTGGACCGGGGACTGTGCGTGGAAGTCGCCGCCGATGACGAGGTGGTCGAAAGGGCCGTCGCGTACGCCGTCAAACTGGCCGAATTGCCCACAGACGCCCTCGTCAGCACCCGTCGGCTCATCCACGGATCGTCGCGGCTCACGTTCCGTGAGGGCCTCGATGCCGAGATGACTGAGCAAGGTCGTCTCGGCCTCACCCCGGAACACCGGGAAGGCGTGATGGCGTTCTTGGAGAAGCGGAAACCTGATTTCAAGAACCCGACGCACGAATGAGACGCTGTAGGGACCACATATGGCCCCTACAGCATTAGGAACGCGTTCAGGGCTTGATCAGGTAGACCTCGAGGGTGATCTTGCCGGCGGCGCCGTGGCCGAATCCCACGGCGACCTCGTCGTTCAGCCATGCCAGATCCTCGTTGCCGGTTTCGAAGACGATGAGTTCCTTGGGGTCGGCAGACTGGTCCTCGTTGGCGATCGACACACCGGTCGCCCGGTAGGAAACGGTCTCCCGCTTCTCTCCGATGGTGCCGTGGATTTCGAGACTCATGTTGCCGTCCGAGCGCACCGTCACGTAGTCGACACCTTTGACCGGGCGCTCTTCGTCCCAGTGCTCGCTGGTGGCTGTGCCCTCGAACGGAAAGTCGATCCGCATCCCTGCGGGGGCTTTGCCGATGACGTTCATTCCGAGATTGGCATCGATGGTGCAGAACTTCTCAAGTGACGGCATTTCTTCCTCTCTGACTCCAGAAGACTCACGCTAGCGGGGACTCTGCGAGCAGGCTCCGGACCTCCTCGTCGCTGGTCTGGGTGAAGTCCCGATACCAGTAGCCAACAGCTCCGAAGCCTCCGGGGCGGCTGAGGATCACCGTGCGATCTGCCAATCTCTCCAGATCCACCAACCCTTCGCGAGGGGCAACCGGGACCGCCAGCCACACCGATGCCGCCTCTTTCTCTATGAGCACCTCAACCGCGGCGCGAGCGGTCGAACCGGTCGCCAGACCATCGTCGACAACGATTGCGGTGTGTCCCACCGGGGAAATTGGCTGTCTTACCACCCGGTAGGCACGGACCCTCGACTCCAACTCTCGTTGCTCGACTGCGACCGCCGAGTCGAAGGCAGGCACGTCGACTCGAGCCAGCCTCAGAACATCCTCATTGCGGATAGTGACGTCTCCCTCGGCTATCGCACCCATGGCAAGTTCCGGTTGGAAAGGCACGCCCACCTTTCTAACGATGAGAATGTCGAGCGGGCATGCGAGGGAGCGGGCCACTTCGTACCCAACTGGAACTCCGCCGCGGGGCAAGGCATAGACCACGGGGTCCGATGGGGTGAGATCGGCCAGCTGTGCCCCCAGGAGCACCCCGGCATGGCGTCGATCCTGGAACCTCATCTCAGCCGTATCGTTTCACGTACCTCTCCAGCCAGGGCATGACATCGTTGAGATAGTCGGCGGCCTCGTCGACGGGGAGGGTTCGCCCGGCATAGTTCATCAGCATGATCTGTCGGGAAGCATGGAAACCGTCCAACTGCCGTTCGTCGACAATTGGCCACGGTGCCACCGATTCGAACCCCTTGCGAAAAGCAGCCCGGACGTCGGTGACCAATTCACTCTTTCGAGAAGAGTAGAGACAGATCGAGGCGTCCTGGGCCGGCAGGGCCCACATGACGTCCTCGAAGTCCAGCGCATACAGTCTGCTACTCGCTATGTGGACGTTCCACTCGTGGAGGTCGCCGTGGACCACCTGAGGTAGTGCGTTGGCATACGAATCATCGAGAACTCCCTGGGCTAGCTCCATCGCCTTCCGGATCGTCGTGGTCCGGGACCTATCGAAAAGGTGGCCGTAGGCAGGGTTCTGGATGATCACCGGGTCGAAATCCTGCCTGTAGTAGAAGACCTCGTCCCACAGCCTCATCCGCTCTGGAGTCGGCGGCATGAAAGTCCGTCCGTGCTGTTGCAGCGAGGCGCACATCGCGCCGAGAAGACGATATGCAAAAGGTCCGGATCCATCGCCCATCTGACGCCCCGGAACCCATGAGAAGAGAACGCACGCACGCTCCTTTTCGATGGTGTTGTCGAACTCGTCGACGATCAACTTCCCTTCGGATGTCGCTATTGGCTGGACCACGTCGAGCCCGGTTTCCCCGCGGATCGCGTCGAGCCAGGAGACTTCGATCTCGATATTGGAGCGGTAGTTGGCGTGTGGTGTCCCCACCCGGAGGACCATCTGGTTCCCGTTTTCGGACACGACACGGAACATCACGTTGGAATGGGTCACGAGGTGCTCTATCTCCCGATGCTTGAACGGATAGCGCGTCAGGACCCTCTCCGCCAGCGGGAGGAGCCGCGTTGCCTCAGCTTGTGACCTGGATACGTGCATATCGGGGGCGGGAGGTTGGTGCCCACGGATATTGTCGTCCATTTTGGCCTCAGGGCATAGGGACTTGATCAGGGACTTCCGACCCAATTAGGTGATCGCCCCTTCTGCGATGCCACCCGTCCCAAAGGGCCAACATCGACGGCAAAACCAACACTGCGGCGAGAAGGGAGAGGCCAATGGCGTAGACCGTGACCTGTCCCATCTGGCGGAACGGGATCAGACTCGATGTGATCAGGACACCGAATCCCGCCATCGTCGTGAACGCAGATCCGGCCAACGCACCACCTGTGTGTCGCATCGTTGATCGCATCGCCCTGTCCACGTCATTGGTGGCGCGTCGATCCTCCTGAAACCGACGGGCAATATGAATCGTGAAGGGAACGCCGATCCCAATCGACAGGGCAGCGATCGTGGCCGTGACCGGGCCGAACGGAATGCCAGTTGCGTACATGAGCCCATAGGTCCACAAGACGACCAATGCCACGGGTGCGATAGTGACGAGACCGAGAAACCACCGTCTCGACTCGAGATAGAAACTGATCATCAACACCAGAGCCGCCACGCCGATGGTCAAGAACAGCGAGGCGCTCTGTGATGCGGTCAACTGGTTGACGACGGCATCGCCAATGATGTTGTCCGACGTCGCGATCGCCGATACACCCAGATCTTCCACGGGCGCAAAGGCACTGTCGAGCCCTGCACCGAGATCGGTGACCGCCTCTCCGGCTGTCGTGGTGATGTCCCAGAGAAGAGCACCGACCGCGTCGTCGTCCATGGCGATGACAGCCGACGCCTGGTCAGGAGCAGCCGAGAGCATCGCTTCATATAGAGGAGTGACATCGGCATCCTGAGCCACCGTGAGGTCCGGGCCCAGCCCCACGTCCTCAGCGGCAGCGAGAAGATCGGGTGGGGTGGATTCTGGCCCACCGGAGAGCATCTGGCCGAGTAACCCGATGGGCGAGTTTGCGTTGGCGAAGTCACCCTGCTCGCCCTCGATGGTCGACACATCCTCGATCCCGGCGAGTTGGGCATTGGCTGCCACAAGGGCGTTGTGAACCGATCCGCCTATCGGCTGGTCAGGTGTGGCTTCGACCAGGACTTTGGTCTGCTCCCCGAAGCCGCCGCCAAAGTCGTCGGCGAGGATGTCCAACGTGCCCACGTATTCGGAGTCATCGGGCAGGAAGTCGGTGAACGAAAACCGCGTCTCCAGCTGAGTGAACCCGTAGAACCCGGCTGCGCCGAGGATCAAGGCGACGATGAGCGTCGGGATCGCGGCGTGCTCGGCGAGCAGGGCGAGCTTCTCCATGATCCGGGGGAGCGCCCGGTCGCCATGCGCTTGCAAGGACTCAACGGGAAGGGCCCCGTTCCGTTCCGCCCTGCGGTCGAGAAGAATCCTCACGGCCGGGACGAACGTGAGCATCAACACGAAGGCGACAACGATCCCCAGAGCCGAGAGGATGCCGAAGTCCTTGAGGGCGGGAACCGGGTTGAAAACGTTGGTCAGGAACCCGAGGACCGTTGTGATGGTCGCCAGGAACAGCGCGATGCCAACAGACGTCACCGCACGTGTCATCGCGCCGTCCACATTCTCACCTTGACCGATCACCTCTCGATAACGGGAGGTGAGGTGAATGGCGTAGTCCACTCCGAGACCGATGAGCAGTATCGGAACGATCTGGGTCGGCGCGGAGAATGCATCGATCACACCGATCTGCTCCAAGAGATAGCCTCCACCCTGCATGATCCCAATAGCCATGACGATGGTGAGCAGGGTCAGCAGCATGTCGGTGATGGTGCGTCGGACCGACGCAAACCAGCTGCCCTCCTTGCCCGGTGACAACCAATAGACAAAAAGCAAGATGAGCAGGATCACCGCGAAAGCGAGAGCGAATAACTGGCCCACTTCACTGGTGAAGTCGTCGACACCGGTCAGGAGCAAGGCAAACGAGAAAGGCCGGATTTCGAGCTCGGTATCTATCCGAGTCAGCTCGTCGGCCATCGCGCCTTCGATCTCGACCTGGTTGGTGAACTGCTCGTCGGTGGTGGCGCCCGGATAGCCGCTCACGAAAGCGAGGGTCATACCTCCGGACGCAGAGACCGTCTCCTGGTCGAAGTCCTGGGATACAAGCCGTCTCAGGAACGAGATCTGCTCGGGCGGTGAGTTGGCGGGCTCGAGCGAAGCCACATAGAACTCTTTGACCAACTCATCGGTCATCTGCTCGATGGCGATTCCCTGGGCGACCATCGCCTGCTCCACGCCCGAGAGGAAGTGGACGATGCCTGGCTGCTGCTCCGTCTCGGCGATCGATTCACCGACCTCCGAAGCTCGAATGGTCTCGGACGTCGCGATGGCAGCCTTCAAACCTTCGACCGTGATGACGTCACCACCATCTTCATGGACGATGACCTGAACGGTGGTCGCAGTGCTCTCGTCTCCAAACCAGTCGGCGATCCGCTCCTGAGCAGCGATCTCCGCACTCTCCGGAGCAAAGCCCTCGTTGCCACTGGCGATCTCCACCTGCCCCGCGAACGAGCCGATGGCCGCGGTCAGGATCAAGACGACGACGATGACTACCCACGGCAAACGTCGCGCGACAGCGGCGAGAGCCGAAACGATTGCCTTCAAGATCTACCCCCGAGCAAAGATGATTTCTGTGGAAGTTGGGTGGATGGTCGTACCGACCAGCAGTATTCCCAAATCCGCGAGCCGTGAGTTGCCGAAACGAGTGGGGACACAACGGACGAAACCCAGGATTGCAGACACCGCTGAGCGAAGGTCCAGCGCCCGAAGTTCGCCAACCCACCAAGCTCGACGGACTGCCATGCAGCAAGTCCACTGTGTGGCGGGCTAGAGGGCGGCGTCGAGAGCGCTGAGAAAACGACGGTTCTCTTCGTCATCCCCGATGGTCACCCGCACCCAGCCGGAGCCGATGCCACGGATGATCACACCCTGCGCAGTCATGTCGGCCACGACTTGCTCGGCCCTCTCACCCAGGTCGAAGTACACGAAGTTGGTGTGACTTTCCGCCATCCGAAGGTTTCGCTCGGCCAGAGCCCCGACCAGATGGTGGCGTCGCGCCGAGTTCTCCGACTGACGTCTCTCCAACTCGGCCGGTTGGCCCAGCGAAGCAAGTGCCGCGGACTGGGCCACCTGATTCACCGTCAGAGGCGCCTGAACCTTGCGAAGGTCACTGATCAAGTCGGTCCGACCCACGGCATAGCCGATTCGGTGGGCGGCCAGAGCGTAGATCTTGGAGAAGGTGCGTAACACAACGACGTTGGGTCGCTGGACCGCCATCGGGATCTCGGTGTGATAACCCGGGTCAGTGACGAACTCGTGATAGGCCTCGTCGACTATCACCAGAACCGAGTCGGGCACCGTATCGATGAAAGCCTCGATGTCTTCGGCGTCTCGAATCGTGCCCGTGGGATTGTTGGGATTGCAGACGACAACAACTGTGGTGTCGTCGTCGATGGCCGATGTCATGGCATCGAGGTCGAGCCGGAACGAGTCATCCAAAGGAACTTCGACGAACCCCGAGCCGGCCCAAATGGCAGCGAACCGGTACATGATGAAGCTCGGCCACCCGTACACGATGTTGGTTCCGGGTCCCCCCACCGCGGATGCGATCTCGGAGAGCAACGCCACACTTCCGGCGCCGAACATGAGATTGGAGAACTCGACGTTCAGTTCCCCGGCCAGGGCATGGCCAAGATTCCAGCACGCATTGTCGGGATAGCGGTTCGACCGTGCCAATACCTGGGTCGCAGCTTCCACCACCCCGGGGAATGGCCCCTCCGGACCTTCGTTGGCGGTCAGCTTGACGATTTCGGACGGATCGAGACCGTGTTCACGGGCCACATCGGCCAGTTGACGACCTACCTTGTACGGCTTCAGGGCCGCGATCTCTGACCGAATCCTCGGCACGCTGCGAACTTAGCGGCCCGCCACTCAAATAGCTGTGGCCTCTCTCCGGCCCTCGGAGACACACGCACCCTATTTGAATGAAAGACCGCCGGCTGCCTGCCACCGCCACCGCCTCCATCGAGTCCCGAGTTGTGCCAGACTTCATCCATGGGCAAGCTCGAGACGCTGCGGGTCATCGACGCCCAGGGAAACCTCGTCGCCGAGGATCCGGGTTTGGACCCAGAGCTGTACCAGGCCATGTACCGCAACATGGTGTTGTCGCGGACACTCGACCGACGCATGCTGGCGCTGCAGCGGCAGGGACGTATCGGCACCTACGCGATGTTGGAAGGTCAGGAGGCGGTTCAGATCGGATCGGCCCTGGCCCTCGACCCCAACGACTTCGTCTTCCCCAGCTATCGAGAACATGGCGTTCAGGTGACCAGGGGTCTGCCGATGGAGGTGCTCCTCGCCTACTGGAAGGGACTCCCCAACGCCGCCTGGGACATCGAGAAGTACCGCACGGGAATCGTGACGGTGCCCATCGCCTCCCAGCTCCCCCACGCCGTCGGCTACTCCTACATGTCGAAGCTGCGGGGCGAAGACACCGTGACGATCACCTACTTCGGGGACGGCGCCACATCGGAAATCGACTTCCACTCAGGGATGAACTTCGCAGGTGTCTGGAAAACGCCGACCGTCTTCATATGCGCCAACAATCTCTACGCCATCTCGGTCCCCTACAGCAAGCAAACCGCGTCCGAGACCATCGCCCAGAAAGCCGAGGCCTACGGTTTTGAGGGTCTCAGGGTCGACGGAATGGACCCGGTGGCGGTCTACCTGGCCACCAAGCTCGCGGTAGGCCGGGCCCGGGAGGGAAAGGGCCCGACCCTCATCGAGGCTCTGACCTATCGGTACGGACCCCACGCCACCGCCGACGACCCGACCCTCTATCGGTCGGACAAAGAGGTCGAGGAATGGAAACAGCGGGACCCGATAGACCGTCTCCGTCGTTTCCTCGAGGTTCGTGGAGAGTGGGACGAGCGCGCCGGCGAGAAGGTGGCGACGGAGATCACCGACGCCGTCGATGCCGCGGTGACCTCGCTCGAAGCCGAAGCCCTTCCAGGCAGGGACGATGCCATACGCCACGGATTCGCCCGAATTCCCCAGCATGTTGTCGACCAACTGCATGCCATGCAGCGCTCCCACGGAGAGCCCGAGACAGAGTTCGACAAGAGCGAGATCTGGCAGGTGGCCGACGACGAGCTGCCCGATGGCCCCGCCACACCCATGAACATGGCTGAGGCGCTGAACGCCGCACTCAAGCAAGCCATGGAGGCAAACGACGATATCGTCGTGCTCGGCGAGGACGTCGGGGTGGCCGGAGGCGTCTTCCGGATCACCGAGGGCCTCCAAGCCGAATTCGGGGAAGATCGCGTCATCGACAGCCCGCTGAACGAGTCGGGAATCGTGGGCACTGCCATCGGCATGGCTTTGGCCGGGGGACGTCCGGTTGCGGAGATCCAGTTCGACGGGTTCGTGTACCCGGGATTCGACCAGATCGTCAGCCACCTGGGCCGGTTTCGATTCCGCACCAGAGGACTTTCGTCGGTGCCGGTGGTCGTCCGCTTTCCCAGTGGCGCCGGGATCGGCGCCCACGAACATCATTGCGACTCCCCGGAAGCCTATTTCGTCCACGCTCCGGGCTTGGTCGTCATCTGCCCCTCGACGCCTTTTGATGCCAAAGGCCTTCTCACAGCAGCCCTCGAAGGCGAAGATCCTGTGATATTCCTCGAGCCCAAGGTGCTCTATCGAGCGGGCCGCAGCGACGTTCCGACCGGGCGCTTCAGCCTCCCGATAGGGCGGGCTCGCCTACGTCGTGAGGGCACTGACGTCACTCTGGTCACATATGGGGGGATGGTCCCGGTTTCGATGAAGGCCGCTGAGCAGTCCGAATACTCCGTGGAGGTCATCGATCTCAGAACCCTCTTTCCCTGGGATCGGGAAACAGTGCTCGAGTCCGTTGCTCGGACCGGGCGTCTCCTCCTCGTTCAGGAGCCGCAGGGTACCGCCGGCGTTGCCGCCGACGTGGCCGCCGTGGTGGCGGAGCACGCCATGTATGACCTCGAGGCCCCCATCGTCAGGGTGACCGGGTTCGATATCCCATGGCCTCAGTTCGCCATCGAGAAGCACGCCCTCATCGACGCCGATCGAGTAAAAGGCGGTATCGACCAGGTGATGCTGGGTTGAGCCTTGCCAGATGACGCCCTGAGATTTGTTGAATTCCACCACGCCCGGTTTAGGTTATTGACCTCGTGAGCCATTTGAGACCCGAAGACCGGGACGGGAAGCACCGCCTATCGGCCTGTCGCAAGGGCCGGCATCATTTCGGGGAGGCGCAAAACATCGGCGCCGGAATCGCGAGACAAGTGTGTGAAACCTGTCACGAAGTGACGATCGATCTCACGGGTGCCCACGAGCCCACCACACCGGTGATCCGACGAACCGGCAAGATCGGGACACGGGCTGGCGACTCGTAGCGAACTGGCGCTGCGGCGTCCTCACGATTCGGCGATGTGGCTCAACATCCCCCTGGACACCTAATCTGCCGCCCGTGACTCGCGTCATCCAGGCGGCGGGAGGGGTGGTCTTCCGGCACTCCCCCAAAGGGAAGCTGAAGATCCTGCTCGCGCACAGACCACGGTATGACGACTGGGGTTTGCCCAAAGGAAAAGCCGACAAGGGGGAGAGCCCCGAGGAAACGGCAATTCGAGAGGTCCTCGAGGAGACCGGCTATCACTGCAGGATCGTCGCGCCCCTCGGTGTTACCAGGTACCGGGTGAGCAACGGCGTCAAGGAAGTCACTTGGTTCGCCATGCGCCCGCTGCCGGACAGCCCCGGATTCAAGAAGAACAAAGAGGTCGATGCGATCAAATGGCTGGCGAGGAAACAGGCCAAGTCGCTGTGCGACTACCAAAACGACCGTCAACTCATCATCGAAGTCGACCTCAAGAAAATGGCACAGACCGGGACACTGTTCCTTCTCCGCCATGCCACTGCCGGGGATAGATCCAAATGGGAGGGGGTCGATGCCCTCCGCCCCCTCACCAAGAAAGGTCGTCGACAATCAGAGGCGCTGGCTGAGTCGCTTCGAGACGCAGGCATCGAGAAGATCTACTCCAGCCCGTATACCCGATGTGTGCAGACGGTCGAGCCACTCGCAGATGCGATCGGGGCCAAGGTCATCGAGCATGATGCTCTTGCCGAAGGCCCCGACATCGACGCCGCGTACGCGCTAGCCGACGAGATGGTCGGCTACAACGCGCTTTTGTGCAGCCACGGCGACGTCATCCCCGCCGTGATCAACCGCATGATGTGGGCAGGTCTGACTCTCGAGTCGAGGTTCTATTGCTCGAAGGGGTCCATGTGGGAGATCGACCTGGAGGGCGGCCGGTTCACGACCGCGCGTTACGTTCCCCCTCCAAACGTCTGAACCGCTGCTGAACGCCGGTTTATGCGGTCTGGGTGCGGAACACGAAGGCGAGGCCCTCCTTGGTGTCTTGCACATCCATCACGGCGTCCTCGAGAGGTGCAACCACTATTTCGTCGAGATGTACCTCCGTACCCGCTTGCTCTATGACTTGATCGGTCTCGGGTATCTCCTCGACGAACTCCAGACGGAGGGCGAGATTCCCTTCCTGGACTCGATCGGCAGTGAGCCGGGTCCCTTGATCCTGGGGGACTCCCTGAGTTTCGCGAAGGTTCTCCAGCGCCGCGGCGGCGTTGTCTGAGAGTTCCATCATTTCGTCGTCCCTTCTATTGGGTCTACCTCCCACCGTAGGTCGCAGACGCTGCTTGTCCATTCGAGGACGACGTAGATCCAAGTTTTCCCGAGAAATTCAGACGCTCTTGGTGCCCGCAGCCCAGTCGGCATAGAGGGCGGCGTAAACCCCATCACAAACCACGAGCTCACGATGATGACCCCGCTCGACCAGTTCGCCACGGTCAAAAACGAGCACGTCGTCGGCGCCCTCGGCAGTGGAGAGACGGTGGGCAATGGTCACCGACGTCCTACCCTCCGTGAGCTTGTCGATCGCGTGTCGCAGGGCGACGTCTAACGCCGGATCAACAGCCGAGGTCGCCTCGTCGAGCACGAGAAGATCGGGGCTGCCGATCCACGCTCTCACCAAAGCGACGAGTTGACGCTCCCCGGCCGACAGGTTTCCTCCCCGCTCCCCGGCCCTGGTGTCCAGACCTTCGGGCAAACCCTGCACCCACTCGCCCAGGCCGAGTTCGTGGAAGGCGGTCCACACCTCGGCATCGCTGGCATCGATCCGCCCATAGCGAACATTGTTGGCGACGGTGTCGTCGAACAAGAACCCCTCCTGTGGCACGAACGCCACCCGGCTGCGCAGCTCCTCGAGACGGATCCTTGCGGTCGGGACTCCCCCGATGTAGATCGTGCCAGAGCCGGGATCCATCAGCCGGACCAGCAGCTTGGCGAATGTCGTCTTACCCGACCCGGTCTCTCCGACAACGGCCACTCTGGATCCCACCGGGATATCGACGGTGATGTCGCGAAGCACCTCTTCTCCGTTGGGATAGGAGTAGCGAACATGGTCGAAACGAGCGCTGAGGCCCCCGGGGCGTAGCGGTTGTGGGTCGCTCGCGTCCTTGATATCGACCTCACCGTCGAGCACCTCCACGACCCGTCGCAGCCCCGAAGCCGCCGATTGGGCGAACTCCAGTGTCTCCACCAGGATCTGAAGGGGCTCGATGAGCAGGTTGGCCAGAAGCAGGAAGGCGACCAGAGTCCCCGCCGTCGTCCCCAGCTGCAGACCGATGAGGACGCCCCCGACGACGAGGGTGGTGGTGAGCAAACCGGCGAAGATCTCCGCCGTCGAGAAGAGGATGTTGCCGAAGCGGGCCGTCTTGAATTCGACCTGGAATCGCCGCTCCAGGGCACGGGCCACCTTGTGTTTGGTGGCATCCTCGGTGCCGTAGGCGCGAACGATCGGAATGGCGGTGATCGACTCACTCAGAACCCCGAGCGATGCTCCCACCTCTTTGCGGACCGCGTCGTAGTTGCGGGCGAGGATGCGCTGGAACCAGCGCATCATGAATAGATAGATCAAGACCCCGAACAGCACGATGAGAGCGAGCCGCCACTCGTAGAACATCATCACTGCCAGGGCCAGAAGCACCTGGCTCGAAGCGATGATCATGCCGACGCCCCCCCACTCCATGAACTCCTGGAGCGTGGTTATGTCCGATGTCACCCGGGACAACAGGTTGCCGCGACGCTCCGACTGCACGTGGAGCACCGACTGACTCATGATGTGGCGAAACGTCTTGGTGCGCAGATCGGACAGTCCTGTCGATGAGGTTTTGACCAGACGGAGCAGTGAGATCCGGCCGACGATCAAGCCGATGAGGAGGGCTGCCACCGCCACACCGGCGAGATAGAGAACACCCTCCATGTCAACTCCGGCGGCGTCGAGGACTTCCTCGTCGAGGATCCTCTGCAACACGACGGGGGTGACGACCGTCACGGCCTGGCCGACCATGGCCATGATCAAGGTGAGCCTGAGCCCTTCGCGAAGCGAAGGCGCCTCGAGAAGCGCACGTTTGATCAGGGCTCCAGCTCCACGGGGAGCACTCACGACGCCTCCCTGAGACGTCTGGCTTCTTCCTCGTAGGCGTGGACGAGACGGGCATAGCCGGGTTGGGTGGCAACCAGCTCATCGTGGGTGCCGTGGCCGAGGATCCGTTTCCTGTCGACGAAAACGACTTCGTCGGCGAGACGGATCGACGAGGGTCGGTAGGCGACTACGACGATTGTCGACGGAAGATCGGCGCCTTTGAGGGCACGCAGGATCTCGCCTTCAACCGACGGGTCCACTGCCGACGTGGCGTCGTCGAGAATCAGCAGCCGTGGCTTGCGCACGAGGGCGCGGGCCAATGCCAGTCGTTGGCGCTGCCCACCAGACAAGGTGGTGCCCCGTTCTCCCAGCTCGGTATCGAGACCCCGGGACAGCTCCGCGACGAACCCATCGGCGCCCGCCAATCGAATGGCCGTCGCCACCTCGTCGTCGCTGTAGTCCCCGTCGAGAGTGATGTTCTCTTTGACGGTGGCGTCGAAGAGGAAGGCGTTCTGGGATACGTAGGCCACCTCCTTGGGTAGCTCGGACCGGGCGAACTGACGAAGGTCACGGCCGGCGAGACTGATCGAACCCGAGTCGGGATCCCAGAGCCGGGCGAGGAGGAGTCCCAAAGTCGACTTGCCAGAGGCCGTTGGTCCGACGACGGCCAGGGTGGTTCCCGCCGTCAATTCGAGGTTGAGATCACTGAGCACGGCCTCGTCGTCGTACGCAAAGCCGACCGTCTGCCCGGTGACCGGAGCTGGTCCGGTCTCTGTGGCGGCTGTGGTCTCGCCCCAGGAGACGAAGTCGTCGGCGTCGAGCACTTGTTGCACTCTCCGCCAACCGGCGAGGCTGCCGGCGAGATCCCAGAGCACGAATCCGATGAGCTGGATTGGGAAGGCAAGCAGTGTGAGCAGATACGAGACCGTGACGAGGTCACCGGCACTCACGGCCTGGGCCGCGACCCGTGTGGCGCCCACAACGAGGAGCAGGATTATCAGCATCTGGGGCAGTGATCGCATGATCACCTGGTATTTGGTCCAGGTGGAGTTGACCGTGATGATCCGGTCCCGGAGGAGGTCGCTCGCCACACCGAACCTGTCCGCGACGAACGACTCACGACCGAGTGCCTTGACGGTGAGGGCACCATCGAAGCTCTCATGAGCGATGGAGGCGACGCGGCCCCGTTCCTTCTGCACCTGCTCCCACATGCCGAAAGTGATCCAACTTCCATGGACGTCGATGGCAATGGCGACGATCAGCCCAACCACAGCACCAACCCCCAGCCAGAGGTCGATAGAGGTGACGAGCACGACCGTTCCTACCAGCAGAAGTGACACCCCGGAGGCGTAAGGGAGCGGACCGAGAACCCCCGTTCCCTGATCGGTGTCGGCGTCGGCGACGGCGAGAAGGTCGCCGATCGCTTGCCGGTTGAACCATGACATCTTGAGTGTGAGCTGGTGCGCCAGTAGGTGGTTTCTGATGTCGCGGCGGGTGGCTCCGGTCAGGTAGGCGGCACCGGTCCGTCGTACCACGATGCCAAGTGCCTTGAACACGGCAACACCGGCGATGACCCACCCCGCCAGGAGGAGCAGTTCGGGCTCTTCACCCTCATCCAGACTGGGGATGATGACGTTGTCGGTCACCCACCCGACCACCCAGGAGGCTGCGATGATGGCCCCCGCGTACAAGGCGGCGCCAACCACCGCAATGGCGAAAGCAGCGGGGTGCAGCCTCACAAAACGCCGGATCAGCCTCACGCCGTCGCGCAGGACGGCCCATGGAGTTAGAACAGGTTCGGACATGCGCAGCCAAACGTAGAAGTTGAAGGTCGGTTCAAGTCAAACCCGGGGCCTTCGGGCCGACACCGCCATGTTACGACCTGACAGGCTGGTCGGCCGCCGAATTACTCGTTCCTAATGCTGTAGTGACCGTATGTGGTCCCTACGGCGTCTGGTTGGGCGTTGCTGACGCATTTCAGCGCAGCGACCAAAACTCGCCGGTTAGACCGTGGCGCGAGAAGAGTTCCTCTGCCTGCTCTTTGGTCGGCGGCTCCCAATCCGGATCTGTTCGATGTGCATACCAGTCCCGAGAGAACTCGTACATGGTCTGAGCGTGGCATGTGTAGCCCCGTTCGTCGCCCGCGCTTTCGATCCAGGCAGCCAGTTCAGCCTCCGACCGGAAGCCGTGGATGTTCGCTCAAGTGAAGCCGATGTCATCCCAGAAGCTGCGAGCTGGGACCAGCAGGCGAACATATCCGTTCGGTGAGACCAGCCCATCTTCGACCTGCCAGAGGAGACCCTCCTGTCCCCGGACAACACCGTCTCCCAACAAAGCGAGGATTGCCAGGGCATCCCAGGCACAGTTGGCGTACCAATGGCGGTCTCCGATCACGGAGAGATAGGGGGTGGGCACGCCAGAGAAGGGATGAGCCATCCACACCCGTCCGTCTGAGGTCAAGGCAATCCGGTGCTCGCCGGCCAGTTCTTCGAGGGCGATCCGGATTTCGTCCCTGCCCAGGTCTAATTGCGATACCAGTGCCGATGCGTCGACCCGATGGATCCCCTTGAGGAACATCTCGTAGACCTTGGCCCTGACTTCCCGTTCCAACGGTGTCATAGCCCGGATGCCGTCCGCTAGACCGTATCGACCAGTGCTTTTAGGAGATCCCGGATGGAGACGACGCCGGTGAGCCCACCGTCATCGCTGACGACCGGTAGATGGCGGTAGCCGGACTCGACGATCCACGAGGCGGCGTCCCAGACATCGAGGTCGGGGTCGAAAGTGTCCGGGTCATCGCTCATGACGGCGGATACGGCGGTGCCGAGATCGGTGTCGTTGGCCACTGCACGGCGGATGTCGCGCTCGGTGATCAGCCCGAGGAGGTTCATCCCCTCGACAACTGCGATGGATCCCAGATCGGACTCTTCCATCGCCACGGCGGCCTCGAGCAGGGTTGTGTCGGGCCCGCACACGTACGGCGTATTGCCCACGAGATCACCCAGCCGCATCACACGCCACGGTCCGCATTAGAGCGGAAAGCCCTCCACGTCGGCGGACCTTCCACACAATCGGGTTCGCTCAAACGAGATCGGCCTCACGGATCCCGAACGACGGATGCCTCAGCCTGCATAGCGCCAGCTTCTCGAGCTGGCGGATCCGCTCACGGGTGAGGTTGAACTCGTCACCGATCTCCTCGAGGGTTCGCGGAACGCCATCGAAGAAGCCATAACGCAGGGCGAGGATGCGGCCTTCACGCTCCGGGAGACGATCGATCGACTGACGGAGCGAGTTGGCCACGTCCATCTCCTCGGTCATCTGCACCGGGTCGGCGGCATCTTCGTCCTCGATGAAGTCACCGAGCTGAGCGCCATCTTCCCCGATGGGCTGCTCGAGGGAGACCGTATCCGCCACAGAGAGGGCCAGCTCGACCTTGTCGACAGTGACGCCAGCTTCTTCGGCTATCTCGTCGGGGCGGGGATCACGCCCGAGTTCGGCCTTGAGCGAAGCTTGCGCTGCTCGCACTGCAGCGAGTGTGTCATGGAGGTGGACAGGAATACGGACGGTCCTCGACTTGTCAGCGATCGCACGGGTGATCGCCTGACGAATCCACCAGGTGGCATAGGTGGAGAACTTGAAGCCTTTGCGCCAATCGAACTTCTCGACTGCACGGATCAACCCCAGGTTTCCCTCTTGGATCAGATCGAGGAAGTCGATTCCTGAGGTGTTGGCGTAACGACGTGCGTTAGCCACTACCAGACGCAGGTTGGCAGTGAGGAAGTCGTCTTTGGCCTGGGCACCGCGACGAGCGAGTCTCTTGAGCTCCATCTCCTCGCGCTTGTCTTTGAAGTCGCCGTCCTCGAGTGTCTCGGCAGCATCTTCTCCCGATTCGATCTTTTGGGCGAGCTCGACCTCCTGCTCGGCCGTGAGCAGGTCGTACTCACCGATAGCAGTCAAATATTGGGACACGAGGTCGGTGGTGAGCCGACCACGTTCGTCGGTCAGTTTCGACTGCAGACGGGAACGCCGAGGTTTCTCTTTGTTGTCTTTACGCGTCTCAATAGCGGCCATTGGTAATCCGTGTCCTCCAGGGGCGGGTCGAAAGGGGAAAGCTCCCGGTCGTCAACTATACGCAACGGCCCGGTCTTGTGAACCCCCAACTTTTCCACAAAGCTATTAGGAACGGTCCGTCGGCGCGGTTCTCTTCCGTTCCAGCTCAACCAATAACAACCCATCGCGTCTGAGATTCATGCCATCTTCGATCACTTCGATGGTGTCTGCCTCCTGCACATGCTCGAGGATGGTGTCTTCTTGCAGCATCAGCTCTGGAGGACCCGCCATCCGGGTAGTGGCTACCGGGCCAATGGAAAACTCGGCACCGATCTGGCCACTGAATCGGTTGACTCCCATGCTGCCCGAGACGAGGGTTCCGTCGATTGTGAGACTCGCCTCGCTGTCATTTCGGGGGTGAGCATCTCGTCACCAGACCGGTATGAGATGACAGCCCACGACCCCTGCCATGGTGCAATGCTCTTCATCATGAACGAGTCTACGAATGGAGTAGGGCCGGGGTGAACGGAATCTCGATCTGTGGGGTTGACAAGTCAACGCTTCTTGATCAATACTAGTTCGGTCGATCGACCAAACACCTTTTGGATGTAAGAAAATCAATGACCAACGAAATGTCAACCCGAACTGTCATAGTGTCCGCCGCCAAGGACGCCTTGGTGGAGAGTGGCTATTCGGCCCTCTCCACACGTAGCATCGCACAGAGGGCCGGCGTCCCGCTGAGTCAGATCCACTATCACTTCGGGACCAAACAGAACCTGGTCCTCGAAGTGCTGGAAGAGGAAAACAGACGTCTCCTGCAACGCCAGGCCGGTCTGTACAGCAGCGACATGCCGTTCTGGAAGCAATGGGAACAGGCTTGCGATTTCCTCGATGACGATCTCGCATCCGGGTACGTGAGAGTTCTCCAGGAGATGACGGCCGCGGGGTGGGGTGACGACGAGATCGCCGCGGCGGTGCGGGCAAATCTCCGGGGCTGGATGGATCTACTCACCGAAACTGCGGGACGGGCATCCAAAGCGCTCGGCGGGCTGGGACCGTTCACTCCCGCGGAGATCGCTGTCCTTGCCGGATCACCATTTCTCGGCGTTGAAGCCCTGATTCTCCTCGGATTCGAGGAGGAAGAGCTTCCGATGCGCTCTGCGCTGCGCAAAATCGGAGACGTTTTGAGAAGCCTCGAGGAATAGCTCATGCGCGCCCGCTACCCCGACATCGAAGGTCACGTCGACCGACACGGACTCAAGCTCGGCTACGAGGTGTTCGGCGCAGCCAACCAACGCACCGTCCTGCTCATGCCCACCTGGACCATCATCCACTCCCGCTTCTGGAAAATGCAGGTCCCATATCTGGCCCGCCGCTATCGGGTTATCACCTACGACGGACCGGGCAACGGGCGATCCGACCGGGTGACCGATCCTGCCCGCTATACACCCGGGGCGTATGCCAGCGACGCTGTGGCCGTGCTCGACGAGTGCGGTGTCGAGTCGGCCGTGGTCGTGGGCATGTCGCTTGGGGCCCGGTACGGGACGACACTCGCGGCCCAAGAGCCGCACCGGGTGGCGGGTCTCGCGTTGATCGGACCGGCGCTCCCTTTGACGCCTCCGTCCCCGGAGCGGGAGGCGATCTTTGACAGCTTTCGCCTGCCGTATCCCGAGAACGTCACAGGATGGGGAAAGTACAACCTGGCCTATTGGCACGACCACTATGCCGATTTTGTCGAATTCTTCTTCTCCCAATGCTTCAGTGAGCCACACTCGACGAAAGCAATCGAAGACTCGGTTGGCTGGGCTCTGGAAACCAACTCTCGTGTCCTCGAGGCCGAGGAGAACCGACCTGGCCCCGAAGATGACTGGGGCGAGTTATTGACTCGATTGAGATGCCCCACGCTGGTGATTCACGGCACTCACGACCGGATTCAGCCCCACGAACGGGGTCGAGTGGCTGCCCAACTCTCCAACGGCAGGTTGCTCTCAATGGAGGCCTCTGGCCACATTCCGAACGTGCGTGACCCGGTGAAGGTGAACCTCGCACTGCGTGACTTCGTGGAGAGGGTCGCCTCGTGAGGGCGGCGACACCCACACGCGCCGGGACGGTCGGCCACGAGGATGTGGAGATCTTCTATGAGGTCTACGAGAACGGCGGACCGACCCTTCTCCTCGTCCCGCCTTCTCCGATCACCCACTCGAGGATCTTCAAGGCACAGATTCCGTACCTCGCCCGCCACTACCGCGTGGTCACCTTCGACGGCCGCGGCACTGGCCGTTCCGGACGCCCAACCGGTCGGGATATGCACACGAGAGCACAGAACGTCGGCGACATCCTGGCCGTGGCGGACGCGGCGGGAGTCGAGGAGGCGATCGTCATCGCTCATTGTCACGCCAATTGGTGGGCGGTTGATTTTGCCTCCAGCCACCCCGAACGCGTTGCGGGTCTGGTGGCGATCGACCCCGGAATCCCCTACCTGGGAAAACCCCACGAACACTGGGCAGAGGCCGGGGCCACCTGGAACGAGGCGCTGGACAACCCCTCTGGCTGGCAACTCTTCAACCGGAACGTGATCACCGGCGACCTGGAGCGATGGGTGTCGTTCTTCTTCGACGCTCAACTCGTCGAGAAGCACTCGACGAAGCAATTCGAAGACGCGGTCGGATGGGCGTTGGAGACCACCGGGGAGATCCTCGCCGACAGCGAGGAAGCACAGGACCTGGACCCTCCCACCCGGGAAGAGTTCCAGGATCTCGTCGACTCACTGGACCTCCCGGTGCTCGTGATCCACGGCGACCAGGACGTCTGCCAGCACGTCGATAAGGGGCTTGGCCTCGCCACGGCAACAGAGGGAGAGCTCAAGGTCATCGAAGGTGGCGGTCACCTCGCGCTGGCACGTGACCCGGTCAAGGTCAACCGGGCCATCAAGACATTCGTCGACACGAAATGGGGCAAGGACATGAGCACCGAAACCTGGACGAGGGGTCTGAGCCGACCGAAGAGAGCTCTCTATGTGTCGTCCCCAATCGGGCTCGGTCATGCCCGACGCGATCTGGCCATCGTCGAAGAGTTGAAGAAAATCCAACCCGACCTGCAGGTCGACTGGCTCGCCCAGGACCCGGTCACCAGAGTGCTCGAATCTGCCGGAGAGGCGATTCACCCAGCCAGTGAATGGCTGGCCTCCGAGTCCGGCCACATTGCGTCCGAATCGTCCGGACACGACCTCCACTGCTTCCAGGCCCTGCGACGCATGGACGAGATACTCGTCGCCAACTTCATGATCTTCCAGGAGGTCGTGGACGCCGGGAACTACGACCTCATCGTCGGCGACGAGGCGTGGGACATCGACCACTACTGGCATGAGAACCCGGAGCTGAAGCGAGGATCACACGTCTGGATGACAGACTTCGTGGGTTACATGCCCATGCCCGAAGGTGGCGATCACGAGGCGTATCTGACTGCCGACTACAACGCCGAGATGATCGAGCACATCGCCCGCTACCCCCGGATTCGGGACCGTGCCATCTTCGTGGGCAACCCCGACGACATCTATCCGGAGACATTCGGCCCCGATCTGCCCAAGATCAGGGATTGGACTGAAGATCATTTCGACTTCGCCGGCTACATCACCGGCTTCACCCCACCCGGCCCGGACGAGGTCGACTCCATTCGAGACGATCTCGGTTTTGCCCCTCACGAGAAAGTCTGCGTGGTGACGGTGGGCGGCTCCGGTGTTGGCCAAGACCTATTGAACAAGGTGATCGCTTCCTTCCCCCTGGCCAAGGCGCAGTTACCCGAGCTTCGAATGGTCGCCGTCGCCGGCCCGCGGATCGACCCCGACTCACTTCCATCACATCCCGGCCTCGAAGTCCTCGGCTACGTCGATCGTCTCTACCGTCATCTCTCCGTCTGCGACCTGGCGATCGTCCAGGGCGGTCTCACGACCACAATGGAGCTCACGGCGGCCAGCCGACCATTTCTCTACTTCCCGCTGAAGAATCACTTCGAGCAGAACTACCACGTTCGCTATCGGCTCGACCAGCACGGAGCCGGCACAGCCATGGACTACGACGCAATCGATCTGGACGGAATCGCCGAAGCAATCACCTCCGAAGCAGGCCGTTCGGTCAACTATCGGCCGGTTGAGACCGATGGCGCCCAACGCGCCGCGCGAATGATCGCCGAGCTGATCTAGGTCGAGCCACAACAAGGAGATGAGCACATGAGGATCTATTTGGACGGATTCGGTCGAACGCTCGAACGAGGCTCGCCCGACAAGACCGCTCAACCCTGAATAGAGAAAGGAGTCACATCACACAAATTGCTCAACGATCAAAATCGGTCGAACGACCGACTAACCCTCTCGCCCACATGAAAGGAAACAAATGACAACGAAACAAGCAACCAACGGCGTCGACACCCAGGCCCTCTTCGGGGCACTGGATGCAGTCAAGGCGCAACCGGCAGCGGCCAAGTTCCAGTTCCGGGCCAAAAACCAGTGGATCAGCGGCACCCACAGTCGCAGCACGATCTATGACTTCTTCGGCCTCGGCGCGGAGCAGACACATCTCGAAGAACACACCTTCGAAGCCGATCATCCCACCCAACTCGTTGCGGCAGACAATGCGCCCACGCCCGCCGAGCAACTGCTTCACGCTCTCGCCGCGTGCATCACGGCCGGCATTGGCAACGTGGCAGCGGCGCGGGGGATCGAGCTGACCAGGGTCGAGTCTGTCGTGACCGGCGACATCGACCTGGTGGGTCTCCTGGGAATCGACACCTCGGTACGCAATGGCTACCAGGGAATCGAAATCCGCATCACCATCGAAGGTGACGCCTCTGCCGACATTCTGCAGCGTGTCGTCGAACGGTCCGTCGCCCGGTCGGCGGTCTACGACATGTTGACCAACGGCACAACCGTCTCGGTCGAAGTTGCCTCTGAATGACGGGGCGAGTGCGGGCCGGTCTCTCCGGCCCGCAACTCGCAGCCCTCAGAACATGAGCCTTGACTACGATGCGATCGTCGTTGGTGGGCGTGTCGCCGGTGCGTCAACTGCAATGCTGCTTGCGCAACAGGGCCACCGGGTACTGGTCGTCGAGCGTTCCTCGATGCCGTCGGACACCGTGTCCACTCACGCAATCCTCAGGACTGGAGTGCTCCAGCTCACGCGGTGGGGCGTGATCGATCGGCTGATCGAGGCGGGGACTCCCCCGGTGAGGAACGTCATCCTTGGATTCGGCGAGGAGAGAATCGGGTTCGAAGTGCGCTCCGAATTCGGGATCGACACCCTGTACGCCCCCCGCCGATACCTTCTCGATGCCGTGTTGATGGGCGCAGCCATTGCGGCGGGCGCCGAGTTCAGTGACAACACGACCATGACCGGTCTCCTCCGCGATGATCGCGGGAGGGTGACAGGGATTCGAGTTGGTCGACGGAAGGACACCCAGGCGATCACGGCCCGATTTGTGATCGGTGCCGACGGTCATCGCTCGAGAGTTGCCGAGTTGGTCGGCGCCAGAGTCAAAGAGTCTCACCCGGCGACCAATGCGGTCCACTATGCCTACTACGACGGCGTACCGGCGACAGGGTTCTGGTTTCAATTCAGCCCGGGAGTGAATGCCGGCCTGATCCCCACCAACAACGACCAATGCCTGGTATTTGCGGGCAGACCGACAAGGGAGCGGCAGAAGTTCACCGACGACCCCGATCGAGAGTTCATGAGACTGATTCGCCAAGGTGGGTCAGATCTCGCCGATGTCGTGACCAGCGGTGAACGGGTCGGCCAATATCGCGGGACCAACGGGTTGGCAGGGTTCATCCGTCAGGCCGCCGGCCCGGGATGGGCTCTGGTGGGTGACGCCGGATATACCAAAGACCCGATTTCGGCCCACGGCATCAGCGATGCTCTTCGCGACGCAGAGCTGTGTGCTCGGGCCGTCGATCGGGCGATCAGTGAGCCGCAACGGACCGGTGAGGCAATGGCTTCGTATGAGACCCTGAGGGATTCACTCTCGGCGAGGATGTTCGAGCGGTCGCGAGATCTGGCTAGATACGATTGGACCGCTGAGCAGGCGTCGGCCTGGATGAGGGTGATCAGTGACGAGGTGAAGGCAGAGTGTGAAACTCTGGTTTCACTTCCCGCATGGGCCCCGGCCCTCGCAGAAATGGGTTCAGGCTTTGGGCAATGAGCCCGGCTGATAGACCCGCACTCCGTCGTCGGTCACGACCTTGCCGACTCCCGGCATCGGGTAGTGGCCGGCGATGAAGGTGGTGTCGGTGTCCCTGATCTTCTCGAAAACACGGTCTCGGGTCTCTGCCGCCAACTCGTGATCGTTGTCGACAGGGAGACTCCAGTGTGGGTGCTCCACCTGGAAGGGATGGTTGCTCACGTCGCCACCGATAAGTGTCCTCGTGCCATCCGAGATGACGCTTACGGTGAGGTGTCCGGGGGTGTGGCCGAACGACTCGACCGCAGTCACGCCGGGCAACATGTTGGTGTCCTCGTCGATGAAGTCGACGACTTCGGCATCGAATAGCGGCTCCATGATCTTCTGGGCCGCCTTGCCGAACTCGGTATCCACCGTCTTCCAGTGATCCCACTCTTTGGTGTGAAAGACATGCCTTGCGTTGGGAAAGACGATCTTGCCGTCCCGACGGCTGCCACCGATGTGGTCATAGTGCATGTGCGTGTAGATGACTGTCTCCACGGAGTCACGATCAACGCCGAGATCGTCGACCGCCCCCGGCATCAAGCCTGCGGTCATCCCCTCCTGGTCGATCTCGCCGATCCCGGCATCGATCATGATCGTCCGGTGGCCGTTGGTCAGGAGATAGCAACCGAAGTTGAGTCGGGCATGGCCTCGGTCGTTCCTGGGGTGGAATCGCCAATCATGATCGGTGGCGTCTGCGTAGTAGGTCTTCGGGTCACGCCAGTAGTAGCCATCCTCGATGACGAAGAGCGTGTAAGAGCCACAGTTGAGTTTCCAGGTCATTGGGCCAATCTTGTCAGGATCAGAGACACCTCTACGCCGTCTCCGCAGCCAGCCAGAGCCGGACGATTTCGTCGGCGACGGTAGCGACGTCGCGGTGATCTGTGTCGATCTGGGGGAATCGTGAATACCCGTCGCTTCTCTCAGCCATCAGTTCGGCGATCCGCCGTTGTGGGTCGTCGCCTCCCAAGAGGGGGCGCTCGCTGCCGATCTCATCGGTAGTGATCCTGCGGTGAGCCTCTTCCGGTGTGGCGACGAGGCAGAAAACCCGGCCATTCCTGGTCAGGTCGTCGAGGTTCACTGGATCGAGGAGCATGCGACCACCGGTGGCGATCACCAGCCCCTTCCGTTGACCGAGTTCGCTGGCAACGTCTCGTTCGAAGCGACGAAACGCCTGCTCACCGTGCTCGGCGAAGATCCGATCGATCGGTCCGTGACGAGACTCGATGATCTCGTCGGTGTCGACAAACTCCATGCGGAGCCTGGTGCCAAGCTCGCGCCCCACCGACGTCTTCCCCGTCCCCATGAACCCGGTGAGCACGATGTTGTCCACAAACGGCGAACCTAATGCTGTAGGGCCCATATATGGGCCCTACAGCGTCTGGTTCGGCGCCGGCCATCGCCGGCGACGACACGTCATCGGTGTCAGGGGTTATGCCCGGGTGAGGACCGATTCGACACCGGCGTTGGTCAACGTCAGGACGTCTCCGGAACAGGTGTATTCACTTCCGGTGGCGATTCCGGGTGGAGGTTCGATCGGGAACTGGCCGGTGGGCATCTCAATTAGCTCACCTCCGACTTCGATCCCGCCGCTGACTTCAATGTCTGACACATCGGTGTCCACGGTCAGGATCGACCCCTCCGCTGACCACAATCCGACCTCAGTCCCATTGATTTCGACTATGAACGCGCCTTCCGGCATCGTCATTCGGAACCCCCACTCATCCCGTTCGGCTTCGAGCGATCCGTCAGCTGAAAGCTCAACCGTGAAGCTTCCATCGAGTGTTGACACTTCCACATCGGGCATGCCGGCTTCGGCCATGATGGAATCGAAGTTCTCTACAAATGCCTCTGAATCCAAGACCCAGGTGCCGACGAGACAATCTGCATCGCCCCCGCCGGCTGACGCCTGCGTGGTCGTGACGTCGATCGACGCTGTCGTGACCGGCGCGGCCGCGGTGGTGGCCGTCACGCCAATGGTCGGAATGGCCCCTTCAGTGGACGTGGTCGTCGTGTCGCTGGAAGAGCCGCCGCAGCCGGCAGCGACCACTCCGAGGACGACGACAAGGCTGGACAATTTTCGCATCACAGCCACGTTAACCAGCGGAGGGCTTACACCCTTCGGCTAGGAAGAGGATGTGTCGTCACCGCGGCCGAGATAATCGCGCGGCTGGAAGACCGCAGTCAGTCGACCCTGTTCACCCGGCAACGCCGACCCATGGTCGATGTCGAACTCGACCACAACCGCGGTCGCCGTCTTCATCTCCACACGCTCGCCTGTGAGCTTCAACACCAGGTTCGACCATGTGGGCTGATGCCCGACGAGCATCAATCGATCGACGTCCGGCGACCACGATGCGACATGTACGGCGGCATCGGTACCTCCCCCATACAAACCCGACTCCCCGACGATGTCGGCGTCCCATTTCCCGGCTTCGTTGGCGAGTGCCGCCGTGGTTAGGGCCCGGACCGCTGTCGAGGTGATGACGAGATCGGGCACCTGACGCTCGTCGGAGAGCACTTTCCCCATCAGACGCGCACTATCGGCACCGCGGTCGTTGAGTGGCCGTTCATGGTCGCTGCCGTAGTCGGCGTTCCAATCCGACTTGGCGTGTCGCATCACGAGCAATGTCTTCATAGTCGGCGAACGAGACGCTGTAGGGACCACATACGGTCCCTACAGCATTAGGAACGCGTTTACAGACCGAGTTCGGCGCGGAGCTCGTCGAGCTTGGCGTCCGCCTCCGTCGTGTTGACGGCGCGGCGCAGCTCGTCTTCGGCGCCTTCGGGGGTCACTTCGTGAAGTTCGGCCTTGGCCATGGCCTCGGCCTTGCGCTGCTCGATCTTGTTCTCGATGTTGTCGAGGTTTGGCCCCTCGTCGGCGATCGACGTCGACATCGACTGCACCGCGTTGTTGACCGCCTCCTGCATCTTGGCCTGTTCGAGTGAACCGAGCATCTCGAGCCGGCGGGCACTGAGCTCCTGGACCTTCATGGCATTGGCCTGAACCGCCTCCTTTGCCTTGTCGGCCTGAGTCACTGCGGTCTCGAACTGGCCCTTCAGAGATTCGAGGTTGTTCTCCGATGCCTGCAGCTTCATGGCGAGACTCTGCGCGGCCTGGTTCCACTTGGTCACCGAGGCCTCATCACCGGCAGACTTGGCGTCCTCCGCTTTCAGCAGCGCCTGTTTCGCCATCTCCCGGGCCTCGCCCACCGAATCTGCCGCCCTCTCGATCTGGCCGTTCAACTGGGTTTTGTGTGCGATGACCTTGGCCGCCTGATTGCGGAGGTCCTGGTCCCGTTTCTTCGCCTCGTCGATAGCCGACTGGATCTCGATCTCCGGGTCCATCACCTGCTCGGATGTGGTCTTGAACCAGGACTTGATATAGGCAATCCAGCGTCGCAACATTCTCAGAATCTCCTTCTCGGTGCGGGCAGTCTAGGAGTGTGGCCGTCGATCAGCCGCCCCGGCGCCCGCCGCCCCTCATCCGGCCTCCGCCGCCCCCCATACGTCCGCCACCACCGCCGATACGACCACCGCCGCCCCCCATGCGGCCACCGCCACCCCAACCACCGAATCCGCCGCCACCACGACCACCCATTCCCCGCATCGCCATCATGGTCAAGAGCATCGTCATCATGTCGTTGGAACCCGAGCTTTGGCGCTGAGGGCGTCGCTCGAACTGGTCGACGGTGCCCGGAACAGACGTCGGCAACGTGCCCTGACCGTGCGACACATCTGGAGCCGGAACCACCGGCTCGGTTGGCGGTGGCTCGGGTTTGGCAGGGAGCGGCTTGCCATCGAGCAGGGCTTCGGCACAGTCCAACCCCCAGATGGCCAGGTCGAGCTCCTCAGAGACTTCGAGCATCTCTTTGATCGTCGTCGCCTTTTGGGTGTCCGCCAGTGCCTGCGAATACGTGGCCGAGGCATCCTGATAGTGGCTCTTCGCCTCAGAATTGTCGGAGACGGCGATTTCGTCCTCCATCTCGAGGATGTCATTGGCCACGGCGTCGAGCTTCTCCTTGGCAAGCTGCTTGACCTTCTCCATCCGCTCGGCCATCTGGCTCTGCCGGCTCCGTCGGCTGACGATGACCCAGATGACCACGATGGCGCCGCCGATCAGGAGCACCCAAACAATGGAGATACCTCCTGCAGCTCCCCCGTCCGTGCCCGGCTCACCGTCCCCACCGGCCGTCTGCCCGGTGAGCGTCGCGATGAACCGCTCGACCACATCGTTGTCTGAGCTTCCGCTGAGAGAGGCATCCGTGGCACGGTTCATCTCGTCTGCGGTCCAAAGAGTCCCGTCCCCGGCCCACCCGACCGTCTCGGGCGCGACCGTCAGCACATAGCCATCGCCATCGAGGCCGTCGAGGACCGAGTCCGAAAACGTCGGTGCGCCGCCGGGAGGCTCTTCAGCGAGGACGACGATGTAGAGACGTCCGCCACCGGCGCGGCCTTCGAAGACCGCTTCACTGACCACCTGCTCGCTGGCGTTGGACCCCTCTTCGATGTAGTACCCATTGGTCTCGAGCTCGGGCACCATTTCCTGGGGTGTGGCTGCGATCAACACGAGCGCGGCGAGCATCAGGACGATCCGCTTCATGATCGTGAGGGTAATGACCCTGAGTGGGCAGGCCTCCTGCAGAGTTGATGCCAGACCCGGCTACCTTGGATTCCGATGCCCAATCGCCTCGCTGAAGCCTCATCGCCCTACCTCCTCCAGCACAAAGACAATCCGGTCGACTGGTGGGAATGGAGCGACGAAGCCTTCGAAGATGCCAAGCACCGCGACGTTCCCATACTCCTGAGCGTCGGCTACGCCGCCTGTCACTGGTGTCACGTCATGGCACACGAGTCGTTTGAGGACGAGCCCACGGCGCAAGCCATGAATGAGCGATTCGTGAACATCAAGGTGGATCGCGAGGAGCGTCCCGATGTCGATTCCATCTACATGGAGGCCCTGCAGGCGATGACAGGTCAGGGTGGCTGGCCGATGACGGTCTGGATCGACCACGAGGGACGCCCGTTCTTCGCCGGAACCTACTTCCCGAAGGAGCCCCGCCATGGAATGGCTACGTTCTCCCAGGTCATGGAGGCGGTATCTGCAGCCTGGGACGATCGTCGCGAAGACGTCATCGAGCAGGCCGACCGTCTCGTCGAGGCCATCTCTCAGGAGCTACCCGTGGGTAACACCCCTGACGCCAAAGAGCTGGAGAGTGCATATCGACAGATCGAATCGAGCTTCGACCCGGTGCATGGTGGATTCGGATCAGCACCGAAGTTCCCCCAGCAGCCGGTCCTCGAGTTCCTGCTCCGGATACACCACGAGACCTGGTCCCCCAACGCCCAGACGATGCTGGCCAAGACACTCGACGAGATGGCGGCAGGGGGCATCCACGATCAGGTCGGCGGTGGGTTCGCCCGGTATTCGGTGGACGCACACTGGCTGGTCCCCCACTTCGAGAAGATGCTCTATGACAACGCCCAGTTGGCGCGTCTCTATCTGTGGGCGGGGATCGAATTCGACCGGCCCGACTTCATCGCGACGGCCCGGGCGACTCTCGACTACATGGCCCGCGACCTGCGTCACTCGGACGGCGGCTTCTTCTCGTCAGAGGACGCCGACTCTGATGGTGTCGAAGGCAAGTTCTACGTGTGGATGATCGAGGAGATCAGGGCGGTCCTCGGTGATCGCGCCGACGAGGTCATCTCCTACTTCGGGGTGACCGAGGCTGGCAATTTCGAAGGGGCCAACGTCCTGCAGGTGGTTGGCGTTGAGCCACCGTCCGATCTCGATGACATCAAGTCCAGCCTGCGCGAAGCGAGGTCGGGGCGGGTCCGTCCCGGTCTCGACGACAAGGTGATCGCATCATGGAACGGGTTGGCCATCAGAGCCTATGCCGAAGCCGGTTCGGTGCTCGGTGACGACCGCTATCTCGCCATCGCCGAGGATGCCGCCGGCTTCATCACCGAACAGCTCATCGTTGACGGAAGGCTCATGAGGTCATGGCGGCAGGGGCAAACGTCTGTGCCCGGATTTCTCGACGACCATGCCGGTCTGGCCGTCGGGTTGTTCACCCTCTTCTCCTCAACCGGCAACGAGCGTTGGTACGAGCAGGCAGTCGGTCTCGTCAACCTCCTCGATTTGTTTGCCAGGTCCGACGGTGGGTTCTACAGCAACTCGGACGAAACCGACGACCTGGTGAAACGTCCCACCGACCTGACCGACAATCCACTGCCGTCGGGTAATGCCCTGGCCGCTGAAGCTCTGCTCCTGGCCAGTCTCTACACCGGGAACGACGAGTGGCGACACATGTCCGAGAGTGCGATAGGCGCTGTGAGTGTTTTGGCCGAGCGCTACCCGTCGATGGTCGGCCACCACCTCGCCCTCGCCTATTCGTCTGCGAACACGAAGGAGCTCGCCATCGTCGGTGACCACTGGCGGGAACTGGCTGCGGTCTACTGGTCGGCATATCGGCCGGGCGTGGCCCTGGCGCCGTCTGCCGGGGAGACCTCACGTGTCCCGCTGCTGGAAGGTCGGACCGATCATGGTGCGACCTTGGCCTACGTGTGTCGAGACTTCGTCTGTGAGCTACCAACGTCTGACCGGCAGGTTCTCGCGTTCCAGCTTCGATAGCCATCCACGAGACGTCCGCACGCAGGAATCATGTGGTCCATAGCAATGTTCCCCTTCATGTGCCATCACTATCACTGAATCACGCAGTGCTCTTCGTGTCCGATCTGGAGCGGGCGCGCACCTTCTACACCGATGTGCTGGGTTTCACACTCGCCGCCAGCGAGGAGCGTTTCAACGCAGCCTTCCTCCGTGCCCCGGGATCGGAGAACCATCACGACCTCGGGCTGTTCGAGACCCCGGGACAAAGGCCGCCACGCGGTTCTGTCGGTCTCTATCACCTCGCCTGGCAGGTGGAGCGAATCGAAGACCTCGCACCAATCCGTGATGCCTTGGGCGAGGCCGGTGCCTTGACCGGCCAATCCCACCACGGTGCCACCATCTCGTTGTACGGGGCGGACCCCTCCGGCAACGAATTCGAGGTCATGTGGATGCTCCCCCGCGAGGAGTGGGGTGAGTATGAGGACAAAGGTGTCGTCATGCCACTCGACCTCGACGCTGAGATCGCCCGCTGGGCCGTCTGATCAAGTAGCCACGGCCTGGGCTCGCAGCAGGGCCCCACGCATCACCTCGTCGCTAAACGGCCCTGCCGAGGCTGCCTCCTCCAGATCGACCTCGCCAGTGACGTAATCGGTAGCCAAATCGGCCACGGCAACCAATTCCTCATGCTGGGACTGAACGAATTTCGAGTCAACGACGTCGCCGTGACCAGGCACGATCGTCCCCGGCATGCTTTGGGAGGCCAGACGGAGAGTCAACGGCCAGGCCACCGGATAGCTGTCGCCAAACGAAGGGGGTGCGCCTCGACGAGATCTCCGAAGAAGGAGACGTCTGCACCAGGGATCGAGACGATGATGTCGGCGTCGGTGTGGCCGAAACCGTGATAGCTCAAGTCGACGTCCCGACCTATCGCAATGGACGCCCGCTGCGCGAATGTTCTCCGGGGAGCGACGATCTCAACTTGGTCGATCTCGTCGTGATGCTGAGGGGGTAGCCACTCCTTGGCGGCTGTCTTCATCTCCTCGCCCCTGCTCACCATGGCTATCTCGCATAGCTCATGGCCCCATATCTCGGCATCGGGAAACCGGGAGTTGCCGAAAACGTGATCCCAATGCCAGTGGGTGTTGACCACCCACTTCGCCGGGAGTGACGTGATGTCACCCAGTTCCTCGATCAGCTCTCTTGCCTGAAGATGCGATGCCCTGGTGTCGATGACGAGGACACCATCTTCCCCAATCACGACACCAACGTTCAGATCGAGTGATGCATAGCGACGCCGGAAGACACCTTCTGCAAGCTGATCGAACACCGACTCCAGACTACGCGTCCATGCCATCCGACCCAGACGAAGTTCAAGTTAACTTCATACCTGGGAGTACGATCCGAACATGGAATGGTTGACGATCGGTGAAGTGGCGGCACGTTCGGGAGTGGCCACGTCGGCACTCCGCTTCTATGAGACCAAATCGTTGATTTCGTCGCAGCGCACGGACGGGAATCAACGCCGCTATCCACGCGCCACGCTGCGCCGGGTGGCGCTCATAAGGGCGGGTCAGGAGGTGGGCCTCTCCCTCGCTGAGTTGGCCGATGCCCTCGAGCAGCTTCCCCACGACAAAACACCTACGAGGTCTGACTGGGAGCGATTGTCGAATGCGTGGCGGAGTCGTCTCGATGCTCAGATCGACGAGCTGGTTGCCCTCCGCGACGAGCTCACCGATTGCATCGGATGTGGATGTCTTTCTCTCAAGTCGTGTGCCATCTTCAATCCCGGCGACGCCGCTTCGGGGCTCGGCACCGGTCCCCGCTACCTGCTGGGTGATAGCCGGGAAGCAGTCGCCACGGAGCGCTGAAGCGCCCGGGAGGCCACAAACACATAGGTGATCCAGAGCGCATCGGCGAGTGCTAGATGGACGAGTTGCATCCACACCGGAACGCCCAGAGCGACGTTGACCCCACCGGAGACCAGCATCAACCCGACAATCACGGGCAGAGCCGAAGCCGCGAGACCTCGGCCACGCGGTGAGCGCGAGGCGACTATCCAGCCGATGAGGGCAGCAGCGGTCGCCAGGACCGGGTGGATGACGCGGAGTTGGGTGAGGA
>Ga0299913_10000127_pt1 | contig 37674 bp, 34 predicted proteins | sample RVTome_9_FD_201360 | JGI IMG/M metagenome (GOLD analysis project Ga0299913, IMG submission 201360) | Soil microbial communities from uranium-contaminated site in the Upper Colorado River Basin, Wyoming, United States - RVT155D38 (version 2) ... | reverse complement strand
AGCGAGCGGTCGACGGCCATCTGGAGGTCGAAGCCCTGCGACAGCTCCTCGGCCCGCGCCTCGGGCAGCGCGGCGAGCGAGGCGTCGACGCTGTCGACCAGCAGGTCGAGCACCGGGTAGCCGCCCGGCTGCACCCGGTCGGGCACCCGGCCGAGGCCCACGTCCTCGGTGACCCGCACGCTCCGGTCGTTGCGCCGGCGCACCAGGCTCGCCGCCTGCCGGGTCTCGCCACTGACGTAGACGAGGGTCTCCTCCCGCCGCGGGTTCTCGGCCGATAGGTCGAGCCAGTCGCCGGTCTCGAGCCGCGCGCGGCGCCCCTCCTGCAGGCGGTAGCCCATCAGCCGGACGGCGTCGTCGAGCTCGGGCCGTACACGGTTGAAGACCACCACCTCGCTGCCGACGGGCCACACTCGCGCCGCCGGCCGCTCCGCACTACCGAAGTGGAAGAGGACCACGCCCTCGCCGACCAGCGTCTCGTCGCCGCCGACCGGCGTCGTCGCCGTGTCGCGCGCAGCGACCGGACGGTCCGGGCGGCGCAGGCCGACGGTCCGCCGCGGCGAGCGCAGCACGGCGTCGTCGGCGCCGCCGCCGTAGAGGATCCGGCCGAGCCAGCGGGCGCGGCGGGCGAACGGCAGCTCGATCCGGTGGACCGCCGGGTCGACGCCCCGCAGCGTGCAGTCGGGGTCGAGGGCGAAGGCCCAGCCGAAGCTCTCGGGCTCGGCGTTGAACCGCTCGACGTCGGCGGCGAGGTAGCTGTCGCGGTACCACTCCGCCTCGGCCGGCGGGGCGGCCTCGAGGCGCGGTACCAGGCGCGGCTCCGGCCCACTGCAGTCGGCGACCAGCCAGCCTTCGGCGATGAAGCGGTCTGCGCGCGCGACGTAGGCGTCGGGCGAGTAGTAGCGGAGCTGCTCGGCACCGCCGAGCGAGCGCCAGGCGAGGACGGCGGCGAGGACCGCCAGCAGGAGGCCGACGAGGACCGCCGGACGCGGCCGCCTCACCGCCCCTCCGCGTCGCGCGCCGCCGCCGCGCCGAGCGCGACGAGCAGCGAGAGCAGGAACACCTCGAGCACGTCGGCCGTCGAGTCGAGGCCGAGCAGATAGGCGTTCTTGCCGGTAAACAGCGTCAGCCGGTAGTTCGCCAGCACCATGTAGAGGCTGGGCAGCGCCAGGGTGAGGGCGGCGAGGGCCCCGAGGGCGGTGAGGAGGGGCGCGCCCCGTGACCGCACGACGCCCGGCGATGCGCCGCCGCGCCATGGGGCGAGCGGCGCCGCCGCGAGCCCACCGGCGGCATACAGGAGGCAGAGCCCGAACGCCCCGACGACCCCCCACTCGCCGGCGACGAACACCGCCACCACGTGCTCGCGCGGCGCCGTCGAGCGAAGGTGCGGCGACACCTCGGAGCCGAACCACCCGCGGCCGAGCAGCGGCCCCGACGTGTACTCCCGCATCACCGCCGACATCACCGCCATCTCCTCGCTCCCCCGCCGCGCCACCCGTGCCAGCTCCTTCGGATTGGCGAAGTCGAGCAGCCGCAGGTAGTTGCGCTCGGACTCGAGCGCCACCCGCCACGCGTCGGGCAGGGCGACGACGAACCCCTTGACCAGGACCGGCATCGAAATCAGCCCGAGGTAGAGGACGAGGAGCAGGACCGGGGTGGCGCCGAGCGTCCGCCGACCGAATCGCCGCAATCGCCCGCCGGAGGCCGCGGGGACGCGCCGGAGGCCGCGGCCGCCCGCCGTCGCGACCCACGCGAGCGCAGCCAGGAACACCGGCAGGTTGAGCAGGGCGAGGCCGAGGTCGTTGACCGCGACCGCCGGCAGCGCCCAGGCGAAGACGACGATCGACAGGGCGGGCAGGTAGTCGGCCGCCGCGATGCCCCGCTCCGCGCGCCGCCGGTGGAGCCAGATGAGATAGCCGGCCTCGAGCGCCAGGGCGAGCGGCACGTGGACCAGGCTCCAGGCGAACCGGGCGCCGCCGAGGGTCACGCTCTCCCGCGAGCCGGCGAGGAGGAAGCCCAGGCGCAGCAGCGTCAGGCCCACCGGCGCGAGCGACCAGGCGAGGACCGGCCGCACCGCTGCACGATCGCGGAGGCCGACGAGCCGCCCGCTCCAATCGAGCCGTGCCGTCCCGGCCGGTCGCCCCGCTCCGGCCGTTCCGGGCCGCGGCCGCAGCGTCCGCCGCCGGGGATCGAGGCGCCGCCGTCGCACCGTGCGGGCCAGCGGAACCGCCAGGGCGCCCAGGTGGGCCGCCGCCCACACCGCCGCCCGTAGACCGCCGCCCGCGGCGTACAGGCAGAACGCCAGCGAGGCCAGCCAGCCGGCGAGCGCCGGCGCCCACGCCGTCCAGCGCACGCCCGTCCGCGCGTCGAGCGGCGGCAGGAGGGCGACCAGGAAGCTCCACGGCAGCAGCGCCCAGGCGACGACCGCGAGCTCCAGCGGCTCGGGCCGCCCCGGCGGCATGGCGTAGAGGCGGTAGGCGACGAGCAGCCGGAGGGCGACGAGGCCCTCGATCGCCGCCGCCCAGGCGGTCGCCGGCAGGGTGAGGCGGGCGGCACGGGCGGCGAGCGCGCGCGCCGCGGCGAGGAGCAGGCCGAGCAGCGCCAGGCCGAGCGGCGGGCGCAGCAGGTCGAGCTGCACCGCCGCCGCGTGCTCGCCGCCGAGCCAGAGCGGCTCGCCGAGCCGGCCGCTGCGGCTGCCGCGCGGGGTCGCGGCGCGCACCTCCGGCCCGCCGAGCGGGCCGCCGTCCGCCGACAGCGGCAGGGTGAGGATGGCGCCCGCCTCGGCGGCGACGGCGTCGGGCGCGTGCTCGAGGTAGAGACTGCGGTCGGTCACCTGCCAGTCGCCGAAAGCGAGGCTCAGGCGCAGCCCCTCGGCGGACGGCTCGGTCGCGCCGTCGGCTTCCCCCGGCGCGTCGCCGGCCGGGTCGCGCAGGGCGAGCTCCCGGGCGGCGGCGAGCGACACCGACTCGACCTCCGGAGTGTCGTAGACGAGAACCAGGCTCGCCTCCCCGGTCTCGACGCGGAAGCTCCGCCGGTCGCGTACTCCACGGGCCTGGAACTCCCGGCGGTCCCACAGCGGCGACGACAGCAGGTGCACCCGCTCGCCCGCGGGCAGATCGACGGACGTGGGGACCTCGAGCGCCGTCCCGGCCCGTTCCACCGCGACGGAGCCCGGCGGCGCGGCCAGCCACAGCTTCCCGCCGGCCAGCGGATCGGGCTCGAAGAACAGGAAGGCCGCGCCGTCGGGCACCGCGGACGGCGCGACCTCGTCCCCCTCCGGCGTCCGCGCCGCGGCCTCGAGCCAGGCGAGCGGCCAGGTCGCCGACTCGATCCCGAGAGGCCGGACGATCGGCACCGACAGGGGGACCAGCGGCAGCTCGCCGAGCCGCCGCGGCAGGACCACCGGCCGCCCGCCCGCGTCCCGGAAGGTCGCCGGCGGTCGCAGCAGGCCGTCTCCCCGCTCCACGGTCCAGGTGCGGCCGGCGAAGGTCAAGCGGTCGCCGTCCTCGAGTCGGATGGAGGCGACAGGCCGTAGGGGGTGGTCCCCGGTAGACACCGCGACCCATGCGGGGGCACCTTCGAAGAGCGCTTCGACGCGCAGCCGTCCCGAGCCCTCCAGCGCGGCCTCGTCCTCGGCTGCCGTGGCTCCTGGATCGCCCCCCGTGGGAGGCACGGCCGACAGCCGGGCGAGCCGGGGCGCCGGGCCGGCGCTCCCCTCGACCGCGATCTCCGGCGCCTGCGGCTCGCCGGCGACGACGACGGCCGGCGGGCGGCCCTCCGCGCCGCGGAAGCCGAGGCCGAGGAGCGCGAAGCGCAGGCGGTCCGCCTCCGGCGGGGCGGCGGCCAGCGCCAGGGCGAGAAGCGCCGCCGGGACCAGGTAGGCGGCGGCGAGGAGCGACAGCGCCGCGCGGCGCTCCGCCCCCGCCGTCCCGCCCGCCGCCATGCAGGCTGCGGCGACTGCGAGCGCCGCCGCCCCGAGGGCCAGGACGATCACCGCGCCCCCCGCAAGCGCTCGGCCGCCTCCAGCCGGTAGTAGGACGTGAACAGCGACCGGCGCAGGCGGGCGACGATAGCGATCCACCAGCCGAGGGCGCCGCCCGCCGCGGCGGCGAGGGCGGCGAGGAGCACCGCCGCCCAGCCGCTGGTCAGCAGCACGCGCGGCGCCAGCCGCCAGCCGAGACCGAGCCCCTCCTCGATCTCGTCGAGGGCCGCCGGCCGCTCGTCGCCGGGCAGGAGCAGGGTCTCCGCCCGGCGCGCCACGTCGCGCCGCAGCTCCTCGGGACCGCCGACCACCTGCCGGGCGAGCGAGGCGGCGAAGTCGGAGCGCGAGGCCGACCGCCAGGCGCGCCGCCGCGCTCCGAGCGTCTCGATCGCCGCCGCGGCCTCCTCGTCGTCCTTCTCGCCGGTGACGACCGCGACCCAGACGGCCGGCTCGGCCCGCAGCCGGAGCGCCGACCGCATCGCCTCGACCGTCTCGCGCTCCGCCGGCCCGAGAGCGGCCGCCGCCTCCTCCGGAATCGCGGGCGGCCGCCCGGCCGTCACCGCCGCGGCCAGCTCGAGCGGCACCAGCGCCCGCTCGAACTCCGGCCGGGCGGTCTCCGGCACCCGGTCGCGGGCGGCGCGGGCGGCGGCCACCAGCTCGGCCTGCCCCGCGGCGAGCGGCGCGAGCGCCTCGTCGCGCGCCAGCGGACGGGCGCTTTCGTAGAGCTGCGCCAGGTTGAGCGCGAGCAGCGGGTCCGGCGGCGCGGCGGTCCCCCACAGCCGTTCGCGGAGCAGCCGCTCGGCGTTCGACACCGCCCACAGCCACGACTCCCGCTCCGGGGCCGGCTCGCCCTCCGGCTCCGCGAGCATCGCCTGCATCACCTCCTGGAGGGGGTTCGCCTCGGGCGGGTCGTCGTAGCGGCGGTGGAGCTCGCGCGCGCGTGCTGCGGCACTCCCGGTGAAGCCGCCGGGGTCGACGTAGCCGACGATCAGGTTGTTGTAGAGGTCGTACGTGGAGAGCGACCTGCCCTCCTCCTCGCCGCACCCGGGGGCCGGCAGCCGGCCGCGGATCCACGTCGGCCCGTCGGCGACCAGCTTCGCGTAGCCGATCGGGTTCTTGAGCGCCGGCCAGAGCGACGGGTCCGTGCGGTGGCGGGCGAGGCGGGCGTAGCCGGCAGCGTGGAGCAGGTGGATTGCGGCCAGAACCTCCTCGCGCGGCTGCGCCCAGCCGCGGTCCCGCCGCGTCCGCACCCGCGCTTCGAGGGCCGCCCCCGCACCGCCTTCGAGCTGCGCGTCGAGCACACGCTCGGCGTCGGCGAGACGTCCCGCCTCGATCAGCCGGACGGCGTAGGCCAGGGCGGGGAGCCAGCTCTCCCGGTGCTCGCGGGCGAGGGCGCCGAGCCGGGCGAGGGCGTCGGGCGAAGTACCGCCTGCCAGGGCGCCGGCGACCGCGTTGCGCAGCGGACCCGGCACGGTCCGCACACCGTCGGGACACGGCGGTGAGGCGGGAGGCGCGGGGATCCACCGCAGCTCGAAGGCGTCGTCGATCCACTCCCGCTCGACGGCCTGGACGTGGCGGCTCTCCGGCTCCGGCGGCAGCAGCGCGGCAAGCTCCTCGGGCGCCGGCCGGGCGGCGGCCCACCACGTCAGGGCGAGGGCGGCGGCCGCCGCGGCGCCGAGGGCGGGCAGCGCGGAGAGCACCGGCGCCCGCGGCGCCGACGTCAGGGTCGGCCGGCGCCCGCTCAAGGGCCGAAGGGCTCCGGCTCGGCCAGGGCCCGCCAGCGGGCGTCGCGCCTCCGCAGCCGGTCGGCGATGCGCTGAAGCCGGACCAGGGCGGCGGTGGAGGGGACCAGCCGGCGCAGCGCCGGCCGCCGCAGCCAGCGCCAGTGGCGCTGCAGCACCCAGCCGAGCGAGTAGAGGACGCCGTTCGGCGTCTCGTCCGCCACCGCGCCGGCGGCGTCGAGGGTCAGCGAGTGGGCGAAGTCGACGCGGAACCAGCGGACGTGGGTGACCAGCGCCTCCCACAGCACCGGCAGCCGGTGCCAGGCGAGGAGCAGCGGCGACTCGCCGAGCGGGTAGAGCCGCCGCTCCGGGCCGCCCGCCCCGCCCTGATGCATCCAGGCCTCCCCGGGCCTCTCCGACAGCGTCAGGCCGCCCAGCTCGTCGGCGCGCGAGAACAGCACCTGCACCGGGACGTCGAGCCGCCGGTCGAGGGTGCGCACCTGGCGGTCGACGTGCTCCTGGAACGGGATCGCGCCGGGGGCGTACGGGGTTCCGAGGCGGAGCCAGCGCACGAGCTCGAGGATCCAGGCGAGGATCTCCTGCTGGTGCGGGTCGCTCGGGTTCTCCTCGCGGCTGCGCCACAGCTTGTCGAGGTCGAGGAGGAGCACCAGGCCGGCGAGGTTGCGGGCGACGAGCTGGAGGAAGGCCACCTGCTCCGGCCCGACGGCGCCGACCCGCTGCAGCGCCGGGTAGAGGGCGGCGAAGTCCTCGCCCGAGGCGTCGACGAAGACGACCTTGCGGCGGCCGGCGGCGAACGGATGCGTCTGCAGGGTCCCGAGTGCCGTTCGCTGCGCCCTGCCGCCCTGCCGCTGGCCGCGGCCGAACGCCGACAGGAACGCGCCCTGCCGAGAGGCGTGGAGGAGCTCGGTCTTGCCGACGCCCCCGATGCCCACGATCAGGAAGATCTCGTACCCCTCCGCGACGTACTGCTCGACCTGGCGGAGGCCCTCGAAGCTGGTCCGCGACCCGGCCGCAGCGGCCGGCCTCGCCCACTCGTCGGCCGCCGGCTCCGGGGTGCCCGCAGGCGCGGCCGCGGCCGCCGGTTCGGCGGTCGGGGCGGGCGGGGCCGGGGCCGGAGGCCGGGGCGGAACCGCCGTGGGGCTCGGCGTCTCGCTCCTTTCGGCGGCTCGGCCGGGCTCGTCCGGACGGGCGGCGCCCCGGCGCTCCTCTTCCTCCTCGTCCGCCGGACGCGACAGCTCGATGACCCCGCGCAGCCGGGGCGCGTCGGCCCGCTCCTCCGCCTCAGCCGGGGCTCTCTCGTCGCTCACCTCTCCAGTCCTTCCATTCCGCTCCCTGCTCGCCGCGGTCCGTCCGCGGTGCGGGCGTCAGGCCGCCTCGTCGAGCGTCTCGCCGTACGGCGCGAGCGCCCAGGTCGCCAGCGCCGATCTCCGCGCCCGGCGGAGGTCGCGCAGCAGGGCGTGCTCGCCGCGCCGCACCGCACCGGCGAGGAACCCGCGCCGCCGCCCGCCGCGCTCGGACGCGAGGAGGTATACGGCCAGGAAATCGTAGCGTTCCATCGCCAGCGCCCGTCGCACCCAGGCCGTCGACCGCTCCGGGTCGTCGCTCCACCGCGCGCCGAGCGCCGCCGCGGCGGCGAGGAGAAGGGTACCGCGGCCCGCCAGGCGCTCGAAGGAGGGCAGCGCGTCGAAGACCCGGCTGCCCGCGAGACGGAGCGCCTCGTCCAGCTCGTTCGCCTCCAGCCAGCGCTTCCCCGTCGGCCGGACCTCAGCCGACAGCAGGGCCTCGGCGATCGCCGCGACCCGCGGCCCGGGCTCGCCGGGGAAGAGGCGGCGGAAGGCGTCGGACAGCCGCGCCCCGGCCGGCCCGCTCCGCCCGAGGGCCTCCTCGGCGCGGCCGAGCGCCGCGGGCAAGGCGAGGCGCCCGAGCCGCACCTCGCGCTCGAGGGCCGACAGCTCGACCTCCCACCGCGCCCCGGCCGGCGCCGCCCGCCGCACGGCGTCGACCACGGCGTCGATCCGGGGGTCCGCCGGCAGGCGCCGCAGCCGCGGGCCGAGGCGGAGGGCGACGTGGCCCGCGTCGTCCGGCGCGAGCCCGCCGGCCAGGGCGAGGACGGCATCGGACAGGCTCAGCTCTCCGATGCGGTCGACCGCCGCGCTCCACCATACCCGGCGCACCGCGGACGCCTCCGCGGCGCGCCCGGCGCCGGCGAGGAGGCCGGCGAGCTCTTCGACCACCGGTGCCCAGGCGTCGAGCTCGTCGCCCGGGAGGCGCTCGAGGGACCCCAGGGCCGGTGCGGCGAGCTCCGGGCGGGCCGTCAGGGCCGGGAGCATCCGGCCTACCAGGGCGCGGTGGAGCGGGCCCGGCGCGACCCCCGGGGCGAGCCGGCGCAGCCCTTCCGTCAGCCGCTCGCCGGCGGCGGCGAGCTCGCCGGCGTCCGGCGCGGGCGCCGTTTCGATGGCATCGCGTAGCGCGTCGCCCGCAGGTCCGCCGCGGGCCTCGGCGAAGGCCGCCTCGGCGAGGGCCAGCGGCACCCAGTCGGCCGCCGGGACCCCGGCGCCGATCGCGGCCGCGGTGAGGCCGGCGACGGCGGGCGAGCCGGCCAGCGTCGCCCGCGGCTCGGCGGCGAGAGCAGCGACCGCCGCCCGCCCGATCTCCGGGCGACCGGCCAGCGCCGAGCGTAGGGCGCCCAAAGCCGCCGCCCGCGGCTCGCCCTGCCAGTCGCGCACCGCCTCGACGAGCTCGTCCGCGGCGGCGTTGTCGGCCAGGGCCCCGGCGACGACGGCCCGGTCGTCGGGCGCCAGCTCGGCGATCGGGGCGAGGCCAGGGAGCAGGTCGGCGCGCAGGAGGTCGGCCGCCGCCTCGCGGTCGCCGGCGCCCCGCGCCGCGCGGAGGGCGGCTACCGCGGCGCCGGGGCCGAGCGGCCGGGCGCGGTCCGCCCCGCGCAGCAGGCCGAGCCAGCCGGGTTCGGCGGCGAGGCGCTCGAAAGCGGAGGCGGCGGCCGCGGGATCGGCCTCCGCGAGACGCAAGGCCAGGGCCCGCAGCACACCCCGGAAGAGCGTGTCTCCCGGCCCCGGGTCGGCGACGAGGAGCGGCGTCAGGAGGTCGGCATCGGCCGTCGACCCGGGCGTGCCGTGGAGCGTTCGCAGCGCCAGCGCCACCGCCGCGACGGCTGTCCCCCGATCGCCGCGGGCTGCCCGGCGCCTCGCGGTCTCCGCGGCCACGGCGGGGGCCGTCGCCTCGGCGAGGAGGTGGCTCGCGCGGAGGGCGTCGATCACGTCCTCGGCGGCGTCGCGCAGCGGCAGGCCCGCCTCGACCTGCCGCCGGAGGGTGGCGGCCGCGGTAGCCAGGACCGCCGCCGGCCCGACGTCGGGCGCATCGAGCCGCTCGCCCGGCGCCACCCGCAGCCGCGCCAGCGCCGCGGCGAGCTCGCCGACCGACGCGAACCCGTCGACGGCCAGGGCGCTGCCGGCGGCGACCCACCGGCGGAGGCGGGCGCCGTCCTCGAGCAGGCTGAGGCCGAGGTCGCGGAACCCGTCGTAGAGGGCGTCGATCCCCTCCGGACGGGCGACGAGCGCGTCCGCCAGCTCGCGCGATCCCCCGCGTTCGTCGACCGTCGTCTCGCCGGCGAGGAGCCACTCGTCCGCCGCCGACAGCTCCCCGCGCGCCTCGGCCGGCCGTAGAGCGTTGGCCAGGCGATACAGGTCCCCGACCCCGGGTCCCAGGTGGGTGGTCCAGCCGGTCGCCAACCGGTCGCGCACCGGCAGCGCCTGCCAGGCCAGGGCGAGCAGGTTCTCCCCCTCGCTCCCCTGGGCGAGGAGCAGGCGCCGCCCCGCCTCGACCGCCGCCAGGGTGCGGGCCAGCCGATCGGCCAACGCCTCGCGTCCCCAGTGGTCGGCGAGCGCTGCGAGCCGTTGGCGGAGGACGTGGCGGCGCACCCGCACCGGCTCGCGCGGCGGGACCAGCTCGAGGTCGTCGAGCCGGCGCAGCGCGGGATCGGACAGGGCCGCGTCGAGATCGGACAGCGGCATCGGCTCGCTCCGCCCGGGCGCCCGCACGCCGGCGCGGCCGACGAGGAGCCAGACGTCCTCGGCGATGGCGGCCAGCGCCGCGCGGTCGAGGACCAGCGTGTGGACGACGATCCGGTAGGCGCCGCGCCGCCGGCCGCCGACGAACCGCCGCGAGTAGGCCCAGGCGCCGCTCGGCAGGCGGTGGAAGGCGAGCTGCGGGCCGGACACCAGGCCGAGGTGCAGGTGGTCCGAGATCTGCGGCCGGTAGGCGAGGAAGTCCGCGTCCTCCGGCGCGACGGCCGGCGAGGCGGCGAGCAGCGAGTAGCCGCCGGCGCCTTCGCTGCTCGGGTCGGAGACGACCGCCTGGCCGGCCGTCGGGGCGCCCGTCGCGCTCACGGTGACGCCGGCGGCTCGTGGAGATCGAGCCACCGCCGGACGACCGCCACCTGGAGCGCCGGGTCGCCGGGGTCGTACGGCGGCGCCAGGTGCGCGGCCAGCCCGAGCTCGCGGAGGAGGGCGGCGAGGAGGTCGCGGTCGTAGCCCGCGAACGCGAGGGTGACCCGGGCGCCGCGGCTCCCGGCGGCCCGCTCCCCTTCCCACAGGGCGTACACGTACTCGAACAGGCCCTGGCGCACGCCGGGCACGACCGTGTCCGGCAGCTCGTCGCCCCGCCGCAGGGTAGCGGCGAACTCGCCGAAGCGGCCGGCCTGCATGTCGCTGACCTGGGCCGAGGTCAGCCCCTCGCGGGACGCGATCCCGCCGAGCCACCCGGCGACCTCGTCGCCGCGCGTGGCGAGAAGGTCCGCCCACGCGGCGGCCGGGTCGTCGGGCACCGGCGGCTCGTCGGAGAAGGTCGAGGCGGGTGGCCTGTCCGTCTCCGGCAGGGGTGGCCTGACAAGCTCCTGCCGCGGGCTCGACGGATCGCTCGCCGTTTCCTCCCCGCCCGCGAGCCAGCCGAAGTGCCAGGCGGCCCCGGCGGCCAGCGCCAGCGCCAGGCCGCCGAGAGCGGCCCCGGCGCGCCACGGCCGCGCGCGCACGGAGGCCGAGAGGCGTCCGCCCTCCGCCTCGCCCCCCGGGGCGGCCGTCCGGCCCGCCTCCCAGAGCGAACCGCCGAGAAAGAGCGCGGCCGCCGCGAGGAGACCGGCGACGACGAGGAGCCAGTCCGGCCCGGAGACGGTGCCGACGCCCTCGCCGCCGCCCCAGCCGGCCCAGGCCGCCGCCGCCAGAGCGATGGCGAGGTAGAACTCGGGCCGCCACTCCCGCCAGCCGCCGGACCGCGGCCCGGCGGCGGCCGCGCCCCCGCGCGGCGGCCCGCCGCCCCGCCCCTCGAACAGGCGCTCCAGGTAGTCGCGCAGCGACTCCTCGAGCGCCCGGTACTGGGCATCGAGAGCCTTCGGCGCCGGCGCGTCGGGGTCGGCGGCGCGGGAGCGCCGCGGCTTGCGGGTCGCGTCGGCCACGTCTCGGTCTCCGCCGTCCACTCTAGCCGCTTTGTTCATCACTCGACGCCGGCGCCCTCCAGTCTCTCGCCGACGTCGCGCCAGGAGCGGATCGACCAGTCCCCGGTCAGCTCGTCCGGCGCCCGGCCGATCAACTCTCGGTAGCGTCCGGCGACGGGAGGGAGCTCCGCCCGCGGCGCGGTCGCGCCCGCGGCGGTGCGCAGGACGAGGGCGGTCTCGGGCGGCGCCGGCTCGACGGTCGACCAGCGGAGAGACAGCCGGAGCCGCGGCGGGAGGAGATCCAGACGGCGGAGGAGGTCCGCGGCGGCATCGGCACCGCCGGCGGGCACGGCGGCCTCGTGCGGCACGTGCCCACGCGCGGCCGAGGCCGCGAGGACGTGGGCGAGGAGCGGATCGTCGGCCGGGACGGACGCCCGCCCGGCCGCCGGAGGTCCGGGGTCGAGGACGTCGAGCTCCTCGCACCGCCGCCACAGCCCGGCGAGGTCGCCTCGCGATCCACCGCCCTCCCACGCGCGCTCCAGGGTCGCCAGCAGCCGCTCGCCCGCCTCCAGCCCTGCGCCCTCCGCGACCTCGGCCAGGAGCGCGTGCCCGAGCCGGCCGTGGCGGCCGAACTCGTCGGAGGCCGTGCCGGACTCGGCGCGGGCGAGGGCGCGCCAGGTGCGCCCGGCGGCGCGGAACGGCGCGCCGGCGTACCCGGGGCGCTCGGCCGCCGCCTCGGTGACCGCCTGGAGCCAGCTCTCGACGGGCACCCGCTCCTCGGCGCTCCAGTCCGCCGTCCACAGGTGCCGGTAGCCCGAGCCGCCGGCTCCCGCGAGGTTCGTGAAGACCAGGTGGACCAGGCCCGGACGGCTCATCGCGCCGGCGCGAGCTCCCGCAGCCGCTGCCCGAGGAGCCAGACCAGCGGCTCCACGACCCCGCGGGGCGAGACCGGGCGCAGCAGGCTGTCGTCCTCCCCCACGTCGGCCGGCGCCGGCCGGAAGCCGAGGCTCGACACGGCGAACAGCTCGACGCTGCGGAAGTGGCTCTCCGCGGCACGGACCAGGCCGCCGCGCCCGGAGCGGTCGAGCGCCTCGGCGATCGCCTCCCGCCGGCCGTCGTCCGGCGGCTCACCGCCCGCCGCGGTGACGCCCTCCTCCGCCACTGCGGCCTCGCCGCCGTCCGCCGGGCGCAGCGCCCGCCACGCCGGCTCGTCCCACAGCAGGTCGGCCTTCGACAGCGTGATCGCCAGGTCGACCTCCCGGGAGCGGGCGCCGATCCGGTCGAGGATGGCGGAGAGCCACTCCTCGTCCTCGGCCCCGGAAACCGCCGGCTGCCCGCTCTTCACCCAGGCGTCGCGCGCGTCGAGGCCGAGGTCGGCGCCGACCGCCGCGCCGTCGACGAGCAGCACCAGCGAGGTGAGCAGGCCGAGGTAGCGGTCGAGGCGCTCGCGCCGCTCGTGGCTCGGCAGGCGCCAGGTCTCCCCGGCGAGGTCGTAGACGGTGAGGAGCCCGAGCCGGTCGGCCGAGCGGCCGGCGAAGACCTCCCAGCAGAAGTTCGACTGGTCGCCCTCGCCGGGGCGGGTGCGGGCCGCCTCGGGGAGGGTGGGCTCGGGCCGGCGGTGCTCGTCGAACAGCCTGTGGGTCAGAGCGCGGAACCGAGCCGCCGTCGGGCCGATGCCGAGCAGCCCGACCGGCTCCCCGCCGATCCGGTGGCCGTTCAGCTCCCGGACCGCGGTGAGGGTGAGCAGCGTCTTGCCCGAGCTGCGCGGCCCGGCGAAGCCGAGTCCCATCTCCTCGCCGCCGGCGAGCGCGGCCCGCGCGGTGAGCGGCTGGCCGCAGGCGCAGTAGGGGGTCACCCCCTCCGGCACCGGGCCGTCGTCCTCGGCCAGCAGCCGGCCGAGGCCGCGGCGGCCGAGCTCCGAGAGCGGCCGCAGCTCCTCGACGCGCGGCGGGCGCATCCACTCCGGCAGGTCGCTCTGCGCCTCCGCGGGGCGATACCGCAGCTCGCCGGCTGGCAGGCGCCGCCAGCAGCTCACGCACAGCCAGCGGCGGCTCACCGGCCGCCCCCCGCCGCCGGCTCCGGCGGCGTCAAGGTGATCTCGAACCGCGCACCGGCCGCCAGAGGGTGGTCGTCGCCCAGCCGCTCGACCCCCGCCTGCGCGGCGATCTGCCGGCGGACGTGCGGGAAGTCGATCTGGTAGAGGGCGAGGAGCTCCCCGGCCGTCATCTCGCGCGGCACCTCCAGAGCGACCCGGTCGCGGGAGGCGAGGAACCGCGGCACCTCCCGGTCGTCGGGGTCGGCCTCACGGTCGAGACCGGCCGCGGTGGGCCGACCGAGCGGGTCGAGACCGGCGAGCCCGACGACGAGGCCGCGCGAGCCGAGCAGCGCGACGGCCAGCGCGGCGAGGAGCAGCGTGAGGCCGAGGGCGACGACGGGCCGCATGGACGGAGGATGACGGAAAGCGGTCGAGAGAGGGCGAAAACCGGATCGGACTGTATCACCGGCACCCGCCGCGCCGAGGGAGGGGCGCGGTTCCCGGACCGCCGGGGGAGTCCGGCCCCTGCGCCGTCCGCTGCCGCACCGCCTCCCAGAGAACCGCCGCCGCCGCGGTCGCCAGGTTCAGCGACTCGACCCGGCCGCGCATCGGCAGGCCGACGAGCTTGTCGCACAGGCCCTCGGTGCGGTGGCGGAGGCCCTTCTCCTCGCCCCCCAGACAGAGGGCGACCTTGCCGGTGAGGTCGACCTGCCAGGCCGGCTCGCCGCCGGGGGCGACGCCGTAGACCCAGAAGCCGTCGGCCTTGAGGCGCTCGATCTCCTGGGCGCTGTTGGTGATCCGCTCGACCGGCAGCCACTCGCTCGCCCCGGCCGACGCCTTGATCGCCACCGGGCTGACCGGTGCCGAGCCACGGTCGCGGACGAGGAGCCGCCCCACGCCCGCCCCCTCGCAGACCCGCATCAGGGCGCCGAGGTTGCGAGGGTCCTGGACGTCCTCGACCAGCACGACGAGCGCGTCGTCGCGGCTGACGGCCCCGCCCGCCGCCGGCCCGGTTACCGCGGCACGGGCCGCCCCGGGCCGCACCTCGGCCGCGAAGCCGTTGTGGACCGCAGCCGGCCGGCCGGTGCGGGCCGTGAGCTCCGCCTCGGGGAGCGCGACGAGCTCGACCCCGTGCCGGCGGGCGTGGCGCTCGACCTCGCGGCGCCGCCCGCCGCCCCGGCCGCGCGCCACGAGCACCCGCGCGATCTCGTGCGGACGGTGGCGCAGCGCCTCGCGGACCGGGTGGAACCCGTAGAGAACGTCCGTCACCGCCAGGATCCTTCGACGAGCTCCGCGGCAGCCTCGGCCCGTCGCGGCGCCGGCCTCACACCGCCAGGATCTGCTCCTCCTTGTGCTCCAGGGCGGAGTTGACCTCCTGGATGTAGTGGTCGTGGAGCATCTGGACCTCGTCGTGGCCGCGCTTCTCCTCGTCCTGCGACAGCCCGCCCTCGCGCTCCATCTTCTTCAGGCGGTCATTGCCCTCGCGCCGCGCCTGCCGCACGCCGTTGCGGGCCTGCTCGGCGAGGTCGTGCGCCTTCTTGACGAACTCCTTGCGCCGCTCCTCGGTCAGCTGGGGGACGGGGATGCGGATCAGCTTGCCGTCGTTCGACGGGTTGAGCCCGAGGTCGGCCGAGCGGATCGCCTTCTCCATCGCCGCGATCTGCGACGGGTCGTAGGGCTGGGCGACGATCATCGTCGCGTCGGCCACCGAGAGGTTGGCGAGCTGGTTGAGCGGCGTCGGTGAGCCGTAGTAGTCGACGGTCACCCCGTCGAGCATCTGCAGCGAGGCCCGCCCGGTGCGGAGGGTCTTGAGCTCTTCGTGGAGATGGTCGAGCGCCCGCTTCATCCCCATCTCACACTCGCGGTAGACCTCCTTGACGTCCCCGTCCACGGTCCCCTCCTTCCTCCGGTCGACAGTCCGAAACGCGTCCGTGGATCTTCTCCCGCCACCCGGGAGGTGTCAACGCGATCCGCCGGACGCCGGCCAGAACCAGCTCTCGAACGGCTCGACACTGGCGAGGGTCAGATCTTCCCCGCGGGCGAACCACGCAAGCTCTTCGTGGTCCCGGCCCGCCCCCGGGGCGGCGCTCCGGCACGCGATCCCTGGCTCCTCCGCGTCCCAGGCGGCCTGGCCGATCGGCCGGCATCGCTCCCAGGGCACCGTCCGCCCGCCCTCCACCGGGTACGACGCCGGGGGCCCGGCCGCTCGGCAGCCGTCGTCGGTCACCACGTCGACGAAGCGGCCGTCGGGGACTCGCGCCACGGCGAGGACCGGCGCCTCGCGGGGGTCGACGTCCTCCGGACCGTACGGGAGGCCGGCGAACTTCCGGGCGACGTTGAGGCGGGCTGTCGCCCGGTCGCGGTTGAGGTAGACGACCGGGAAGCTGCCCGGCGGGTTCCACCGTCCGCCGCGGCGGCCTGCGTAGCTCCCGTCCAGCGGGTCGGCCCAGCTCGGATCGGCGACGCGGCCGTACTCGCCGCCGCGCTCGACCTGGCGGAAGCTCAAGCGGTCGCCGCCCAGTCGAACGACTCCCGCACCCGCTCGAGGAGCTCCTCGTGGCGATCCTCGGCGATCAGCTCGAGGAAACTGCGGCCGCCGTGCTCTGCGGACGGCCGCCGGACGACGCCCGCCGTCCGGCCCGGCCGCAGCTTGCGGCTCAGCAGCTCGGCTAGCTCGAGCACCGCGCCCGCCTTCGCCCGGCGGGCCGGCGGCACCCCGTCGCGCAACCAGACGGTGGCCGCCTGGCGGGACACCCCGAAGAGCTTCGCCAGCTCGGTGAGGTCGAGCGCGAAGAGCTCGCGCACCCTCGCCAGCACGGCCCGGGAGTCGTGGGTGGAGCGCAGCTCCCCTTCGGCGAGCGATCGGAAGCGCGACCAAGCCTCGCGGTCGAGACTCCAGCGCTCGAACGCCACCTTGCCGTCCGGCGCGTCCATGGCCGGGGCGCCAAGCAGGCTGCGGACCCGCCCTACCAGGGCCAGGACGAGGCCGGCTCGTTCGCCGTGGAGCGAGACCCAGGGCGAGATCGGAGCTTCGACCGCCCCCTGATCGAGGTACTCCCTCCGGAGCGTGCTGGCCGGCGAGTCCTGCTCGCCAGCAGGGCCGCTCTCGACGAGCGCCAGTCCGGCCGGCTCGCGGAGGACGCTCGCCTGCGCCGTCTCTTTCTCCCCCCGTCCGCCGGCGGCGGCTCCAGCCACCGCTCCCGCGGTCTCGACCGCCTCGAGGACCTTCTCGGTGCACGTCCGCCAAGCGTCGAGGTAGCGGCGGACGTCGCTGTCGCGGCCGGCGACGGCCCCGGGCACCGCGGCGACGAGCCGATCGACGTCCGGAGCGAACAGCTCCTCGAAAGCCTCGGCGATGGCTTTCGGGGCTCGCGAGGTCAACAGGAGGGTCGGAGAGGCCTTCGTCGTCGTCACGCGTCGAGGGTAACGCAATCCAGACGCAATTGCAACCCAGACGCAACCTCCGACAGCTGGCTCAGCCGCTCGCGTCGCGGACGACCGAGCCGACCCGCTCGCCCTCGACGACGCGGCGGATGTTGCCGTGCTCGAAGAGGTTGAAGACGACGATCGGGATGCCGTTGTCGCGGCACAGGCTGATCGCGGCGGCGTCCATCACCTTGAGGTCGCGCTCGAGGACCTCCTGGTAGGTGAGCTCGGGGAGGAAGCGGGCCGAGGCGTCTTTCTCGGGGTCGGCGTCGTAGACGCCCTCGACCTTGGTCGCCTTGAGCACGACGTCGGCGTGGATCTCGTTGGCGCGCAGGGCGGCCGCGGTGTCCGTCGTGAAGAAGGGGTTGCCGGTGCCGGCGGCGAAGATGACGAGACGCCCCTTCTCGAGGTGGCGGATCGCCCGGCGGCGGACGAAGGGCTCGGCGACCTCGCGCATCTCGATCGCGGTCTGCACCCGGGTCGTCACGCCGCGCTTCTCGAGGGCGTCCTGGAGCGCCAGCGCGTTGATCAGGGTGGCGAGCATCCCCATGTAATCGCCGGTCACGCGCTCGATCCCGCGGTGGCTCGCCGCCAGCCCGCGGATGATGTTGCCGCCGCCGATGACGACGGCGGTCTGCACGCCCAGGCCGTGGACCTCGCCGAGCTCGTCCGCGATCTGGGCGACGACGTCCTCCTCGATCCCGAACGCCTTCTCCCCCATCAGCGCCTCGCCCGAGAGCTTGAGCAGGATCCGCCCGTAAGCGGCCTCGGGCGCGACGGAGCGGCGGGCGGCGATCGGCGACGGCGTCTCGGGGCTCATCGGGTCCTCCGCGGCTCGGCCGCGCCGGTCGGCGCGCCCGCACGGCGGGAGCGGCGGCGGCTCGCGGCCCGGCTCGGGTCGGCGGCCACTCTACCCCAGCGGCCGGCGGACGGCCCGACCCTCAGTCGCCGAGAATCTCGATCCGGTCGGGCGCGTTCGGCACCAAGCAGAGGAACTCGAACGGTGCCTCGACGACCTCGTAGGAGTGCGGGACCTCGGCCGGGATGTAGAGGACGTCGCCGGCCGCGACCTGGTGGACCGTGTCGCCGATCGCCACCCGCGCCCGCCCGGCGAGGACGTACTGCTCGTGCTCGACCCGGTTCGTGTGCCGCGGCATGCCGCCGCCCTCGCCCATGACGAAGCGGCGCATCGCGAAGTGGGGCGCGCCGTCGTCGGGGCCGAGGAGGACCTGGGTCCGGGTGCCGACGCCGGCCTCGACAGGGCGCAGGGCGACCGCCGAGGAGCGCTTGACGACGCCGCCCTCGCGGCGGCTGCCGGTGGGCTTTCCGTCACTCATCGATCGACCTCCCGTGGCCAGGACCTTCGCCAGCGTGCCCGCGTCGCGGAGCCGCAGGCCTCCCGCGGACAACGACCGCGGTCAGCCGCCGCCGGCCGCGGCGACCTCGGCGGCGAAGTCTTCGACGCGCTTCTCGACGCCCTCGCCGAGCACGTAGCGGGTGAAGCGGCGGATCTGGATGTTCTCGCCGATCGTGCCGACCTTGTCGGCCACCAGGTCGCCGACCGACTTGTCAGGGTCCTTGACGAACGGCTGCTCGAGCAGCACCGTCTGGCCGTAGAACTTCTCCAGCTTGCCCTCGACGATGCGGTCGACGATCTTCTCCGGCTTGCCCTCGTCGAGCGCCTGTTGGCGGTAGATCCGCCGCTCGGCGTCGAGGTCGGCGCCGGTCACCTCGTCGCGGTTGATGAAGCGCGGGTCGGAGGCGGCGATGTGCATCGCGATGTCGCGCACGAGCGCCTGGAACTCGTCGGTGCGGGCGACGAAGTCGGTCTCGCAGTTGACCTCGACGAGAACGCCGATCTTGCCGCCGGCGTGGATGTAGGAGGCCACCGCGCCCTCGGCGGTCGCCCGTCCGGCCTTCTTCGCCGCCGCGGCGAGCCCCTTGGTGCGCAGCAGCTCGATCGCCTTGTCCATGTCGCCCCCCGCCTCGACGAGGGTGTTCTTGCAGTCCATCATCGGGGCGCCGGTGCGCTCCCGCAGCTCCTTGACCATCTGGGCGGTGACTTTCATCGCTGGGACCTTCTCCGGTTGGGGGTGCATCCAGTTGGGGGTGGAAAGACGTCGGGCAAGGGAAAAGGCCAGCTCGCTCGCGCCAGGCCGCGGGCTCGACTGGCCTTCCCCTCCCCGTGGCGCGGCGCCGGCCGGCGCGCGCCCGGACGACCGCTGGCTGCTCGCTACTGCGCGGCGGCGCCTTCGCCGGCGGCCGGGGCCTCGGCGGCGCCCGCCGCCGCGGCGACCGTCGCGCCCTCGGCCTCGGCCATCATCTCCTCCTCGAGCCGGCCCGAGCCCTCGATGTAGGCGTCGGCGATGCGCGAGGAGAACAGCCGGATCGAGCGGATCGCGTCGTCGTTGCCCGGGATGACGAAGTCGATCAGCTCCGGGTCGCAGTTCGTGTCGACGATGGCGATCACCGGGATGCCGAGCTTGTTCGCCTCGGCGACGGCGATCGCCTCTTTCTTCGGGTCGACGACGAACAACGCGTCGGGCAGCGATTCCATCTCCCGGATGCCGCCGAGGTTGTCCTGCATCTTGGCGCGCTCGCGCTCGAGGCGGAGGATGTCCTTCTTGGTCAGCCCGCTGTCCTCGTCGGCGAGCTTCTCCTCGATCTCCTGGAGCCGCGAGATCGAGCCGCGCAGGGTGACGAAGTTGGTCAGCGTGCCGCCGAGCCAGCGGTTGGTGACGTAGAACTCGCCGCAGCGCTGGGCCTCCTCGGCGATGACCTCCTGGGCCTGCCGCTTGGTGCCGACGAAGACCAGCCGCTTGCCGGCGGCGGCGAGGTCGCGGACGAACTCGGCGGCCTCGCGGAACAGGTAGATCGTCTTCTGCAGGTCGACGATGTAGATCCCGTTGCGCTTGCCGAAGATGTAGCGCTTCATCTTCGGGTTCCAGCGGCGGGTCTGGTGGCCGAAGTGGACGCCGGCCTCCAGGAGCTCTTTCATGGTGACTTCGACCAAGTGCCTCTCCTCCTCAACGCTTGCTGAACTGGAAGCGAGCGCGGGCACCCTTCTGGCCGTACTTCTTGCGCTCCTTCTTGCGGGGGTCGCGGGTGAGCAGGCCGGCGCCCTTGAGCCGGTCGCGCAGCTCGCCGTTGTAGACGACGAGCGCCCGGGCGATGCCGTGCCGGATGGCGCCGGCCTGGCCGGACGGGCCGCCGCCCTCGACGGTGACGTAGATGTCGAACCGCTCGCCGGTCTCGGTGATCTGCAGCGGCTGCTTGACGATCATCTTGTGGATGTCGTTCGGGAAGTAGTCCTCGAGCTCGCGGGCGTTGACCTCGATCTGCCCGGAGCCCTGGCGCAGGAAGACGCGGGCGGCGGCGGTCTTGCGGCGCCCGGTGCCGTAGTACTGGGTCTGCACGGTCAAGCCAGTCTCCTCGTTCCGTTCGCCTCGGCGACGTCGTAGCGCTCGGGCTGCTGGGCCTCGTGGGGGTGGTCGGGCCCGGCGTAGACCTTGAGCTTCTTGTACTGCTTGCGGCCGAGCCGGCTCTTCGGCAGCATGCCGCGGACGGCTTCTTCGACCAGCTTGACGGGGCGCTTGACGCGCCGCTCGGCGGCGGTCTCGCTGCGCAGGCTGCCGGGGCGGCCGCTGTGGCGGTAGTAAACCTTCTGCTGCTCTTTGCGCCCGGTCAGGACGGTCTTCTCGGCGTTGACGACGATGACGAAGTCGCCCATGTCCATGTGCGCCGCCCAGGTCGGCTTGTGCTTGCCGGTGAGGAGCCGTGCCACTTCGGTGGACAGCCGGCCGAGGGGCAGCCCTGCGGCGTCGACGACGTACCAGTGCCGGTCGACGTCGGCGGGTTTCGGGCTGTAGGTCCTGTTCAGCATCGGGTGCTCTCCAAGCTTCTCGTCCCGCCGGGCGCGGTCGGGCCGCGCGTCACGTCTCGTGGGGGATCGCAATGACGACCGCCGCGACGGCGGACGAAGCCCGCCCTTCGCGACGCAAAGGACTTCTGATCCTAGAGGTTCGCGGCCGCGCCTGTCAAGACGTCCCGGGCCACCGCTCCGGGGCGCGGTCCCGCCAGGAGGCCGGCCGGCCGGGCCGGCGGCTCGCGGACGATAACACGGCGGGAAGGCCGATGTCATCCCGAGAGCGAGCGGAGCGAGCCGAGGGATCTCCGCGGTGGTGCGGGCGGGATCGGCTGTCCCCTTAGCTGCCTTCAGTCGGGCTCGCCAGCAGATCGGCCAGCTTCCTCCATACCTGCCCCCTCGCCCCGACCCGGTCCTTCTCCTCGTCGCTCATCTCGCCCAGCGTCCGGTCGTGGCCGTCGGGCTGGAAGGCGGGATCCCATCCGAATCCGCCCAGACCGCGCGGTGGGTGGGCGAGGCGGCCGGGGACCTCGACCGTCGCCGTCACGCGATCCTCGGGGCCGGGACCGAGCTTGTAGACCAGGGCGCAGGCGGCGACGGCGCGGTCGTCGCCCAGGGCCTGTCCCAGGCGGGTGATCCCTTCGACGCCGACCGACTCGAGGAGCCACCTGACGAGGGGGCCGGGGAAGCCGCCGAGGGCGGAAAGGGCGAGGGAGGTGTCCTCGACGACGAGGGGGCGGCGGAGGTGGCGCCAGGCTTCTTCGGCCTTGGCGGCGACGACCTCGGCGAGGTCGAGGGACTGGATCTCGGGGAGGTCGAGGGCGATCGACTCGATCGGGCGGCCGAGGGCGGTCTCGGCCTCGGCGACCTTGTTCGGGTTGCCGGTGACCAGGACGAAGCGGGGGAGATCGGTCAACGGCCGGAGACCATCTCGCGAAGGTCCTCGACGAGCTCGTCGGTCCTGGTCAGGAGCTCCTCGAGGGTGCCCTTGTTGGGCAGGACGCGGTCGGCGGCGGCGAGGCGGCGGGAGCCGTCGCCCTGGGCGGCGAGGCGGGCGCGGGCCTCGGGCTCGGGGAGGCCGCGCTCGACGGCGCGGGCGAGGCGGGTCGCCGGGTCGGCTTCGACGGTGACAAGGTAGTCGAAGGCGTCGGCGTAACCGGCCTCGACCAGGAGGGTAGCCTCGAGGACGACGATCTCCTCGGAGGCGCCCGCCGCGATCTCTTCGAAGCGGCGGCGGACGAGGGGGTGGACGGCGGCCTCGAGGCGGGCGCGGGCTTCGGTGTCGGCGAAGACGCGCTCGGCGAGGGCGGGGCGGTCGACGGCGCCGGACGGGTCGAGGAGGTCGGGGCCGAAGAGGTCTTCGACCGCGGCGGCGCCGGGGGCGCCCGGCGCGTAGAGCTCGGCGACGAGTCGGTCGGCGTCGACGACGCGGCAGCCGAGCTCGGCCATGCGGCGGGCGACGGTGGACTTGCCGCTCGCCAGGCCGCCGGTGAGGCCGACCCGGAGGCGGCTCACCCGGAGAGCCCCTGGCGCCGCCGGGAGGCTTCCAGCGTGTTGACGAGGAGCATGGCCACGGTCAGCGGGCCGACGCCGCCGGGGACGGGGGTGATGGCGGAGGCCTTGGGGGCGACGCGATGGAAGTCGACGTCACCGACGAGGGTCGAGCCGCGCTCGTCGAAGCGGGCGAGGCGGGCGGCGTCGCCGGGGAAGAGGCGCTCGACGGTGGCGCGGTCGGTGACGCGGTGGGTGCCGACGTCGACGACGACGGCGCCCTCGCGGACGTGGTCGGGGCCGACGAGAGCGGCGCGGCCGACGGCGGCGACGAGGAGGTCGGCCTCGCGGCAGACGGCGGCGAGGTCGCGGGTGCGCGAGTGGCAGACGGTGACGGTGGCGTTCTCGCGCAGGAGCAGCGCCGCCATCGGCTTGCCGACGATCGTCGAGCGGCCGACGACGACGGCGCGGCGGCCGGCGATCTCGATGCCGCTGCGGCGGAGGAGCTCGACGATGCCCGACGGCGTGGCCGGCGCGAGGGCGGGCCGGTCGCTCCACAGGCGGCCGACGTTGACCGGGTGGAATCCGTCGACGTCTTTCTCGGGGGGGACGAGCTCGAGGATGCGGCGCTCGTCGACGTGGTCGGGGAGCGGGAGCTGGACCAGGATGCCGTCGACCGCGTCGTCGGCCGCGAGCTCGGCGAGGCGCGCCGCGAGCTCGGCCTCGGAGGTGGCGGCGGGGAGCTCGACGGTGCGGCCGACCATCCCGGCCTCCTCGCAGGCGCGCGCCTTCATCCCGACGTAGAGGCTCGACGCGGCGTCGTCGCCGACGAGGACCGCGGCGAGCCCCGGACGGCGCGCGCCGGCGGCGGTCATCTCGGCGACCCGCGCGGCGACCTCGGCGCGGATCTCGGCGCCGACCGCGCGGCCGTCGAGGAGCTTGTCGGCGAAGGGGCCGGCCGCGGCCTTCCCGGCCGCCGGGTGGGTCGTGACCTTCTCGCTCACTCGGGCTCCTTGTTCGCGGACTCCTTGTGCGCGGACTCCTTGCGCGCGGACTCCTTGCGCGCGGTGTAGAGGCAGACCGTGCCCATCGACTGGTCGCGCCAGCCGCCGTCGACGAGACCGGCGGCGGCGAGCTCGGCGACGAAGCCCTCGCGCTGCGGGAACTCGGCGACCGAGGCCGGCAGGTAGCTGTACGCCGACCCGCGCGGCGACACCAGCCTGCCGATCCAGGGCAAGACGCGCCGGAAGTAGAACAGGTAGAGCGCGCGGGTCGCCTTGCCTTCCGGCAGCGCGAACTCGAGGACGACGAGCCGCCCCCCCGGGGCGAGGGTGCGCCGGAGCTCGCGCAGCGCCGCGCCCAGGTCGGCGACGTTGCGCAGCCCGAACGAGACCGTCGCCCCCTCGAAGCGGCCGGGGCCGAACGGCAGGACGAGCGCGTCGGCGACGAGCGGCCGCGCCCGCCCCCGGCCGCGGCGGGCCAGCCGCGCGAACTTCCGCCGCGCCCGGGCGACCATCGGCAGGCAGAAGTCGGCCGCCGCCACCTCCGGCCCGCGGCGTCCGACCGCCACCGCCTGGTCGCCGGTGCCCGCGCACAGGTCGAGCACGCGCGCCCCCTCCCCCAGCCCCAGCGCCCGCGCCGCGCGCCGCCGCCAGACGAAGTCGAGCGCCCCGGAGAGCAGATGATTCAGCAGATCGTAGCGCGGCGCCACCCCCGCGAACATGTCGCGGATCGCCCCGCCGGACTTGTCGAGCGCCGGGGAGGTCATGGGAGCAGACGCTCCAAATGCCTCCGCAGCGACGGGATCTCGTCCCACACCACGCCCCAGACGATGGTGAGATCGACCTCGTGGTAGCGATGGATCAGGCGGTCTCGCATCCCGGCGATCTTCGTCCAGGGGACTTCCGGGTGAGCGTTGCGGAACGAGCGGGGCAGACGCTTCACGGCCTCGCCGAGGATCAAGATCTCGTGGAGGATGGCAGATCGGGCCTGGCGGGCAGCGACTGAATCGTCCTGTAACCAGGAGGCGTACGACAGGCCCGCCGCGAAGTCCTCGAGATTTCGACAGGCGAGAACGATGTCGAGGAGGGTGGCCTCGACCTCGGGCTTCGTCACGCCGCGAAGAGAGTCCGCGCCGTCGTCAAGATCTCCCGCCGGCGAATCCAGTTGCGGCTCTGCTCGATGCCCTTCCAATCGACGAGGTCAACGGGCCGCCCGAGCGCAGCCTCGAGCTCCTGCTCGAGATCCTGAAAATGTCCCATCCACGGCTTTTCGGCACCGGTTCGGAAGCGCACCAGGAAGTCGACGTCGCTGTCCGCATCGAAGTCCGGCCGGAGCGCCGAGCCGAAGATCGCCATCTCTTCGACTCCATGCCGCTGACAGATCTGTCGAATCAGGTCCAGCGGCAGGCGGTCGGGGAGGGACACGGAGGGCCCTGGAGCGGTCATCGATCTCGCCATCCCACATTCTGCATTGTATCCGGCCTCACTATGCCTCACTCCCCGTCCGGCACGATCGCCGTTCCCCCCTCCCCCGCCAGGGCCTCGGCGAGGTGGTCGACGTCGGTGACGAGGACTTTCTTGCCGGTGGCGGCGACGAACTCGATGCCCGCTTCGACCTTGGGACCCATCGAGCCGGCGGGGAACTGGCCGAGGGCGAGGAGCTTGCGCGCGTCGATGAGGGGGAGCTCGCGGATGGGCTCTTCGTCCTCGGTGCCGAAGTCGCGGCGGATCTCGGGTACGTCGGTGAGGTTGATGAACAGGTCGGCCGCGAGATCGCGGGCGAGGAGCGAGGACGTGAAGTCCTTGTCGATCACCGCCTCGACACCGGTCAGCCGGCCGCCGGCGCCGCGGACCACCGGGATGCCGCCCCCGCCGCCGGCGATGACGACGTTGCCGCGGCCGAGGAGGTCGCGCAGGCCGGCGACGCCGAGGACCTCGAGGGGCCGGGGGCTGGCGACGACCTTGCGCCAGCCGCGGCCGGCGTCGCCCTCGACCATCTGCCAACCGTGGTCGCGCTGGAGGGCCTCGGCGCGCCAGCGGGAGAAGTAGGGGCCGATCGGCTTGGTCGGCTTGCGGAAGCCGGGGTCGTCGCCGTCGACGACGACGAGGGTGAGGACGGTGAAGACGGCCGGCTCCGGCTCGTCGCGGCCGTGACCGCCGGCTCCTCCGCCGCCGCCGCCCTCCTCCGCCGCCACCTCGAGGAAGCGGTTGCGCAGCGCGGTCTCGAGCAGGAAGCCGATCGAGCCCTCGGTCTGGGCGACGGCGACGTCGAGGCTGCCGGGCGGCACCTTGGTCGCCGCCTCCTCCATCTGGATCAGCACCTGGCCGACCTGCGGGCCGTTGCCGTGGACGACGACGAGGTCGTGGCCGCGGCGGGCGAAGTCGACGAGCCAGACGGCGGCCTCGTCGGCACGCTCCTTCTGCTCGTCGACGGTGCCCATGTCCTCCGCCCGGAGCAGCGCGTTGCCGCCGAAGGCGACGACGGCGAGGGGGCGGACCAGCGAGGCCTGGCGGGAGCCGTCGGCGGCGCTCATCGGCGGGGCTCGGGCGGGTGGCTCACGGCGGGTCGCGCTCGAGCGGCATGGTCATGCAGCGCGGGCCGCCGCGGGCGCGGGAGAGCTCGTTGCCCTGGAGGGTGACGACGGTCGGCCCCCGGCCGAGGACCGGCTCGCCGGCCGCGGCCTCCTCCTCGCCGAGCACTCGCCAGCCGCGGCGGGTGAGCTCCTCGACGGTGGCGTGGTTGCGGCGGTAGAGGAAGATCACGCCCGGGGCCATGGCGAAGGCGTTCGCGCCGTCGGTCCACTGCTCGCGGTCCTGGTCGAGCGGGTCCCGCCCGCCGCAGGGGACGATCTCGAAGTCGAGGCCGAGCTCGGAGAGGGCGCGGCGCAGCGAGGCGCGGACGTCGAACGACACTTCGTGGGCATAGAGGTCGACGTGGTACACGTAGCCCGAGCCCGGCGTGTGGCCGGCCGACCGCGGCTCGATCACCGGCTCGTAGGCGAGCGCCAGCCCGTCGTCGATCACCGTGAAGACGGTGTCGAGGTGCATGTACGAGCGCCGCGGCGGCAGCTCGACGAGGAGCAGGTGCCGGAAGGTCGTCTCCTCGCGGCGCAGGTAGTCGGCGAGCGCCTCGACCCCACCGCGGTTGGTCCGCTCGCTGATGCCGACGAGGATCACCTCGGGGCTGGGGATCAGGACGTCGCCCCCTTCGAGCGTCGGATAGGGATAGGCGCGCCCGGGATCGGCGGCGGCCTGCGGCGGCGCCTCGATCTCGTAGAGGTCGGCGCAGGCCGAGGCGAGCCGCGGGTGGTGCCGGAAGATGGTGCGCGCGAGCAGCGGCTCGCGCTCGCGAGCGCCGGTGGCCATCGCCGAGACGACCACCCGGTCGCCGAGCACCACCTGCGGGTCGCGCTGGAAGAAGTAGTTCGGGACCGGCACCAGGTCGAAGCCGACCCGCTGCCCGTCCCGCCCGCCGCCGCGCCCTTCGACCCTGAGCCCGCCGACCAGGGCGCCGGCGAGCTCGGCCGCCGGCCGCTCGGCGAGCCGCTCGACGACCCGCGCCTCGACCCCGTACTCGCGGCCGAGCTCGTCGAGGAGCTCCAGCCGGGCGTCCTCCCCCGCGAGCGCCTCGGCGAGCAGGTCCTGGGCGTCGAGCACCTCGACCCCGCCCGACTCGAGTACGCGGCGGAAGAGCTGGTGCTCCTCGCGCGCCTCCTCGCCGTAGAGGATGTCGTCGAAGAGCAGCCGCTCCATCATCGTCGGCGTCATCCGGTCGATCTCGCGCCCCGGCTCGTGGACGAGCACGGAGCGCAGTCTCCCGGTCTCGGAGGTGACGGAAAGCGGCATGGCGGCGGGGCCTTCGGGCGCCGGCGGGACCGCCGGGCGGCGCCCGATCCTAGCACCGGACCGGCTCCGCGGCCGCTGCTAGACTGCGCGGCGCGATGGACGGCGAGGCTCCACAGAACCCGCTGCACGAGCGCTACGCCTCGCGGGAGATGGCGGAGCTGTTCACCGCCCGCCACCGCTTCCGTACCTGGCGCCGGCTGTGGGTGACCCTCGCCGAGGTGCAGAGCGAGCTCGGGCTGCCGATCTCCGAAGAGCAGATCGCCGCCCTCCGCCGGGCGGCCGACGAGATCGACCTCGACCGCGTCGCCGAGCTCGAGCGGGCCACCCGCCACGACGTCGTCGCCCACCTGCGCCACTTCGCCGAGCTCACCGGCGGCGCCGGCGGGGTGCTCCACCTCGGCGCCACCTCCGCCTTCGTCACCGACAACGCCGACGGGCTCCTCGCGCGCGAGGCGCTGGGCCTGCTCGCCCGGCGGCTCGCCGCCGCCGTCGCCGAGCTCGCCGCTTTCGCCCGCCGCCACCGCACGCTCCCCTGCCTCGCCTACACCCACTTCCAGCCGGCCCAGCTCACCACGGTCGGCAAGCGCGCCTGCCTGTGGCTCCAGGACCTCGCCGCCGACCTCGGCGAGGTCGACCACCGCCTGGCGACGATGCGCTGCCGCGGCGCCAAGGGGGCGACCGGCACCCAGGCGAGCTTCCTGACCCTGTTCGACGGCGACGGCACGAAGGTCCGCGAGCTCGACCGGCGGATCGCCGAGCGGCTCGGCTTCGCCGGCAGCTTCCCGGTGACCGGCCAGACCTACCCGCGCAAGCAGGACAGCCAGCTCCTCGCCGCGCTCGCCGGGATCGGTGAGAGCTGCCACAAGCTGGGCACCGACGTGCGGCTGCTCCAAGGGGTGGGCGAGCTCGCCGAGCCGTTCGACGACGAGCAGGTCGGCTCGTCGGCGATGGCCTACAAGCGCAACCCGGTGCGCGCCGAGCGGATGTGCGGCCTCGCCCGGCGGCTGATCACCGACTCGCTCAACGGCCCGCTCAACGCCGCCACCCAGTGGCTCGAGCGCAGCCTCGACGACTCGGCGAACCGGCGCCTCGTCCTCGCCGACTCCTTCCTCGCCGCCGACGCCGTCGTCTCCCTCGCCGCGCACGTCGCCGCCGGGCTCACCGTGTGCGAAGCGACGGTCGCCGCCCGGGTCGCCCGCGAGCTGCCGTTCATGGCCACCGAGACGATCCTGATGGAAGCGGTCAAGCGCGGCGGCGACCGCCAGGAGCTCCACGAGCGGCTGCGTGTCGCCTCGTTCGCCGCCCAGGACGAGGTCGCCCGCGGCGGCGACAACCCGCTGCTCGGTGCGATCGCCGCCGACCCCGCCTTCCGCCTCGACCGCGACGAGATCGACCGCCGGGTCGACCCCGCCCGCTTCACCGGCCGCTCCGCCGAGCAGGTCGACGAGTATCTCGCCGAGGTCGTCGAACCGCTCCTCGCCCGCCACGAGCCCGCCGAGGTCGCCGCGCCGCGGGTGTGAGGGGAAGAAGAGCGTGACGGGACCTCGCGAAGCCGCACCCCGCCGGTCGACCGCCCGCGCCGCGGTGACGGGCCTCGCGTGCGCCCTCCTCCTCGCCGCCGCCGGCGCCTGCCGCTCGGCGCCCTCCTCCCGCCCGGGCGCCGTCCGGCCCGGCTACACCGAGCGCGGCGTCGCCTCCTGGTACGGCGCCGCCTTCCACGGCCGGCGCACCGCCAGCGGCGAGGTCTACGACATGCACGGCCTGACCGCCGCGCACCGCACCCTGCCCTTCGACACCCTGGTCGAGGTGCGCAACCTGACCAACGGCAGCAGCGTCGTCGTGCGGATCACCGACCGCGGCCCCTTCGCCCGCGGCCGGGTCGTCGACCTCTCCTACGCCGCCGCCCGCGAGATCGGCCTCGTCGGCCCCGGCACCGCCCGCGTCGAGCTGCGGGTCGTCCCCCGCTGGCCCGGCGAGCCGCCCCGGCACGCCACCTACGCCGAGACCCGCTTCACCGTCCAGGTCGGCGCCTTCCGTGACCCACGCCGCGCCGCCACCCTGCAGCGCGAGCTCGCCCGCCGCTACCCGGACGCTGCCGTGCGCAGCGACGCCGGCTGGCACCGCGTCCAGGTCGGCACCTTCGACTGGCGCCGCGAGGCCGAGACCCTCCGCCGCGAGCTCGCACGGCTCGGCTTCACGGCGCTGGTCGTGCCGCGGGTGTAGCAGGCCGGCCCGGCGGCACGTCAGCCCCCAGGGCCTCCTCGGCCGGCACCGGGCGGCCGAGGTGGAAGCCCTGGCCGTAGTCGACGCCGAGCTCGCGGACGGTGTCGAGGGTGGCCTGGTCCTCGATCGCCTCGGCGACGGTGCGCACGCCGAGGCCGCGGGCGACCTCGACGATCGCGGCGACGACGTGGCGGTCGACCGGGTTCGTCGTCACGTCGCGGACGAACTCGCCTTCGATCTTGACCAGCTCGACCGGCAGGTGCTTGAGGTAGTAGAACGAGCCGAAGCCGGCGCCGAAGTCGTCGAGGGCGAAGCGGCAGCCGTGGGCGGACAGCGCACGGGCGAGCTCGCGGGCGCGCGCCATGTCGGCGATCGCGGCGGTCTCGGTGATCTCGAAGGTCAGGCAGGTGGGGTCGGCGCCGGTTTGGGCGAGCTCGGACGCGACGGCGTCGACGAGGCGCGGGTCGCCGAGGGAGCGTCCGGAGAGGTTGACCTCGAGCTGGAGGCGGCGGCCGGCCGCGTCGGCGGCGGCGATCCAGCGGATCGCCTGGACCGCGACCCAGCGGTCGATGCCGCGGATCAGGTCGAAGCGCTCGGCGAGCGGCAGGAACTCGTCCGGGGCGACCGGCTCCCCGTCGGCGCCCTCCATGCGCAGGAGCAGCTCCCAGCGCGCCGTCTCGCCGCTCGCCAGGTCGAAGATCGGCTGCGCGTAGAGGAGGAAGCGCTCCTCGTCGAGGGCGCGGCGGATCGCCGCCGCGGAGCCGGCGTGCGCCAGGCGGAGGGCGCGCCGCGCCTCGGCCGGCGGCAGGATGACGGCGCGGTCGCGCCCCCGCTCCTTCGCGTCGCGCAGGGCGAGCTCGGCGGCGAGCAGGATCTCGTCCGCGGTGTCCTCGGCCTCGGGCTCGATGATCACCCCGCCGATCGACGCGGTCATCTCGGCGCGCCGGCCGGCGAGGTCGACGGGACGGTCGCGCAGGGCGCCGAGCAGGCGGTCGGCGACCTCGCGAGTCTCCTCCGACCCGGCCCGCGGCAACAGGACGCCGAACTCGACGCCGCCGAGGCGCGAGACGAGGACGGTCTCGTCGAGCGCTCCGAGGAGCCGCTCCGCGAAGCGGCGCAGCAGCTCGTCGCTCGCCGGGCGTCCGAAGCTCTCGTTGAAAAGCTGGAAGCGGTCGAAGGCGACGAAGAGCAGGCCGGCGCTGGTGCCGTAGCGGCGGGCGTGGGCGATGCGGCGGCGGACGTCCTCCTCGAACCGGCGGCGGTCGGAGAGGCCGGTGATCGGGTCGCGGTCGGTCGATTCGAGGAGCCGGTCGAGCTCCGCCTCGGTCCGCCGCTCCTCGGTGACGTCGCGGCAGACGCCGATCATCACCGTCGTGCGCCGGCCCTCGGCGAACACCTCGCCCCGCGAGGCGAGGTACCGGACCTCGCCGTCGGGCCGCACGATCCGCTCCTCGAACGCGAAATGGGTGCGCTCGCGGAGGGCGGTCCGGATCAGGGCGTCGACGCGGTCGCGGTCGTCGGGGTGGACCCGCTCGAGATACCCGGCGTAGGTGGCGTCGAGCTCGCCCGCGTCGACGCCGTAGATCCGGTACAGCTCGTCCGACCAGCGCAGCTCGTCCGTCTCCGGCTCCCACTCCCAGCTCCCGAGATCCGCGAGCCGCTGCGCCTGGGCGAGCTGGCGGGCGCGGGTCGCCAGCTCTTCGAAGGAGGAACGCAAGGCGTCGCAGTCGCAGACCGAGACGGCCCGCTGGCCGGCGAGTCCCTCGCCGCAGGCGATCTCCACCGGCCGCGTCCGCTCGTCGCCGCGGCGGATCCAGGTGCCGAAGCGGGTGCCGGAGCGGTCGGCGAGCTCTTCCGAGCGGGGAAGCCCGGTGGGGATCCAGCGTTCGATCCCGCTTCCCGACAACCGCTCGTCACCGCACCCGAAAAGCTCCTCTGCGAGACGGTTCGCGGCTTCGACGTGTCCGTCCGCCCCGACCACGAGGAAGGGTTCCGGAGCGAGGTCGACGAGGGCTTGCACCGCCTCGACGCCCATCCCGTCCTCCCGGGTTCGCTTGGCAGGCTCGACCATACACCCCCGCTTCTAAAAGTGCCCGGAACGGCCGGGGCGGCGACAGCCGGCCGCGGCCCGGAGCGGGGGCACGCTCAGCCGGCGAGGGAGGCGAGGAACTCCTTGATCCCCTGGTCGAGCCGGTGGCGGTCGCGGTGGCGCTCGCAGGCGACGGCGACGAGCCGGTCGACCAGCTCGGGCAGCGGCACGCCGGACAGCTCCCACAGGCGCGGGTACATCGAGATCCGCGTGAACCCGGGCAGGGTGTTGATCTCGTTGACGAACGGCCGGTCGCCCTCGAGCAGGAAGTCGACCCGCGCCAGCCCGACCCCGCCGAGCGCGGCGAAGGCCTCGACCGCGAGAGCGCGGACCCGCTCGCGCACCTGGGGGTCGAGCTCGGCGGGCGCGATCAGCTTCGCCCCGTCGGAGAGGTATTTGTCCTCGTAGTCGTAGAACTCCCGACCCGGGACCACCTCGCCGACCTCCGAGGCTTCGAGCTCGCGGTAGCCGAGGACGGCGCACTCGAGCTCCCGGCCGCGGACGGCGCGCTCGACGAGGGCCGCGTCGTCGAACCGCAGGGCGAAGGCGACCGCCTCGGCCAGGCAGGTGCGGTCGGCGACCCGCCGCACCCCGACGCTCGAGCCGCCGACCGACGGCTTGACGAAGAAGGGCCCCGCGTGGCCGGGGAGCGCCGCCGCGGCCACCGCCGGGTCGGCCTCGACCTCGTCGCGGCGGACCGCCGCGTACTCGACGACCGGCACCCCGGCCGCCTCCAGGCTGCGCTTCGCCGCCACCTTGTCCATCGCCAGCGCGCTCGCCGTGACCCCGGCGCCGACGTACGGCAGGTCGAGCATCTCGAGCAGCCCCTGGAGGGTGCCGTCCTCCCCCCAGGTGCCGTGGACGAGCGGGAAGACGACCTCGGGCGCGGCGTCGAGGAGGTGGCGCAGGGTCGGCGCCACCGGGCCGCCCGGAGCCGGGACCTCGTCGACCTCGCCGTCGAGCGCCCGCCGGCCGGCCGCCGGCTCGACCCAACCGCCGTCGCTCCCGATACCGAGGGGGGCGACCTCGTGCCCGGCCTCGGCGAGCCCCCTGGCCACCGTCCGCGCCGAGTCGACCGAGACCTGGTGCTCGACGCTCCGCCCCCCGAAGACCAGCCCGACCCGTGCCATCTCGTCGTTCTCTCCTCTCGTCGTCGATTCCGCCGTCGATCCGGTTGCGATCCCGGCGCGCCCGCGTGGCGCCGCCGTGGCGGCCGGCGGGCGATCCGGCGGCCCGACGCGGCGACGGTGTGCAAGAGCGGCGCCGCGGTGCCGGGGGCCGGACGTCCCGCCCGGCCCGACCGGCCCGCGCTGGCGCGCCGGCCCGCCTCAGCCGCGCCGCGCCGGCCCGCCGAGCTCGAGCACCCGCGCCGAGCGCACCTCGGGCAGCGCGCGCAGGCGGTCGAGCACGGCGTCCGGCGGGGTCTCGTCGAGCCGCAGCACGGCCAGGGCGTCGCGCTCGCCGTCGCGCCGGGCGAGGTGGATGTCGGCGATGTTGACGCGCGCCTCGCCGAGGATCGTGCCGAGCCGGCCGACGACCCCCGGCACGTCGTCGTTGCGCAGGACGAGCAGCGTGCCGCTCGGCCGGAACTCGAGCCGGAAGCCGCCGAAGCGCACCACCCGCGGGTCGCCCTCGCCGAAGAGCGTACCGGCCAGCTCGACGGTCTCGCCGCCGCCCGCCATGGTGACCCCGACCATCTGCGGGTAGTCGGCCGCCCGGCTGTGGGTCGAGGCGACCACCTCCACCCCACGCTGCTCGGCGACCCGCTCGGCGTTGACGAAGTTCACCCCCTCGCCGACCACCGGGGTCAGCGCGCCCTTGACCGCCGCCACCGCGAGCGGCCGGCGGAGCGCCTCGTCGATCCCCCACAGGTCGACCTCGACCCGCGACAGCCCGCGGTCGAAGAGCGAGCCGGCGAGCCGGCCGATCTGCTCGCCGAGCGACAGCCACGGCTCGCCTCGCGTGCCGGTGGCGGCGAACGGCAGGTTCACCGCGGTCACCGCCAGCGAGCCGTCCAGCGCCGCCAGCACCATCCTCGCGGTCTCGGTGGCGATCCGCTCCTGCGCCTCGCGGGTCTGGGCGCCGATGTGCGGGGTGACGACGACCTTCGGGTGGCGCATCAGGGTGAAGTCCGACGGCGGCTCCTCGGCGAAGACGTCGAGCGCCGCGCCGTCGAGCGTCCCGTCGTCGAGCGCGGCGAGCAGCGCCGCCTCGTCGACGACCCCGCCCCGGCCGCAGTTGACCAGCAGCGCCCCCGGCTTCATCGCCGCGATCTCGCGGGCGCCGAGGAGGTTCCGGGTCTGGTCGGTCAGCGGGGTGTGGAGGGTCACGACGTCGCTGCGGGCGAGCAGCTCCTCGAGAGCCAGGAGCTCGACGTCGAGCTTGCGGGCGACCGCCGGGTCGAGGAACGGGTCATAGGCGACGACCTCCATCCCGAAGGCGCGGGCGCGGGCGGCGACCCGCTGGCCGATCCGCCCGAAGCCGACCACCCCGAGCGTCTTGCCCTCGAGCTCGAGGCCGACCCAGCTCTTGCGGTCCCAGGCGCCGCCGGAGAGCGAGGCGTGCGCCTGCGGCACCTTGCGGGCCAGGGCGAGGAGCATGGCGAAGGTGTGCTCGGTCGCCGAGACGACGTTGGCCGTGGGCGCGTTGACCACCAGGATGCCGCGCTCGGTCGCCGCCGCGACGTCGACGTTGTCGACCCCGATCCCCGCCCGGCCCACCACCTTGAGCCCGTCGGCCGCGGCGAGCAGCTCGTCCGTGACCTTCGTCGCCGAGCGCACGACGAGCGCGTCGCGGCCGGCCAGGAGCTCGGCCAGCCGCGGCCGCTCCTCGGCGGCGACCTTGCGGACGTCGGCGCCCGAGGCCTCGAGGATCGCGAGGCCGCTCGGGTCGATCGGGTCGGCGATCAGGATGCGGTGGGTCATGCGCTCTCCTCCGTAGGGCGGGCCGCAGCGGGCTCGCACCGGCCGAGCTCGTCGAGCACCTCGTCGAGGGCGGCCAGCAGCGGCTCGAGGTCGCTCGTCCGGACCTCGCCCATGTGGCCGATGCGGAACGTCTCCCCCTTCCAGCGTCCGTAGCCGCCGGCGACCGAGAAGCCGCGGTCCGCGAGCGAGCGCACGACGTCCGGCGCCGCCACGCCCGCGGGCGGCCGCAGGCAGGAGACGGTCGGCGAGCGCGCGCCGGCGGCGCTGGCGAAGGCGATCCCGCGCCCCTCGGCCCAGCGGGCGGTGCGCTCGGCCAGCGCCGCGTGCCGCGCCCACCGGGCCTCGATCCCCTCGGCCTCGACGCGCGCGAGCTGGCGGTCGAGCGCCCAGACGATCGAGACGGCCGGCGTGGTGATCGTGCCGCCCGCGCGGTGCTGGTCGCGGTAGCGCAGCAGGTCGGTGTAGAAGCCGCGGTGCGGGAGCGCGGCGGCGCGCCCGGCGGCGCGCCGCGACAGCGTGAACAGCGCCAGCCCCGGCGGCACCGCGAGCGCCTTCTGCGAGCCGGCGAGGACCACGTCGAGCCCCCAGGCGTCGGCCTCGACCATCGCGCCGCCGAGCGAGGAGACGGCGTCGACGAGGACGAGCGCGTCGCTCTCCTCGCGCACCGCGCGGGCGACCTCGGCGAGCGGCGAGAGCACCCCGGTCGACGTCTCGTTGTGGACCACCGTCACCGCCTCGTAGCGCCGCCGGCGCAGGGCCTCGCGCACCAGGTCGGGGTCCACCGGCTCCCCCCACGGGAGCTCGAGCCGGTCGGCGTCGCGCCCCAGGCTCAGGCAGACCTCGTGCCAGCGCGCCGAGAACGCCCCGTTGACCAGGTTGAGCACCCGCTCGCCCACCGTCGAGACGACCGCCGCCTCCATCACCAGCGTCGAGCTGCCGGTCGCCACGTACACCTCGCCGGCGGTGCGGAACACCGGCGGCAGACGGCGCGCGATCCGCTCGTAGACCTCGCGGAAGGCGGCCGAGCGGTGGGCGACGACCGGCGCGGTCATCGCCCGCCGCGCGTCCTCGGGCACGTAGGTCGGTCCGGCGAGAAAGAAGCGGATCGGCTCGACCGGCGCGAGGCGCTCGCGGGACGGGGCGGTCATCGGGCGCCGATCCTGGCATGCCGCACCGCGGCGGTCAAAGGCCGGGGCGGCCAAGAGGAGCGCCGCACGGTGGCGCGAGGCGACGCCATCGCGTTCGACGGCTCGCGAGCGAGGGAGCCGCGTCCCGCGGCCGTCCGCGCCTCGCGCCGTCAGCTCGCGCGCCCGGTGGCGTCTCCTCCGCCGCCGCCCGGGCCGGCGGCGCCCCAGGGCCGCGGCCGGCGCAGCCGTCGGACCAGCTCCGCGGCACCTAGCCGGAGACCCGCGGCGCCGGAGGTCCGGACCGTCCACGCGTCACCGTCCGCAACGAGGAACGGGATCTCCGCCGGCGCGCCGTCCCCCGCCACGAGCACCGCCGCGCAGCCTCGGAAGTGCTCGCGGAGGAGGTCGCGCAGGACCGGCGCACCGCGCAGCGGCTTGACCGCCACGCTCCGCCCGCCGCCCACCCCGACCGCCCGCAGCGCGCCGAGCGCCGCGGCGGACTCCAGCCGCTCCGGCACCGGCGCCGGCGGCGTCGCCCGCCCGGTCTCGCCGGCGGTCTCGTGCCGCGCCGCGGACGAGGTCTCCCCGGGAGCGGTTCGCCCGTCCGGCACCGCCTCGGCCGGCGACGTCTCGGCGCCCCCCTCCGGGTCGCCTTCGCCGGTCTCCATCGCGCCTCGGAGGCGTGCGCCCGCCCCGACGTCGAGCCAGCCGAGGCGCAGCCCCTCCTGCCGCGCGGCGCGGAACAGCGGCGCGTAGAGCTCGGGCGGCCCCTCGGCGCGGAGCAGGTGCGGCGCCTTCACCGGTAGAGGAGCGCCTCCCGCCGCTCGTCGGCGAACGCCACCTCGTCGGGCGCCCACGACGCGATCCACTCGCCGAGGCCCTCGCGGTCTCCGGCGTCGACCGCCAGGCGCAGCCGGTCCGAGCCGGCGAGCAGGTCCACCGCCGGCCGGTCGGCGACGAACTCGTAGGGCGCCTGGCGCCAGGCGAACCGCTCGGGATCGTGCTCCGCCAGCGCCATCAGCAGCTCGACCCCCAGCGCGTAAGGCGCCAGCGCCTCCTGCTCGGTGATCAGGATCTCGACACCGCCGCAGACCTCGCCCGCGTGCTTCTGGAACTGCGGCCGGAAATAGGTCGGGACGAAGGCCGCGCCGGGCAGGCGCCGCTCGGCCAGCCGCCGGGCGAGCCGCGGCGGGTCCACCCAGGGCGCGCCGACGAGCTGGAACGGCCGGGTCGTCCCCCGTCCCTCCGAGAGCTCCGTAGCCTCGACCAGGCAGCCGCCCGGGTAGAGATCGGCCGTCGCCAGGGTCGGCATGTTCGGCGACGGGGCGACGAACGGGCGGCCGGCCGGCCAGCCGTCGCCGCGCCCCCAGCCGGCCATCTCCCACACCGAGAGCGGGCCGTCGAGCCCGCGCCGCCCCGCCTCCAGCCGCACCAGCTCCCCGAGGGTCAACCCGTGGCGCACCGGCAACCGGAAGGCGCCGACGAACGACTCGTAGCCCGGCGCGAGCAGGTTCCCCTCGATCCGTCCACCGCCGAGCGGGTTCGGGCGGTCGAGCACCCACACCTCGCAGCCGGCGGCGAGCGCCGCCTCGGCCGCCCACACCGCGGTCGCCGCGTACGTGTAATAGCGGGCGCCGATGTCCTGCAGGTCGACGACCAGCAGGTCGAGCCCGGCGAAGGCCTCGGGAGCGGGCACCAGCGACTCCTCCGAGCTGCCGTAGAGCGAGCGGATCGGCACGCCGGTCCACGGGTCCGCCGCGTCCTCCGCCGCCACCATGTCCTGCTCCACCGCGTGGTAGCCGTGCTCGGGTCCGAGCAGCGCCGCCGGCGGCCGTCCGGCCGTCGCCAGCGCCAGGTGGGCGGGCACCATGTCGGCGGTCAGCGAGGCGGCGTGGGCGAGCAGCCCGTAGCGCCGGCCCGCCAGCCGGCCGAGGCCGCCGTCGAGCAGCCGGTCGAGCCCGGTCGCGAGGCGGCTCATCTGCCGGAGCCCGAACGATCGGGGAGCGTACCGGAGCCAGCGTCGGCCTCGACGTCGCGGCCGCCCGACCCACCGCTGCCGCCCGCGACCGTCTCGTCCCGCCGCCACTCGCCGCTCCGCCCGCCGCTCTTCGCCTCGAGGCGCAGGTCGGTGACCACCGCCCCGCGCTCGACCGCCTTGACCATGTCGTAGAGCGCCAGCGCGGCCGTGGCGCAGGCGACCAGGGCCTCCATCTCGGCCCCGGTCCGTCCGACGGTCACCACCCGGCTACGCACCGCCACCCCGGGCCCGTCCCCGGCGCCGAGCGGCTCCACCTCCACCTCGACCTGATCGAGCGCCAGCGGATGGGCCAGCGGCACCAGCTCCGCCGTCCGCTTCGCCCCCTGGATCCCGGCCAGCCGCGCCACCGCCACCGCGTCCCCCTTCGGCAGCTTCCCGAGCCGCCCGACCGTCTCCGCCGACATCACCACCCGGCACGACGCCTCGGCCACCCGCCGCGTCACCG
>Ga0299913_10000126_pt1 | contig 37922 bp, 34 predicted proteins | sample RVTome_9_FD_201360 | JGI IMG/M metagenome (GOLD analysis project Ga0299913, IMG submission 201360) | Soil microbial communities from uranium-contaminated site in the Upper Colorado River Basin, Wyoming, United States - RVT155D38 (version 2) ... | reverse complement strand
GCCGTATGTGGCGAGCCCGGGACCGAGCGCGCGACCTGGGCCAAGGCCTACTGAGCCACGTGTCGGCCATGCCGACACCGGCTCAGCAACAAGGCGGGCCAGGCCCGTCTGCATTACTAGGACACGTATCGGCGAAGCCGACACCGTCCTAGCAACAGGGCCGGCGAGAGCCGGGCCGCATTACTAGCGAAGGCCCAGGGCCTCCAGCAGCTGGGGATGCTCGTCGAGGAGGATCGGTGAGTCTGGCGCGTCCGACTTGTCGTCGTGCACTCCCCGGAAGCGGGCGGTATGCATCCCGATATCTCGCGCTCCGGCGATGTCCGTTCTCCGGAGGTCGCCGACGTGGATCGCCTCGCGTGGAGATACCCCGAGACCGGCCAAAGCCTTCTCGAAGATCTCGTTGCCGGGCTTGGGGACGCCGACCTCGTCCGAGAAGCACATGACCTCGATGTATCTGGCGAGCCCACAGTCCTCGAGCATCTGCCGCACCACACGCCCCGGGCTCAGCCCGGTGTCGCACACGAGCCCGAGCTTGATGTTCGCCTTCTCGAGCGCAGCAAGGGTCTCTTCAGTGCCCTCCACTGCTTCCACGCCAACCTCGACGGAAGCCTCTTCGAACTGGCGGGTGAGCTCGGTGATGCGGTCGTCATCGAAGACACCCCGGGCTTCGAGGCAGTAGGCAGCCATACGGCCGGGCCCGAACGTCTCGACCTGTTTCCAGGCTTCGTCGTGTTTGGCCCACGCTTCTTTGAGGAGCTGGTCAGCCTCGGCTTCGTCGATGTCCAGAGAAACACGAAGGGCGCCTAGTCGTTTCTTCCAGGCGCCCTCCCAATCACGGTCCTTCAACAACGTCCCCCAGCAGTCGTATGTCACTGCTCGGATGCCGTCCACTCTCTTAACCAAGCCGCATCACTCCCCTCGGTAACCGAGTCTTTGCCGGTCTTCTTTGACGACGCAGGTGCCTTCCGCCCTCGCCACGACCTCGGGCTCCTCTAAGAGATCCACGGCCGAGTCCGAGACGTCGGGGCGAGGCTTGCCATATCTAAGCACTTCGAAGGTCATCGCACGAGAGGTGTTGCCCTGCTTGGTGATCCGGCCCTTGATCTCCACGAGATCCCCCGCTTGGAGGGGGGCCAGGAACTCGACCTTCGAGTAGCCCGCGAAAAGTCCCTCGTCCCCATCCGACCGGATGCAGAGCTCGGTGGCCAGGTCCCCGAACAGTTCCATGAGTTTCGCCCCGGCCACCAAGCCGCCCCCGTAGTGAGCATCGGCTTGCGACAGCCGCATCCGGTGCGATGCAGAGATGCCGCTCATGCACTGATCCTGTTCGATATCGCCCAAGCAAGGTATGAGGCAACCTCGGAAGGTTTCGTCCCCCGGCCGAAGATGCGGTCGTAACCGAGCTCGGTCGCTTGTTCGGGCGTGAAACGCGGCCCCCCACCGACGAGGATCAACCGATCGCGCTCCCCTGCCTCGACCAACGCGTCGCGCACCTCTTTCAGATGATGGATATGGGCATCTCGTTGCGTGACCACCTGGGACACGAGCACGGCATCGGCTCTCTCGGCTCGGACCATCTCAACGATGGCGGATGGATCGACCTGGGATCCCATGTTCACGACCTGCATCCCGGCAAAGTACTCCAGACCCTTGTCGCCGGCGAAACCCTTCATCGACAGGATCGCGTCCAGACCGACGGTGTGAGCGTCGGTCCCGGTGCACGCCCCGACCACGACCAGGCGTCGTTTGAGCTTCTCCCTGATGACGCGGTTCACCTCGGAGTAGGCGAGCTCGGGGAACTCCCTATCCGGGATCTCGATCGCCTCGGGGTCCACGACGTGCGTGGTCGAGCCGTACATCACGAAGAAGGTGAAGTCCGGACCCATCGCCTTCATGTGCACGACCTGAGGAGACTGGAATCCCATCTTTCTGGCCAGCTCGAGGGCGGTCTGTCGTGCCCGCTCCCCTTCCTCGATCGGAAGGGTGAACGACAGCTGGACCAGACCATCGTCGGATGCGTCGCCGTAGGGCTTGACGTTCATCCGATCGCCCCGGTCCTCTCGGTCAGCAGTTCAGTGACCGGGTTGAAGTAGTCGTCGGCCCGTCCCACTACGCCGTCCAGTCCCCTGCCGCCGTCCCGGGTGCGGACGGTGTCGGCGAACATGCCCGCCTCGATCGCGGCGAACATCCCGATCTCGGCGACCTTCCGGAGCATCTGGCGGCACTCTTCGAGCACCTGTGCGGCGCGTCGCTCTACGTCACCGCCGGGATCGAAGCGAAGCTCTCCGGCCAGCGTCGAGGCGCCGCGGAACACGTAGGACGCGTTCTCCAGGGCGAGGTCCCTGTCCGACAGGAATGGTGTGTGCACCCCCTCGGTCATCATCCCGAGCAACATGATGTCTTGGCCGGTGAGAGCACCGACGAGATTGAACATCCCGTCGTAGAGGAAGCCCTGGAAGATGTTGCCCGTCATGTGCTTGGTGGGGGGCATGTACTTGAGCGGCGCCTCCGGGAAGCACTCGCGGATCAACTGGGCGTGAGCTATCTCCATCGCTATCTGGTCGTCCACATCCGGATCGATCTCGAAGGCATGCCCCAGTCCCATCTGCTCGGGCGGAAGACCCGCTGCCAGCGCCAGCCGCTCGTTCAGGAAGTGAGACGCAAGGACCGTGTGGGCCGACTCGATCGCGTCCGCGGTAGTCAGGTAGTTGTCTTCCCCGGTATTGATGATCACGCCCGCGAGCGAGTTCACCATCCGAGAGAAGTGCTGGTCTGTGAACGTTCGTTGCATGTTGATGTCTCGGAAGATGATCCCGTACATACAATCGTTCAGCATCATGTCGAGGCGTTCCATGGCCCCAAGAGCAGCTATCTCGGGCATACACAGCCCGCTCGCGTAGTTCGTGAGCCGGATGTATCGGCCGAGTTCTGCTCCGACCTCGTCGAGGGCCGCTCGCATCAACCTGAAGTTCTCCTGGGTCGCGTACGTTCCGGCGAACCCGTCGGTCGTTGCGCCATAAGGGACGTAGTCGAGGAGGGACTGACCGGTCGACCTGATCACGGCGACGATGTCGCAGCCCTCCCGCGCCGCCGCTTGAGCCTGCGGGATGTCTTCATGGATGTTGCCGGTAGCCACGATCTCGTAGAACCAGGGTTTCGGAGCCTCACCCACTTCACCGATGACCCCCTCACGCCGGGTTCGGGCCGAGGCTACGAGATCTGCCGCATGGGCGGCTTCCCGCCTCGCACGTTCCATCGCGATATCGAGATCGAAGTCTTCCGGCCACGAGACCTCTCGCTCGCCCGAAGCGATGCGGATCGCCTCCGAGCCGATATCGCCGCACCCCGACTCGACCGCATGGAAGAACGGGATCATCGCCCCGCGCTCCAACCCGACCGACGCCTTGATCTTCTCGACGACGAGGTTGGGCACCGGCACGCCTTCGACCGCGGCGCCGATGACTCCGTCGACGCCGACCAGGCGCAGGCATGCACGCTCTATGGACTCCGTCGTGTGGGTCGTCGCAAGGTCTTCTATCGGTCCGCAGATCTCGGTCGCAAGCTCACGGCACTCCGAGAGGGCTTCCTTGTCGATGTTCAATCTTCCGAGGGCTCGAGTGAATTCGCTCACGTGGTCTCCGCCTCGGCTTCCGGCCAGACCCGTTGCCCGAGCACCCAGGTCCCCAGCACCTGCGTGTCGAGCAAAGCATCCACATCGACCACGCCGGGATTCCGGTCGAGCCACACGAGGTCGGCGGGGGCGTTGGGCTCGAGGCTCCCTGCCAGGGACGGGCCGAGCGCCAGCGCCCTGGCGCCGGTCGTATGGAGCCGCAGGGCTTCGATCCGGCCGAGCCCCTCGTCGTCGACGTGATGCTCCCGTAGCGCCGCCAGTTGCAGGAACGGATCCATCGGGGTCACGGTGGAGTCTGACCCGGCCCCCACGAGCAGCCCCGCATTCAGCATCGACGCGAAGCGGTTCATGTCCTTGGCCCTGTCCCAGCCGATCCGCCGTGCATAGAGACCGTCTTTGCCTCCCCAGAAACGATCGAAGGCCGGCTGGACGCTGGCCCTCAGGCCCAGGTGTGCGGCCCGACGGAGATGATCGTCCGACGAACATTCGAAGTGCTCGATGCGGTGACCGAGCCCGCGCACCGCGTCGAGGCCGACGTCCTCGGCAACTGCCTCCCACGTCGCGATCGCCTGTTCGATCGCCGCGTCCCCGATCGCATGGACCCCGCACTGCAGATCAAGCTCTTGGGCGCGCATGAAGACCTCGAAGAGCTCTTCATCGGAGCGGTAGGCGATTCCCGTCGGAGGGGTTCCTTCGGGGGGAGACGACAGGTAGCCACCGTTCATCCACGCCGTATGGGATCCGAACGAACCATCGAGGAAGAGGTCGCCACCGACCTGGTCGAAGCCGATATCCGAAACCTTGTCGACGTCGGTCGTGCCGACGTAGGTGACGATGTCGAGAGCGGCATCGGATGTGGCGTCGAGGAAGACCTCCAGCGACGCCCAGCCCCGCCATTCGACGACGAACATCTCGTGAACGGACGCGATGCCTTTGGAGTAGGCCCGCCGGATCGCGGCCTGGACGGCAGCCCTCTGTTGAGAGTGAGGCAGGGTGCGGTCGAACCATGCCCAGGCTTCGGCAGCGGCCCTCTCGCGTAGGTAACCCGTCGGCTCCCAACTTCCCGCGGTATCGATCCCCTCGAGCTCGGCGAGATCGAGCTCGTCGAGCAAGGCGGTCGAGACGACGCAGGAATGCATGTCGGCTCTGGCGAGCAGGGCCGGACGGGGCCCGACGACACGGTCCAGCTCGTGCTTGGTTATGGGTGCATCCAGTGGGTCCTCGAAGTTTCCGCCGAAGAGGATCCCGTCGCCCATCGCGGCACGCACCCTGAACGCCTCGAGGATCTCGGCGGTGGAGTGCACCCCCCGGAAGTCCAGACCTACCTCGTAGAGACCCGTAGCGGGGAGATGGACGTGCGCATCGCAGAAGGCCGGCATCAGCGTTCCGCCTTCGAGGTCGATCCTTCTATCGGCAGCGGGGGGCTCGCCGGTCCCGACCGCCTGCACCTGCTCGCCGGCAACCAGCAGCCAGTCGGCCAGTCCCGAACCCGGAAGGCGCAGGACCGACCCGGAATGGAAGACGGTGGTCACTGGAACCTCGCGAGCAGTCTCGGATCTGTGCGCACCAGATCGAGAGCCAGCTTGGCGTGGCCGGGCACGTAGCCGTTCCCGATGGTCATCTCGCAGGATCTCCCCAGGCCTTCTGCCAGCAAGGCTGCAGAAGTGAACGATGTTGCCATCGAGAAGAACACGATGCGGCCCTGGTCCGAGCATGCGAGGATCGCTCCCCCTTCGCATCCGGGCACGTTCGTGCACACGAACACGAGATCAGCTTCGTCTCCCATGAACGCGTCGGCGACGGTCGCCGCAACCGCGACGGCATCGGTGCAATCCACGACGAGGGCTTCGGCACCGGCTTCCTTGGCTGCCACCGCCGTGTCCTCCGGGTAGCACAAACCTAGGACCCGGCCCTCTCGTCCCACGATCCGAACCGCCTGGGCGCACGCCAGCATGCCGGACTTCCCCCCCGCTCCGATCACGACGACCTTCATACCGGGCTTGGCAAGCTTGGCCATCCACGCCGGAGCGCCACAGACATCCAACACGCCGAGGGCTGTCGTATCCGGGAGGTCGTCGGGGATATCAGCGTAGGTACCCGAACCGAAGAGGATCGCTCTGCCCCGCACCTTGACCCTCTCGGACCTCGGATCGAGCTCGACGATCTCGTCGATCACGAGCGGGGTCAGACTGAGCGAGACCAGGGTGGCGATCCGGGCACCGACCGGCGGTGTCGACCGGTGGCTCCCTAGTTCCGACACCGTCCCAACGAGCATGCCTCCGGACCCTGTGACCGGGTTATGCATCTTGCCGCGCTCGGTGACGATCTCGATGATCCGCCGCTCCAAAGCGTCCGCGCTTCCTCCCGTCGCCTCGACCATCTGTCTCCACGAGGCCGAATCGATGTTGAGAAAGTCGACATCGATAGCGAGCTCGTCGGGGGTCAACGGGGAAGTCGCGTCGAGCCTGAGCGCTTGTTGAGGCAATGCTCCCGCCGGCTCTAGCGAGCGGTGGGTGCCGAATCGTTCCACACCGGTCTCCTAAGCGTGGGCGGTTGCGGGAACCTGATGGCCCCAGTGCTTCTGGCCGTCGGGGGGCAGTGTGTAGATCGGGTCGTAATAGGGATACCGCCGCTTCAGTGCCTCAGGATCGTCGTGCTCGATCCCCGTGCGGTAGTTCTTCGTCCAATACGAGACCCCGAGGGTCCGGTCGTAGCTCTCGACCTGATGCACCCAGCGCTTCCCCACGTACGGCACGTCGCACACGATACGTGGTGTGGCGAAACCGGGCAGGTAACCCATGATCGAGTGCTGCAGGTCCTGAGCTTCGTGCAGAGCGAGACGCCAGTGCTCCGCGTTCGGGATCATGTCGCACATGTAGAAGTAGTAAGGCATCACCTTGACCTTATCGAGCAACGTGAAGGACAGGTCGAGCAACGCGTGCGGAGAGTCGTTCACACCGCGCATGAGCACACCCTGGTTCCTCACATCGCGGAATCCCATCGAGAGAAGCTTCTTGACCGCGGTAGCCACCAGCGGGGTCAACGAGTTGGCGTGGTTGACATGCGTATGGATCGCGAGGTCCACGTCGTACGCGATGGCCTTCTCCGCCAGTCGCTCCATGCCGGCAAGGACGTCGTCTTGGAGGAAGTGTTGCGGTAGGCCCATCAGGCCCTTCGTCGCAAGCCTGATGTCCTGGATGTTGGGGATCTCGATGATGCGGGACACGAACTCCTCGAGATGTGCGATCGGAAGGTTCGCGATGTCTCCTCCCGAAACGACCACGTCGCGAACCGACGGCGTGGCCTGCAGGTATCCGATGATGGCTTCGTAACGCTCCTTCTGTTTCAGCTCGAAGCGATGTTTGAGCACCTGCGGGACGTTGTTGCCCACCAGGTCCATACGGGTGCAGTGACCGCAGTACTGGGGGCAGGTCGCGAGTAGCTCGGCGAGGACCTTCGTCGGATAGCGATGGGTGAGCCCCTCGACGGCCCACATGTCGGCCTCGTGCAGCGAGTCGCGCTGTGCGTGCGGATGAGACGGCCACTCGGGATGTCGATCCGAGAACGCCGGGATCATGTAATGACGGATCGGGTCCCCCCACAGGTCCGTCTCGTCCATCGTGTTCAACATCTGTGGCGTGACGAGCATGGACATCGTCGCCCGCTCGACCTGATCCCTCTTGATCGACTCCGACAGGTCGGTGGGTAGCAGATCCCCGAACACCCGCCGGAGCTGGTCGAGGTCCTTGACGCTATGGAGCCGTTGCCACTTGGCGCTGTTCCACTCCGCCTCCGTGACGTCCGAGAACCCGGGCAGGCGCCGCCAGTCCGGTTCGACGAAGTCCCGCACCGGCGGGTAGTCGTAGGGCTGGGCCGCGGCGGGATCCAGGGCGCGCAACCGGGACGGCACGGTGGGAGCGGTCTCCGGCGTCATCGGCGGGTCTCCTGGGTAAGCTTGACTGATACGGAATAATCTTAGGTGAGTCACCCTATCAGGGGAAGGATATTCGGGATGGATGCCAAAGACCGCAAGATAGTTGCTCTGCTCGAGGCCAACGGCCGCATGGGCTTCGCCGAGATTGGGGCCGCGGTGGGCCTCGCCGGTTCGTCCGTGCACGACCGGGTCCGCAAGCTCGAGAACCAGGGGGCGATCCGGGGCTACAAGGCCGATCTCGACTACGAACGGGCAGGCTTCCCCATCACCGCCATCGTCAGCCTCGCGCTGAGCCCTGCCTCACCGACGGACATCCCGGCCAAGATCGCCGAGTTCCCCCTCGTCCAGTCGTGCTACTCGGTCGCCGGGGACAACTCCTATGCCCTGTTCGTCCGGGCCTCCTCAACGAGCGATCTGGAGGACCTCCTGGACGGCCTCCGGGCGAAGCTCGAGGTCACCACCCGCGCCACGATCGTCCTATCGACGCCCTTCGAAGGCCGCCCCGTCGTCTAACCCGACCGGATGACGCAGTGGGGTGCTGAGCGACTCGGAACGTCATCCGATGGCTTCGAGCAGCGCCCTGCACGGACCGGTCAAGCCGAGCCGTTCGGCCCCGGCCATCACGACGTCCTCGTCGACCTCGGTGGGAAGCGCAAGATCCATCTCACCCAGCGCGAGGTCGGCCTGGATCGTGACGACCGTCACCGCACGTTCGACGTAGTCGATGTCGCGTCTCACTTTGTCCAAGAGGACGCCCTTGGTGCCGGCGCGAGCGGCATCGAGGATCGCATCGATCGAGCCGTACTTGGATACGAGCGTTGCTGCGAGCTTCTCTCCTATCCCGGTCACCCCCGGGAGCCCATCCGACGTGTCCCCACGCAGGACCGAGAAGTCGAGGTAGGCCCTGGGCGGGATCGAGTACTTGGTCGCGATGTAAGCCTCGTCGACGACGGCGACCTTGCTGACGCCGCGCACCGGATAGAGCACTTTCACGCGCGGATCCTTTACCAGCTGGAAGAGGTCCCTGTCCCCCGAGACGATCGCCACCCGGCCGGAAGCACGCGTGGCTAGGGTGCCGATCACGTCTTCCGCCTCGGCGCCGGGATGTCCGACGACCTTGATCCCGAAAAGGTCGAGCATCGCGAACAGAACCGGCACCTGGGGGCCGAGGACGTCCTCTGCCTGGGCCTGAGCGCTGTCTGCCGCGGCCCTGAACGTCTTGTAGCTGGGGATCAGGTCGACGCGCCACTGTGGTCGCCAGTCCTCGTCGGCCGCGCACGCGACACGGTCCGGGCGGTGGTCCTCGATCAGCCGGGCCAGCATGTAAATGAACCCATGAGCCGCATTGATGGGCATCCCGTCGGGCGTCCTAACCGTGTCGGGGGTCGAGAAGAACGCCCTGAAGTACAAGCTCGCCGCATCGACCAGCAGGGTGAGGCTGTCGTCCACCTCCAGCGGGCTAGACGACGTCGGGGAGCCCCACATCGAGCGTTCTCGGCGAGTAGCCCAGCTCGTTGCGGGCCTTGTCGTGGCTCGCCCAGTACGTCACTCCGTCGGACGCCTTGATCAGCTCCTTCAGGTTCGGCGGAAAACCCATCAGCGGTGCGAGGTATCTCCACGCGAACGTGGCCTTCTTGATGAGGCTTACCGGTAGTTCCCGAGTGGGTGGCTTGCGACCGGCCAGCGTGGCTACCCTGCCCACGAGGTCGCCCAACGTGGTCAACTCGCCGCCCAGGTTGTAGTTCTCTCCGATCCTGCCCTTGTCGTGGATCAGGAGCAGCCCATCGACCACGTCGTCGACGTGGACGAAGTTGAAACCCACACCCGGCATCAGACTGACCTTCAGCCACCCTTTCTTGACCCGATCCAGGAGATCGTTGAGATCCGACGTGTCGCCCGGGCCGTAGATGCCGCCCGGGTGGGCTATCAGCACGGGTGCCCCTTCGGATATGAACCGCTTGGCGACCTCATGTGCTTCGTACTTCGTCTCGTCGTAGCAGGTGAGCCAGTCCTTGTCCGTGCGTTCGAATGTCTCGTCGACCACCTGCCCACGCGTGTTCCCGTAGTAACCGATCGTCGACACGTAGACGATCCGGCCGACTTCGGCATCAACCGCCGCTCTCAATACGTTCTCGGTGCCGGCGATGTTCGCGCGCCGCATGTCCTCGCAGCCCTCCTCGAAGACCCCGACCTTGTAGCCCGCGGCGACATGGAAGCAAGCACCGCAGCCTCGCATGCCTTCGCGCATCGCATCGACGCTGTCGAGATCCCCCTCGACGATGTCGGCCCCGAGCCTGGTCAGATCACCCGTTTTCCGGGGCGATCGGACAAGCGCTACGACATCGTCCCCACGGGATACGAGCTTGGCTGCGAGATGGCCACCGACGAAGCCGGTCGCTCCTGTGATGAACGCCTTCACGACTGGGTCAGCCTGCGTCCGATGACGTATCGCTGGATCTGATTCGTCCCCTCGACGATCTGGAGGCCTTTGGCCTCACGCATGAAGCGTTCGACCGGGTACTCGGTGATGTATCCGTAACCGCCGTGCAGCTGGACCGCGTCGGTAGTGACCTTCATCGCGGTGTCGGTGCAGAAGAGTTTCGCCTGCGCGGCCTGCATCGAGTAGTCCTCGCCTCGGTCGCGCAGCCGGGCGGCCTTCTGGTACAGAGCTCGCCCCGCCTCGATGTTGGTGGCCATGTCGGCCAGCATGAACTGGACCCCCTGGTTGTGAGCCACGGGCTTACCGAACTGCTCGCGCTCTTTGGTGAACGTGAGGGTTTCGTCGAACGCCGCCTGGGCTACACCGATCGCACACGCGGCGATCCCGAGACGACCCGAATCGAGGGACGCGAGAGCGATCCGGAACCCCTGCCCCTCCTCCCCCACGAGCCGCCCCTCCGGGACCACAGCATCGTCCAGGGACAGCATCCATGTGGGCGAGGACCGCCAGCCCATCTTGTCTTCTTTCTTGGAGCCGCTGAAGCCGGGCGTGCCCTTCTCGACGATGAACGCGCTGATGCCCTTGGCGCCTTGCTCACCCGTACGCGCCATCACCAGTACGGCATCCGCTTCGTCACCTCTCGTACAGAAGACCTTCGACCCGGAAAGGCGATAGGACCCGTTGTCATTGACCGCCTTCGTGCTCAAGGCCACGGCGTCGGAACCCGAGTTGGGCTCCGACAGCGAATACGCCCCGAACCACTCCCCCGCGCACAGCTTCGCGAGGACGTCCTGCTTCAGCTCTTCCGAGCCGAAAGAGTTGATGGCGAACGAGCACAGCGTATGCACGGACAGGCCGATCGCGAAGCCGAGATAAGCACGAGCGACCTCTTCGACCACCATGAGGTAGGTCTCGTACGGCTGGCCTCCTCCCCCATAAGCCTCGGGATACGGGATACCGGTCAGCTCGAGGTCGGCTAGTTGCTTGTACAGCGGGGCCGGATCTTCGGACCTCTCCTCGTAGCCTTGGGCAGCCGGTGCTAGCACCTCGTCGGCGAACTCCCTGACCATGGAGACAAGGGCTTTCTGGTCCTGGTCGAAGAGTCGGGTGTCGGCAGGCATGTACGGGAGAATAGCCGTGACATGAAGATCGAGGACCGGCGCGGCGAGTCGCTCACCGAGGCAACCGTCACCGTCGACGAACAGGAACTGATGGACCTCTTACAGGGTCTGGCCGACGTCGTGGAGGGCTCCAGGGAGCATCTCCACTTCAATCAGATCGGAGGTCCGCAGCTGGTCGTGCGCCGTGCGCACGAAGGTGACGACGATCCTCTCGGCCGTCAACTCGACTGGTGGCTCGGGCCCCTCGTACTCGCCGCGGCCGTCCTTCTGGTCGTCGGTCTCGCAACGATGATCCGCTGGATCGCGGGGCTCGTGTGACCGAACTTCCTTCGAGGCAGCATGCGCTCGAGACGCTGGCCGCCTCGAGCGCAGACAAGCCGTTCGACGTTCTGGTGGTTGGCGGGGGGATAACCGGGGCCGGCATCGCCCTCGATGCTTCCGCCCGAGGCCTATCGGTGGGCCTTGTGGAGCGGGGAGATTTCGCGTCGGGGACTTCCAGCAAATCGTCCAAGCTGATCCACGGAGGGTTGAGATACCTCGAACAACGCGAGTTCGGCCTGATGAGGGAAGCCTGCACCGAGCGGGACCTGCTGCGCCGCCTCGCACCACACCTCGTCGAGCCGATCCCGATGGCCCTGCCGGTATCCGATCGGAAGCGACGGGTGCAGTTCGGGGTCGGTCTGTGGGCGTACGACGCGTTGGCGAGCTTCAAGAACATGAGGCTTCACCGGCACATCAGCGGGCCGGAGACCGAAGAGCTCGTTCCCGCCCTACCTCCGGGCAAGATCCGTGGGGGGTTCCTCTTCTACGACGCGATAACCGACGACGTCCGCCTCGTGATGGAGAACCTGATCGCGTCTGTAGAACGAGGGGCCGTCGTCTGCAACTACGCCGAGGTGTGCGACCTGATCGGTGGCAAAGACATCTGCTCCGCGAGCGTGAGCGACACCCTTACCGGTGACACGATCGACGTCTACGCGCGGCGCGTCGTCGTTGCGGCGGGTGTGTGGGCCGACAAGCTCGAGCAGCAGGCTCGCGTCAGTGCCGAGCCACGCCTACGCCCTTCGAAGGGGATCCACCTCCTTTTCCGGAAGGATGCTTTGCCCATCACGGAGACCGCCGCGTTCGTCCCCGACGTCGCGCGCAGGCGGATGCTGTTCGTGCTCCCGTGGCTGGATGCGGTGCTCGTGGGCACTACCGACACCACTTACGAGGGCAGTCTCGACCATCCAACGGTCGACGAAGAGGATCGCAACTACGTCCTGGATTCCCTCAACGGCGTCTTCGATCTCGGCCTGACCCCGGAGGACATCGCGGGAGCCTACGCGGGGTTGCGGCCTCTGATCCAAGGCAAGGCTGGCTCCACTGCGGATCTGTCTCGCAAGCATTCCGTCTACGAGATCGCTCAGGGGATCATAGGGATCACGGGCGGGAAGATGACTACTTACCGGCGCATGGCTATCGACGCCACCGATCGCATCGCGGCCGAACTCGGGAATCACGAGAGATCCAAGACGAAGTGGATCCGCCTGGGAGCGAGCGAGCCCGACGCGATCAAGCCTGAGATCGCGGCGCGGGCTCAAGCTCTCGGCCTCTCACCGGAGATCGCTCGGAACCTGGTGCGGTGCTACGGGGACCGGGCTCGCGACGTCCTCGACATCGCCGAGCACGAGGATGCCCGCGACCCTGTCGCACCGGGTTACATCCCGATCAGCGCGGAAGCCATCTATGTGGCGCGCCACGAGATGGCAGCCCACCTCTCAGACTTCCTTGCCAGACGCGCCCGTCTGGCGATCACCGATCGGAACGCGGGCATCGGTGAAGGAAGCAGGGCGGTCGAGATGATGGCTTCGGTCCACGGGTGGAGCCGCGGCGAACGCAATCGTCAGCAGGACGCCCATCAAGCTGAGGTCGAGCGCGAGCGAGGCTTGGCCGTTGCCCCACCGGCTGCACCCAAACGCGGTTGGCGGCGCGCCGCCGACGCCGTTCTCAGGCGCGAACGCACCGGATGACCTCGGCGGGGCTCGGCCACGAGCCCGAGATCGTCGAATCGTTCGACGGAACCACGATCTCGGTCACGCTTCTCGGTGAAGGTGATGGACTCCCGCTGCTGGTCGCGAATGCGATCGGGGCAAACCTCGCTGCATGGCGGAGGAGCCTCGTCGACATCGCCAGAGAGCGTTCGATCGTCATGTGGGACCACCGGGGGCTGTTCGGCTCCGGACCCGCCCGGTCGGACCGAATAGATCCCGGTGCGCACGCGGAGGACGCGATGGCGGCCCTCGACCACCACAGGGTGGGCCGTTTCGCCCTCGCCGGATGGAGCAACGGCACGAGGATCGCGATCGAGATCGCGGCGCGCTATCCCGAGCGCGTTGCTGCCTTGGCGCTCGTCAGCGGCGGATCGGGGCACCCGGCGGGGAGACTCTTACGCCTCGAGCTCGCGTCCGCGATCCCCATCGTTTCGTCCGTCGCCAAGTATTTCGCAGGTCCTCTCGCATCCAGGTTCCAGAAGCTCGTCGCGCGTCCAGAGATAACCGGGATGATCCGCCAGTCGGGCATGGTGGGAGCGACCGCCGATACACCCGCCCTCGTGGACCTGTTGCGAGGCATGGCCGAGTGCGATCTAAGAACCTTGCTGGCGCTGTTCGAAGCCGTGATCGGTGATTCTGGGGCCGAACTGTTAGGGCATATCCAAGCACCGACATCGATGATCGTCGGCGAGCGCGACCAGTTCACGAGTCATCGGATGGTCGAAGAGACGGCGCGCGCCATCCCGGAATGCAGAGTGATCCGCTACGAAGGCGCGACCCACTATCTGCCCCTGGAATACCCTGCACGCTTGTCGCAGGACCTCCGTGATTTCTTCGCGGAGCTGGGCATCTAGCGAAGGCCTAGGCCGCGTGGCGGCGGAAGAGGTCGCGGAGCGCTTCCGTAACGACCCCCGGGTGGCTGAGGTTCGATGCGTGGCCGGCCCCCTCGATCTTCACAAGGCCCTCACACCCCGGCAGGCCCGCGCACAGAGCCTCGGCCAGCTTCATCGAGATCGCCGGGTCCGCGTCGCCGTGGATCACCAGAGCGCGGCAGGTGATCTCGTGTAGCCGATCGTGGATGTCGTCCCGGGTCACCAGTGTGTTGAAGACCTCGGTCATCGATTCCGGAGGCCTCGCCATCCATTTGGCGACCCAGGGGGCGTGATCCGCCGGCCCGACGATGATGTCGGCCACCGTCTCCGCGAGAGCCTCGTTCGGGCCTCCCAACCACATCTCCAGGAACCCCCCGTAGACCGGGACCATGTCGGGGTCCTCGGTGCCTGCCTGGGTATCGATCAATCCCAGCCCCTGGACGCGCTCCGGGGCCAGGAGGGCGGCCCTCAATGACAGGAATCCCCCTTGTGACATCCCAACGAGGAAGGCGCGGTCGACCTCGAGTTGATCGAGCAACGCGATGACATCTTGCGCCGAGTCCCAGTAGGACCACGAGCCTTCCTGGTCGCTCTGGCCGTGGCCCCGCTCGTCCCACGAGATGCAGCGGAACTCGGCCGCCAGCGACCTCACCTGGGGTTCGAACATCTCGTGATCCATGAGGATGCCGTGACTGAATACGACCGCGGCTCCCTCACCGCCCGTGTCCTCGTAATACAACCGGGCATCGCCTCGGTCCAGAAAGGCCATCAGACCTTCAGCTGGATCGCTTCGGAGATCACTTCGAACGACGCAGGCGTGGTACCGAGCACCTCGCCGTCGGCTTCGATGGGAAGTTCTCGCTCAGAGGTGATCGAGCAACGCACTCTCTTGTATTCCTCGATATCCGGATGAGGTACGTGTTGACCCTTGAATACCTTGGGCATCATCGCGATCGCTTCCCTCTTGCGGGCATGTTCGACCTGGATGTCCAGCAACCCGTCGGTCGGAGCTGCTTTCGGTGCGATCTTCATGCCGCCTCCGAAGAACTGCCCGTTCGCGACCACCATGTTGTTCATCAGGCCCTCGTAGGTGCGATCGACGACATCGACCGAAACCCGTGCAGCCTTGTGCTTCCTCATACAAAGCCAGAACGCCACGAGGTAAACGGTCGGGCCGAGCCACCGAGGCAGCCTCTCGGCCCGCGCCACGACGGCGGCCCCCAATCCCACCTCGGCGATGTTCGGGAAGTAGCGGACCACCTCTGCCCCGTCCTGCATGTAGGTGATCTTCCCGATATCGATCAGGAAGGATTCCCCGCCGTCGAGGTGACGCACGGCATCCTTCGGGGCGGCCGGCATACCGAAGGTCTTGATGAAATCCGAGCCCGTCCCTGCGGCCACTACCCCAAGGACCGCATCGGGATTGATCGCCTTATCGTCAGCCATCATCCCGTTCACCACCTCGTGCACGGTCCCATCACCGCCCATCGCGACGACGAACCGGCCGCCGGAAGAGACCACCTCCCGGGCGATCTCGATCGCATGCCCGCGGTGCTCGGTCCTGCGCACCTCGTAATCGAGGCCCCGCGCACGCATCTCGGCTTCGACCTCCGGTAAGGCCTTGCCCACTCCCCCCTTGCCGGAGCGAACGTTCGCGATCAGGACGGCGGTGCCGAAGGGTGAGGTCACAGGCCGAGCACACCCGGGTTCATGATGTTGTTCGGGTCAAGCGCCTTCTTGATCGCAACCAGCGGTTCCCACCATCCACCCAGCTCTTGCCGCAGCCAGGGGGACTTCGAACGGCCGATGCCATGGTGATGGCTGATCGAACCGCCCGCGTCCAGGCACGACCGCATGGCCGCATCCCACCATCCCTCCATCGCGGCTTGAGCTGCTTCCTCGTCGGGAGCGACCCGGCCCAAGGAGAAGTAGAGACACGCACCGTCCGGATAGACGTGGGACAGATGACACCCCACGAAGTCTGCATGCGGTTCGAGCGCCTTTTTCATCGAGTGGTACAGGTCCCGCAACACGGTCCACGATCCGGATACCTCGATCGACTCAACGATCCCGTGGGGTCCGACGAGACCCTCGCCCTGCATGAGGCCGATGTACTCCTCGGTCATGTCGTTGCGGTGCTCCCACCAATGGGTCACGAGGTCGTCGTTCCCGGGTTCTCCCCCGCTGAGCACGACGGCCGCGTCGGCCCGGGCCTCGCTGCCGCCGCCTTCGAACGACATCAACAGCAGTGGGCCCGGATCCTCATCTGGATGGTTCCGCAGGAACAAGGTCGAGTCGTCACGGTCGTAGAGCCGCACGAGCGTCGGACGAAGCTCCGACTGGGCGATCGAGCGGCAAGCCTTGACCCCATCGGTCATGTGCTCGAACCTCACGCAGCGATCCGCGGCTTCATCCGAGATCGGGGCAACCCGCAGCGTCACTTCGGTGATGATCCCGAACGCTCCTTCAGAGCCGATCATCAGCGACGCCACGTCCGGCCCTGTCGCTCGGCGAGGCGAGACCTTCGAGCGCACCACACCGGCGATCGGGAGCACCGCCTCCAGTGCCACCACGAGGTCCTCGATATCTCCGTACCGTGCCGATAGCTGACCCGATGCCATCGTCGAGACCCAGCCCCCCACGGTCGAGATCTTCACCGACTGCGGTTCGTGACCGAGCGTGTAGCCCCACGAGTGGAGGGCCTTCATCAGGTCGGGTCCCATCATCCCGGGTTGGACCCGCACCAACCTGCTCTTCTCGTCGAAATCCAGGATCTCGTCCATGGCCCGGAGGTCGACCACGACCGTGCCGCCCGACTCGATCGCTCGGCACACGCCGGAGCCGCCCCCGTAAGGAACGAGTGACGTCCCGGATGAGTTAGCCCACGAGACCACCGCACGTACCTGGTCCGTGGACCGTGGCCGTACGACACAGAGTGGAAGCGGCAGCTCCTCGCCCCTCCGTTCGGCCATGATCGGGCCGGGTGACATATCCCGCGCGTGACGTGCGAGGTCGGCTGGGTCGGTGCTCACACGGTGGGGGCCGAGCAGCTCCGCCAGGTGCTCTAGGGGTTTCACTCCACCCGCTCGACGAGCGTTGCGATGCCTTGCCCCACTCCGATGCACATCGTCGCGAGTCCGTAGCGAACCTCGCGCCGCTGCATCTCGTGAACCAGGCTGGTAAGTAAGCGTGCGCCCGAGCACCCCAGGGGATGGCCAAGGGCGATCGCTCCACCGTTGACGTTGACCTTGTCGCGGTCGAGTCCGAGCTCTCTGACACACGCCAGCGACTGAGCCGCGAAAGCCTCGTTGAGCTCGATCAGATCGATGTCGGCGATCTCCAAGCCCGCTCGTGCCAGAGCCTTGCGGGTCGCGAAGACCGGTCCGACCCCCATGCGCTTCGGCTCGACGCCGGCCACAGCCGAACAGACGATGCGCGCCATCGGCTTCCAACCTTGCGCCTCAACCATCTCCGCAGATGCGAGCGCGACCGCGGCCGCACCGTCGTTGATGCCGGACGAGTTGCCGGCGGTCACCGTTCCGTCCTCGACGAATGCCGGCTTCAAGTGCGCGAGCTTCTCCAGGGTCGTGTCGGGGCGCGGCGGCTCGTCGGAATCGACGACCACCGGGTCGCCCTTGCGTTGGGGGACCTCGACGGCCACGATCTCGTCCTTGAAGCGGCCTTCGTCGCGCGCCGCAACCGCCCGGCGGTGGCTCTCGAGCGCGAATGCGTCCTGATCTTCGCGCGAGATGCCGTAGTCGCGCCCGTTGATCTCTGCCGCCTCACCCATCGGATGCGAGCCGTACATCTCTTCCATCTTGGGATTCACGAAGCGCCATCCGATCGTCGTGTCGTATACCTGGGCCGACCTCGAGTAGGCCTGCTCGGCCTTGGCCATGACGAACGGCGCACGGGTCATCGACTCCGAGCCCCCTGCGATCAGCAGCTCTCCCTCTTCGGAGCGGATCTCTCGGTAGGCACAGTTGACCGCCTCGAGCCCCGAGCCACACAACCGGTTCACGGTCGCCCCGGGGACCTCCACGGGTAGGCCCGCGAGCAGAAGCGCCATCCGGGCCACGTTGCGATTGTCTTCCCCCGCCTGATTGGCCGCCCCCCACATCACGTCGTCGACCGCGTCCGTTGGGATCGAGTTGCGTTCCACGAGGGCCCCGATCACGTGAGCGGCGAGGTCATCGGGGCGGACCGTAGCGAACGCTCCCCCGAACTTCCCCATGGGAGTACGGACGGCGTCGATCACGAACACCTCTCTCATGCAGGCAATCCTCGCACGAGGGCAACAACCTCAGATGTCGACCGACGAGTACGCCACCACGCCGCGCTGGATGCCGTCGATCGCGGCCCTGACCCTGCCGCCGAGGACCTCAGAGGGAGCCACCTCCTCCACCTGACGCAGCAGGTCCGTCAGTTGTTTCATGACCCTGACGAAATCGCCGGCAGGGTCGTCCTCTCCGAGAACGTCTTCCAGGGGGGCTCCCGAAGCCCAGCGATGGACCCGGGTGGCGAAGCCGGGATCGGGCTCCCGCGTCAGATCGAGGCCGCGTTGTTCCTCTTGCTTCTTGATGGTCCGCCACAACCGCATGATCTCGGACCACACGTCCTTCGTGGCCGGTGTGGGCAGCTCGTGGAGTACGCCTGTTTCCGGGCCACGGGGTTCGTAGACCAGCGTCGAACACACCGCCGCAAGCTCCGGCGCGTCGAGGTCGTCGAACATGCCCCGTTCGAGCGCCTCGACGACCAGCAGATCGGACTCGTTGTAAACGGCTCGGAGAACATCGCCTTTGCTCGTCAGGGTCCAGCTCTTCACGTAGTCGAGGTGTTCGAGGATCTCGAGCACGAGCTCGAAGCGCCGGGCGAGGGTTCCGGTCCTGCGCTTCACCCGCCGGTCCACCCCGGCGATCTCCTTCTCGAGTCGCACCGCGCGGTCGGCGTAATGGAGGTGGCGCCCGAGGTCGGGGCATCCGTGGACCGGGTGGCTCTCGATCCCACGATCCAGCGCCTTGATCTCGTCGTCGTCGACCACATGTCTGGGAGGCCTTGGATGATGCATCTCGACATCGGCAAGCTTGCGAGCGAGGTGACGGCGAGCCTTCGGGTCCCGGACGTGGAAGCCCTTCGGAAGGTCCAGCCGAGCACGAGGCAGCGGTGGCTCCCGGAAATCGTTGGGAGCGAATCGCACCATGGTCCGGGACTCCGACAATGCCAGCACGCGAGGCCGCCTCTCCGACGCTTGCTGCGTCACCTCCAGCACCGCGTACCTGCCTTGACGTTTCCCACCGGGGACGTAGATGACGTCGCCTGGACGCAGCGCGTTCACTGCCTCGAGCACCCGCCGCCCTCTCGTCTGACCACTCTTGCCTCCACGGTCCTCCAGGGCCTGACGACGAGCGATCAAGTCACGGTACTCGTGGATATCTCCGCGATCGCACTGCATACGCTCCCGATACGACGCTAGATAAGCTACCGACCGCTCTTTCGTCTGCTCGAGCCGGACCACGTCCCGGTCGGCCTGGAACTGCGCGAAGGACGAGTTCACGAGATGCTCGGCCTCGTCGAGGTCGTAGTTGCGGACGAGGTTGACGGCCATGTTGTAGCTGGGTTGGAAGGAAGATACCAGCGGATAGGTGCGCGTGGAAGCCAGCCGTGTGATGCCCTCGAAGGGGATGAATCGTTGCAGCAGAACCACGCAGTGACCGAGCTCGTCCAGGCCCCGCCGGCCGGCCCGGCCTGAGAACTGTGTGTACTGGCCGGGCGTCAGCTGCTCGTGTTTCTCGCCCGTGAATTTCATCAGGCTTTCGATCACCACGCTGCGCGCGGGCATGTTGATGCCGAGCGCAAGGGTTTCGGTGGCGAACACGGCCTTAACGAGCCCGCGCGAGAACAGCACCTCAACCGCCTCCTTGAACGGCGGGATCATGCCGGCGTGGTGAGCCGCGATCCCGCGCGCCAGACCTGCGATCCATTCGTCGTAACCGAGCACGTCCAACTCATTCGGTGACAGCTCGGCGACCCTGAGGTCGGCGTATTCGATGATGCGTTGCCTCTCGGCAGGATTCGTCAGGCGGAGCCCATCACGCAGGCATTGACGCACGGCCTCGTCACATCCCTTGCGGGAGAAGATGAAATAGATCGCCGGGAGCATGTCCTCGGAGTTGAGTCTCTCGAGAACCTCTGTGCGCAGCGGCATACGCCCCCGCTTCTCGACGACCCGGCGGCCTCCGCGGGCCGGCCGAGCATCCCGATGACGACGTCGGTCCAACTCCCGGCCCCGCGGATTGGGCATGGCCTGGCCGTCGGCGGTGTGCACGAACATCGGCAGCAGCTCGTCGGATGCGAAATACCAGTGCCTGATGTCGACCGGTCGCTCTTCTTCGATGATGACCTCGGTGCGACCCCGCAGCGTCTGCAACCACTCCCCGAACTCCTCGGCGTTCGAGATCGTGGCGGACAGCGAGATGATCTGAACGTCCACGGGCAGGTGGATGAGGATCTCCTCCCACACCGCTCCGCGGTAGCGGTCCTGGAGGTAGTGGACCTCGTCCAAGACCACATATCTCAGATCCGTCAGGGTGGGAGAGGACTCGTAGATCATGTTCCTCAGGACCTCGGTCGTCATGACCACGACGGAAGCCGAGCCGTTCACCGAGTTGTCCCCCGTCAGCAAGCCGACGGAGTCGGTCCCGTACCGAGAGAGGAAGTCGCCGTACTTCTGGTTCGAGAGCGCCTTGATGGGCGTCGTGTAGAAGGTCTTGCCGCCGGATTCGAGCGCCAACCAGGCGGCGAATTCCCCGACGACGGTCTTACCGGCCCCCGTAGGGGCAGCCACCAGCACCGAGGAACCGTCCAGTAGCGCCGTACAGGCGCGTTCCTGGAAAGGGTCGAACGCGAAACCGTAGGCGGCCTTGAATGCCTCGAGGTCGGCCGGAGGGATCCGGTTAGCCGTCGTTCTTCTTGTCCTTCTTGCCCGCGCCCGTGCCCGAGTCGTCGGCGGGAGCCGGGGAAGGAAGGATCGGAGTCATCTGCGCCGGTACGTCGATCCCCGAGGCACCCATCTCCGCCTCACGTCGAGCTTCGTCGAGCATCCCGAGAGCGCTCGTCATGATCACACCGGCCTGCTCGCGCACCTCGGCGGCACGGTCGATCAGGTCCTGGATCTTCTTGTTGCGGTCCTCGCCGGGGATGAGCGCGTAGATCTTGGCGCTCGACGAGTAGATCCGGAAGGATTGCTGCAGGTTGACGTTCGCCGCGACGAGATCGTCGGGAGGCACCACCTCTTGGATCAATGCCCCGGTGGCTTCGAGGGTGTCGACCCAGCGCTCCGTGCTCGCCTCGAGGTCCGCCAGAGCCTCGGGGTTGGCGGTGTTGAAGGGGGCTCCGAGCATCTCTCGGATCGTGTCGGAGACCTTGCCGACATGCTCGGACACCGCACCGGTGTACTCCCTGAGCTTGTCCTGGCGGGCCTCGAGCTTCGAGGCCTCCGAGCTCGCCACGCCGACCCGCCACATCACGATCCCGATGATGGCAAGGACCACCACGATGATCGTCAGCTGGCCGCCCATCGTGCGGTACCACGGCAGGGTATGGGCGGGCGCGGTCACCGGCCGGGGTGGCGCGGCCGGACGACGGCGGGCAGCACCCCCTCGCGACCTGCTCTTGTTCTTGCCCTTGATAGCCATTCGCGCGGGACTATATCGAGTCTTTAGGGCGGTTCCGCGTCAGGTACCGCAGCAACAGGATCGTCAGTTCGTACATCGCATAGAGGGGCACGGCCATCGCCAGCATCGTGTATGGGTCCTGGCTGGGAGTGACCACGGCCGCCAGGGCCGCGATACCCACCACGGCTATCTTCCGATGCTTCCTCAGCGTGTCGACCGTCAGGACGCCCGCCAGACCCAGGAACAGCAGGATGAGCGGGAGCTCGAACGTGACCCCGAAGGCGATCAGCATCAGGCCCACGAAGCTGATGTAGCCGTCCGCCCTGAGGAACGGGACCAGGTCGCTACCACCGAGCGATATCAGGACCCGGAGGCCCGTCGGCAACAGGAGATAAGCGAACGTGGCCCCGGCGAGGAACAAGCCGACCGACGACACGACGAATGGGATCGCGTAGCGCCTCTCCCTCTTCGTGAGGCCGGGCACGATGAACGCCCACAGCTGGTACAGCCACACCGGCGAGGCCAGGATCAGACCCACCATCGCGGTCAGCTTCAGGCGCACCTGGAAACCTTCCAGTGGGGTCGTCTGGATCAGCTTGCATCCTTGAGGACCGAGCTTCTCGGGTGGGAGGCCACACAGGGGTTGGATGATGAAGCCGAATATCGGCTCGTAGAAGATGAACGCCAGGATCGACAGCAATAGGAACGCGGCCAGCGACACGATCAACCTGGTCCGCAGCTCGGCCAGGTGCTGGATCATCGTCATGTGAGAGCCGGAGCGTTGCTGTCGGCGGCGCAGGAAGGCGAAGCGTCTCCTCCTCAGGTCGGAGGCACCCATCAGGCGGGCTCCTCGGGGGCGTCGGAGGGCTCCTGGGAGGCGTCGGCGGGCTCCTTGGGGCCCTCGACCGGCTTCTCGTCCTCGGTCTCGTCGTCTTCGAAGCCGGACTGGAACTCGGAGCGGATGTCGTTCGCCTGCCGCCTGAACTCCGTGATGGCCTTGCCAATGGAGCGAGCGATCTCGGGGAGACGGTTGGGCCCGAAGACGATGAGGGCGATGACGCCCACCATCATCATCTCGAGGGGTCCGATGGACGGCATGCGCCGAGTCTAGAGGCGCGGGTGGTACTACAGGGCGCTAGGAGCTAGAAGCGGTTGCTGCCCTGGAGTTGCTCGAACCAGTCGTCGGATTCCAGCAGGTCGTGGAAGGCGATGAGGTCGTCGTGATCGATCGGCGGCCCGGAGCGTGGCTCGAGCGCCTCTGCTGGTACGTGGTCGAGGGTAGGCATGACTCCACCCGAGAGCAGGAGACGCACGACCCGCTCGTCGGCCGGCTTCTGGACGAAGTCGCCGCAGTCGGGGCACGAGAACCCGTAGGTGTTCCCTCCCGACTGAGCACCGATCCTGAGGATGATGTCGTCGGCCGTCAGATCAACTTCTCCGCATGCGGGGCACGTTGCCTTGATGGTTGTCATGCCTCTTGTATCGGCCTCGGACCCCCGAGGTTTAGTAGGCATTTCTAACCAGAAGATTCCAGCGCAGATAACACTCAAACCGGCCCATCCGGACGCCGATGAACCTCATATGCCCATCTTCGGAAAACAAGGAGAGGGGCCCTCGCCCGCGCCGAATAAGTGGCGGGAGGCCCTCGAAGCGACCCTGCGCGTATCTGAGATCGTCGCGTCGGCTACGGCGCTACCCGAAGCGGTACACGCGATGGTCCGCAGCGCCACTGGGCTCTTGAGGGCGGAGCAGGGTTCGATCATGCTCGCCGACGACGGGTCTCGTAGCCTGATCCTTGCTGCGGCCATCGGGCTACCACCCGAGGTTGTCATCGGCGCCCGGCTCCCTGCCGGAGAGAGCGTCGCGGGACGGGTCCTCACGACCGGTCAGCCGTTGCGGCTCGGCAAGGTGGACGCGGATTCCTTCGTCAATTTCGTCCCGAAGGCCAGAAGCATCGCGTCGAGTGTGGTGGTCCCACTGAGGGTCAGCGGCAGGCCTATAGGAGTGCTGAACCTGGCCCGACTCGACCCGGGTAACCAGTTCACCGACGAGGACGTTCGGATGGCGCAGATGTTCGCCGATCAGGCCGCCGCCCTGATCCACCGGCAGCGTCTGCACGAACAGGCAGAGCACCGCTCCTCCGACCTCATGGCATTGGTGGAATCGAGCAAGGGCTTGCTCGGCACCCTCGACATCGAATCCCTGCTCCAGCAGGTGCTGGACGGAGGCACACGCTTCGCCGGTTCCAGCCAGGGCTTCGCCTGCTTGTTCGACCACGACACCGGTGCCCTCTCGAAAGGGGTCTTCCGGGGCCTCGACAAATCGATCATCCGTTCGTTGATTGCCCTCCCAGAGGTGGGCCGTGCCCTCGAGTCGGCAGACATGGCCGTAGCGACCCACGACCAACTCGGCACCTTGATGGCACTGGGGCTACGAACCACCAGGAACACGAAGGGTCTGCTGGTCGTGCTGACCAAACCCGAAGCGGTGGAAAGTCGCCGCGAGCTGCTGAGAGCTTTCGGGCAACAGTGCTCCACGGCCATCGGCACCGCAGAGCTTCATTCGGTGATCGAACGCAAGGAGTCGGAGCTCACCTCGATCATCCATGGGGTCCCCAACCCGATCGTGTTGGTCGATGCGCGCAAGCATCTGGTCGCCGTCAACCCGGCTGCCGAACAGCTCTTCGGGATCTCGAGCGTGTTCACCGCGGGGGCCCCAGCTCGCGGCACATTGGGGAGCACCCAGGTGGAAGACATGCTGATCGGCGACGGTGAGCAACAGGGTGAGGTGTTGATCGGGTCTCCCCCGCATACCTACAAGGTGCGCGTCAACGACGTACGGACCCCGGGCGCTCCGATGGGACGAGTCATGATCATGGACGACATCACGTCGGAACGTGAGATCGTTCAGACGCAGCGTGATTTCGTTGCGATGATCGGCCACGAGCTGCGGACCCCCTTAACGATCATCAAGGGCTTCGCACGCATGCTTCTCAAGCGCGTCGACAAGGCGACCGTCGAAGAGAGCCTAGAGGCTCTGAAGACGATCGACGCGAAAGCCGAGCAGCTCGAGCGTCTGCTCAAGGACCTCCTCTACGTCTCGCGCATCGAATCGCGGGAGGCGACACTCCAGATCGAGAACGTGGACATCGCCGGGTTGATCAATGCGGTCGGCAACGACGTGATCAAGGAGCACCCCGGAAGGGAGATCCAGCTCGAGGTCAAGCACGACCTCCAGTGGCCGTGCGACGACGCCAAGGTGGGACTCGTGTTGAGGCACCTGATCGAGAATGCGCTCAAGTACTCGGAATCCCCCGCCCCCGTCATCATCAAGGCCTCCGATGAAGGTGACGAGCTTCGGGTCGACGTCAGCGACCGTGGGGTCGGGATGGTTTCGAGCGATCTCCCCCACATCTTCGATCGTTTCCGTCAGGTGGACGGGTCGTCGACGCGCGAGCACGGTGGGACCGGCGTCGGCCTCTATCTCTGCGCGCAGCTCATCCGCGTCCATGACGGCAGGATCTGGGCTGATTCGACCTGGGGCAAGGGGTCGACCTTCTCGTTCTCGCTGCCGCGTCGCGCCATCAGGTCCAACGTCGTCACGATCGGCGGAGAGACGACCTCGGAGAACAGCGCGACTCAGCCGTAGATCGCAGCTATCTCCCTCGCCGCCGACCGAACGGTCTCCGCGATCTCGGCCGGTTCGACGTTGCGAACGCCATCACCGATGCTCAAAATGAGTGACGCCACCCATTGCGGCTTCGCGTAAGAGAGCTCGACGGCTCGCCAGCCGTCGGGCAAGGTGGACGCCGCCCTGACCGGGTAGTACTCCTCGAACCATCTAGCTACCGCGGGCGATATCTCGAAGCTCGCTACGGGTTGGCCGGGCCGGTCCCTGAATGCCCCGGAGTAGGTGCTCGGATCGAAGTCATCCGGCACGTCGGCGGGATCGTCCGACAAGGCCGCAGACTTGATCCGGTCCACGCGGAACATCCGTTCCTCCCCAGAGCGGTGGTCCAGGCCGACCAGGTACCAGCGACCCAGGGCGGCATAGAGGGACCAGGGATCTATCTCTCTCGTGGTCAACTCGCCCGAGGATGCGGAGTAGTACTCGAGCCGGACCCGCTTGCGCTCGGTGAGGCCCTCCCGGATCACCCGGAGATGGTCGGATGGGTCGGCCTCGAAGCGCACGTCTACCAGCGCCGACCCATCGGCCGAACTGCCGAGGGCCACGCCGAGCTTGTCGAGCGCCCGTCGCAGCGCGTCGGCCTCTTCCATCTCGGGCATCGATGCCATCGCAGCCCCCCCCGCGTACAGGGCAAGTGCCTCGACCGGAGTCAGCTTGAGCGGGGCGGCGAAGTAGTCGGCCATCCGCACGTAGACGTAGCCGGAATCGAAATCGACGTCGATCAGGTCGCCGGGGCCGTAGCCGGGCAATCCGCACATGAACAGGAGGTTGAGGTCGTCGACGAGATCGTCCTTCTTGATCTCGAACTTGGCGCTCAACTCTTCAACGCTGACGCCCGGGTGTTTGATCGCGTACGGCACAAGCAAGAGGATCCTCTTCAGTCTCTTGGCGAGCCGCTCCGATGGCTGTGTCACGACATGGACCTTTCGAGCCTTTGGATCATGTGCGAGCGTGCCTCGGGCGGGCCGACGATCTCGACCTTCGGCCCCCACCACACGACGAAAGACGCCAGCGCATCGAGGCTCGCTACCGGCATCTCGACCTCGTAGGAGCCGTCCGGCCCGTCCTTCGCTCGGGCGCCCGGCAGGTTCTGTTCGGGCCACCAACGCAAGGATCGGTCGAAGCGGATCGTGGCAACCGCATGATCGCCCTCCGCTCCGACGTGCGCAAGGACGTGTTTCTCGGCCGAGAACCCGGCCGGGATCTCGTAGCTCCCCTCTCCCCTCTTCGGGTCACTGGTGATCCTTGCAACCTTGAAGGTGCGCATGTCATCGCTGCGCTCGTCGTGACCAACCAGATACCAATGACCTTTCCGGTGAACGAGCGCGTACGGGCGAACCCTTCGGCTGCCCGGTTCGTCGGCCCCTGCCGGCTGGTAGTCGAACGTGATCGGCACCCTCTCGGCGAGGGCCGAATAGAGCGGCGTCAGCAGCGGCTGCGAGGCGGCCACGTCCGCGTTCCACGCGGGTCGCGCAGCTCCGGCGGTCTCGTCGATCGCTCCCATCGAGATCTTCATCACACCCGTTCCGGCCTCCTCCTCGACCCCCAGCACGGCGCCGGCCGCGATCCGCAGCGAGGCGAGCTCGTCGGGCTCCAGATCCAGCTCGGGGAGGTAGTAGCTCGACTTCGGGATGATGTAGCCGGGCGGGGTGTCCCCGAAGGTGTCGAGCTGCTTCGTCTCGATCGGGATCCCCATCGCCTTCAGGTCGGCCTTATCTCGTTCGAACGCGCGCCGGAACGTCTCGTGGCTCCCCGCCGAGTCGTAGCCGGAGATCCGCTCCCGTATCTGCTCGGCCGTCATGGGGACCTCGGCCTCCAGGAGGGCCGCGATCAGGTTGATGAGCCGCTCGATCCGCCGCATCCGCCCAGGTTAAGGCGGCCGTCCACCACCCTTTGTGTCCTGGAACGCAGCTGGGGCAGGTGGGGCAGTGGGTCAGGTGGGGCACGTGCCCTAGCTGCCCTAGCTGCCCTAGCGCCCCTCCGGTTTGCCAATAGGTATCGCCGCGAACCTCCCGGCCGCGGCCGCTGCCAGAAAGAGCTCACGCACCTCATCCATCGGTCGGCCCATCGAAGCGGGTTCGATCCCCCGGTCCACCAGAGCGGCAAACCCGGGAATCCCATCCACGGTAACGACGTCGTGTCGCTCGTGGATCCCCGCTCCGGCTATCTGGGAAGAAACGCGTTCGTTGTAGTCCTTTCCGAGGTCCGGGAGCACGACGGTGGCCCGACGGTGGGTGGCAAGTCGGAGCGCGGTCAAAGTGTGGTGGCTGACGCCGTGGTGACGGGAGCGCGTGTCGGCATAAGAGATGCGTATGCAGGCGATCGCCTTGCCCTCGAGGGCCGAGGTCGCGTCGAGGAGGTGGCCTTGCTCGATGGCGGTGTGGCCCAGAGTAGTGCCCGTACCGACGACGCCGGGGCCCATGCCTGCGATGACGACATCGCACCCCGCCACAACCTTCAATGCGGCGAGGCCGCTGAAGATGGTGACCGACTCGAGGTCGCCGCCGAACGCGTGCCCGCTCGTGCAGGTGACGTCGAGCAGCCCCACACGTTTCAGGTCACGGACGAGATCGCTCCACGCGATGGGAAGACAGGCCCCATCGGTCATGAGGTAGCCGACCTTCGCATCGGGCCGCGCCTCCTTGATGCCCGCCGCGATCGCGGCCACCTGTGAATGGAGTGTGCAGGCGACGACGGGCAAACCCTTGATCGACTCGACCTGAGCCAGAGCATCGTGGTGAGGGCTCTCGGGTGATTCGGCGGTGAGGACCTCCGTCTGCCAGGGTGTGTAGCGCATCTTCATGATGTGTCCCTCGAGTTGGGCGTCGGGCAACCCGCCGTCGAGGTTCCACAGGACGAACGCCATCCCCCCAGTTCCGAGTCCGAGCTCTATCCCCGTGGTGTTCACGATCACACGGTCGCCGGCAGCGAGAGAGCCGAGCATCTCGGGGAAACCGACCGCTTCGATCTCACCATCACCCTCGCTTCCGGGCAGCGACACGCGGGCACGGACGAGATCGGCTCGCTCCTCCGTGATTTCGAGGATCTTCGCCTCTCGGAACGTGGGCACTTAGACGATCCGCATCCAACGAGTAGGCATCAAAAGGCTAGGCATCTAAAGAGACGCTATGAGCTTGGCCACGCGTTCGTCCACCGACCGGAAGGGGTCCTTGCACAGCACCGTTCGCTGAGCCTGGTCGTTGAGCTTGAGATGGACCCAGTCCACCGTGAAGTCTCGGCGTTTACGTTTGGCTGCGCGTATGAACTCGCCTCTCAGTTTCGCTCTCGTGGTCTGAGGTGGCTCTTGGGTCGCTCTTTCGACGTCCTCTTCGTCACACATCCGCTCGGCCTCGCCCCTGCGTTGGAGGATGTAATAGAGGCCGCGCCGCTGGTTGACGTCGTGATACGCAAGATCCATCAGAGCGATGCGCGGATGGGCGAGCGGCAACTTGTGTCTCTCGCGGAAGGCTTCCACGATCTTGCGCTTGGCGATCCAATCCACCTGCCGTTCGAGTTTCGTCTGATCGTGCTCGAGGTTGTAGATCGCGTGCTGCCACATCCCTGCGATCTCCTTGAGCACCCGGTCGTCCCGCTGGTCGACCCAGCGGAGCGCCTTGTCTAGGTATTCCTTCTGCATGTCGAGCGCCGAGGCCTCGCGGCCGTTGGCGAGGCGAACCTTGCGCTTGCACGACGTGTCGTGGGAGATCTCCCGTATCGCCCTGATCGGGTTCTCGAGAGTCATGTCCCGGATCTGGACGCCTTCTTCGACCATACGCAGCAACAAGGCGGTGGCCCCGATCTTGAGGTACGACGCCCATTCGTTCATGTTGGAATCCCCGACGATCACGTGGAGCCGCCGGTACTTCTCGGCATCGGCGTGTGGCTCGTCGCGCGTGTTGATGATGGGTCGTGAGCGGGTGGTCGCCGACGACACGCCTTCCCAGATGTGTTCGGCTCGCTGCGAGATGCAGAACAATGCTCCACGTGCGGTCTGGAGGACCTTCCCCGCGCCGGCGAATATCTGCCTCGTCACGAAGAAGGGGATCATGACTTCTGCCAGCCTGCCGAACTCGCCGTATCGGGACACCAGGTAGTTCTCGTGGCTCCCGTAGGAGTTGCCCGCAGAATCGGTGTTGTTCTTGAACAGGTAGATCTCTCCGGAGATGCCCTCTTCCCGTAAGCGCGCCTCTGCCGCCTTCAGCAAGCCTTCGAGGATCCGTTCGCCGGCTTTGTCGTGAACGACAAGGTCGTAGACGGTGTCGCACTCCGGGGTGGCGTACTCGGGGTGGGATCCCACGTCCAGATACAGCCGGGCCCCGTTCTCGAGGAAGACGTTCGACGAGCGTCCCCACGAGACGACCCTTCGGAACAGATAGCGGGCGACCTCGTCGGGGGACAACCTCCGCTGGCCCTTGAACGTGCACGTGACGCCATACTCGTTCTCGGTGCCGAAGATGCGGCGTTCCACGGCGCTAGAGGAGCTTCGCCAGCTCGGACTCTTGGAGTCGTGAGAATTTCCGGCGGGTCCTCGTTCGATCCAGCACCGCGACCTCAAGGGCATCGGCCCCCACATCCGTCCCCTCGACCGTCTTCAGCGCGTCGACCCCAAGTTTCAGGGCGTCCTTCGAGGACGGGGTCTTCTTCGGATACTTGTCCGTGAAGAAGGTTCCGAGGGCGTCCGCCTGTCCTCCCATGGCAACCCACCCAGTGCGATCGGTCACGGAGCCGTCGAAGAGGATGTGGAACAGCTCGTTCTCCGGCGTGGTGTCCCCGACCGAAGCGACGAGGACCTCGCACTCATAAGGCTTCAGCTCGCCGGTGAAGATATTGCCAAGCGTTTGCGAATAGGCGTTGGCGAGGCCCTTCGCGGTGACGTCTTCCCGCGAGTACGAATACCCCTTCATGTCCACGAGGCGGATCCCGCCGATCCTCAGTTGCTCGAACTCGTTGAACTTACCCACGCCCGCGAACGCGATGCGATCGTAGATCTCGGAGATCTTGTGCAGGGTAGCGGAACGATTCTCGGCGATGAACATGATGCCGTCCTCGTATTCGAGCACGATCACCGACTTGCCTCGAGCGATCCCTTTGCGGGCGTAATCCGCCTTGTCCTTCATCATCTGCTCGGGGGACACGTAGTAGGGCATGGCCATCTACCCGCCCTCCCCGTGTGGACGGCGAACGTCGACGGTGTGCGTCTCGGGCTGCACCATCTGCTCGCGCCGCTCGCTGATCAGTTCCTCGAAGAGCCTCCGGATGTCGTCCTCGGCGATCTCGACCGTCCCCTCGGAGGTGATCCCTACGACCGTCGGGAAGATGCCGCGCATGAGGTCGGGACCGCCCGTGCCCACGTCTTCGTCGGCCGCGTCGAAGAGAGCCTCGATCGCGACCTTCACGGCCTCGTCGCGCGTCAGGTTGGTCCTGAACCTCTTCTTGAGCGACGACCGAGCGTCCTTACCCCCAGAGCCGCTCGCGTGGTAATCGTCTTCCTCGTAGCGCCCACCGGTGATGTCGTACTTGAAGATCCGACCTTCCTGGCGAGCCTCGTCGAAACCGGCAAACACGGGCACCACGGCCAGCCCTTGCATAGCCGCCGGCAGGTTCGCTCGGATCATCTGGGACAACTTGTTCGCCTTGCCCTCGAGGCTCAAGCGCTCGCCCTCGACCTTCTCGTAGTGCTCGAGCTCGGTCTGGAACAAGCGCACCATCTCGACGGCGGGGCCGGCAGCTCCGGCGATGCCTACGGCGGACATCTCGTCGGCTTCGAAGACCTTCTCGATTGACCGATGGGCGATCTGGAAGCCTTCGGTCGCCCGGCGGTCCCCCGCCATGATGACGCCATCCGCGAACCGGAGAGCCAGGACCGTTGTGCCTTCAGGGCCAACCACCTGGCCGTGCAGCTCGCGCCCCGGCAGTAGCTCGGGCTCCTGCGACCTCAAGAGGTCGCTGAACGAGGAGCCCGGTCCGTGGACCGGCAAGCGCATGACGTGGTGCGAACGGTCATCCATCGAGCGTCAACATACGACGGACTAGCGCCCCAGTGCGATCATGTTGTTGAGGATCTGCCCCCCGGCCACCGTCACCGCATAGTTGGCCAGCCCGTAGAGATGGTCGAACGCGGGCGTGGGCTGCGGAAGAAGGGCTCCGATCATGCCGATAGTGCCCTTCCCGAACTTGATACGGCCCAGGCCAACATCCTGCTCGGACTCGATGTGCGCCACCGTCACGCCTCCGGCTTCCTCCCATGCCGTCCGGTCGACGACCCAATGGGGGGCAGAGTCCTGATCTAACTGGTACCCGAGGGGCACCTCGTAGTAGGTCTGGCTGGCAGTGGAATGGACCTTCCTCATGTAAGCATCCTCGAAGTCCTCGATGTTGATGTGGCCCGCCCCGTAGATGCGCTTGTTGATCGCTCCCTTGTCGACTACGTCCAGCTTCTTCAACAACCTGATCCCGCGGTCGGTCAGCACGAGGTTGCCGCCGCCGCGCACGAACCTCCTCAAGCTGCGGGCCATCTTCACGTGGTCCGGCTTCCGACCCACTCGCGTGCGAGGGAAAGGTCGGTCCGCAACCACGATCGTGTCGAACCGACTCAGGTCCGATCTCACGATCTGTCCCGGCCACAGCTTGGCGAGCGGTGTGGTGGCACGATGGGATAGATCCTTGAAGTACTTCATGCGCGTGTAGGCGCCCTCGACCCGACGGCTGTCGAACAGGTAGCCGGTGGTTCCGAGGGACAGGGTGGGGCGCACCGTTGATAGCTGGGTCGCTTCGACCATCAGGCTCTCGATCTCTCCCCGAACGGCGGCGATATGCGCGTCCTCCAGTGGTGCAGACCAGGTCGAGTTCGGCGCCATATGGCTCAGGAAGTGCTCGACGTCCATATCCAGGGCCCCGAGCCGTTGCGTGAACCAATCGCCCATGAAGCCGGAGTCGTCGTAGCCGACAACGTCGAAGCCGGTCGCGTACTCGGCGGGCTTCATCCCCGCGACTCCACTTGCTTCCCCGGCCACCACACCGTCTTCCGCGAAATATCTTGCGACGTTGGACTGCATGTGACGCGCCGCTCGCTCCTGCTGCGCTTGCTCGACGACGTTCCACTCACCGGCCGGGTACATCATGTCGGCGAACGCGTTCTGTGCCGATGTGAGCTCGCCATGGAGATCTGCAGTTACCCGCGGTCCCACGCGTTTCATCACCTTCACCCACGCGATGGGTTCCGGCTCGGTCATGGGCATCGGCCGCCCATTGACCTTGGTCCAACCGATCGTCGGGAACTGCCGGTTCAGATCGGTGCCGTTGTCGTTGCCTCGGACGAACGCTCCCCCGTTCAGCAGGTCGCCGGCAGCCCACCCATCTGGGTTGATGTTGGACACGTAGAGATGCACCTTCTTCAACAACTGAGAGACCGGCATCTCGGTCGAGTCTTCATCCGTCCCGTTCATCACGACATGTTCGGGTTCGTCGGTGGCCCACCGGGCGAGATCCTCCATGTAGCGCACGCCGCCCTCGAGACCCGCACGCTCTGGCCCGTGCACCGATAGCGATATGGCCACGGGGACCTTGCCCTCCTCCGGAGCCTTGAAGTCGGTTATCTCCACCAGGTAGATCTCTCGGCCGCCGAACGAAAGCGTCTCCGTGCCGAGGACCTCGGAGAACGTCCGCACCTTCACGAATCTCGGGAATTCCTCGGCCAGGGCCATGATGCCGCTCTCGTATTCACCGCTGTCGTGCTGGACGAACGATGCCGACGTCTCCGCTTCCGGGAAGATCCGGCCGCCGCACGCGGCACGAGGTTCCTCGGCGCAAACCGGTGAGGCGGCGGCCGGGATCGTCGCGGCGAGCAAGGCAACCACCGCAAGACCTACCAACCATCGCATCGAATGACCCTAGCGCGACAGGTTGCCTAACAGACTCGAAGCATCGGGGCTCGCGTCGAGGAGCCCTTGGACGTGTTCCTTGGTGCCTCTCATCGGGTCCATCGTGGGCACCTTGCGCAGCGGTTCATCTCCGGTGTCGAAGATCAGAGCGTCCCACGAAGCAGCCACGATGACGTCTGAGAAACGCCGGAGGCACTCCCCTCGGAAGTAGGCGCGGGTGTCCTCCGGAGGATGATCCACCGCGTGATCGATCTCGGCCGCGCTCACTAGGGTCTCGACCTTCCCCGACGATTCGAGTTTCCAGTAAAGGCCCTTGGCACGTTGCACATCGTGGTACTGCAGGTCGATCAGTCGCAGCTTGGGGTGGTCCCAGTCGAGGCCGTCCCGCTCCCGGTAGGCATCGAGCACGGAAAGCTTGGCTACCCAATCGAGCTCGCGGTCGAGGCTCCGGGGGTCGTCCTCGAGGCGTTCCAGGACGTGCTCCCAACGAGCGAGGACGTCTGTAGTCACGGCGTCGTTGTCTTCGTTCTCCTCAACGTATTTCTTCGCCAGCCGCAGGTACTCCCACTGGAGCTCGACCGCATTGATCGAGCGTCCGTCCGCCAGCTCGAGTCCCGTCCGGCAGGTGAGGTCATGCGAAACCTTACGCATCGCGCGCACCGGCTCGCGCAGGGACAGATCGTCTGAGATGAACCCGTCTTCGATCATCTTCAGGACCAGGGATGTCGTCCCTATCTTCAGGTAGGTCGGGATCTCGCACATGTTCGCGTCGCCGACGATGACGTGAAGCCTCCGGTATCTCTCCGGATCTGCGTGTGGTTCGTCTCGCGTGTTGATGATCGGGCGCTTGAAGGTCGTCTCTAGGCCTACCTCGACCTCGAAGAAGTCGGCCCGCTGAGAGATCTGATAGTCGACCTTCTCGTTCGTGTTCTCGGTACCGACCTTTCCGGCCCCCGTGAAGACCTGCCGGGTCACGAAGAACGGGGTCAGATGTTTGACTATCTCTGTGAAGGGGACCTGCCGGTCGACCAGGAAGTTCTCGTGTGTCCCGTAGGAGTTCCCCTTACCGTCCGAGTTGTTCTTGTAGATCGACACCTTCTGATCGTCCGGAACGAGAGCTTGAGCGGCACGGATCGAATCCTCGAGGATGCGCTCGCCGGCCTTGTCCCATATGACCGCGTCTAGTGCGTTGGAACACTCCGGGCTTGAATACTCGGGGTGCGCATGGTCCACGTAATAGCGGGCGCCGTTGGGCAAGATGATGTTGACCAAGCCGCTCTCGTCCTCGATCGCCACGTCGGCCGGAGCCCGATCGAACCCCCGAGCGTCCCTGAGGGGGCTCTCCTCCTCGTAATCCCACCTCACGCGTTTGAAGGCGGGCTTCGCGTACGCATTGATCAACAGCGAGGATGTCAGTATCGGGTTGAACTCCTCGGAGTTGCGCACCGAGATCCCGTACTCGGTCTCTATCCCGCAGATCTTCGGTATGGCCATGGCAGGAGGGTACGCCGACCCCTGATGTATCGGGCCTACAGGTACTGGCCGGTAGTGACCCGCTCGACCTGGCGGCTGCCTTCGCCGTCCTTGTTCTCGCCGACCAAGGTCCTGATGTAGACGATCCGTTCGCCCTTCTTGCCCGAGATCTTCGCCCAGTCGTCGGGGTTCGTGGTGTTCGGAAGGTCCTCGTTCTCCTTGTATTCCTGATGGATCGCGACGATCAGATCGTCGGCGCGGATACCACGCTCTTCACCGGCGATGACACGCTTGATCGCCAACTTCTTCGCGCGACGGACGATGTTCTCGATCATGGCGCCCGACGAGAAGTCCTTGAAGTACAGGACCTCCTTGTCCCCATTGGCGTAGGTCACTTCGAGGAACTGGTTGTCTTCGTCGTCCGCGTACATCTTGTCGACGACCTCGTCGATCATCGATTTGATCGCACCCTCGGGTGAACCGTGCTTGGTGACCTCCGACTCGGCGATCGGGAGGCTCGGAGTGAGGTATTTGCGGAAGATGTCCGCTGCCGCCGTCTCGTTCGGTCGCTCGATCTTGATCTTTACGTCGAGACGGCCCGGGCGGAGGATCGCGGGGTCGATCAGATCCTCGCGGTTCGACGCCCCGACCACGATGACGTTCTTTAAGGTCTCGACCCCGTCTATCTCCGCGAGCAACTGCGGGACGATCGTGGCTTCCATGTCGCTCGAGATACCCGACCCTCGGGTCCTGAATAAGGACTCCATCTCGTCGAAGAACACGATGATGGGCACGCCCTCTTCGGATTTCTCCCGGGCACGCTGGAAGATCATCCGGATCTGGCGTTCGGTCTCGCCGACGTACTTGTTGAGCAGTTCCGGTCCCTTGATGTTCAAGAAGTACGACCGGCGGTCGTCCCGCCCGAGCTTGGCGGCGACCTTCTTCGCCAGGGAGTTGGCGACCGCCTTTGCGACGAGCGTCTTCCCGCAGCCCGGCGGTCCGTAGAGCAGGATCCCCTTGGGCGGCTCGAGCTCGTGCTCCTTGAACAGATCGGCGTGGAGGAAAGGAAGCTCGACCGCATCACGGATCTCCTCGAGCTGACTGTCGAGTCCACCGATGTCCTCGTACGAGATGTCGGGTACCTCTTCGAGCACCAGTTCTTCGACCTCGGGCTTCGGAAGCTTCTCGAGCACGTGACCCGACTTCGGTTCGAGCAGCAAGCTGTCGCCCGACTTTATGGACTTGAGGTCGTCCCTGAGCGGCTTCGCGAGCTCGACGACACGCTCCTCATCCGTCCGGCCGATGACCAGTGCCCGCCGCTTGTCCTCGAGCACCTCTTTCAGGGTGACGACCTCGCCCTGGATCTCGAACTCGGAGACCTCGATGAGGTTCATCGCCTCGTTCAGGATGACCTGCTTGCCTCGCTCGATCTCGTTGACGTCGACCTCCGGACCTACGGTCACGCGCATCTTGCGCCCGTTCGCGTAGACGTCACAGGTCTCGTCGTCGTGCGGTTCCAGGAAGATCGCGTAGGTCGCGGGGGGCTTGGTGAGCTTCTCGATCTCCTCTTTCAGGACGATGAGCTGCTCGCGCGCTTCCCGCAAGGTGGAGGCGAGTTGCTCGTTGTTCTCGCGGGTCGAGCCGAGATCCGTAGACGTCTCCGCGAGCCGGCGTTCGAGCTCGTGGATCTTCTTGGGAGCCGCATCCGCCTTGCGGCGTGTCAGGGTCAACTCCTCCTCTAGGAGTTTGACCTGACCTTGGAGCTCCTGGACCTCGCGGTCATATTGGGCGATCCGGCGTTCGAGTTCGTTCTCCGGGACCTGAACCACCTCCCCTGCGGGAATGCTACTCCTACACCCCTAGTAACGAGGCATTTTCCGCTGAGTTGTTCGGCCCCGGGTACTGTTCTATACGGCCGAAGTGCCCAGTTTGCGGGCAGTCACGATGAATCCGGTGTGCGCCACCATCCTGTGATCCGGCCGCACCGACTGACCGTCGATGTTCCACGTTCGCACCAGGCCCTCGAACGTGTTCACAAGGCCGAAGCCGCCCATCCGCATAGCAGCGACGACCTGCTGCACCTGTGGGATCGTCGGCAGGTAACAACACATGATCCCGCCGGATCGAAGGGATCCGGTTGCCGTGCCGACCGCGCGCCAGGGCTCGGGAAGGTCGAGGATCATGCGATCGAATCCCTTCTCCTCCACCCCCTCGAAGATGTCTCCGACGCGCAGCTCGAGGTTCTCGGGCTTGCCCTCCGGGCCTGAGTACCACGCTTGGATGTTCGCGATCGCCTGTTCGTGATGATCCTCGCGGAGCTCATAGGACACGACGTGCCCGCTGGGTCCAACCGCGCGGCTGAGCGCAAGGGTGAGCGATGCAGAGCCGGTCCCCGCCTCGAGGACACGCGCTCCAGGATGGACATCTGCATACACGGTGATCAGACCGAGGTCCTTCGGGTAGACGACCTGGGCCCCGCGCTTCATCTTCAGTACGAAGTCCTCGAGCGTTGGACGGAACGCAAGGACCCTGGCGCCCCCAGTGGTTACGACCGTCACCCCTTCGGGCTGTCCGATGAGCGCATCGTGATCCAGGACCCCGCTGTGCGAGTGCCATTGCTTGCCGGTCCCAAGTGTCACGAGGTACCGCCGGTCGCGGGAGTCGATCAACAAGACCTTCTCCCCCGGCTCGAACGGTCGCTCCATGTTCACCGGCGCCTCCTCTTCGGCCGCGCCACGAAACCCTCTTCCTTCCTTCGCAGAGCGAGAGACTTCGTGTTGCAGAACGAGCAGCGCGGTTCGTCCCGGTCGTACGCGACGGTCGGTGCGCCACACTCGACGCAGGCAACCAACTCCGTCGGACCGTCGTCTTCCTTGAATCGGTCGGCCGCCTTCTTCAGGAACCCGAAGTACATCTGTGACTTCGTCCCGGGAGACGCTTCTTCGATCAGGGTGATGGCTTCCTTATAGCGATGCTGGGTGTTCCCCTCCACCATCGGACACTCTTCGACGATGTAGTCGATCCCGCGCAGAAGGGCGTAAGCCGCGCTCTCGCGTTCCGCGACCCGAACGAGTGGCTTCACCTTCTTGACGAATGCCGTGCGCGCATCGGGACCGCTGCCCAGCACCCGTTCGGCCAGTACGGGGGCCTGGCGTCCCAGCATGTCGGTGTTCCAGTG
>Ga0299913_10000125_pt1 | contig 37951 bp, 35 predicted proteins | sample RVTome_9_FD_201360 | JGI IMG/M metagenome (GOLD analysis project Ga0299913, IMG submission 201360) | Soil microbial communities from uranium-contaminated site in the Upper Colorado River Basin, Wyoming, United States - RVT155D38 (version 2) ... | reverse complement strand
GATAGCTTTGCGGATCCGGTTGTATGTCCCGCAGCGGCAGATGTTGCGCGACATCGCACTGTCGATGTCCTGATCGGTCGGCTGTGGGGTGCTTTCGAGCAGCGCCACGGCGCTCATGATCTGACCCGCCTGGCAGTAGCCACACTGGGCGACGTCTTCGTCGATCCATGCCTGCTGGACGGGATGCAGCGAGCCGTCATCGGCCGCAATGCCTTCAATCGTGGTGATGCGCCGTCCGGCGACGGACTGCACCGGCAGCCGGCACGATTGCGCCGGCGCGCCGTCCAGGTGCACCGTGCAGGCGCTGCACTGGCTGATTCCGCAACCGTACTTTGTGCCGACGAGGCCCAGCGTGTCCCGCAGTACCCAGAGAAGTGGCGTCGATGGATCGATGTCACCCAGATCGTGCGACCGGCCGTTGACGTTTAATTGCATGAGGGCCTCCAGATTTCGTTGTTGGCGAAATGGTCCGGGGATGATCAAGAGTCTCAGATTACTTCTGAGCGATGAAGTAACCAGTGGTTCCCTGTGGTTTGCCGGTCTCGAGAGCGCGGGACGGCGACGGGAACATGACGATCGGCGCGCCGGCGGCGAACCGGCCGGCGGCTGGGCACCGTTACCAGGACAGTGAAAGGAAGGAGATGCCCTGCCGCGGCAGCTCGAACGAAATCATCGTCCCGGAGTCCGTTGTTTCCAGCCACTCCGGCGAGCGCAGCAACTCGAGCTGTCCCGCCCGCTCCAGCGCCGCGTATTGTGCCCGGGTCACTTGCTGGGGGGCGCCCAGTTCCCGCCAGGCCGTGTACGAGTTGCTGTGGAGGTCGTCGATCCGGTAGTGGTGCAGCAATGCCTTGTCGACGGGAACGCCCGTCAGGCGAATCTCGATCGGCGCTCCCGGCGCGGCGACGTCGTCGTCGTGATAATTCCATACCATGACCTGCAGGCCATTGTCGCTCCTGCTGGCCAGCGCATTGATGTCGGGACGCTCTCCGCGAATGCCGCCTTCGATGACCTCGCGCGCGGTCACCGGATCGCGCACGCTCACCGCAATCCGGTCGCCCCGCATCATGCCGAGCATGCGGAAAACGTTCAGCACGGGCTTGTCCACACCGTTGGTCGCCAGCGCGCGAAAGCCGTCGAACCACGGCTGATTCTCGAACTGGAACGACCAGCTCAGCGCGCCCTCGAAATCGACACCGTACTCATCGGCCAGTTCGTACATTTTCGCAAACGACGATGCGGTATAGCTGGCGTACATGACGCCGTTGCGGTACCCGTTTCCCCGATAGCCCGAAGCGAACGAGCATGCCGCGCAGCCTTCCGGATCGGCTTCGCCGATGATGACCGGCAGGTCCGGAAAGTCGGAATCCGCCACGATCTCGAAACCTGAGGCAACGTCCGCAAGCTGCGCACCCATATCCATCCGGACGTGACCGTCGACTTCCTCCGGCGCGCCCTTTGCATGGAAGGAGATGAAATCGAGCGGTGAGCCCGTCTTGCCGGTCACATGGTTAGTGCCCGATCGGCAGTGCTCGAGAAACGCACGCAGCCAGTCGGCCGCCTGATCCCAGCCCGGCCCCGTCGTCGTGGGTCCGCCGATCCGTGCTCGCGGCAGCGCCCGCTTCACGGCATCGGCCGCGTAGTCGTAGAGCTTGAAGTACTCCTCCTGCGTGCCCTGCCAGTAGCCGATATTCGGTTCGTTCCATACTTCCCACCACCACGTCTCGACCTCCCCGGCGCCGTAGCGCTCGACGCTGTGCCGCACCCACCGGTAAACCAGTTCCGCCCATTTTTCGTAGGAATTCGGCGGTTGCGCCCAGCCGGTGTAGATGTCTCCGTAGGCGTCGCCCGGCGACCAGTGGTGTCGATACGGCTCGGGCTTCGACGACAGCGCTTTCGGCATGAAGCCGATTTCGACCAGCGGCTTCATGCCGCGCTCTACGTACGTATCCATGATCCGGTCGATGAGCGTCCAGTCATAGACCGCGTTGCCGTCCTCGTCTTCGGTATAGACGTTGGTGGAGCCCCATTTAAGGGCCGCTCGCGGTCCTTCATCCGTATTGAGCAGGTTGTGTGCCCGCACGTAGACCGGCACGGGGCTCAGCGTCGACAGCTCGGTCAGGAGCTTTTGCCCGTTGTGCATGTACGTATAGTTCGGCTCGTCGTAGCCGAAATAAGCCCACATCGGATACATCGGGCCCGCGTCTTTCCCCGCATCGATTTCCAGGATCGTTGCGGCCTGTTGCGCGCTGGCGGTCGACGCGGCGGCCGCAATCAGAAGTATCAAGGTCCACAAGACCCGAGCCGGGATGTCTTGCTTCGCCATTGCCACCACTGCCGACCTCCTTCCCGGATTGCGGGGCGATGCTGCTTCGCGCTCAGCTTGCCACAGGACCGGAGATGAAGTCACATTCGACAACTTTTAGCGGAACTCACCAATATCTGGCGGCTTCCGGGTTTCAGCAGCCGCCGCACATCTGCTGAAAGTCAGCATTCCCGCCGCTTCCGACGTCTGGCATACATCTTGCTAATCCGAGAGTTGACTCGAGACCCGCAGGAATCGCGATTGCCAACGCCGAAACACGTCCGGGAGTGCCCGCTACATGAACGACGCCAATACTCCGAATGACAGAAAAGCAGCCGCGGCTATTTGGCGACGCGCCGTTGCCAAAGGGTTGCCCATCCCGTGGCGCAAGGTGCTGAGGGATTGCACCGGCACGGCGCGTGTGCGCTACCTGTCCGGCATCTTGCTGATAGTCGCGTTCCCGACGATTGCGGCCTGTAGCGGCACGCCGGAACAACGCGCCTATGACATTGCCGACAGGCGCGCCGAGTGGCTCGACAGGCTCTCCGTCGACAAGCGAGCATGTGCCACGCTCGGTGGCGTTATCGTCCAGGAACGGCACCAGTCGGACTCGATTCGCCTCGGAGGCCCAGGGCCGGAAATCGGAACGACCTACTATTGCCGATATTGAGACGGATCGGCACTCATGCATGTGAACCTCGACCTGCGTCCTGTCCGGCATCGTGTTTCAGGCGCATCACGCGGGCTCGGCTGACGTAAAGCAGGTCACTGATCTTGAGCACGAGGGCGTTCTCGTACTTGTCGAGTTTCGAGTCCGCGTAGGCGATTTGCCAGAGCATCCCTACGATCGTGGCCTTCTCCTTTTCGGTCAGGTTATTGTGCAGAAGTTGCGTGAATTCGTGCAGGGAAACAAGTTCTTCAGCCTCGCTTCTCGCCGTCTCGACAAACTCTGCGGCTTCCTCAGGTCCAAGGCCGAAATACGTCTCGGCAATAGCCAGCAGGTGCTCGAGTTCACTCTGGTCGAATACTTTGTCTGCGAGCGCAACATCGAGCATGAGAACCGCCGTTGCCTTTCGGATCGCGCTGGAACGCTGATCTGCGTTACTTTGAGTCGACTCCGACGTCGAGAGGGCGTCGACGATCTGATCATAAAGTCGCTTGATCAAAACCCTGACCTATCTACGAATCGCTGTGTCCTGGCCCGGTCTGCTCATCGGAGCAGCGGCGACCTGAACGTTTCGAGCTCGTCACCGGCGACCGATTCGCTGGCCTCGCGCAGGTCGTCTGCATCGACACGACGTTCGTGCATCAAGAGGCGGACCACGTCGTCCAGGTCCTTGTCCTCGTCGGTGCGGGCGCGTATCTCGGCGTCGAGTTCCTGGAAAAACAGTACCGCGCGGGCCGTGCGCGGCCCGGTCGAGTTCCTGGCGCGAAGGGTTTCGATGTCTGCACTCCACTCCTGCATGAAGTCGCGGACTTTCCCGTAGCGTTCGTCCGTCATTCCGCCGGAGCGGTGAAGCAGTTCCACCGCATAGAATTCGGCCAGCCCTTCCGGGATCCAGTCGTAGCCCTCCTCATCGCGAATGCCTGTGACGATGTGTACCAGCTCGTGGACAAGCGTCGAGGTGTTGTTGCCCGAAATCAACGGGCGGCCGCTGTGCAGATAGATTGAATTCGGCCCGGACAACGCACCGCGCCACATCGGGTCGTCGGCTCCGGTGATCAGGATCTTGTTCGGCATTTCATCGAACGCGCGCTGTATCTCGGGCAGAATCCAGTTGCAGAATGTCAGGATATCGCTGCGGTGCATCGCGCTGCCCTTGGGCGCTGCGACGGACAGCTCGACGCCGGCGATGCGTTCGAACCGGTTGCCCACGCGGCCGGCGATGATCCAGCCGACCGGCCGATCGAAGCGCGTCTCGGGATTGGTCACCACGAAGCTGTCGCTGTGGCCGATCCGGCCGAAACCCGTATCCACCATGGTCCATTCCTCGGGCAGCTGGAAATGCAGCCTCGTCCGGGAGTCGGCGCCTTTGCTCAGGAGGACACTGCCTGTCGGAAACAGATCGTCGCCGCGCAGGATCGTCCAGTCCGCGGTGATCCGGGCATCGTAGCCTGCGCCGTTGCGCCGGTGATCGATCGGACCGTAGCGGTAGCGAAAGTGGCCTCCCTCCTCGGGCACCGTCCATGCGACCCGATTGCCTTCGACCGTGATACCGCCGTCGCCTTCGATGTCGGTGTAGAGCGCCGGGTCCATCGTGAACGTGAAGCGTTTGGCGCGGCCGGTGTCTGGCCGCACCTCCATGGCCACATCGGCGGCCTTTTCGTCCGGCAGGAAGCTGACGGTGTAGTCGATCTCATACCGGGTATCCCCGGATGCGGCGGGCACCGCGCTGCCTGCAAGGCCGATCAGCGCGATCATGGACAAGGTGCGCGGCGCGCGGGCAGAGATCAGGCGCATGAGGGAATCCGCTCGACGAAAGGCGTACAGCCTAACATTGCACGCCGGCCTGGTGCATCGAGCAGGATTCGGACCTGCGGGAGGGCGACGCCTGTCGACCGCTCACCGGCACCCGCGTAACCTTGGCACCCATGCAGATCCATGACCGCGACGCCGTCGCAGCGTCCCTGCCCTATCGCGAACTCGTCGATGCTCTCGAGAGCGCCTTCCGCAGGGACGCGGTGATACCGGATCGAGCGCACCACCAGCTCGATGTGCCGGGACATCCCGACGCAACGCTACTCCTGATGCCGGCATGGCGCGCCGGAGAGTTCCTGGGCGTGAAGATCGCTACCATTCATCCCGGCAACGCGGGCATGAATCTGCCGTCGGTACACGCAAGCTATCTCCTTCTGAATGCCGGCACCGGTGAGCCGGTTGCGCTTCTCGACGGCGCGGAACTCACGCTGCGCCGCACCGGCGCCGCGTCGGCACTGGCGTCGAAGTACCTGTCGCGACAGGACGCCGCGGTATTCCTGATGGTCGGTACCGGCACGCTTGCGCCGCATCTCGTTGCCGCCCATGCGGCCGTCCGCACGTTCGACGAAGTCATGATCTGGGGGCGCCGATCGGAAGCCGCCGCGGAACTTGCCGAGGCGCTTGCGCCGGCGTCGTTCGCACTGAGCGTCGTGGACGATCTCGAAGAGGCCGTCGCTCGCGCCGATATCGTCTGTTGCGCAACCCTCGCCACGGAACCGCTGATCCTGGGGAAATGGCTGCATCCCGGCCAGCATCTCGATCTCGTGGGCGCGTTCCGGCCGGACATGAGCGAGGCGGATACGGACGCAGTCGTCCGCGCGGAGGTTTATGTCGACACTCTGGCAGGCGCCACCGCCGAAGCGGGGGAGATCGTCCAGGCGATACGAAGCGGCCGGCTGGCGCCGGGAGATATCGTGGGCGACCTGTTCGCGCTTTCTCGAGGCACCTGCCCGGGCCGCACGTCGGAGGATGCGATTACGCTGTTCAAGTCGGTAGGCTACGCGCTTGAAGATCTTGCCGCCGCCGAGCTGGCGACGGCGTGATGGAGCGCGCGGGAATGGGCAGGGAAATCGAGATCGTGGGCTGCCACGCCGAAGGTGAGGTCGGCGACGTCATCGTCGCAGGGGTCGACCCGCCACCAGGCGACAGCCTGTGGGAGCAGGCCCGGTGGATCGAGCGTGACGGTACCCTGAGAAACTTCGTGTTGAACGAGCCGCGCGGAGGCGTGTTCCGACACGTCAATCTGCTCGTGCCTCCCGTGAATCCGAAAGCACAGATGGGATTCATCATCATGGAGCCTGAAGACACGCCTCCGATGTCCGGCTCGAACAGTATCTGCGTATCCACCGTGTTGCTTCAGACCGGCATTCTGCCGATGACGGAGCCCGTGACCAGGATCGCGCTGGAGGCGCCCGGCGGACTGGTGCATGCGACCGCGCAGTGCCGCGACGGAAAGGTGCGGCGCGTCACGGTAAGGAACGTTCCGTCGTTTGCGGACAGGCTGGATCGCAAGCTCGAGGTGGCGGGGTTCGGCACGCTCACGGTCGACACCGCGTACGGCGGCGATACCTTTGTCATCGTCGACGCCCGGGCCTTAGGCTTTGAGCTGCATCCGGATGAGGCGCGGGAACTGGCAGAAGCGGGCACGACAATTACGGCGGCGGCGAACGAGCAGCTCGCCTTCATCCACCCGGAACTGCCGGGTCTCACGCACATATCCTTTTGTCAGTTCACGACCAGAGTCATCGAACGGAAAGGCCAGAAAACCTGCAGGAACGCGGTCGTCATACGGCCGGGCAAGGTCGACCGTTCTCCCACGGGCACCGGTGTCTCCGCGCGCCTCGCGGTCTTGCATGCGAAGGGGCAGGCGAAGACGGGCGATACCCTGCTCGCGCGTTCCATCATCGACTCCGAATTTCTCGGCCGCATCGAATCCGAGACGACCGTCGGCGATCGCAGCGCTGTCCGTGTCACGATCTCCGGGCGGGCCTGGCTGACCGGCAGGAGCCGGCTGACGCTCGACCCGGAGGATCCGTGGCCGGGTGGGTACCGCATTGCGGACACCTGGCCGCGCTAGCCCCGAGCCTCCTACCGCTCGTGGCGAGCTTGCCGGCGCGCCTCGGCCAGTTCTCGCGCCTCATCCCTGCTGCTCACCCGCTCGATGCCGAGAATGCGGCAGGAGGTCTGTCCTCGCGATATGTCGTGATAGATGACGTCTTCCAGAGAGTTGGAACAGATTCTGCCCGGGCGGTCGGGGATGCCGATCGTCTGCGCGCTGCGAAGGCCGATGCAGCCCCGCTGCATCGTGAACAGGTAATGAGTGTCGCGCAGCCCCTCGACATAAATGAACTCGTCATACAGGGGGCTGAAGGAACGGATGTCGTAATCGCTCAGGCACACCGGGTCCGACCGGTCGACCGCGGCCGAACCGGCTTGATCACCGGCAGCGCAGGCACCGAGCAATGCTCCCGACATCAGCACTGAGCACAGAATGAGCCTTTTCATGATTTCCCTCCGGCACGATTCGTCGACTGGCAACTCTGGCCCGGATATCTCACCGATTTCGCGGGCTGGGGCACGCGAATGACGCGTCTCATCAATAGTACACTTGGGGCCGACCATCATGCCCGAAGAGAGCCTGATGCTGCTACCCGGGAAAAAGAAAACGAGGCGTGCCGAAGGGCCGCCGCAACCAGTGGACCCGCAGACACTCCGGGACGCTCAATCAGTGAAACGGGCCGTTCTCGCGGCCCTGGTCGCGACCCTGGTCCTGAGCGCGTTCTGGATGTTCTTTGCCAGCGTGACGGCACGGGTGTTTCCGTGGTTTTCGATCGTACAGGGCATTTTCATCGGCCTGGCCGTGCGGCGCTTCGGTCGCGGCCTGGACTGGCGCTTTCCGCTGGTTGCCGGCCTGTTCGCGTGGGCAGGTGCCTTTTTCGGCAATCTGCTGGTGGCCATTCCCGCCACCACCAGTGCGCTCGATGCCCGCTGGTGGGAGGTCATCCGCGGCCTCACATGGTGGTCGCTCAGGACGTTCTTCGATGAAGTAATCACCGTGGTCGACTACATCTACGCGTTCTTTGCCGCGGCAGTCGCGGTCTTTTATGCCAAGCGGCGGCTGAACCGGCATGAAGTATTCGCGTTGCGTACAGGTCAGCATTCATGAGCAATGGAATTACGATTTACGGCGACTCGATCTCCGGCAACTGTTACAAGATAAAACATCTCTGTTCGGAACTGGGTATCGATTACGAATGGCGTGAACTCGATATTCTCAGTGGCGCGACGCGAACGCCCGAGTTCCTCGCCATGAATCCCAACGGCAAGATTCCGCTGCTCGAACTCCCCGATGGACGCCATCTCGCCGAGTCCAATGCGATCCTGTGTTACCTGTCCGAAGGTACGGATCTCGCGGGCAGAAACCGCTTCGAACGTGCGGAAGTTCTGCAATGGATGTTTTTCGAGCAATACAGTCACGAGCCCTACGTTGCGACCTCGCGCTTCATCGTTCGATATCTCGGCAATCCGGCAGAACGCCGCGCGGAGCTCGAGCAAAAACGTGCCGCCGGTGACCGGGCTCTGGACATCATGGATCGGCAGCTTCTGCAGACACCGTTCATGGCAGGTGAGACCTTCACCCTGGCTGACATCGCATTGTTTGCCTACACGCACGTGGCAGAGGAAGGCGGTTTCGACCTTGGCCCGCGAAACGGCATCGCGGCCTGGATGACGCGAATCATGTCGCGTCCCGACTACACGCCTATGTATCCCTGAGCGGTGTCGCGTTGTAGATTCCCAACGTCGCAGCTACTATGCGTGCTACGACCATCTAACAAGAAACATTCGACTATGAACATCTATGTGGGGAACCTGGCGTACGGCACAACGGACGATGATCTCCGGGCGGCGTTCGCGCCTTTCGGCGCGATCACATCGGCTCGTGTCGTCTTCGACAAGGAGACAGGCCGGTCGCGGGGCTTCGGCTTCGTCGAAATGGCGAGCCAGAGCGAGGCGCTCGCGGCCATCGATGCGTTGAACCAGACCGAACTGCAGGGACGGCAGTTACGCATTAACGAAGCGCGACCGAAGAGATAACCGCCGGGCGGCGGCCGATGCCCGGTCCGGTGTCAGGCGGCCGCAGTCCTGCTCGGTTCCGGAACGCCTGCAAGCTGCGTTTCCACCAGCTTTTCCATGTCATGCTCGGCATCGTCGACGCCGACGAAATAGGGCGGGCTGCGCCGCAGCATGGTCCAGTCGCCGCTTTCCAATACCCGTACCAGGTGAGTCATGTTGCTGCGGATCGCATCCACATAAGGATTCTGCCCGTCGTACAGGACTTCGATATACCGGTAGGCGCGGTTGAACTTCGAATAAAGCCGTTCCCGCGAAACCTGCTGATAAAAAACGGGTGTCTTCCTTAGCAAGTCTATGCCCGATTCGTAACGCACCATGTACTCTCCCGGACTTGCCCGCTCGACGGCCACCCCGCCCAGCACAAACTCCTTGTATAGCCGGTCGCGGCATTTCTCCAGGTAACAGCGGTCTGCCATCTGTGCGATGAGATCGGCCGTACCGAGGAGGTGCCCGCAGACGGCATCGCGAGGATCGTCCAGTTCGATCTCGTCGAGATCGAGTTCGTACCCCGTGAAATGCACGATCATGCTGCTGACGGCGACATCCGTGGAAAGTCCGAGCTCCGGCAGGTAGCGCCGCAGGAAATCCGCGCTTCGCGAAACGTGATAGAGGGTGAACTCGGCCCCGTTCCGGAACTGCCTGTCACGCTCCATGTGACGGATGTAACCGGCATCGTGAAACAACGACGTGACGACTGCCATCTGCGCGCGCCGCGAGCCAAGACGCTCCGAAGGTTCGACACTGCGCTCGTAACCCGCCACCAGACGGGCGAGCGCGAGCGTCATGTCCAGCGTGTGCTGCATGTCGTGGTAAGTGGTGTCGCAACCCATGTAGCCCGGAAATTTGCCTTCGAACAGACGCTCGAAGTCGTAGAACGCCAACCACATCTTGTCGAAGGAAGCGCCCGGAAAGGTTTCCGCGAACAACTCCCGGACGGCGCGCCGCACCATTACGGGATTGCTGACCTGGACGGTGTTGGTTACGTCGTAATCGTTGCGGCGGTCTTGGGACAAGATCTTGTTCTTGTTAGTTGGTTGCCGCACCTTGTCGAAAGCGGCACTCATGGTCGGTCGGGCTCAGGATTTTTCAACTAACTGCTACCAGCGCCGGTTACGGGCCCTGGAACGAAATAATACACTGACGTCGCCTTTGAGACACCGCTAATTTCCGCGCAATGACGACGCAAAAGCGCGAAGCGAGCGGTGCGTCACACAATCGCGCCAGGTGAACCATCGCTGGTTCACCTGCCCCACGATATGTCACATCCCGAAATCCAGTGCCATTGGCCCATGACGTCGCGTCATGCTGTTACAGGGCGAACTCCGCCACGACCGGGGTATGGTCCGACGGTCTATCCCAGCCTCTGGGTTCGCGATCGATGTAGCTTGCCGTGCACCGCGCCGCAAGCGTGGGGCTTGCCAGGATGAGGTCGATGCGCAAACCGGCGTTGCGGCGAAACTTGCCGGCACGATAGTCCCACCAGCTGAACGATTTTTCGGGCTGTTCGAACTGCCGGAATACATCGACCAGGCCGAGCTTCAACAGGTCGCGCAGCGCCGCGCGTTCCGCCGGACTGCAGAGTATTCCCTCGCCCCAGGCGACCGGATCGTATACGTCGATGTCGTCGGGGGCGATGTTGAAGTCGCCGAGGACGACCAGGTTGTCGTGCATCGACATTTCGGTCGCGAGGTAGTCCCTCAAGGCCGCGAGCCAGCCGAGTTTGTACTCATACTTCAGAGAGCCGACACTCTGCCCGTTCGGTACGTACAGGTTTACGACTCTGATGCCGTCGATGGTCGTCGCGAGCACCCTGCGCTCTGCATCCTCGAATCCCGGAATGTCGGTGATCGGATCGGCAAGCGCCGCACGGCTGATGGTCGCGACGCCGTTATAGGTTCTCTGCCCGCTGGCGAGGGCGTGATATCCCGACTCCGTGAAGCTTTCCAGGGGAAAGGCCTCCGTCAGCAGCTTGATTTCCTGCAGGGCCAGGACGTCGGGGCCGGCAGATTTGGCCCATTCGAGGACGTGGGGTAACCGGACCGTCAGCGAATTTACGTTCCAGGCCGCTATTTTCACGCCGCTTTGCCGATGCCGCTCTGACGTAGCAGCGCATCGAGGGTAGGTTTCCTGCCGCGGAACGCGACATAGGCATCCATGAAGTCGCGACTGCCGCCGATCTCGAGTATCTCCCGGCGAAAGCGCAGGGCGGTCTGCTTGTCGAAAATACCCGCTTCCTCGAATGCGGAGAAAGCGTCGGCGGCAAGCACTTCCGCCCACTTGTAGCTGTAGTATCCCGCCGCGTATCCGCCGGCGAAGATGTGCGAGAAGCTATGGGGCAGCCGGTTGTAATCCGGGTGCTCGATGAGCGACACGTCTTTTCGCACCCCGTCGAGGACTTCGAGTACCCGGGAACCGCGTGCCGGATCGAACTCGGCGTGCACACGAAAATCAAAAAGCGCGAATTCGAGCTGCCGAAGCATCGCCAGCGCAGCGCCGAAGTGGCGGCTTCTTTCGAGCCTCAGGAACAGTTCCCGGGGCAAAGGTTTTCCGGTGACGATATGAGCGGAGGAACGCTTGAGCACGTCATAGGACCACGCGAAGTTCTCCATGAACTGGCTGGGCAGCTCCACCGCATCCCATGGCACGCCATTGATGCCGGCAAGGCTCGGGTAGTCGACTCGCGTCAGCAGGTGATGCAGCATGTGCCCGAATTCATGGAACAGCGTGACGACGTCGTTATGGGTCAGCAGCGAAACTCCGGTGCGCCCGGGCGGCGAGAAATTGCAGACCAGATACCCGACGGGATGCACCTCGTCGCCATCGAGGTTCTTTCTCACGATGCATTCGTCGATCCATGCGCCGCCGCGCTTGCCGTTTCGCGCATACAGATCGGTATAGAAGCCCCCGATGGTGCCGCCCCTTTCGTCGCGCACGCGGAAATAGTCGACCGTCGGGTGCCAGCCTCTTACGTCGCCGGTTTTTTCGAGGGACACTCCGTACAGTTTCGCCGCCAGTTCGAACAGGCCGGATTGCGCCTTTGCTGCCGGAAAATACTGGCGCAATTCCTCGTCCGCAATCGAATACTCCTGCTGCTTCAGTTTCTCCAGGTAGAACGCGGCGTCCCAGACCTCGAGCGCGTGCGGTGCGATTTTCCGTACGGCGTCGAGTTCCTTCTGCGCAGCGCCGCGGGTCCGTGAAGCGAGCTCATTGAGGAAATCGATTACGTCGTGCGTTCGTCCGGCCATCTTCGTGGCCAGCGAGTACTCGGCGTAGCTGACGAAGCCCACCAGAGCCGCGGCGCGATGCCTCAATTCGAGGATTTTCTCGATGTTGGCGCTGTTGTCCCACTGTGGATCGCCCTGGTCGGACGCCCGGGTCGACCACGCTTTGTAGAACGCCTTGCGCAAGTCGCGGTTGTCGGCATGCGTCATTACGGCGTGATACGTGGGGTGGTCCAGCGACAGCCACCAACCGTTCCTGTCGTGCAGAAGTGCTTCCCCGCGACCCCGTTCCAGGGTCTGTTCCGGCAGACCTGCAAGATCGCCTTCATCCTCGGTGCAAAAATGCCAGCTGTCGGTGGCGTCCTGCAGATTCTGGTCGAACTGTGCCTGCACGGCGGCCAGTTCCTGCATTATTCCCCGAAATTCCGTCTTCTCTTCATCGGGCAATGCCACGCCGGCGAGTCGGAAGTCTCGCAGCGCATGTTCGACGAGGGTCCGCCTGGCATCCGATGCTCCCTCGGGCAGAGACTTTCCTATGCGCTCGAATGCCTGCTGCAACGCCTTGTTTTGGGACATTTCGGTGCCATGATCGGTCAACAGCGGGAGGCACTCGTTGTAGGCATCGCGCCAGGCGGGATCCTCGAGAACCGCCTGCAGGTGGCCGACCGGAGACCAGACACGCCCGAGTTCGTGATTCATTTCCTCCAGAGGGGTGACGATGGCATCGAAACTCGCCCCCTCGAGTTCGAGCAGGTCGGCAAGCTTTCGCTTGTGGCGTGCGATAAGCTCGGTGACCGCCGGCAGTGCGTGTTCAGGGCTGATTTCGCCAAAGCGAGGCAACGAGGTCGTGTCGAGCAGGGGGTTGGACATGGAGTTTTTGCGTTCCTTAAACCGGCAGGATGTTACCACAGGCCATACGGCCATCTCCCCTGACAAGGACAGGGACGACGATCAAGGGATGAAAAGTGACGGTTAAATTCGACTTGCTGGTTCTGGGCGGTGGCAGTGGCGGCCTGGCGCATGCACAGAAGGCTTCAGAGTACGGCATCAAAGCCGCGGTGATCGAAAACGGCCCGCTCGGCGGCACCTGCGTCAACGTAGGTTGTGTTCCCAAGAAGGTGATGTGGTACACGTCGCAGCACGCCCACTACATCGGGCACGCCGGCGACTACGGATTCGACGTAGTTATGAATGGCCACGACTGGTCCAGGCTGAAGGAAGGTCGCGATCGCTATATCGCGCGACTCAACAACATCTATGCCGGGAACCTCGCCCGCCGCGAGGTCGAATTGATCCGGGGCACGGCCCGTTTCATCGATCCAAATACGATTGACGTCGACGGGCGCCGCTACAGTGCGGATCGCATCGTTGTTGCGACGGGTGGATATCCGATCGTGCCGCGACTGCCGGGCGCGGAACTGGGCTTCACCTCGGACGGATTCTTCGATCTCGAAGCGAGACCGGAACGGGTCGCGGTGGTCGGCAGCGGCTACGTATCGGTCGAGCTTGCCGGAGTGTTCAACGGTCTTGGATCTGATACGACCGTTTTGATCCGCAAGGATGGCGTCCTGCGCAGCTTCGACAGGATGCTCGGCGAGGAGGTGCGCGTTGCGATGGAGACGGCAGGCATTTCGTTGGAATCGCGTGTGCTGCCGCAAGCCCTCGAACGGACGAAAGGCGGCCTCGAGCTCGTTTGCAGCGACGGCCGTCGGTTCGGTCCGTTCGACGGCGTTCTCTGGGCCATTGGACGGGCACCGAACGTCGAAGGCCTGAATCTGGAAGCGGCCGGTGTCGCCCGCGACGCGGCCGGGTTTGTCCCGGTAGACGACTGGCAACGCACGAACGTCGAGCACATTTCAGCCGTTGGCGACGTCACCGGCAGAGTAGCGCTGACGCCGGTCGCGATCGCAGCGGGCCGTCGCCTGGCCGATCGGCTGTACGGTGGAATGGAGGATCGGCGCCTGGATTACCGCATGATTCCCACGGTCATTTTCTCGCATCCTCCTATCGGCACCATCGGCATGACGGAAGAGGAGGCGCGGCAGGAGTTCGGGGACGACATGTGCGTCTACGAGTCGCGCTTCACCCCGATGTATTACGCCCTGAGCGAGGAAAAGCAGCGGACGATGATGAAGCTCATTACCGCAGGTCAGGAGGAGCGCATCGTCGGCTGTCACATCATCGGCGACGGCGCCGACGAGATGCTGCAGGGGTTTGCGGTAGCCATTCGTATGGGAGCCTTGAAAAAGGACTTCGACGACACCGTCGCCATACATCCGACCAGCGCGGAAGAACTGGTTACGATGCGCTGATCGCAATCTGCCTCAAGACCGGCGCCGTATCCGGCCTGACGCCCCGCCACAGGTGAAACGACTCCGCCGCCTGTTCGACGAGCATCCCCCACCCCATGACGGAACGCGTCGCCCCGCGGCTCGTCGCCCACCTGCTGAACGGAGTCGGCGTGAGGCCGTACGAAAGATCGTAGCAAAAGGTATCGGGAGTGATCGCAGCTTCCGGGTACGGGGGGATCTCGCCTTTCAGCCCTGCCGAAGTCGCGTTGATTACGAGCGCATAAGCCTCCGCTGCCGACACGTCGCGGAACCGGCAGGCGGTTACATTGCCTGCGGCGCCGAAACGCTCCACCAGTTCCTCCGCCTTGGACAAGGTGCGGTTGGCAATCGTCACCTGCGCCGGTTGCGCCGCAAGCAGAGGTCCGAGAATTCCTCGCGTAGCGCCGCCTGCCCCGAGGATCAGGATAGCGGCATCTCTCACATCGAGCTTGAGGTTTCGCGTCAGATCGCGCATGAGCCCGGAGCCGTCCGTGTTGTCTCCGAAGATTTCGCCATCCTGGAATACGAGCGTGTTTACTGCGCCCGCCGTAGTCGCACGTTCGCTCAGCTGATCCACGAGGTTTACGACGGCACTCTTGTGCGGCACCGTGACGTTGAGACCCTTGCCGCCCTCCCTGGCGAACTGGACGATTGCGGAGGTAAGCCGGTCAGGCTCGACCTGAAGCAGCTCATACTGCAAGTTCTGCCGTGTCTGCAAGGCGAAGAGGCGATGGATTACGGGCGACCGACTGTGCGAGACGGGGAATCCCACGACGCCGTAACGGTCGATGGACTCAGTCTCCATCTCGCCCGACTCCGTCGTGCGTCCTCACGTGTGCGTTCCTGCAGACAATGCCGAGCCTCCCGATGTCGGCTGCCGCTACCGGTTTTCCTTCAGCCAGCGCGCCGCAGAGAGCGAAAAGTAGCTCAGAATAGCATCAGCGCCGGCCCTCTGGATCGAAAGAAGGGACTCCAGCATCGCCGATTCCTCATCGAGCCAGCCTCGTTCGGCGGCGGCCTTGATCATCGCGTACTCGCCGCTGACCTGGTATGCGAACACAGGGACCCCGAAGGCGTCCTTCACCCTGCGAATGACGTCGAGATAAGGCATTGCCGGCTTCACCATCACGACATCTGCGCCCTCCGCCAGATCGAGCCCGACCTCCCGCAGCGCCTCGTCGCTCTGGGCAGGATCCATCTGGTAACTGCGCTTGTCCGTGCGGCCGAGATTTCCGGCCGAACCTACCGCTTCGCGGAACGGTCCATAGAAGCAGGACGCGTATTTCGCGGCGTACGCCAGTATCAGGGTATTGTGATGGCCCTCGGCCTCGAGTTCCCTGCGGATTGCTCCGACACGTCCGTCCATCATGTCGGAAGGAGCGACGACGTCCGCCCCGGCCTCGGCATGGGAGACCGCTTGCCGGACCAGCATCTCGACGGTCCGGTCATTCAGCACGTATCCGGACCCGTCCGGGATGCCGTCCTGACCGTGCGTGGTATACGGATCGAGAGCAACGTCCGTAATGACCGCCAGCTCCGGGTACTCGGTCTTGACGGCCCTGACCGTGCGTTGCACCAGCCCGTCGGGGTTCGCGCACTCGCTCCCGTCCGCAGACTTGTGCTCCGCCTCGACGACGGGAAACAGGACGATTGCCGGTATGCCGAGCGAGACGACTTCCTGCAGTTCCCCGAGGAGCCTGTCGACGGAGAGGCGCTTCGTTCCCGGCATCGCTTCGATCTCCTCGACCCGATTCTCGCCCTCCAGGACGAACTGCGGGCAGATCAGATCGCCGGCTCCGAGGCGGGTCTCGGCAACCAGGCGACGTAATGCTGCACTGCGGCGTGCCCGGCGGAGCCGCGTCAGAGGGAACCGGCTGGCACTGTAATGACTCATAGAGGTAGTCTTCTTGTCCATTCGCTTGGATTTTCGCCGCATTCAGGTAGGGTTTCTACGCCTGAATCACAAAAAAACATGAAGGCGGGTAATAAATCCTCAATGATCCGGGTCATCTCGTAATGCATACCAGTGCGGACTTCGAGCGCAGGCAGCGCTTCGAGCGGCTCGTGTCGGCGTTTCATCCAGCCCTGTACCGGTATGCCGCGTGGCTCAGCCGCGATCCCGGTATCGCCGAGGTGGTGGTTCAGGAATCGCTGCTGCGTGCCTGGCGCTCGCTCGATGCGCTCCGCGAGGACGAAGCGGCAAAGCAGTGGCTGCTGACGATTGTGCGACGCGAGAACGCCCGTTACTTCGAGAGAAAGAATGTGAATATGGTCGACATCGATAACCTGTCCGCCGCCGAGGCTGCGACGATTGCCGAGACCGGAGAGCCGGACCTCGACGACGTGCGCGAAGCCATCTATGGGCTGGATATCGAGTACCGCGAGCCCCTCGTGCTGCAGGTGCTGATGGGCTACAGCACCAGCGAGATCGCCGAACTTTTAGGCATACGCCAGGGAGCGGTGTTGACCCGCCTGCATCGGGCGCGCCTGAAACTGAAGGACATCATCAGTGCGGACGGCTGCCGCATCGCCCTGCGAGACAACAGATGAACTGCGCCGAATACCGTGAGGCGATTGCCGCGGATCCGTCCGAATCCTTCGACGGAGGCGCGGCTCATGCCGCCGGCTGCGAGGAATGCCGCAAGTACCGGCAGGAGATGCAGGCGCTCGACGAGCACATAGCCCGGGCGCTGGCCCTCGAGGTGCCGGCGCTCAGGATGCCGGAGTTGCCGCCGATTGAAACCGGTGGCGTCAAACGGGGGGGAAAGCGTGCGTCGTCAGGTTTTCGCGTGTCCCGCTTCGCGACGCCGCCGTTCTGGGCCGGCCTCGCGGCAGCCGCTGTGGTGGCCGCGGTGCTGGTCGCCGGCATCCCCCAACAGGAAAGGAGCACCGACGATCTGGTCGGCGAGATCCTGGCGCATATGGATCACGAGGAATCCTCGCGCCAGGTCACGTCCGTTCCCGTGGCGACGCGGACACTGGACAGGGTCGTCAGCCCGCAGGTCGCGGACATGGATCAGGATATCGGTCTCGTCACCTACGCCATGAGCTGCGTCATAAACGGACGCACGGTTCCTCACCTTGTGATTCAGGGCAACAAAGGTCCGGTAACGCTGATTCTGCTGCCGGAGGAAACCATCGATGCTTCCGTACCCTTGTCCGGCGAAAACGTGCACGGCGTGCTGCTGCCCGTCGGCAACGGCAGTATCGCGGTGATCGGGCAGCGCGAAGACCAGCTCGACGAGATCGGCGACATCGGGCGAAAGCTCGCCGAATCCGTGGAGTGGAATATCTGACAGATTTGGTGCGGAGATCGCCTGCGAGCGTTCGCCGTACTGAACTACCGGAAGAAGGCATGCCAGGCTTTTCGTGTCATGCCTTTTTTCCGACATCGGCGTCGGTTGCAACGACGCACTTATGAAAGACCATGAAGGCAGGAGACAGGAAAATGACCAGAAACAAAGTAGCAAAACCCGTAGCACTCGCAGTAGGAGCGGCACTGGCCGGCTCCTTCGCGGTAACAGGTGTCGCCAGCGCGGACACCGGCGCGAGCCCGTTTGCAATGACCACTTTGAGCGCAGGCTACATGCTCGGCGCCGGTGAGGGCAGCTGTGGCGGCGACAAGGCCAAAGGCGACAAGGCAGAGGGAAGTTGCGGTGGCGACAAAGCCGGCGAAGGCAGCTGCGGCGGTGACAAAGCCAAGGATGCCGAAGGTAGCTGTGGCGGCGACAAGGACAAAGATGCCGAAGGTAGCTGCGGCGGTGACAAGGACAAAGATGCCGAAGGTAGCTGCGGTGGTGACAAGGACAAAGATGCCGAAGGCAAGTGCGGCGAAGGGAAATGCGGCGGCGACAAGAAGGATAAGGATGCCGAAGGCAAGTGCGGCGGATCCGCATAGCGTTGGCGGCATCTCGCCACTGATACCGGACGCAGCCTTGCGCCTGCTTCCGGCGGGACGGAGCTCCCTGGCACGATTGCCAGGGAGCTCTTTTCGCCTCTCCGAGCCGACCGACGATAGCCTGTTGCTGCCACGATCCCCGCGCCGGCTTGTACCCCGAACGATGGATCGCTAAGCTCGATCGCGAGTGCGGAGATGACATCCTCCCTGAACCGCCGGTCTGGCTGATGATGTCTGCCATGGCGCCCTGTGACGCCTGGGGGTGTGATGTTCGGGGAGATCGGAATGAATGCTCTTTCCTTTGTAGCGATTGGTTCGGCTGCTGCCTGCGGCGCGTGGTTGCGGTGGGTACTGGGCGTGTTGATCAACGCTGTATATCCCCCGATGCCGCTCGGGACCCTGGCCGCTAATCTTCTGGGGAGCTTCTTGATGGGCATGGCCCTCGTGCTGCTGGTCGAGCGCGGTATGTTGCCGCCGGAAGTGCGCATCGCGGCCATCACCGGTTTTCTCGGTTCTCTTACAACGATGTCCACGTTTTCCGCCGAAGCGATGATCCTCATAGCTCGCGCAGACTACGTTACAGCAGCCGGGTTGGTGACACTGCATGTCGCCGGCTCGATCCTGATGGTATTCGTTGGCGTCCTTGCCGCACGCGTACTCACAGGACATTAGCATGCAGGGCACCTATCTGAAGTTCTATGTTCACGAGAATCGCCGACATCGCGGCAAACTCGTTTTTGAGTGGCTGTTGAACGAGGCCAGGGAACTCGGCATTCATGGCGGGTCGGCGTTTCGCGCAATTGCCGGATTTGGCCGGCATGGCGTTATCGTCGAACAGCGCTTCTTCGAGCTGGCCGATGAACTGCCGGTGGAGGTTGCGTTTATGGTTTCGGATGAGGACGCGGACAGGTTTATCGCCCGGCTTCAGGAGGAAAAAGACTTGAGCCTGTTCTATATCCGCATGCCGGCTGAGCACGGAGTGCTGAACGGGCCGCAGTGAATGCCGGCCCGGAGACCGGCAGACAATAAGTTATCGCGGATCGCCCCGTCCCACGGGCGATTTATCTTAACTAGGGGCACTTTTGACCGATGCCAGGTGTGCATGACGCTGTTATTCTTCCCGGCCACAGTTCCCATCAGGAACGGATGATGCGTGAGAAAGCCCCAGCCAGAAGACTGAAGCGTTGCGACTGGGCGGGCGAGAGCAGCCTTCAGTACATCGAGTACCACGACACCGAGTGGGGCGTGCCCGTATGGGATGATCGACGGCAGTTCGAATTCCTGATTCTGGAGGGGGCGCAGGCCGGGTTGAGCTGGTCGACGATCCTGAACAAGCGCGAGGGATACAGAAAGGCTTTTGCCGGGTTCGATCCGCAGAAAGTTGCGCGCTTCACGGAAAAGCGCATCGAGAAGATACTGACGAACCCGAACGTGGTCCGCAACCGGCTGAAAGTAAACTCAGCGGTGACGAACGCCAGGGCGTTCCTCGAAGTTCAGGAGGAATTCGGCAGCTTCTGCGACTACATCTGGCGCTTCGTCGACGGGCGGCCGAAACAGAACAAGCTCAAAAGGCATTCGGACGTTCCCGCGACCTCACCCGAATCGGACGCGATGAGCAAGGAAATGAAAAAGCGCGGCTTTCGCTTCGTGGGAAGTACCATTCTCTACGCGCACATGCAGGCGACCGGCATGGTCAACGACCACCTCGTAAGCTGTTTCCGGCACCGTGAGTGCGCGGCGATGGCACGAAAAAAAGGGGCCTGAGGCAGTTCATTCGTTTCGTCAGGGGCTCGGCGACGACGGTGGGGCGAGACCGGGCATGGAGAACTCGAGCTCCGCCAGCCTTTGCCGCAATTCATTCACCCGTTGCCGGCCCAGCGGCATCAGGGGCGGGCGGACCGTTTCCCACTCCGGGTCGTCGAGGAAGGACGCCAGAACCGCTTTCAGGGCCGGAATCATGACCGGCATCTGCAGACAGCTTCGCAGCTCGTCCAGATCTTCCTGCAGTTTCCCGGCCGCCGGCGTCTTCCACAGCTCGTAAAGCCGTCGGATCGCCGCAGGGTTCACGTTTGCTGTCGCGGAAATGCATCCCGCGCCGCCTGCCTCAAGGTTTCGCAACAGGAAACTCTCGCTTCCCGAGAAAACACGAAAATTCGCCCCACCGTGCTCGATCAGGGCGCGGGTATTGTCCCAGTCTCCCGAACTGTCCTTGATACCCGCGACGATTTCCGGGTAGGCGCGGGTAAGGCGCTCGACCAGTTCGACCGGGATCCCGACCTGCGATACCGGAGGAATATGGTAGAGATAGACGCGAAGGTCGGCGCTGCCGACGCGTTCGATGACTTCCGCAAAGCTGCGGAACAGACCTTCGTCGCTCACGCCCTTGTAGTAAAAGGGTGGAAGCATCAGCACCCCCGCGCAGCCGGCCTCCACGGCGTGTCTCGTCAGCGTCACCGAGTCGCTCAGGGAGCAGCAGCCTGTGCCCGGCATCATCCTCGACGGGTCGATGCCGGCCTCGACGAGTCGCTCGAGCAGTTCCATTCTCTCCGGTACGGAGAGCGAATTCGCTTCGCTGTTGGTGCCGAAGACGGCAAGGCCGACGTCTTGTGAGAGCAGCCAGCGACAGTGTGCGATGAGGCGCTCCGGATCGGGACTCAGGTCCTTGTGGAATGGGGTAACGACCGGAGCCAGGACGCCGGAAACGCGCTCGGGTAGGGGCATGGGCTTCCTCTTGGGTGCCGTGAGGGATCTCGAATTGTACGAATCGAGGGCTGGCCCGCACTGCGGGCGACCATACCTGTCGTCCGCGATCAGTTCTGAATGGTAATGACCGTAATCGCGACCAGGCCCTGCGGCGTGTTGTGCGATATCCCGCCCAGGTAGATGGTATCGGCATCGAGACCCGACCAGCTGACGTCGACCGCCTCGGTCGTGCCGGCGTTGACGAAGGCGGGCCCGCTGGCCGCCATGTTGCCGCGATCGTCGATGAGACCGAATGCCCAGCCGAGCAACGTGTACTTCGCGCCGGGGCCCCCGGCGACGTCGTCGGTGTCGAAGCCATGTATGAACACGGCGTATCGCCCGCCGCCCGGAAGCAGGACGTTGAATTGTTCCCGGGACGTCGGCTCCCCGCTTTCTCCGAGCTTCGTGCAGTTCACGTTGTCCGGACAGTAGTAGACGTACATGTCGAGGTCGTCGTCGCCGTCGGTCAGCTCGTCGAACAGCGCAAAGCGAAGATAGGCCTGATCGGGATCCACGTCGATCAGGTGTGCCGACACACCGTTGTTGGTGCGGAACGTAAACGTCTTCGTCGGGTCTTCGTCGACGAAACCTTCGATCTCGAGCGGCTCGTCCAGCCCGTGCACGCCGGGCTGATAACTGCCCGTGTATCCGAACTCCACCGGGAAACTGAAGCTCCCGCTGCCGCCTGTCGACTGCACTTCGGCCGGCGCATTGACGGAAGTCGGTCGCACTGCGAGGACGCTCCTCACGGAGCGCTCGTCGTCCACCCAGGCGAGACTGCCGAAGCGCCACAGATCGAGCGGACCGTTCTGGTAGGTCAAGGTCACTTCATAGGTCGCGGAGGCGCCCGGACCCAGCGACAGGCTGGGCGGTGTCACATCGACCGAGATCCCCGCGGGAACGACGATTTCGGCGGCGTATGTCGCGCTGCTCTCGCTGACATTGGTGACCCGCCGCCTCACAGTTTTGGTGCTCGCCAGTCGCGATACCGCGATAGACGGCTGATTCAGATCGACAGCGAGAAAAGAATGGCCGTCCACGGCGAGCGCATCGCAGCGTGTCTGGTCCACGCCGGGCGACGCCGTACCGCAGGCGAACGCGTCGTACTCGTCATCGTCGAGGTCATACACGAGACCGGGATCGTGTGCGCTGTTGGGCCTTATGTGACCGCTGCCGAAATCGAACGGTATGGCCGGGGACTCGCCATCCTGCTGATTCACGTCCTGGTGCGCCGTCGTCATCAGCGCCGATTTGATTGCCGCCGGGCTCCAGTCCGGGTGCGCCTGCTTGAGTAGGGCGGCGACGCCCGCAACGTGCGGCACGGACATCGACGTGCCCGTGAGAAAGGCGAAACTCTCGCCTTGTACGGAGTTCGACGCATCGGGCGTGAATCCCGCGAGGATGTTGATGCCCGGTGCGGTGACGTCGGGCTTCAGGATGTCTTCGGCAGGTCCGGGACCGCGCGCCGAGAAAACTCCCATCACGTTTCCCGTATCGGCCTCGGTAAGGAACAGGCCTTTGTCGAGCACGACCTCCACGTTCAGCTCCGCATCGATCTCGTCCAGCAACAGATTGCCGTCTGCCTGGCCGATCATCAGCGCGGGGATCTCGGAAAGCCCCGCAGTACCGGTCATGACGAAGGGATCGCCGGCGATGTTGAACACCAGCGCTGCAATTGCGCCGGCGTCTTCCGCATTCCCGATCTTCACTTCGAAGGCGCAGCCGCCGCGCTGAATGAACGCGATGTTGCCCGAGATCTCGCTGCCGTTGACCAGAGGCTCGCAGGCATCGAAGGTCGTACCGGCGGACCCGTCGACGAGCTGGTCATCGTTGTCGTCGGCCAGCACAAGGCGCCCCTCGAGCGTTCCGCTGTCGATGAGCGGAGGTGTGAAACTCGCCTCCCTGACGGCGTAACGTCCGGCGACGGAGGCTGGTGCGGTGACCTCGATGGCTTCCACCGAGTGCTCGCCGTCGCGGCTCGATGCGGCGGCGGCGATGACCCAGGGCCCTCCCGCCGGCGAGCCGACGGTGTTGAAGTTCGGACCTTCGTTGCCGGCGGCTACCACCGTCAACACGCCGGCCTTGGTCGCTGCCATCAGCGCGACGTCGTCAGGAGCGGTCGTGGTCAGCAGGGAGCTGCCGACGGAGTAGTTGATGATGTGCACTCCGTCCGCGACTGCCGCATCGATCGCGTTCGAGAGGTCGGAGGTATTGCAGCTTGCACGAATGTCCCCGGGCCGGAGCCAGCAGGCTTTGTACGCCGCTACGCGCGCCCTCGGCGCCATGCCTTCGACCTGTCCGAGCAGCGTGCCGAATATGGAGGCGCGGACCTTGTTCCCGGCAGCGGTCGTCGCTGTATGGGTGCCGTGACCGTCCGCGTCGCGGGCCGAGAAGATCTCGTTTTCGTCTATCGGACCGCCGTTTTCGGCGCCGTCCACAAAGTACTGTGCGCCGATAAGTTTGTTGTTGCAGCTTTCCGCCGTGAAACGTTCGCCCTCCTGGCAAGTGCCGTTCCAGTTTGCGGGCGGTTCGAATTGCAGGGTGCGCTCGAGCTTGTCGTAGCGCCGGCACAGCCACTTCCCGAGAAACGTGTTCTCGGCCCAGCGACTGCGGCAGGCGCGCGGCCGGTTCGCTTCACGGGTATCGGAAAGCGCCGGGTGCTCCGGGGTAATGCCGCTGTCGATGATGCCGATTACGATTCCCTCGCCATCCAGTCCGGGCGCCCCGCGCAGGCCGACATCCTTCTCGAACAGGCCGAGAAACTCGGGACTGAAGCTGGTCCCGAGCGGGCGAATTTCATCTTCCCAGACCCGCAATACTTCCGGCTGGTGCTCGAGTTTGTGTGCGTCGGCGGGTGTCATGCGCGCCGCAAACCCGTTCATCGCATAGCGATAGCTGTAGATCTTCTGCGCTCCGACCCGCGCCAGAACCCTGTTCTGCTCGTCCGCGATTCGTTGCGCATAACTCTCGACGCCCGCCGCGGTCTTGCTGAACGCGATGGGCGGACCCTGCACGGTCGAAGAAATCTTTCCGGACTGGCGCGGGTTGAGCGAGGCGAATTGCTCGGCCGCGGACGGCGACTTGAGCTGGACGATATACACCTTTGGGACACCGCCGCGCTCGTCCGTGCCCGCGAGCCGTATGCCGTAAGCAGGTCCCGCGTCGTGCAGGGTATTGCCCGCCGCGGCGGCCGCACATGTGCCTGCGAGGCAGCCCAGGACGATGATGAACCTGATTAAAGACACAGAGATACCGGTACCCGACACGCGCGACGCGGGTGCCGGAAGCCTCCACGAAGCTGTGTACTCGATTGCAAGTCCACGAAAAACAGCGCCCATTCGAAGAGCCGGGCTTTCCGGTGGGCGTGTCCTTCCTTGTTATTCAGTCGTTATCGTTAAGAACGGCGTAAATCGCGGTTTTGCAAGGAACTTACCATATAGAGGGCGCGCCGCGCCAGTCGCGCCGGCGGCGGCGGTTCATGAATCATCCGGGCTAGCGGCTCGATCGTTCAGCCAGTCGCGCGGGCGAAGGTAGTCGGTATACAGCCGCTCTTCGGCAGAGCCGGGTTCCGGTTGCCAGTTGTACGTCCAGCGTACTCGTGGCGGCAGGGACATCAGGATGGACTCCGTGCGACCGCCTGACTGCAAGCCGAACAGAGTGCCGCGATCGTAGAGCAGATTGAACTCGACGTACCGGCCGCGCCGATACAACTGGAACTCGCGCTCGCGCTCGCTAAACGGTTCGGACTTGCGAGCATTCACGATGGGAAGATACGCGGGAAGAAACCTGTTGCCCGTCGCCATGGTAAACTCGAACGAGCGCTCGAAGCCGAATTCGTTCAGGTCGTCGAAAAACAGGCCGCCCACGCCTCTCGTCTCGTCACGATGCTTGAGGTAAAAATACTCGTCGCAGCACTTCTTGTAGCGCTCGTATACGCCTTCGCCGAACGGCGCGCAGGCGGCCCTGGCCTCCCGGTGCCAGTGCACGACGTCCGCATGAACCGGATAGAAGGGCGTCAGATCGAAACCTCCGCCGAACCACCAGACCGGGCCGTCTTCCCCATCGCCCGCCCTGAAAAACCGGAAGTTCGCATGGGTCGTCGGAACGTGCGGATTGCGCGGGTGCAGCACCAGGGAGACACCCATCGCCTGGAATCGTTTGCCGGAAAGCTCCGGGCGAGAGCGTGTGGCACTCGGCGGCAGGGTACTGCCGAAGACATGCGAGAAACCGACGCCGGCCTGCTCGAACACCGCCCCGTCAACGAGCACGCGGCTTTCTCCACCCCCGCCTTCTTTTCGCTTCCAGCGGTCCGACGCGAAGGTCTCACCCCCGTCGACCTCTTCGATTGCGGCCACGATACGATTTTGCAGGTCCTGCAAGTAGTCGGCTACCCGCTCAATCGAATCGTCGGGGCAGACCATTTCCTGTTCCGTCGCCATTCCGCTTTTCATTCTGCCGGCCGCAGCACCGCCCCGGTTGCGAAGTCGCGAATCTCCGACGCACCCTTAGCCGGACCGCAGGTGCCCGGAACGATGTAGTCTACCAGGCGACCGAAGTGGCGACGCAGCACGATGTCGTTGCGAGCCGGCGGATGACCGCTCCTGTTGGCGCTGGTGGATACCAGCGCCGAGCCAACGGCATCGCACAGCGCAGCCGCGACGGGGTGCGCACAGATTCTCGTTGCAACACCGGGATGCCGACCCCGTATCCACGAAGGAGTAGATGCCTTTGCCGGCAACACCCAGGTGATCGGGTTTTCGATGTCGGACGCGAGCCGGGCGCTTTCCGCAGGCACCGTCACGTATGGCTCGAGTTGCGCGGGACGGGAGGCGATCAGGATCAGCCCCATCGACGGATCGCGGCGCTTGATGGCGAATATGCGCTCCACGGCTTCCCGTTCGTCGGGAAGGCAGCCGAGGCCGAACAGACCCTCGGTCGGATACGCCACGACCCCACCTTCCTTGAGGATGCGCGCCGCCTTCCGAACGGGAATGCGAAGTGGAATCGACAGCGCCATATCGGAGAGATCGATCTCGGGGTGCTAGTGGCCTGTAACAGCGAAATCGGAAGTGTCTCGCTCGGTCTGGCGGCGCCTGACTTGGTCTTCACTCAGCCGATAGCTACGGCTATCGGCTTCGCTCCAGACCGGCGCCAGCCACCACCATCCCTTCCCGATACCACTCCCGATTTCGCTGTTACAGGCCACTAGTCGGCCCTTTTTGAAGCCGCTTTCCTTGCCTTCTTCTTTTTTGCTTTCTTCGTGGTCTTTCTGGCCTTTTTCTTCGCCTTTTTCGTGACTTCCTTTTTCGCGGCAACGGCCGGTGCCCTGGCGGCGGCCTTCTTCCTGCCTCGCTGACCTCGCGGCGGCGCGGCTTCGAGCAGTTCCTTGCACTCCTCGAGACTCAGGCTCCGCGGCTCCCGGTCCTTCGGTACCCGCGCGTTCCTTGTCTTGTCGGTGATATACGGCCCGTAACGACCGTGCAGCACCTGTATTCCTTCGGCTTCGAAGTCGCGGATGATGCGATTGGCATCGGCCACCTTTTTCTCTTCGATGAGTTCCAGCGCCCGCGGTAGCTGGATCGTGTAAGGATCGTCGTCGCCACGAAGCGATACGAACTTGTCGCCATAGCGTACGTATGGACCAAACCGCCCGACACTCGTCATCACCGGCAAGCCATCGGGTGTCTCGCCGAGTTTCCGCGGCAACTTGAACAGTTCAAGTGCCTCTTCCTGAGTAATCGCGTTCATCTTCTGGCCCGGACGAAGTCCGGCAAACTTGGGCTTTTCCTCATCATCCTTGGTGCCGATCTGTACGAACGGTCCGTAACGTCCCATTCGCACGGACATCGGTTTGCCGCTTTTCGGATCGATACCGAGATCGCGGGCCTGCGCAACCTGCTCGCGCGAAACACTTTGCTCCTTGTCGACGACAAGTTTGGAAAATGGCTTCCAGAACCCTTCCAGAAGGGGTACCAGTTCCATTTCGCCGAGCGAGATCGCATCGAGATCGTCTTCCAGGCGAGCGGTAAAGTCGTAGTCGACGTACTGCGTGAAGTGTTCCGTCAGAAACCCGTTCACGATGCGCCCGATATCGGTGGGTATGAAGCGCTTGCCGTCCATTTCGACGTACTCGCGATTCTTCAACGTGGCAATGATGCTGGCGTACGTTGACGGCCTTCCGATGCCGTACTCCTCCAGTGTCTTGACGAGGCTGGCTTCCGTGAAGCGCGGCGGCGGCTCGGTGAAATGCTGCTCGGGTCGCAGCTTGTCGAGCGAAATGACGTCGCCCTCGTTCACTTCGGGAAGCAGACGGTCGCCCTCTTCGACACTGCCGTCGTCCTTGCCTTCCTGGTAAACCGCGATGAAGCCCGGCTCGACGAGTACGGAGCCGTTCGCGCGAAAGCGATGACCCGTTTCCGTGTCGGGTCCGGCCGCGAATTCGAGGGCGACGGTATCGAATACGGCCGGCACCATCTGCGAGGCCATCGTGCGTTGCCAGATCAGCGTATAAAGCTTCAACTGATCGGCGTCGAGCTTGCCCTGCAGCGATTCCGGTGTGCGGGCCACGGACGTGGGCCGGATTGCCTCATGCGCTTCCTGTGCGTTCTTCGATTTGTTCTTGTACTCGGGCCGGGTTTCCGGGACGTTCTCTTTGCCGTAACGGTCACCGATGACTTCACGGATTTCATCGACAGCAACGGATGCGAGCGTCACCGAGTCCGTTCTCATGTAGCTGATCAGTCCGACGTTTCCTTCATCGGGAAGCTCCAGACCTTCATAAAGCCGCTGTGCGACCCGCATCGTTCGCTGCGTATTGAACCCGAGCTTTCGCGACGCTTCCTGTTGCAGCGTCGACGTCGTAAACGGAGCGGCGGGATTGCGACGGCGCTTTTTCTTGTCCACGCTGACGGTGGTCAGCTTGCCGTCTGCGGCCTCGAGTATGGTCTTTTCCACCTCGCGCGCCTGCTCTTCGTTGCCGAAACTGAACTGCTCGACCTTCTCACCGCGATACCGAACGAGCCTGGAGACAAAGGGCTGCCCTTCCTTGCTCACGTCGGCTTCGATCGACCAGTATTCGCGGGCCTCGAACGCTTCGATCTCGAGTTCACGCTCCACGATCATGCGCAGTGCCGGGCTCTGTACCCGGCCCGCCGAAAGGCCGCGCTGCACTTTCTTCCAGAGCAGCGGGGACAGATTGAAACCCACCAGATAGTCCAGGGCGCGGCGCGCCTGCTGGGCGCTCACCAGGTCCCCGGAAATGTCGCGCGGGTGCGCAATGGCTTCCTGAATGGCGTTCCTGGTGATTTCATGAAATACGACGCGGTAAACGGCCTTGCCGTCCAACGCTTTCTTTTCCTTCAGCAGCTCCGTCAGGTGCCAGGAAATCGCTTCGCCTTCCCGGTCAGGGTCCGTTGCAAGGTAGAGAGCGTCGGCGCCCTTCAGCGCCCGGACGATGGCGTTGACGTGTTTTTCGTTCTTTTCGATGAGCTTGTACTTCATTGCGAAGCGGTTCCCGGGATCGACCGCTCCTTCCTTTGGCACGAGATCGCGCACGTGACCGTACGATGCGAGCACATCGAAGTCAGGGCCTAAGTATTTACTTATCGTTTTGGCCTTGGCGGGCGATTCGACGATGACGAGGTTCTTGGGCATTCTTCCAGAGTATCCCGGGCGACTGACGGTGACGGTACGGCGGACCGTGGGGCGGTTGAATTACATGCTTGCCGGCGGGCTGTCAAGACGAGACTCACCGGCCATTTGCAACAAATGCCGTCAACTGCGGGCATTGCAGGGTTACGAAAAAGATCTCCGAGCGCCCGAGATTGCTGAAAAGCGGACCTTATCGCGCAATCGGTCGCCCGCAATGGCGGCAGACAACCGCTCCTGCGCTCTGATACAGCTTGATCTAATGCAACGCGCCGCCGCTCTCGTCGAACACCAGGTCCTCCATGCGGGCATAGGCGAGTTCCTGGCCGGGCTGGCTGAACAATACCATCAGCACCACCCATTTGATCTGTTCGACGTCGATATCCGGCGTCTCCAGGGCGAGCAGCCGGTCGATGAGAATTTCACGCTGAGGCGGCGACAGAATGCCAATCTGCTCGAGATAGGTGATGAACCCGCGGCAGCCGACATCCAGCCGCTCATGCTCCATTTCATTGTAGATGCGGGTGCCGTGGCCAAGCTTAAGACTGTGCGTGAGACCGTCCTGGTTTTCGGCGAGGCCGTCAAGCCAGTCCAGGGCGCGGTCTATTTCACTGTCTGCGAACCCGGCTCTGGAGAGCTCGTCCCGAAGTTCGTTCTGATCCGGTTCGGGCTCTTCTTCGGCGTCGATGTACGTCTCAAAAAGATACATCAGTACGTCGAGTACGTTCTCTTTCATGCCTGGAGCTACTCCCAATTTTTGCGTACTGGCCGCTGTTCAGAGCTTCGATCTGGCCCTCAAGCTCCAGGATAAGAAGCATGGAGGAAACCTGGCCGATCGTCAAACCGGATTGGCGCGCAAGTTCGTCGACCGTTGCAGGGTCGTGGCCGAGGACCGCCAGCAATTTCTCGTATTCCGCGTCGCGCCGCGGCACAGGCGCCGCACGGGTAGCGGACTCGGCGGAACGGCGCTCCGAATTTTGCATAAGGTGCGCCACCAGCGGCCCAAGTTCGTCGACTATGTCATCCGCGCTTTCGACGAGTTTCGCGCCCTGGCGGATCAACTGATGGCAGCCACGCGACATCGCATTATGTATCGAGCCCGGAATTGCGAAGACTTCGCGTCCTTGCTCCGCCGCAAGCCTGGCACTGATCAGCGAGCCGCTGCGCTTCGCCGCTTCCACGACGAGCGTCCCCAGAGACATACCGCTGATCAGCCTGTTGCGTTCGGGGAAATGCTCTTTGCGCGGATGCGCGCCGAGCGGATATTCGGAGATCAGCGCGCCCTCGGCAGCGATGCGGTGCGCCAGATCATGATTCGCGGCAGGATACACTCTGTCGATGCCGTGTCCGAGTACGGCCACGGTCCTCGCGTTCGCATCCAGCGCGCCCTTGTGTGCCGCCGTATCGATTCCCTGCGCGAGCCCGCTCACGATGCAAAAACCTGAAGCGGCGAGATGCCTGGCAAACTCGTAAGCGTTCATCACCCCGCCGCGGGTCGGATTGCGGCTGCCGACGATCGCCAGTGCGGGTAGATGGAGAGTGTCCGGTTTGCCGTGCACGTACAGGAGCGTCGGGGCGTCGGCAAGCTCACGGAAAAGCTCCGGCCAGTATTCCGATTCCGGATGGACGACGTGATGGTCACTGCCCGACAGCCAGTCGAGATCTCTCGCTATTGCCTGTTCGTCGGGATTCGCAATGGCCGTCCGGGCGACCCCGTCGACTCCGGAATCTTTGAGCTCACGGCCGCTCAGCGCGACAATGCGTTCCGCGCAGCCGTATTGCGTCAGGAGCGATCGGAGCGATGCGGTATCGAGACGCGCTTTCGCAAGTACGAACCACGCCCTGTCGGAATCCGTCATGGCCCGGTGCCCAGGGCAAGCGAGAGCCCGCGCAAGCGGTGACGTATCCGAGCTGGAAGCAGGCGTCGCGAATGCTTTTGACAATAGAAAAGGGCCGGCATCCGCGAACGGATGCCGGCCCGGATCCTGTCGGGGTCAACGCGGGTTGCGCACCGCGTCGAGTACGTGGATGTCGCTCGTGGCGTGCATGACGAGTCCGTAACCAATCCGGTCATATACTTTAAATACCATGACTGTACCGGCTTCTTCATCCGGCAGCTTTACTTTCTCGTCACGAAACGCGGAACCGCCCGAGAAGCGATCCTTGACGGTTTCGCCTTCCTGGAAAACGGTCAGGACGTCTCCGGGGGCGAGTCCGTCGCGCGCACCACGATTCAGCACCACGGTCTGGTACTGGCCGATCAGATACAAACCATCTACTACCGAAATGATTCGCCCGTCTATCTCGGTATCTGGCGCCTTCGGAAAGAAATTGAGCGGGATGTCGATTGTTTCAGGCAGCAGGCGGTCGCCCCGCAGCGCCTCTCGGTTGGTGTCCGTCAGGGCAACCGTTGCGGGGTCGCCGCCGCGCGAAAGCGCGCCTTCTCCGACGTAGATTCCCTGGTAACCGACGACCTTGTTGTCGTCCGGATCGACCAGCTCGTCGCCAATGTGCACCAGGCTGTAACGAGTGCCGGGCGATGCCGGTTCGCCGCCGCGCACATAGACGTCATTGCCGGCCGCCGCGACGAGATGATTCTCGCGCACTGCGAGAATATAGGGCAGCTGCTCGATCTGGTTCTTCTCGAGCACCAGCCCCTTGGACAGAAACGCTGCAATCTGCTCATAGGGAATGCTGCGCACGGACTCGTCCAGCGGCGTGATGCGCGCCTGTGGCGAAAGCCGGTACGACGAGCCGCGAACGGCCATGATCCGCGTCTCCCCGTCGATGGTGACCAGAGCCAGCACGTCACCCGGATAGATCAGGTGGGGATTCGCGATCTCGGGGTTGACATGCCAGATCTCGGGCCAATACCAGGGATCGCGGAGGAACGTGGAGGCGATATCCCACAGCGTGTCGCCGGGCTGGACGACATACTCGTCGGGGTGACCCTCTGCGAGCGGAATTCGGCTGCCGGTCTGTTCGACGACCTGCGGGCGGTAGGTGGTCTCGGCGGTGGAGCGCGAGGAGGCACCCGGCTCGATGGATGAGCTGTCCGTCACCGTGCCGGCCGAACGCGTGACCGACGCCGCCGGTCGTGTCGACCGGTCGTTGTCGTCTGCGAAGGGATTGAGGGAGCATGCCGCCAACGGCATGGCCAGCGCGATAACGGTCAGTCGGCGACTGAAAGTTAAGGATTTTTTTCCTGGGAACATAATCGGCGGTTGCTCCGTCAAATGGGTCTGGCCTGCCGGCAGGCGGGCATTGTTGTAATATGTAGCGTTGAGGCCGCTCAGGCTGCCAAACGCGTCACAATTCCGCTCGGGAGCCGCATCCCGAGCTTCCGGCGCAGGCGGCATTGTCCGTTATCTTATTCTTTAAAGTCAAAAATTTAGCTTGATTTTATAGCAATCTACACGAGTTTAAACACGACTATCATGGCAATACTGCCCATTCTGGAGTTTCCTGATCCCCGGCTGCGGAAAAAGGCCGTGCCTGTGGTCCGGGTCGACGACGAGTTGCGGCGTCTCATCGACGACATGTTCGAGACGATGTACGAAGCCCCCGGCATCGGCCTGGCGGCAACCCAGGTCGACGTGCACAGGCGCCTGCTGGTGGCGGACGTATCGACGGAGAAAAATGAGCCTCACGTCCTGATCAACCCCGAAATCCTCGAAAAAGACGGTGTCGCCATCACGGAAGAGGGCTGCTTGTCCGTGCCGGGCTATTACGAGGAGGTCGAACGCGCGGGCCACATAAAAGTGCGGTTCCTCGATCGTGAGGGTGAGCCCCTCGAGCGTGAATTCGAGGGCTTGCTCGCCGTCTGCGTGCAGCATGAAATCGATCATCTGAATGGCAGATTGTTCGTGGATTATCTGTCCGAGGCGAAACGGCAGCGCATTCGCAAACGCCTCATCAAGGAGCGCAGGCAGCAGACCACCCCTGAGCTCGTCTAGCCCGGACCAGCAGCCCCCAAGATGTCTGACAACCTGGTCTTTGCCGGTACGCCGGAGTTTGCCCTGGCGTCTCTTCGCGCGCTCGTCAAGGCCGGTCTGGCGCCAGGTCTGGTGCTGACCCGGCCGGACCGTCCGGCGGGACGCGGAAGGACGCTCCGCGCGAGTCCGGTGAAGCGTTACGCCATCGAGCAGGGCATTCCCCTCAGTCAACCCGAAGACCTGAGGCAGCCCTGCCTGCTCGCGAGGCTTCGCGAGCTCGAGCCTGCCGCCATTGTCGTTGCGGCGTACGGGTTGCTCTTCCCGCCCGAGATTCTTGCGTTGCCCTCCCGCGGTTGCATCAATGTTCATGCGTCCCTGCTGCCGCGCTGGCGTGGCGCGGCGCCCGTACAGGCCGCGATTCTCAACGGTGACAGCGAGACCGGCATCAGCCTCATGCAAATGGCAAGAGGCCTCGATACGGGCCCCGTGTACGTCCGGCAATCGCTGGCGATCGGGGATCGGGAGACCGCCGGTTCGCTGCACGACCGTCTCGCGATACTCGGCGGTGAGCTCCTGGCGAGGCATCTGCCGGCAATACTGGAGGGTCGTCTCGAGGCCGAGCCCCAGGACGAGCGCCGTGCGACCTTCGCACGAAAGATCGACAAGGAATCCGCCCGCCTCGATTTTCGTCTGGACGCCCGGGAACTGGAGCGCAGGGTGAGGGCATACGATCCGGAACCGGGCGCCTGGTTCATGATGGGCGGCGAGCGGGTGAAATGCTGGGCCGCGGAAGCGGTTGCCCCGGCAACGTCGCCGGACCCGGCCGCTCCCGGGACCATCACGGCCGTTTCTCGCCAGGGAATCGAGATTGCCTGCCGGCAGGGCAGCATTCGCCTGCTGGAACTGCAAAGGCCGGGCAGGGGACGCGTTACCGCGCTGGAATTTGCCGCGAAGAATGCGGCGCCCGGCACTCTGCTGCCGGTATGACCCCGACCGCCACGGGAGCTCTGGTCCGCGCGGAGGCCGCGAAAGCCGTCGACGCGGTCGTGACCCGCGGGCGGTCGCTCGACGACGCCCTGACAGATACCGATCCGCGCGTGGGTGTCAGCGACCGGCCGCTGCTGCGGATGCTTTGCTACGGAACGCTGCGCAATCACTGGCGACTGCGCGAATTCCTGGCTCTCATGCTGGACAAGCCGATGCGACCCGCGGACAGCGTCATCGAGTCGCTCATTGCGGTAGGACTTTTTCAACTTTCTGAGAGCCGGGTGCCGGACCATGCCGCCGTGTCGCTGACCGTCGAGGCGACGCGAACGATGCGCCGGCCCAAATTCGCGCCCCTGGTCAACGCGGTACTGCGGAACTTTCGCCGCAAGGCCATAGACGAATCGGCCCCGGCCTCGCTCGAGTCGCGTTTCAACCATCCCGGCTGGCTCATCGAGCGCCTGAAACAGGACTGGCCGGAGGACTGGCAACGGATCGTCGAGGCGAACAATGGCCGCGCGCCTATGTGGCTTCGGGTCAACTGCCGGAAGGCGAGCACGGACGAGTACCTGGAGAGCCTAAAGGCCGCAGAACGGGATGATGGGGCCCGCTCGTCGCAGGATTTCGGGGAACACGGGACGCTGCCGGGAGTCGGACAGGCGATTCGGCTCGAACGACCCCGTCCAGTGACGGAATTGCCGGGTTTCGCGGAGGGTCTGGTGTCGGTACAGGACGCGGCGGCGCAGCTTGCAGCGCCGTGGCTGCTGGCGCAGGGCGGGTCCCGCATCCTCGATGCCTGTGCGGCACCGGGCGGCAAGGCCGCACATCTGCTGGAACTGGCAGGGGACGGCGCCACTCTGACTGCGGTGGACGCCGACGAACGGCGACTTGTCCTGGTGGGGGAAAACCTGAAACGCCTGGGGTTCGATGCGACATTAAAGGCAGCTGACGCATCCACTCCGGAAGAGTGGTGGGATGGTCGGCCGTTTGATCGCATCCTCCTCGACGCACCGTGCAGCGGGACAGGGGTGATACGTCGCCACCCGGACATCAAGCTTCTGCGACGTGAAACCGATATCGAGAGCAGCGCCCGGCAGCAACTCGGTTTGCTGTCCGCCCTGTGGCCCATGCTGGCGCCGGGGGGGCGCCTTTTGTACGTGACCTGTTCGGTGCTTGCTGCCGAAAACGATGAGGTCGTCGCCCGGTTTATGAGGCGTAACCCGGACGCGGTCGAGGAACAACTGTTGCAAGATTACAACATCCGCGATTTAATGCGTCGCAAGGCGCGCGGCTTCCAGATCCTGCCGGGCGAGCAGGATCTCGACGGATTCTATTTCGCGTGCCTCGACAAAAGCGGCCGGACCTGAAAATGAGCGGACTTCGAACAGCCAACACCGCGGCGCTCCTACTCGGGCTGCTGATTGCATTGCCGCTGGTGTTCGCAGCACGTGCCGAGGACCGACCGGCACGCGAGGGATACTTCGACGTCCGATCGGCATCGACGACCGTCGTCGATGCCGTCATTGAGCTCGAGGCGCGCCTGCAGCTGGTTTTGAGTGACGAGGCCCTGGCCGCTCTGGACAGCGGCGTTCCTCTCACGATCGAACTGAAGCTCGAACTGATACGGGAACGCCGCTTCATGCTCGACGCCACGGATGCCGAGCTGACGTTGCGCTACGAACTCGAGTACAAGCCGCTCAGCCAGCGGTACATCGTGCGCAACCTGAACAGCGGCGAACAGGATTCCTTCGCCACGCTCTATTCCGCCCTCAACAACCTGGGACGGATTCAGGATCTGCCGGTCATCGACGAGTGGATACTCCTGCCCGATGCGAGTTACCGGATGCGCCTGCAGGCGCTCCTGAACACACAACAGTACCCGGCGCCGCTCAGGCTCCTGTTCTTCTGGCGCGACCAGTGGCAACTCAAAAGCGAGTGGTTCGAATGGCCGCTCGAACGATAAAGCGGATCTTTTACGGAGGTCTCGGCGCAACCGGCGTCGCGCTGGCAGTTTTCGCCTTCTACCTTCTGAGCCGCACCGCGCAGGACGCCGGCGAGTTCGACCAGCTGCAAAATCTGATCCTGCTGGTGAATATTGCCGGCGTTCTGGCTTTGCTGGCGCTGCTCGTCGGCAATCTCGCCCGACTGGTCCGCGACTACCGGGCGCATGTTCCCGGCGCGAAGCTGAAAGCCCGCATGGTAGCGATGTTCGTCGGCCTTGCCGTGCTGCCGCTACTCGTCGTGTTCTATTTCGCGATGCAGTTCATCAACCGCGGCATCGACACATGGTTCAACGTAGAAGTCGAGGCGGGTCTGGATGACGCTCTCGCATTGAGCCAGGCGTCACTCGGCATGCAGATGCGAGATCACCTGAATACGACCATCCGTATCGCGGAGCGCGTCAGGGGCGTGAAAGGCAACGAGCTCATTTTCGCGCTTGGCGTGCTTCGTCGCGAAAGCAGCGCCACCGAGATTACGGTTTTTGGCCGCGGTGGAAGAATCGTCGCCACGAGCTCCGACGATCTTGCCGACAGCCTTCCGCAGCCTGCGAAAGAAGAAATGCTGATGCAGATTCAGCAGGACCGCCCTTTCGTCAATCTCGATTCGATCGAGGAAGGCGTGTACGAGATTCGCACGGCAGTGCGATATGAGACAGACGGACGCGACGGGCAGGGCTTTGTGCGCGCGGTCTTTCCGGTGAACGAAAGGATGGGACGGATGGCGTCCAACGTCGAACGGTCCTACAGCGATTACAAACGCGCCGTCTACCTGCGCGAGCCGCTGAAACGCACCATTTCCATCACCCTGACGGTCGTATTGATGATTTCCCTGCTGGCGTCCGTTTACGGCGCCTTCTTCTTTTCGCGCAGGCTGGTCGCGCCCATTCAGGACCTGGTGGCCGGGACCCGCGCCGTGGCAAAGGGAGATTTCGACACCCGATTGCCGACTCCGTCACGAGACGAAATAGGCTTCCTGATCAGTTCGTTCAACGACATGACGCAAAGGCTGTCCGCGGCGCGACGGCAGGCGAGCCTGAGCCAGGCACAGGTGGAGGCGGAGCGGGCAAACCTGGAAGTGATCCTGGCCCGCCTGTCGACGGGCGTGGTCTCGCTCGAATCGGACCTGAGGATACGCACCGCCAATCAGGCTGCCGGAGCGATCCTCAACGTGGAACTCGAGAACCGCATCGGCGAGTTTCTGCCGGAGGTGGCCGCCGGCGAGCCGCTGCTCGAACAGTTCCTCGACGTGGCCCGGGCGCACATCAACGCCGGAGAGACGGAATGGCGCGAGCAGATCGTCCTGCGCGGCGAGGTCGGCCGCCGGGTTCTGACCTGTGCGTGCACGACCCTTCCGGGTGACGACGACCATGCGCCCGGCTTCGTGGTCGTATTCGACGACATTACCGCCCTGCTGCAGGCGCAGCGGGATGCGGCATGGGGCGAGGTCGCGCGCAGGCTTGCGCACGAAATCAAGAACCCGCTGACACCGATACAACTTTCCGCGGAACGGCTGCGGCGAAAATACCTGCATACGATGTCGCATGACGAGGCGCAGATACTGGACCGGGCTACGCATACGATCGTGCAGCAGGTCGAGGCCATGAAGGAAATGGTCAACGCCTTCAGCAATTACGCCCGCGCTCCGGATATCGACATCAGTGCATTCGACATCGAGAAGCTTGCGCACGAAGTCGTGGACCTGTATCGGGCGCAGGAAAGCGGCATTGAGATAGAGCTGCAGGCGGACCGTTCATTGCCCAGACTCGAAGCGGATATCGGTCGCATTCGACAGATACTGCACAACCTGATTCGCAACTCCATCGAGGCGCTGGAGTCCAGCACCGACGGACACATCATCGTCGCGGTTACCCAGGCAAACCTGAACGGCATCGATATCGTCGAGATCGTCGTCAAGGACAACGGTCCGGGATTCCAGACAGGATCGGTAAGCCAGGTATTCGACCCGTACGTTACGACGAAACCCCGCGGGACGGGGCTCGGACTTGCAATTGTCAAGAAGCTGGTGGAAGAACATGCCGGCACGATAGACGCAGAGAACCGCGAGGAAGGTGGCGCGATGATCCGGATTCAACTGCCGGTCAACGAAACGGCACGAGAAGCCATGACCGTTCTGTTGCCAAGGCGCACAGATAAACGGAGGGAAAGAGCATGAGCACAGCACACGTGCTGGTTGTGGACGATGAGGCCGACATCAGGGCTCTGATTCAGGAAATACTGACGGACGAAAACTACCGCGTTACCGTTGCTGCGAATGCCGC
>Ga0299913_10000124_pt1 | contig 38098 bp, 37 predicted proteins | sample RVTome_9_FD_201360 | JGI IMG/M metagenome (GOLD analysis project Ga0299913, IMG submission 201360) | Soil microbial communities from uranium-contaminated site in the Upper Colorado River Basin, Wyoming, United States - RVT155D38 (version 2) ... | reverse complement strand
GGCTAGAACCATCCCCGGCGCTTGAAGAAGACGACCAGGACGATCCCGATGGCGGCCATCAGGGCGAGGGCGGCGGGGTAGCCCCAGGCCCAGTGGAGCTCGGGCATGACGTCGAAGTTCATGCCGTAGATGCCGGCGACGAAGGTCAGGGGGATGAAGATGGTGGCGATGATGGTGAGCACCTTCATCACCTCGTTCATCCGGTGGGAGAGGCTGGAGAGGTAGACGTCGAGCATGGAGCCGGCGAGCTCGCGGTAGGTCTCGAGGATCTCGAGCACCTCGACGGCGTGGTCGTAGCAGTCGCGCAGGAAGACCTTGGTCTCGCGGCTGACGTGCGGGGTCTCCTCGCGGTGGAGCGAGTTGACGACCTCGCGCTCGGGCCAGGCGGCGCGGCGGAGGTGGAGCAGCTCGCGGCGGATCTGGTAGATCCTCTCCAGGGTCGCGGGGGAGGGGTCTTCGATCAGCTCCTCCTCGAGGTCCTCGATCCGCTCGCCGAAGGCCTCGAGCAGCGGGAAGAAGCCGTCGATCACCGCGTCGACCAGGGCGTAGAGGAGGTAGTCGGCGCCCATGCCGCGCGCCCGCCCCTTGCCGCGGCGCACCCTCTCGCGCACCGGCTCGAAGACGTCGCCCGGCCGCTCCTGGAAGCTGAGCACGACGCCGGGGAGCAGGAACAGCGCGAGCTGCTCCGGCTCGAGCTCGTCGCCGTCCTCGTGGAAGCCGCGGACGATGACGAACAGGTGGTCGTCGTACTCCTCGACCTTCGGCCGCTGGCCGACGTTGACGACGTCCTCGAGCGCCAGGGCGTGGAGGCTGAAGACCCGGCCGAGGGCGGCGAGGACATCGACGTCGTGGAGGCCGACGACGTCGAGCCAGAAGACCCCCGGCTCGCCGCCGGCCGCCACCCGCCGCGCTTCCTCGACCTCGGCCACCGTCGTCAGCTCGCGCTCTTCGCACCCCCAGGCTCCGTAGCGCAGCAGGCGCATGCGCACCTCGTCGACCTTGCGCTCGACGGGGGCGCGGAGGGTCCCCGGCGCGGTCCCGGGGTCGGCGTGACGGCGGATCAGGCTCTTGAGCATCGCTCGGGTGCGGCGGGGAGATCTTACCGTCCGCCGGCGCCGGCGTCCGCCAGCCCGGCGAGCGGCGGGAACGCGGCGAGCATCGCCCGCACCGGCGGGAGCGACAGGCTGTTGCCGGCGAGCCGCCAGGCGTTGGCGCGGGGGAGGCCCGGGGGCAGGCGGAAGCCCGCGGGGAAGCCGAGGAGGCGGAGGACCTCGGCGGGAGAGAAGCGGCGCAAGGGGGCAGGCACCTCGGAGGCTCCGCCGCGCCGCGGGACGGCTCCCGACCCGGTCGCGGCCCCGGCCTCGGCCCGGACCGGCTGCAGGTACGAGCCGCTGCGCACCGGGGAGCGGCCGTAGGCGGAGGTGAAGCAGGCGGTGACGGCGGCGGGGTCCTCCGCGTCGACGACGTCGAGCGCGTGCCGGTAGCGGCGGACGAGGTCGGGATCGACGGCGAGGGCGGGGTCGGGGACGGGGTCGAGGTAGGCGGCGAGGGGCGGATCGGGGCTCGGCGGAGCGGCGCCGGAGGCCGCGCACTCCGGCTCGACGCCCGGCAGCCCCGCCGTCCGCAGCGGCTCGGCGTCCGGCCCGGCCGCGACGAGGTAGTACCGCCGCCTTCGGTTCGGCACGCCGAGCTCGCTCGGGCAGGCCAGCCGCTCCTCCACCCGGTAGCCGGCGCCGTCCAGCGTCTCGCACAGGCGGGCGTGCATCCGCGAGCCGGCGAAGCCGGGCACGTTCTCGAGGAACAGGTAGGGCGGGCGGACCTCGGCGATCCGCCCGAGCAGCGCGAGCAGGCTCTGCGCCCGCGGGTCGTCGACGTCGCGGCCCCGGCCGCGGCGGGTGTAGGGCTGGCACGGCGGCGCCAGCGTCCAGAGGTCGGCGGCGAGGGCGGCGAGCTCGTCCGAGCCGACCGACTCGAGCGTTCGCGCCGAGGCGGGGTGCGGGAGATTGGCCCGGTAGACGCCGAGCCCGACGCGGTCGACGTCGAACGCTCCGACGACCTCCGCGAGATCCCCGACGGCGGCCGCCACGCCCCCGATCCCGCAGTACAGCTCGAGCAGCCGCGGGCGGCTCGCGGCCGGGCTCACGGCCGGGCCCGTGGCCGGGCTCGCCGCCGAGCTCACGGCACGAAGCGGTAGCCGACCCCGCGCACCGTGCGGATGTGGCGGGGGCGCCACGAGTTCTCCTCGAACCGCTTGCGCAGCGCGACGATCACGTTGTCGACGACCCGGGTGTTCGGGTGGTGGGGGAGCTCCCAGACCTCGGCGAGGAGCTCGCGGCGGCTGATCACCTCGCCGGGGCGCGAGGCGAAGAGCTCCATCACCGCGATCTCCTTGCGCGACATCTCGCGGACGCCGTCGAGGGTCTGCGCCTCGAAGGTGTCGAAGTCGACCCAGAAGTCGCCGAATTCGAAGCGGCGGGCCGCGGTCTCGCCGCCGGCCTCGCCGGCGCCCCCGGCGGCACCCCCCCGCGACCAGGCGCGCCGGCGGAGCAGGACCTCGGAGCGGGCCAGCAGCTCGGCGAGGTCGAACGGCTTGACCACGTAGTCGTCGGCCCCGACCTTCAGGCCGTAGACGACGTCGTCGGGCTGGCTGCGGGCGGTGAGCACGAGGATGGGGGTGAACACGTTCTCGGCGCGCAGCCGCCGGCAGACCTCGAAGCCGTCCATCTCGGGCAGCCTAACGTCGAGGACGATCAGGTCGTAACCGCCCGAGGCAGCCTGCTCGTAGCCGCGCCGGCCGTCGTGGGCGATGTCGACCCGGTAGCCCTTGAGGCCGAGGTTGAGCGCCAGCCCCTCGGCGATCGCCTCCTCGTCCTCGACGACGAGCACCCGCGGCTCGGCCGGGCCGCCGACCGTCGTGTCGCCGCTCACCGCCTCGCCGCTCACCGCTCCGCCCCGGCGGGCTCGACCCGCGGCAGCTCGATGACGAAGCGCGTGCCCGGCCGCCCCTCCTGGGAGAAGGCCTGGACCTCGCCGCGCATCTCGCGCACGAGCCCGGAGACGATCGACAGCCCGAGCCCCGAGCCGGCGCGCCGGGCGTCGCTGCTCGGGCCGGCCTGGTAGAAGCGGTCGAAGATCCGCTCGAGCTCGCGCCGCGGGATGCCGGCGCCGTCGTCCTCGACGGTGATGCGGGCGACCGCGCCCTCGTCCCACACCCGGCAGCGCACCTCGCCGCCGGGGAGCGAGAAGCGGGCCGCGTTGTCGAGCAGGTTGTCGAGCACCCGGGTCAGCGCCTCCTCGGTGGCGAGGACGGTGGCGGCGGTGTCGACGGCGGCGTCGAGGACCACGCCGCGGCTCTCGACCCGCGGGCCGACCTCCTCGATGTAGCCGGCGAAAAACGGCTTGAGCGCCACCGGCTCGAGCTCGAGGCCCTTGCGGCGGGCGAGCATGCGGCTGGACTCGAGCACGTTGTCGACCAGCCGGCTCATCCGCTCGGCCTGCTGGACGATAAAGCCGGTCGAGCGCGCCCGGTCGGCCGCGGTGAGCCCGGCCTGCTGGAGGGTCTGGGCGTGCAGGCGGATGGCGGCGAGCGGCGACTTGAGCTCGTGGGTGACGTTGGAGACGAACTCGGCCTGTTTGAGCAGGTAGCGGCGGGCGGCGAGCGCCTGGGCGAGCTGGTAGGTGAGCCCGGCGAGCAGCAGGGCGAAGAGGAAGCAGCCGACCGCCAGCAGAATCCAGTGGACGTTCTCCGATGCCGACACTCCGACCCGGCCGGCGAGGTGGCTGATCTGCGACGCGGAGCGGACGATGTAGACGACCCAGGCGACGAGCAGCGCGATGGTCACCGCGAGCGAGACGACGAAGGTGGCGACGATCGGCAGCGAGCGCTTGTCGTGCATCGGGCGGACTCCGCGGCGGATCGTACCGCGCCCGCCCGCCGCGGGCCGGGTCCTCCACCGCGTGACGAAACCCTGACGAACCCCTGATCGCGCTTGACGCGGCGCCTGCGATGATGGTCCCAGGCGCTTGCGCGCCCTTCTCGACCTTCCTTCACCGCACGAGACGTCACGTCGAACACTGCCGGACCACGACCTGCCGAGGAGCCCACCGTGCTCGAGCTCGAACGCCCCGAGAAGATCCACTTGAGCCCGAAGATCATCCCCTTCTTCGCCGTCCACGCCCTCGCGCTGGCGGCCTTCTTCGTGCCCTTCGCCTGGTGGCTGGTCGGCCTCGCCGCCGGCCTCTACGTCCTGCGCATGTGGGCGCTGACCGCCGGCTACCACCGCTACTTCTCGCACCGCACCTTCAAGACCAGCCGCGCCTTCCAGCTCGTGCTCGCCGTGCTCGGGCTGCTGTGCATCCAGAAGGGGCCGCTCTGGTGGGCGGCGCACCACCGCCGCCACCACCGCCACAGCGACCGCCACGGCGACCTCCACTCGCCGGGCCTGCAGGGGTTCCTCTGGGCGCACGTCGGCTGGGTGCTGACCACCGACCACGACGAGACCGACTACGACCGCATCGCCGACTTCGCCAAGTACCCCGAGCTCGTCTGGCTGAACGAGAACCCGCTCGTGCCGCCCATCGCGCTCGCCGCGGTGCTCCTCGCCGCCGGCGGCTGGCCCGCCTTCGTCTGGGGCTTCTGCGTGTCGACCGCGGTGCTCTGGCACTGCACCTTCTCGATCAACAGCCTGACCCACATGTGGGGCAAGCGGCGCTACAAGACGAAGGACGACAGCCGCAACAACTGGGTCCTGGCCATCGTCACCCTCGGCGAGGGGTGGCACAACAACCACCACTACTACAAGAGCTCGACCCGCCAGGGCTTCTACTGGTGGGAGGTCGACCCCACCTACTACGTGCTCCGCGGCCTCGCCCTGCTCGGCATCGTCTGGGACCTCAAGGAGCCCTCCGAGGAGGTCAAGGCGGCGAACCGGATCGACGCGCCGGACGAGCCCGGGGCCCTCGCCCCGGCCGCGTAGCGCAGGCGAGGGCCGCCCGGCGGGCTCAGTGCGCCGCGGCGAGCTTCTCGAGCTTGCCGATCTTCCGGTCGAGGCCGGCGCGGAAGGCGAGGGTTTCCTCCACCGCGCGGCGGCGGGCCTCGGCGAAGTGGTCCTGGGCCCGCGCCTCGCGGCCGCGCTCGAGGTCGATCCGGCCGAGCGCGAGGTGGATCTCGGGGATCGTCTCGTCGATCGCCCGCGCCCGCCGCAGCAGTCTCTCCGCCTCGTCGAGCCGGCTCCGCCGGAGCTCGCGCAGCGCCCGCTCGGCGAGGAAGTAGGGGCTCTGCGAGCGCTCCGCGAGCGCCCGCGCCTCGAGCACCTCGGCCTCCGCCGTGCGCCCCTCCAGCCGGTGCAGCGCGGCGAGGTTGGTCAGCGCGGAGAGGTGGGTCGGCTCGAGCTCTAGGGCCTTGGCGTACCGCGCGTGGGCGGTGCGCCGGTCGCCGGAGCGCGCTGCGTGCACCGCCCAGTTGCTCCATGCGTCGGCCGCCGCGGGGTCGTGCGCGAGGGCCGTGCGGAACAGCCGGTCGGCCCGCCCGAGCTCGCCGGCGAGGAGCGCCTCGGCCGCCACCGAGTTGTAGAACAGGGCCGCGTAGCGGTCGTCGGTCAGCGCCCGCACCCGGCGGTAGGCCTTCGGGCGGTCGGGCAGGAAGTCGACCGTCCACACCTGCAGCCCGGCTTCGCCGCCGACCTCGAGGCCGCCGATCACGTGCGTGCTGCGCAGCACCGTCCCGCCACGGCGCGAGAAGCTCTCGAAGTCGCCCACCTCGATCGGGTAGGCCGGCAGACCGGCCGAGCGCGCCAGGGCGATGAACAGGTTGACCAGGGTCAGGCAGTTGCCGGCGCGCTGCTCGAAGGCCTCGGCCGCCGACAGCGTCGGGTGCTCGCGGTAGCGGAATCCGAGCCCGTCCTGGCGGTCGAAGATGTACTCGACGATCCGGTCGCCCTTGTCGGCGATGCCGCCGGGGTGGGCGGAGATCCAGCGGCCGGCGGCGCGGATCTCGGGCGTGGGCTCGAACGGGGCGGGCGGCGCGTCGGCAGGGGCGGCCGGTGCGGCAGTCCGGGAGGACGGTGCGGCGGTCCGGGAGGACGGTGCGTCGTCGGCCAGGACGGCCGGCGCCGTCACGGCGAGGACGGCGAGCGCGGCGGCGGCGGCGAGGCCCGCTCGGCGGTGGGCGGAGGTGGAGAGTCTCTGCGGCGCGGTGCGGCGTTCCCGGTACTTCATGGGCGTGTCCCCTTCCGCCTACAGACTACGCGAGAGCCGCCCGCACGGTTGTCCCGGCCGGCGCCGCGTGCGGGTCACACCCCCTTCTGCTCGCGCGGGAAGGGCTTCTCGTTCTTCTTGCCGCGCGCCTTCCTGGCCAGCAGCAGCCCGACGAGCGCGGCGCCGGCGGCGAGGAATGCGCCGGGGTTGCGCTTCGCCTGGCGGGTGATCGCCCGCCCCGCCTCGCGCAGCTCGGGCTCGACCCGGCGCCGCGCCTCCCAGGCGACCCGCGACGGCTGCAGCTTCTTGCCCAGCGCGTCGACCGTGCGGTCGAGCTCGCCGCGCGTGCGCTGGATGTCGTGGCGGATCTCGGTGACCGACCGCCGGTCCTCGTCCTTTCCGGCCTCCGCCGGCGCGGCCTTCGCCGGCGCGGCCTCCGCCGGCGCGGCGTCCCCCTTCAGCTCGTCTTGCTTCGGATCCATTGCTTCGTCTCCTCGACGGTCTCGAGCGTCGTCTCGGGCTTGAGGTGCGCCCCCTGCAGGACCTCCCGGCCGCGCTGCGCGATCGCGAAGGCGACGGCGCCGAAGACCGCGAAGAGCACCAGCGGCGCCAGCCACACCGCGACCGCCAGCGGCATGAAGCGGTCGAACAGCGCGATCAGCCCGGTGTTGAGCGCGGTCAGCAGCACGACCGCCGCCGCGATCCCGAGGACCGCGGCGACGGCGAAGAAGGCGAACGCGCGCTCGTACCGCGCCAGGTTCTCCTTGACCTCCGCCTTGGCCAGCGCCACCTCGTCGCGCACCAGCCGGCTGGTGTCGTGCAGCAGGTCGCGGACCAGGGTCGACAGCGAAGCCCGCTCTTTCGTGTCGTCCATGACCTAACGGTCGGCGCAAGAAGCTTGCCAGACGGCACCCCGCGTGCCGCTACGGCGCCGCGTCCTCCAGGCCCGCGCCGGCGGCCGGCGCCGCCGCGAGCCGCGCGGCGATCCAGGCATCGATCTGGCGCTCGAGGACGTCGAGGGGGACGCCGCCCTGGGCGAGGACGGCGTCGTGGAAGCCGCGCACGTCGAAGCGCTCCCCCAGCCGCTCCTCGGCGCGGCGGCGGAGCTCCTGGATCTTGAGCTCGCCGATCTTGTAGGCCAGCGCCTGACCCGGCCAGGCGATGTAGCGGTCGATCTCGTTGACGATGTCGTGCTCGGTCTTCGCCGCGTTCGCCGCGAAGAGGTCGATCGCCTGCTGGCGCGACCACTTCTTGGCGTGGATTCCGGTGTCGACGACCAGCCGCACGGCGCGCCACATCTCGTAGGTGAGCTGGCCGAACTTCGAGTAGGGGTCCTGGTAGAGGCCGAGCTCGTCGCCGAGGCTCTCGCTGTACAGGCCCCAGCCCTCGACGAAGGCGGTGAAGCCGCCGAAGCGCCGGAAGGCGGGCAGCTCGCCGAGCTCCTGGGAGAGCGCGAGCTGGAGGTGGTGGCCGGGCATCGCCTCGTGCACGGTGAGGACCTCGATCTCGTACTTCGGCCGCACCTCGGGCCGGTAGAGGTTGACGTAGTAGTAGCCGGCCCGGCTGCCGTCGGCGGCCGGGCGGCTGTAGTAGGCGGTCGTCGTGTCGGGGGCGACGTTGTCGGGGATCGGCTTGACGCCGTAGGGCATGCGCGGCAGGCGGCCGAACAGCTTGACCAGCTCGGGGTCGATCTTCTTCGCCGTCGCCCGGTACGCCTCGAGCAGCTCCTCGGGGTCCTCGTAGTAGAACTTCGGGTCGGTCCTCAGGTGATCGAGGAACTCGGCGAAGGTGCCCTCGAAGCCGACCTCCTCGATGATCGTCTCCATCTCGGACCGGATGCGGGCGACCTCGGCGAGGCCGATCTCGTGGATCTCCTCGGGGGTCAGGTCGGTGGTGGTGAAGGCGCGGGTCGCGAAGCGGTAGAACGCCTCGCCCTCGGGAAGGTCCCAGGCGCCGACCGTCGCGCGCGTCGCCGGCAGGTAGCGGTCGGCGAAGAAGCGCTGGAAGCGCCGGTAGGCGGGCAGCACGACCTCGGCGATCGCCTCGCGCCCCTCCCGCCGCAGCCGCTCCCGCTCGGCCGCCGGGATCTCCTCGGGCATCTCCTCGAACGCCTTCCAGAACGGGCTCGCCTCGGGGTCGTCGACCACCTGCTTGGCGATCTGGTCCGGGATCCGCTCCATGATCACCCGCGGCGGCACGCGGCCGGCGGCGATCCCCCGCTCCATCAGTGCGGTCGTCCGGTCGACCAGCGTGCCGATCCGCGACAGCCGCCCGATCCAGTCCTCGTAGTCGGCGACCTCGGTGAAGCGCAGCGACTCCTGGATCTCGTCGGCGGTCTGCACCCCGCCGCGCTGGTTGAGAGGGATCTCGAACATGCGGAACCGGTACCCCTCGATCGCCCGCTCGAGCTCCTGGTGGAAGAGGTCGTAGTCGAGCCGGGCGTCCGGCGGCAGGGCGTCGCGCTCGATGGCGAGCAGCTCCTCGAGCGCCGTCCGGTCCGCCGCGTGGCTCGCCGCGATCGCCTCCGGCGAGAGGTCCTGCCAGCGGTCGTTCCACCGCCGGTCGCCGAGCTGCGAGGCCCACTCCGGGTTCTCCCGCATCGTCCGCTCCCACTCGCGGTCGAACAGCGCGTAGAGGCGGTCGGCGGGGGAGCCGGGGACGGTCGCCTCGGCGGTGGCGGCGCCCCGAGGCTGCGGTGAGGCCGTGGTCTGGGCGGTCACCGGCGTGGTCGAGACGGCGGTCGAGAGGAGCGCGGAAAGACACAGAACGATCGAGGGGGAGTCGGGACGGGGCGGCCGGTCGGCATGCACGGGAGGTCTCCGGGTCGAGTGGACGGGCTTCGCGGTTCGTGAGCCGATTCTACGCAGGCCGTCGCGGCCGGTTCCGGCGGGCGGACCATCTGTGAGCCCACCGGTGCGGTCAGCGGCCCGAGGCCCACCCCGTCCGGCAGCGCGGTTGCATCGTCGCCCGGCCATGCTCGACGCGCTGATCTTCGACCTCGACGGAACGCTGGTCGACACGAACGGGATGCACGCGCGCGCCTGGTCGGCGGTCTTCGCCCGGCACGGGTTCGAGGTGCCACCGGAGCGGGTGATCGTCGAGATCGGCCAGGGCGGCGAGCTGCTGGTGCCGGCGCTGGTGGGGGAGGAGGCGGAGAAGGAGCTGGGCGAGGCGCTCCGTGACGGGCACGGGGAGGAGTTCCTGCGGCGCGTCGAGCGGGAGCCGGTGCGGGTGTTCGCCCGGGTGCGCGACCTGCTCGGGGCGGTGCGCGAGCGCGGGGTGGCGCTCGCGGTCGCCACGGCGTCGCAGCGGGACCATCTCGAGCGGGTGCTCGAGCGGGCCGGTCTCGACCTCGAGGGGCTGGCCGACGCGGTGATCGACGACGACGACGTGGAGCGGCCGAAGCCCGAGCCCGACGTGGTCGCCGCCGCGGTCCGCGAGCTCGGACTGCCGGCCGGCCGCTGCGCGCTGGTCGGCGACACGCCCTACGACGCGCTCGCCGCCCGCCGCGCCGGGGTCGTCGCCCTCGGCGTGCTCACCGGCGTCCACCCGGAGGAGAGACTGCGGGAAGCGGGAGCGCGCGCCGTGTTCGTCGACCCGGCGGACCTCCTCGGCCGGCTCGACGACGCCCTCGCCCTCCGGGTGTGAGCGCCGGCGGCCCCGGCCGCGCCTCTTCTGCGGTGTCTCTCTGCTATAAATCCGTCATGACCACGACCACGCGCACCATCCCGACGATCGATCTGTCCGACTACACCTCCGGCGGCGCCGCCCAGCGGGAGCGGCTCGTCGAGACCCTGGGCGGCGGGCTGCGGGAGTTCGGCTTCCTCAACGTCGGAGGGCACCGGATCGACACCTCGCTGATCCGCGGCACCTACGAGCTGTGGCAGCGCTTCTTCGAGCTGCCCGAGGAGACGAAGCGCAAGTACAGCGGGGTGCGCGGCGGCGCCCGCGGCTTCACGCCGTTCGGGGTGGAGCACGCCAAGGGGCGGGCGACGGCCGACCTCAAGGAGTTCTGGCACGTCGGCCAGGAGGACCCGCCGGCGGGCGCGTCGAAGGACGTCTACCCGCCGAACGTGTGGCCGGACGAAATCCCGGAGCTCAAGGGGCCGACCCTGCGCCTCTACCACTCGCTCGAGCGGGTCGCCGAGACGCTGCTGGTGGCGCTCGCCGAGTACTTCGACCTGCCGAAGGACACCTTCGCCGGGATGGTCGCGCACGGGCAGTCGATCCTGCGGGTCATCCACTACCCGGCCCTCGACACGGCGCCCGAGCCCGGCGCGGTGCGCGCCGCCGAGCACGAGGACATCAACCTGATCACGCTGCTCTGCGAGGCGACCGAGGCGGGGCTCGAGATCCTCACCCGCGAGGGGGATTGGTTGCCGGTGCGGGCCGAGTCGGGGCAGATCGTCGTCGACGCCGGCGACATGCTCTCCCGCTGCACGAACGAGGTGGTGCCGGCGACGACCCACCGGGTGGTCAACCCGGCCGAGGCGGAGAACCGCGACCGCTACTCGATGCCCTTCTTCGTCCACCCGCGGCCGGAGTGCGACCTGACGGTGATGGACCGCTTCGTCGACGCCGAGAACCCGCCGAAGCACCCGCCGATCACCGCCGGCGAGTTCCTCGACGAGCGGCTGCGCGAGATCGGGCTCAAGAAGTAGGCGCAGCGCCGGGCGCCCTGCCCTCCCTTACGGCGGCGGCGTCGCGTTCGGGCGCAGGTTGCAGCTGCCAGCTCCCGAGTGTGGTGCGCTCGATCGACGAGCCGGCCGAGGCGTCTCCGACCTCCGGGGCGAAGCAGCCTGACCGGGATGCGGCGTCGAGATTCGGTGGGCTAGACTCTCGTCGACCACGCCGGAGCGCGGCGCCCGCCCGGGGGCCGCGGAGACCACGAGACCAGGGAGCGACGTGTCGGACATTCGCATCGGAGTCGTCGGGGGGAGCGGCCTGTACGAGATGGCGGCCGTCGAGGTCGAGGAGGAGCGGCGGGTGGAGACGCCGTTCGGCCACCCCTCGGACGCCTTCGTCGTCGGCCGGCTGGAGGGGCGGCGGGTCGCCTTCCTGCCGCGCCACGGCCGGGGCCACCGGCTGCTGCCCACCGAGATCCCCTTCCGCGCCAACCTGTGGGCGTTCAAGTCGCTCGGCGTCGAGCGGCTGATCTCGGTCTCGGCGGTCGGCTCGATGAAGCTCGCCTACGCGCCGGGCCACGTGGTCGTGCCCGACCAGTTCGTCGACCGCACCCGCCACCGGCCGGACACGTTCTTCGGCGACGGCCTCGCCGCCCACGTCTCGCTCGCCGACCCGGTCTGCCCGCTCCTCGCCGGGGTGCTCGCCGACGCGGCGGAGGCGGCCGGCGGCACCGTCCACCGCAACGGGACCTACCTGTGCATGGAGGGGCCGCAGTTCTCGACCCGTGCCGAGTCGAACGTCTACCGCGGGTGGGGGGTCGACGTGATCGGGATGACGAACCTCCAGGAGGCGAAGCTGGCGCGGGAGGCGGAGATCTGCTACGCGACGCTGGCGATGGTCACCGACTACGACTGCTGGCACGAGAGCGAGGAGGCGGTGAGCGTGGAGGCGGTGATGGCCGTCCTGCGGGCCAACGCCGAGCTCGGCCAGGAGGTCGTCCGCCGCGCCGTCGCCGCGCTCGGCGAGGGGCGTGCCGCGGCCGGATCGCCGGGCGGCTGCGGCTGCGGCGAGGCCCTGGCCTTCGCCCTGCTCACCGACCGCTCCGCGGTACCCGCCGAGGCGGTCGAGCGGCTGCGGCCGATCCTCGGACGCTACTTCGACGCCGGCGGCGTCGGGAGCGAGGCCGGGTGAGCGCCGACCGCCGCCGCATCCTGGTCACCAACGACGACGGCATCTACTCGGAGGGGATCAAGCTCCTCGCCGAGGCGCTCGCCGGGATCGGCGACGTGGTCGTCGTCGCGCCCGACCGCGAGCAGAGCGCGACGAGCCACTCGCTCACCCTCCATCGGCCGCTGCGCATCCGCCAGCTCGAGGAGAAGCAGTGGGTGGTCGACGGCACGCCGACCGACTGCGTCAACCTCGCCGTGCTCCACCTGCTCAAGGACCGCGTGCCCGACCTCGTCGCCTCGGGGATCAACTTCGGCTCGAACCTGGGCGACGACGTGACCTACTCGGGCACCGTCTCGGCCACCTTCGAGGCGAGCCTCCTGGGCATCCCGTCGATCGCCTTCTCGCAGCAGGTGGGCGAGCACTTCTCGTTCGAGCCGGGGGCTCGCTTCGCCCGCCGCATGGTCGCCGAGCTGTTCGAGGCCGAGCTGCCGCCCGACCTGCTGCTCAACGTGAACTTCCCGGCCGGCACCCCGCGTGGGGTCGCCTTCTCGAAGCTCGGCCGGCGGATCTACCAGCAGTCGATCGTCGAGAAGCTCGACCCGCGCGGGCGCAAGTACTACTGGATCGCGGGCACGCCCGAGTTCAAGGAGGAGGAGGGGACCGACTTCGCGGCGATCGACCGCGGCTTCGTCTCGATCACCCCGCTCCACCTCGACCTCACCGACTACCGGGGGCTGGAGACCTTCGGGCCGCTCGAGGAGCGGTTGCGGCGGATCGCGGCGCGCGGGGGGGAGGCGCCGCGCGAGGCCGAGTCGCCGGCCGGGGCCGGCGGGCCGGCCCCCGGCGCCGCGCGGGCTCCCGCCGGCGGGAGGGAGGCGTGATCCGCGATTTCCGCGTCCGCCGCGAGGCGATGGTGCGCGACCAGCTCGCCGCCCGCGGCCTCGCCGACGAGCGGGTGCTCCAGGCGATGCGCGAGGTGCCCCGCCACCGCTTCGTGCGCGAGCACCTGCGCAGCCAGGCCTACGGCGACCACGCCCTGCCGATCGGCGCGGGCCAGACGATCTCCCAGCCCTACGTCGTCGCCCGGATGAGCGAGATGCTCGAGGTCGGCCCGGAGCACTCGGTGCTCGAGATCGGCACCGGCTCGGGCTACCAGACGGCGATCCTCGGCAAGCTCGCCCGGCGCGTCTACTCGCTCGAGCGCAGGGACGCCCTCGTCCGCCAGGCGATCGAGCGCGTGCGCGAGCTCGGCCTCGACAACGTCAAGGTCCAGACCTTCGACGGCACGGTCGGCTGGAGCGAGTTCGCCCCGTTCGACCGCATCCTCGTGACCGCCGGCGCACCCGAGGTCCCCCGGCCACTGCTCGACCAGCTCGCCGCCCCGGGCCGCCTCGTCGTCCCCGAGGGCAGCCGCACCGCCCAGCGGCTGGTCCTCTACGAGAAGGACGAGGCCGGCGAGGTCCGCCGCCGCGAGGGCGAGGCGGTCGTCTTCGTCCCGCTCGTCGGCCGCCACGGCTGGCAGGAGGAGTAGCGTGCGAGGCCGCCGTTCCGCCGACCGTCCGGCCGCGAGGAGACGCCCGCCGTGCTAGATACGCTCCGCGGCTGGCTCCACGCGATGCTCGACTGGGTGCAGTCGTTCGCCCACACGCCCCACGGCGGCACGGCGCTGTTCGCCATCGCCTTCGCCGAGTCGAGCTTCTTCCCGATCCCGCCCGACGTGCTGCTCATCCCGCTCTGCCTGGGCGACCCGTCGCGCGCCTTCTGGTTCGCCGGCTTGTGCTCGCTGGGGTCGGTGCTCGGCGGGGTGGCGGGCTACGCGATCGGCTACTGGGGCGGGCGCCCGCTCGTCTACCGCTTCTTCGCCGACGAGAAGGTGCACGCCGTCGAGCGCTACTACGACCGCTACAACGCCTGGGCGACCGGCATCGCCGGCCTGACCCCGATCCCGTACAAGCTGTTCACCATCTCGGGCGGCGCCTGCGCCATCGACTTCAAGATCTTCCTGCTCGCCTCGGCCGTCTCGCGGAGCCTCCGGTTCTTCGCCGTCGCGACCCTGATCTGGTGGTTCGGCGCCCCGATCCAGGCTTTCCTCGACGAGTACCTCGAGCTCCTGTTCATCGCCTTCGTCGTGCTCCTGCTCGGCGGCTTCTGGGTCTTCGGGCGCGGGATGGGGCGGGCCGGGCGGAGCGGGGCGGGGGCCGGTGCGGCGCCCGCCGGTACTGCGCCTGCCGGGACGGACTCTGCCGGTCCGACGGTGCCCGCCGAGCCCGCGGCCGAGGCGCTCCCGGTTTCGGAGGTGCGGAAAGGAGACGACAGGTGAGCGCCCACGAGCGGACCGAACGGGCCGTCCGCTGGCTGCTGTCCGGCCGCGTGCAGGGGGTCGGCTTCCGCTGGTTCACCCGCGAGGCCGCCGAGGAGCTCGGCCTCGCCGGCACCGTCGCCAACCTGCCCGACGGCCGGGTGGAGATCGAGGTCGCCGGCGATCCCGAGTCCATCGCCGCCTTCCGCCGCCGCGTCGAGGAGGGGCCGCCCTCCGGCCGCGTCGACCGGGTCGAGGAGCACGAGCTCGACCGGCCCGGCGACTGGCGCGACTTCTCGATCGTCCGCCGCTGACCCGGAGAGCCACGATGGACGACCTCAAGCGCCACATCCGCGAGATCCCCGACTTCCCGAAGCCGGGCATCCTCTTCTACGACATCACGACCCTGCTCCAGGACCCGCTGGCGCTGCGCCAGACGGTCGACCGCTTCGTCTGGCTCTTCGCCCACCTCGACGTCGACAAGGTCGTCGGCATCGAGTCGCGCGGCTTCATGTTCGCCCCGATCCTGGCCTACAACCTCAACGCCGGCTTCGTCCCGGTCCGCAAGCCCGGCAAGCTCCCCGGCGCGACGCTGCGCCAGGACTACGCCCTCGAGTACGGCACGGACGCCCTGGAGATGCACGACGACGCCATCGAGCCCGGCGAGCGCGTCCTCGTCGTCGACGACCTCCTCGCCACCGGCGGCACCGCCGCCGCCTGCGCCGAGCTCGTCGCCACGACCGGCGGCACGACCGTCGGCTTCGGCTTCATCGTCGAGCTCACCTTCCTCGACGGCCGGTCGAAGCTCGAGGGCCACGCGGTAGAATCGCTGATCACCTACTGAGGCGGCCCCGCGGCCGACGGCCGCCCGGCCCCCGGCTGCCCGGAGCGGCGGGAGGGCCTATACTGCCGCCGGGTCCTTAGCTCAGTTGGTAGAGCAGCGGACTTTTAATCCGCCGGTCCGGGGTTCGATCCCCCGAGGACCCATGGCCGGCAGGCATGCCCGGGTTGCGGGAAAATCTGTGGGTTCCGACCACTGCGAGAGGAGGCGGAGATGAACGCGAAGCGTCGTGTGCACGACGGGATCGTCGGTCTCGTCATCACGGCCGGGGTGGCGCTGGGCTACTGGGTGGCGCCGGTCTGGCTGCTGGTGCCCGGGGTCGTCGGGGTGCTGATGGTCCAGAGCTGGTTCACCGGGTTCTGCCCGGTCTACTACGCGCTCGACAAGCTCGGCGTCGGCGAGCACGGCCGGGCCGCCAGCCCGCCGAGCCCGGCCTGAGCGGCGGCGGTCGCCGCCGGCCGCGCGCTCAGACGAGGCTCTTTTCGCTCTCGCCGCCCGCCTCGTCGTCGCCGCCGAGGTCGTCGTCGGCGCGGTCGTCTTCCGTCCCCGTCTCCTCCTTGAACGGAGTCAGGGCGCGCAGGGTGAGGAAAACGCCGAGGCTCAGGGGGACGGCGATCTCGTAGTGGCTGTAGGCGACTGCGGTGCCGATGCCGCCGGTGGCCCAGATGCTCGCCGCGGTCGCCGTGCCCTTGACCCGGCTGTCTTTCTTCAGGATGGCGCCGCCGCCGATGAAGCCGATGCCGGTCATCAGCCCCTGGAGGATGCGCGCCTCGGCCCGCGGGTCCTCGCCGTACCGCTCCACGGCGAGGAGCATGAAGCCGCACGAGGCGAGCGCGACGATGGGGAAGGTGCGGAGCCCGGCGGTGCGCTCGTGTCTCTCGCGGTCCCAGGCGACGGGCAGGGCGAGGACGTAGGCGAGGCCCAGCCGGACGAGGTGGCCGGTCAGCAGGTCCCAGCTCAAGTCGGGCATGCGCCCATTGTAGGCAACGCCCCCGATCCGAGCCCGGGCGGGGCGACGCCCCCGAGGCGTACGCCCCGGGGGGCCGCTGTCACGACGGCCGCGGTCTCCCGACGGTCTACTCGCCGCCGTCTTCGCCGCCGCCCTCGCCGCCGCCGTCACCCGCCGGCGGGCCCCAGCTGCGGGCGAGGATCATCTCCGAGCGGGCGATCATGCCCATGTAGTCCTGCCACGCCTTCATCGCCTGCTCCATGCCCCCGGTGGCCTCGGCCATCGCCTTCATCCACGCGACGTCCTCCGAGCTCATCTCCCATGCGAGGTCGGCGGGGCCTCCGTCGAGCTTCCAGGCGACCGTCATGTCCCACTCCCCGGTGTGGTGGAGCAGGACGAGGTCCGGGTTCGTCCCCGTCTTCTCGCCCGCCGGTACGAAGTACGTCTCGATGTGGGCGATGGCCTTCTCCCGCATGTCGTCCTTGAAATCGACGTGGAAGACCTGCCACCAGGTCCCCTCCCACTTCTTCGGAGCCATCTCCTGCGCCAGGGCGGGCACGGCGACGACGGCGAGTGCGCAGACGAGCGCCAACAGACAGGATTTCCTCATCCCTACCTCCTCATGGGTCGGTTCGGCGCGCCCGTGTCCGCGGGGCGACGTCGCCCCGCGGCGGGGCCGCGGCCGGGAAACGCTGTACGGCTTCGGTCGCAAGATCCTCGGGGACCGGACCCGTTCCGTCAAGCCGGCGAAGGCGAACTCGCGGAGGTCCTCAAGGTCGAGGGAGCGGAACGGGTCGTCGAAGGTCGGTGCATCCCCGCCTTGTCTAGAATCGCGGTCGTGGAGAGCGGCCGCCGATCGCGAGTGAAACGCCCCGGTGCCGATCGGCGACGGCAGGCCCCGGTACCCGCCGCCGTCGTCGTCCGGCTCGCGTGCGCCCTCGCGGCGGCGTCCGCCGTCCTGCCGTCGCTCGCCCAGGAGGACCGCGCGTCGCGCGAGGCGGAGCTGCGCACGGTCCGGGCCGAGATCGGCCGCCTGGAGGAGCGGCTCGCGCGGGTGCGCGAGCGGGAGCGCGGCGTCGCCGGGACGCTGACGCGGATAGAGGGGGAGCTGGAGCTCCAGGAGATGCGGCTGGCGGAGGCGCGGGCGGCCGGGGAGGTGGCGGCGGCGCGGGCGGAGCAGAGCGCCCGGGAGGTGGAGCGGTTAGGCGTGGCGGTGGAGCGGGCGCGGCGGGACCTGGGGCGGCGGGTCGGGGCCCTGTACCGGCTGGGGCGGAAGGGGTACTTGCGGCTGGCGCTGTCGATGGACCCGGAAGAGGACGTGCTCGGCGGCCTCCGGACGCTGCGCTACCTGGCGGACCGCGACGCGCGGGCGGTGCGCTCGTACGAGGCGGCGCGGGCGGCGCTGGCCGGCGAGCAGACGCGGCTCGCGGCGCGGCGCCGGGAGGTCGAGCGCTGGATCGCCGAGGAGACGGCCCGGCGGGGGGAGCTGGCGGCGGCGCGGGAGCGGCAGGCGGCGGTCCTCGCGCGGGTCGTTGGGGAGCGGCGGGCGCTGACCGGGCGGGCGAGCGACCTCGCCGACCGCGCCGCGAAGCTGGCGGGGTTCCTCGACCTCCTCCACGGCGAGAGCGGGGCGGGGCCGGCCGGGACGCCGATCCAGCGCTTCCGGGGGGTGCTCGACTGGCCGGTCGAGGGGAAGGTCACCGCCGGCTTCGGGCCGCGGCTCGACCCGCGCTACCGCACGAGGGTGCCGCACAACGGGCTGACGATCGCCAACCGGCCGGGCGTGGAGGTGCGGGCCGTCTACGCCGGGGAGGTGCTCTACGCGGCGCCGTTCCAGGGGTACGGGCCGACGGCGGTCGTCCACCACCCCGGCAAGGTGCTGTCGCTCTACGCCGGGCTGGCGCGGCTCGCGGTCGAGCTGGGCGACACCGTGACCCTCGGCCAGCCGCTGGGGATCGCGGCCGACACCCTCTACTTCGAGATCCGCGCCGACAACCGCCCGCAGGACCCCCGGGAGTGGCTGCGGTGAGCGGCCGGAATCCACGGGCCGCGCCCGGGGTTTGCGGTAGAGTGACCATGACTCCGAAGCCGACCGTCCGGGAGGACCGCACCGCATGAGCCCGCCGCGCCGCTCGAGCCGCAGCTACAGCCGCAGCCGCATCGCCTTCTTCGTCCTCTCGCTCGTCGTCGTCTCGTCGCTCGCCGGCGGCCGCTGGTTCGCCGAGGCCGTGCGCGACGAGGACGACTCGCTGTACAAGTACCTGTCGACCTTCACCGAGGTCCTGTCGCTGATCCGCCAGGCCTACGTCGACGACACCGACCTCGACCGGCTGATGGTCGGCGCCCTCGACGGCACGACCGAGGCGCTCGACCCGTTCTCGCTCTACGTGCCCGCGGACCGGGTGGAGGGCTTCCTCGCCGCCCGGGAGCGCGGCTCGCGGCTGTCCGGCCTGACGCTCCTCAAGGAGCGCGGGATCGCCTTCGTGGTCGCCGTGGAGGCGGGCAGCCCGGCGGCCGAGGCGGGGATCGTGCCGGGCGATCTGGTGACCGAGATCGACGGCCGCTCGACCCGGGTGATGCCGCTGTGGGAGGTCCAGCAGCTCCTGGCCGGCGAGCCGGGCCGCGTGCTCGACCTCGAGCTGATCCGCCGCGGCGAGGAGATCTCGACCTCCTTCGCCCTGGCGGCGTACGACGCGGCGCTCGCCACCTGGCAGCCGGTCGGGCCGCAGGGCGATCGCGTGGCCGAGCTGCGCGTCAACCGCTTCGAGACCGGCACCGCGGAGCGGGTGGCTGCGGCCCTGGCGGCGGTGCGCGAGGCGGGTCTGTCGCGCCTGCTCGTCGACCTGCGCGACATCGCCGGGGGTGACACGCCGGCGGCCTACGAGGTGGCGGGCCTGTTCACCTCCGGCGAGCTCGGCCGGCTGGTCCAGCGCGGCGAGACGATCCAGACCTTCGAGGGCGGTGAGCGGCCGGCCTGGGAGGGGCGGATCGTCGTCCTCGTCAACCGCGGCACCCTCGGCGCCGCGGAGGTCCTGGCGAAAGTCCTGCGCCAGCGGGCGGACGCCGAGCTCGTCGGCGAGACGACCTTCGGCCACGCCGGCCGCCAGGAGGAGGCACGGCTGTCGTCCGGCCGCCTGTTCTTCACCAGCGCCTTCTACACCGGCCCCGACGGCGCGCCGCTCGACGAGGGCCTCGAGCCCGACGAGTCGGTCGACCTCGCCTCCCGCGGCTACGAGGAGCGCGAGGTGCCGCTCTCCGAGCTGATCCACCGCCGCGGCCTCGAGCGGCTCCGCGGGGTGGCCGACGAGGGCGTCGCCAGGGCGGCCTGAGCGCGGTCGGGCCGGGCCCCGAACGGTGAGCGACGAGAGGGCGGCAGCCCGCGCCCGGTGAGCGGCGGACGGACGGCGGCGGTCGCGCGCGAGCCGCGGCGGTGAGCCCCCAGGGGTCGCCCGCCGACGGAGCTCGGGCAGAAGCGGGCGGAGGAGACCCACGACCATGGCTGTGCGTAGAAGACGGCGCCGTGCGGCCCGGCGGATCGGGTTGGGCGGGGTCGTCGCTTTCCTGGCCGCGGGGGTGGCGGCGGCGGTCCTCCTCTGGCTCGGGTGGGGCCGGGCCCAGCCGAGCCTGAGTGGCCCGCAGACCGCCGCCGTTCCTGCGGGGACGGCGGAGCCCGGCGGCGCCGATCCCGAGGAATCGCCGTCCGAGCGGGTGAGCGAGACGGCCGCCTCCCTCGAAGCCGACGGGGCGGCCACAGGTCGCGATCCTCTGCCCACCGTCCCCCTCGCTCCGGCCTCGGGCGCGGACGTCGCACTGGTCGTCGACGATCTCGGCCGCAGCGTCGAGGACGTCCGCAGGCTCGGCCGGCTCGGCGTGCCGCTGACCTACGCCGTCCTCCCCTTCGAGCGGCTGACCCCGGAGGTCCTCGCAGCGCTCGCCGAGGCCGAAGCCGAGATCCTCGTCCACCTGCCGATGGAGGGGCGCGGCGGCGCCAACCCCGGCCCCGGCGCCCTGGCCGCCGGAATGCCCCCCGCCGACCTCGCCGCCGCCACCCGCGCCGCTCTCGACGCGGTCCCCGGGGCCGTCGGCGTCAACAACCACATGGGCTCGGTGCTCTCGGCCGACGTCCGGGCGATGCGGGCGGTCCTCGGCGAGGTCGCCGGTCGCGGCCTCTACTTCCTCGACTCGCGGACCACCGCCGACACCGTCGGCTACGGCGCCGCCCGCGCCCTCGGCGTCCCCGCCGCCCGCCGCGACGTCTTCCTCGACGGCCGCGTCGAGCGCGAGGCGATCCGCCGCCAGCTCCGCCGCGCCCTCGCCCTCGCCGCCGAACGCGGCTCCGCGATCGCCATCGGCCACCCCCACCCCGAGACCCTCGCCGTCCTCGCCGAGGAGGTCCCGGCAGCGCGGGCGAAGGGCTACCGGTTCGTCACCGTGGGGGAGCTGCTCGAGCCCGGCGACTGAGGTCCCGGAGGGCGGCGTCCGAGCCTTCGGATCCGAGCTCGCCGTTGCGATTCCGGGACCGTCCGCACGGCGGCGGTGTCGAGGGATCCTACTCCTCGCGCAGGACCGCGATCGGCCTGCGCGTGAGGGCACGGGCGGAGGCGGCGACACCGGCGGCGGCGGTGAGGACTGCGGTGCCGGCGAGGGCGAGGGCGACGGGGAGGGGGTCGGGCTGCCAGGCGATCTCCATGCCGCGGGTGAGGACGGCCCAGGCGAGGACGGCGCCGCCGGCGGCGCCGATGGTGCCGGCGACGAGGCCGATCGCGGCCTGCTCGACGGCGAAGGCGGCGGCGACGCCGGCGCGGGTGAAGCCGAGGGTCTTGAGCAGGGCGACCTCGCGGCCGCGGCGGGCGGCGGCGGCGGACACCGCGCCGGCGAGGATGGCGACGCCGGCGAGGACGGTGAAGCCGCCGAGGAAGCCGACGGCGAGGCCGATCCGGTCGAGCACGGCGACGATCTTCTCGAGGATCTCGCGCAGGCGGAGCAGGGTGACGTTGGGGAAGCCGGCGGCGAGGCGGTCCTGGAGCGCCTGCTCGCGGTCGCGGGGGAGGCGGGCGACGGCGAGGCGCTGCTGCGGCGCATCGTCGAGGACGCCCGGCTCGACGACGAGGAAGAAGTTGATCCCGAAGGTCCCCCAGTCGACGGTCCGGACGCTGGTCACCCAGAGGTCGACGGGCACGCCCTGAACGTCGAAGGTCAGGCGGTCGCCGAGGCCGACGCCGAGGTCGTCGGCGAAGTCCTCCTCGACGCTCACCTCGGGACGGGCGGGGTCGGACCACAGCTCGCCGGCGACGACGACGTTGTCCTCGGGGAGCTCTTCCATGTAGGTCAGCCGCTGCTCGCGGGTCATCGCCCAGCGGCGGTCGTCGTCCTCGTCGTCCTCCTCGCCGCCGTCGCCTCCTCGCCCCTCGCGCCCGCCGGGCCGCCGCCCGCGAGCCCGGTCTTCCGCGCCGTCGCGGGCGGCCGGCTCGACCAGCTCGTCGACCCCGGCGCCCTCGATCGCCCGCAGCCGCGCCATGACCACCGGCACCGACTCGACGTCCTCGCCACCCTCGGCCTCGAGCAGGCGCCGGACCTCGGGCCACTGGTCGGGCTGGACGTCGACCAGGAAGACGCTCGGCGCCTCGGCCGGCAGGTCGGCGTCGAGCTCGGCGGAGAGGCGGCGCTCGACCAGGCCCATCGCCAGGACGACGAGGGTGCCGAGGCCGAGGGCGACGATCGCCGAGAGCGTCCCGGCGCCGGGGCGGGCGACGGCGGTGAGCCCGTGCCGCAGCCACAGCCCGCGGCGGCCGGGCAGGAGCCGCCGGGAGGCGCGGGTCAGCCCGCCGACGGCGCCGACGAGAAGCCGCGCGGCGCCGGCGAGGAGCAGGGCGGCGAGGACCAGCCCGCCGGCGAACTGCAGGCCGAGAAGGAGCGAGCCCGACTGCAGGACGGCCATGCCGACGACCCCGGCCGCGAGCGTCGCCGCCGTCGCCCCGACGGCCCAGCGGGCGACGGGCAGCGGCTGGGCGTCGCGCCGCAGCACCCGCGCCGGCGGCACCCGGCGCACGGCGGCGAGCGGCGGCAGCCCGAAGAGGACCGCGACGCCGAGGCCGAGCGCCAGGCCGCGGAGGATCGCCTGCGGCTGCCAGGGGCGCAGGAAGCGCTCGGGGATCAGGTCGGGGAAGGCGTAGGGGAGGGCGAGCTGCACGGCGACGCCGACGACGATCCCGGCGGCGCTGCCGGCGAGCCCGAGGAGCGCGGTCTGGCCGAGGTAGAGGCCGACCACCTCGCGCGGCCGCACGCCGAGGCACTTGAGGACGGCGATCGCGTCGAGCCGGCCGGCGATCCACGAGCGCACGGTCTGGGCGACGCCGATGCCGCCGACGAGAAGCGAGAGCAGGGCGACGAGGCCGAGGAAGCGGTCGACCCGCCGCACCCCCTGCCGCAGCGACGGCTGGGCCTCGCGCCAGGTCTCGACCCGGTAAGCGGGGAGCTCCTCGCGCAGGGTGGCCGCCGCGGCGGCGAGCTCGTCGGCGCCGGCACCGGCGGGAAGCCGGACCAGGGTGCGGTACTCGACCCGGCTGCCCGGCCGGACGAGCTCGGCCCGCTCGAGCGCCGCGAGCGAGATGAAGACCCGCGGCCCCATCGCCAGCCCCACGCTCACCCGGTCGGGCTCGCCGAGGACGGTGCCGGCGATGGTCAGCGCCTCGCCGCCGACGACGAGCCGGTCGCCGACGCCGAGGCCGAGCCGGGCGAGCAGGTCGGGTGCGACGACCGCGGCGTCCGGTCCGAGGAGCTCGCCGAGCGGCCGGTCGGGCGCCAGGCGGAGCTCGCCGTAGAACGGGTAGCCGCCCTCGACCGCCTTGACCTCGACGAGCTGGCTCGCGCCCGGCCGCTCCGGGGTGCCGGGCGCGGCGGCCATGGTCACCGTCTCGACCAGGGTGGCCGAGTCGGCGGCGCCGAGGCGAGCCAGGCGCTCCGAGAGGTCCTCGGGCGCCGGCTGCCGGCCCGAGACCGCGAGGTCGGCGGCGAGGAGCTGGCGGGCCTCCGAGCGGATGCCGTCCTCGAGGCTGGCCGACATCCCGGCCACCGAGACGACCGCCGCCACCCCGACCGCCAGACAGGCGGCGAAGAAGACCATCCGGCCGCGCGCGCCGCGGCTCTCGCGGAGCATCATGCGGAGGGCGAGGCGCGGGCTCACGTCGCGGCGCCGGCGAGCGCCGGCTCGGCTTCGTCCTCGCCCGCGGGCCGCGGCGCCGGCCGGCGCCGCTCCTCGCGCTCGATCCGCCCGTCGCGCAGGTGGATCAGGCGGTCGGCGCGCCCGGCGACCGCCGGGTCGTGGGTGACCATCACCAGCGTGGACCCCTCGCGCCCGCGCAGCTCGGTCAGGGTGTCGAGCACGCGGGCGCCGGTCGCCGAGTCGAGGTTGCCGGTCGGCTCGTCGGCGAGGAGCACGGCCGGCCGCGGCGCGAAGGCGCGGGCGAGCGCCACCCGCTGCTGCTCGCCGCCGGAGAGCTGCGACGGGTAGTGGTGGCCGCGCTCGTCGAGGCCGACCGCGGCGAGCAGCTCGTCCGCCCGCGCCTCGGCGTCGTCCGCGTCGAGCAGCTCGAGCGGCAGCAGCACGTTCTCGCGTGCGGTCAGGTTGCCGAGCAGCCGGAAGCTCTGGAAGACGAAACCCACGCGGTGGCGGCGGAGCAGCGCGAGGCGGTCCTCCGAGAGGTCCTGGATCGGCTCGCCATCGATCCGCACCTCGCCCTCGTCCGGCCGGTCGAGCCCGGCCATGAGCGCCAGCAGCGTCGACTTGCCGCTCCCCGACGGCCCGAGCACCGCGACGAACTCGCCGGCCGCGACCGCCAGGTCGATCCGGTCGACGATCGTCAGCATCCGCCCGCCCGACGGCAGGCGCCGGGTCAGCCCGACGAGCTCGATCCGTGGCACGCCCATCGGACGGAGCTTACTCCGCGGCCGTCGGAGGGCGGCCGATCACCCGACCGGATGCCACCGTCGCTCGGCCCTGGCCGAACTTCCCTCTCCCGGGCCTCTCAGAGGGGAGTGCGGCCGAACGCGGCCCGGGTCTCGGGGTTCATCCAGAGGACGAGCAGCGGGATCGCCGCCGGCAACGTGCAGCACACGAGCATTCCCAGCACGAGCATGGCCGCGCCGTAGGTCCACGCCCACGGCCGTAGCGGGACGAACGGAGCGACCGCGAACCAGGGCGCCATGCACAGCGACACGACCGCCAGCGCCGCGTTCTCGAAACGCTCGTCGGCGAGCGCCGGGTCGAAGTACGTGACGACGCCGACCAGGCCGAGCGCGAGATAGAGAAGCAGGGAGACGGCGCAGAAGACCACGTACCACCGCCAGACCGGGGGGCGGCCCGGCACCGGCCCGCGGACCGGCGGCGTCGCGACCGCGGGTGCGCCGGCGGGTGCCGGGACCGCCGCGGCCCGCGCCCTGCCGAAGAACGCCTGCGTCGCCGGCCGCAGCCAGACGACGAGGAGCGGGACCGAGACGACGAAGCAGCCGCCGAGCGAGGCGAAGGCGAGCAGGACGATCCCGTAGATCCAGGCGGCGGGTCGCCGGGGGAGAAACGGCCCGAGGCCGTAGGCGGCCGCGGCGGTCCCGCAGAAGAGCGTCCACGGCAGGAGCCAGACGACGAGCCCGGTCGGCGGGATCTCGCCGGTCGCACGAGCGCCGAGCACGAGGAACAGCGACACGCCGAGCACGACGAGCCAGAGGATCGTCCACCCGCCGCAGAAGAGGACGTACCAGCGCCAGACGGCAGGCGGCTGCTCCGCCGCGGGGGCTGCGGTCATGCGAGGATCGGTCCGATTCGGCCGAAGAGACGAGCGGTCGACGCTGGCATCTCGAATGGATAGCCTCCGGGGTGAAATCTATCGCCGATCGGCGGTGAGGAGCAGGAACATGAACGAAGAGTCGACGGATCGGCCGCCCGCCAAGTCGCGGTCGTGGATCAAGTGGGTCGTCCTCGGCTGCGGCGGCCTCGTCGTTCTCGGGGTGCTCGCGGCGGCGGCGATCCTGTTCGTCGCCTTCGGCGCGCTGAAGCGGTCCGACGTGTACAGGGAGGCGGTGGATCGGGCGCGCTCCCATCCCGACGTGGTGACCGCGCTCGGCGACCCGGTCGAGCCGGGGTGGTTCGTGAGCGGCTCGGTGAACGTCAGCGGCCCGAGCGGCGAGGCGAGCCTGGCGATCCCGCTCGAGGGACCGGCGGGCGAGGGCACGCTCTACGTCGAGGCGACGAAGGAGGCGGGCACCTGGCGGTATCACACCCTGGAGGTCGCCGTCGAGGGCGGCGGGCCGCGGATCGATCTCCTCGGGACGATCCTGGCGAGCGAGGAGACGGCCGTGCCCGGTCCGGCGGCGCCGCGCGAGGTCGCCGGAGAGCCCGCGCCGGGGGTCGCGCCGGGACCCCGCATCGACCGGATCGTCTTCGGTCTCGGCGGGGACGAGGCGCTCGAGACCGGCGACCGCTTCCCTGCCGGCGTTCCCCGGATCTACGCGGGCGTCGAGTTCTTCGACCTCGACGCCGACGACGAGGTCGCGCACCTCTGGTACCGCGACGGAGAGAAGGTCAGCGAGCAGGTCCTCGCCGTCGGCGACGTCGCGGAGGGCGAGGCGGTGCCGCCGGCGGGCTGGCTGACCCTCCACCTGGACTACGAGGAGGGCTACCCGCCCGGCGAGTACCGGGTCGACGTCTGGCTCGACGGACGGCGGGTGCAGCGCGGCACCTTCCGGGTCGAATGATCCGCCTCGTCGTCCGCCGGGCTGCCCGGGGTGCGGCCGCCCCGGCCGCCGCGGCGTGGTTGGCGGTGGCGCTCGCCTGTGCACCGGCGCCCGAGGAGAGGCCGGCGGCGTCCGGCGGCGAGGCGACGGCCCCGGAAGCGACCGCCCCCGCCGTACCGCCCGCCGCGGAGTCGGAGGCCGATGCCGGGGCCGGCAGTCCGGGCCCGGCGGAGGAGGCGGTGGTGGAGGAGCTCCCCGTCGTCGTCTTCCTCGGCGACAGCCTGACGGCCGGGTACGGGCTGGCCGAGGAGCAGGCGTGGCCGGCGGTGCTCGAGGAGCGATTCGCCGCGGAAGGGCTGCCGTTCGAGGGGGTCAACGCGGGGGTGAGCGGCGACACCAGCGCGGGCGGCCTGCGGCGGCTCGACTGGGTGCTCAGGACGCGGCCGGACGTGGTCGTCGTCGAGCTCGGCGCGAACGAGGGTCTGCGCGGGCTGGAACTCGCGCCGGTCGAGGAGAACCTGCGGCAGGTCGTCGAGCGGAGCCGCGCGGCCGGGGCGCAGGTGCTCCTCGTCGGCCTGCGGATCCCGCCGAACTACGGCCCGGACTACACCCGCCGTTTCGCCGAGATCTTCCCGCGCCTCGCCGAGGAGCTCGGCGTGCCGCTCGTGCCGTTCCTGCTCGAGGGCGTCGGCGGCGAGCCGTCGCTCAACCTCGGCGACGGCATCCACCCGAACGTCGAGGGGCAACGGCGGGTCGCGGAGGTCGTCGCCCCGCACCTGCGGCCGCTCGTCGCGGCGGCGGCCGCGGAGGGGACGGCCGGGACGGAGGCGGCCGCCGGCGCCCGGTGACGCCGTCGAGGACGGGCTGCCGGAGCGGCGGCGAGGCCGGGACCGCGACGGTCGGCGCCGCGTCCTCCTCGGCCCGGGCCGCCCCCACCGCCCGTGGAACGAGCTACGACGACCGCCCGACCGTCCGTTCGAGGTGGGCGCGGATGCGCTCGCGCGACGCCTCGGAGTCCCACTGGCGGAGCGCCTCGGCCTCCCAGGCCCCGCCGTCGGTGCGCCGGCGGTCGAGGGCGGGCGCCCAGAGCTGGCGCTTGGTGTGGCGGAAGACCTCCGGGGGGAGATCGGCGAGCCGGTCGGCGGCCTCGACGGCGCGGTCGGGCAGCTCGTCCGCCGCGACGACCTCGTCGACCAGGCCGAGCGGCCGTGCCTCGTCGGCGGGCACGGTGCGGCCGGTGAGGACGAGGTCGCGGAGGGTGGGCGGCGGCAGCGCCCCGCGGAGGATCTCGATCGGCAGGGTGGGGAAGGGGACGCCGACCCGCTGCTCGGGGACCCCGATGCGGCCCGGTCCGAGGGCCATCAGCCGGCGGTCGGCGGCGCAGGTCAGGATGCAGCCGCCGGCGATCGCGTGGCCGTTGACCGCCGCGACGAGCGGCTTCGGGAAGTCGAGGAGGGCGGCGAGGGCGGCGTCGAGCGCGACGAGGAAGCGGCGGGTGTAGGCGCCGTCGCGGTCGCCGGCGATGCGGAACAGGTCGACGCCGGCCGAGAAGATCGACCCGCGCCCGGTGAGGACCACCGCGGCCGGGCCGTCCGCCGGGGCGAGCTCGCCGAAGGTCGCGGCGAGCGCCTCGCACAGCTCGAGGTCGAGCGCGTTCGCCTTGCCGTGCGCCAGCCGGACGACGGCGATCCGGCCGCGATCGTCGCGCTCGATCAAGCGGCGGGCTTCCGGGTCATCCCACGTACCCCAGCGCCCGGAGCTGCTCGACGTCCTCCGGGTCGAGCTTGACCGGCGGCGCGTCGGCGCGGTCGGACAGCGCCTCCTCGACGTGCTCGATCCACCGCTGGAGCTCGTCGGACGGCCGGTACTCCTGCCCGTTGAGGTTCGAGCGCTCCCGCGGGTCGCGGCGGAGGTCGAAGACCCGGTGCTCACGCCGGTTGACCTGGACGACCTCCTTGCGGCGTCCGCGGACCAGCCCGAGCTCGAGCAGGCCGTCGCGCCGGGCGTCGCGGCTGTCGGTCAGGCTGAGCACCGCGCCCTTGTGCGCCTGGTACCAGGTCGGCCGGTCGCGCGGCGGCTCGGCCTCGCCGGCCAGCACCGGCGTCCAGTCGAAGCCGCGGAACGAGCCCGGCCGCTCGGTGCCGAGGAGGCCGAGGACGGTCGGCGCGATGTCGAGGTTCGTCGCGTTCGCGGCGACCCGCTGCGGGCGGATGCGGCCCGGCCAGTAGAAGGCGAGCGGCACCTGGAGCGCCGGGTCGTAGAGGGTGCGGCCGTGGCCCCACTCGCCGTGCTCGCCGAGGCTTTCGCCGTGGTCGGAGGTGAAGACGATCAGGGTGTTGCCCGCCAGCCGCGGGTCCTTCTCGATCCGCTCGACCAGCCGCCCGACGTAGAGGTCGACGAACGCCACCTCGGTGTCGTAGCGGTCCGACTTCGAGTCGCTGCGGCGGTCGACCCCGAGCCGCTTCGCCACGTCGCCCTGGAACTCGTAGGGCGCGTGCGGCTCGACGTAGTGGACCCAGGCGAAGAACGGCCGCCGGCGCCCGGCGTGGTCGTCGAGCCAGGCGAGGGCGGCCTCGTTGACGTCCTCGGCCGTCGCCTCGCCGGCGACCAGCCCGAGCCAGCGCTTGCGGGTGAGCACCTCCTCGAAGGTCTGGAAGTGCTCGCCCAGCCCCGAGATCTTGTCCCTGAGCGTCCAGTTGCCGATGAAGGCCGCGGTCACGTACCCCTGGTCGTCGAGCGACTTGGCGACCGACGGGAGCTTCGGGCGCATGCGCAGCCCGTTGCGGGTGGCGCCGTGCTCGTGCGGGTAGAGCGAGGTCAGCATCGAGCTGCACGCCGGGTTGGTCAGCGGCTCGACGGTGCGCGCCTGGTCGAAGCGCGCGCCGCGGGAGAGCAGGCGGTCGATCGCCGGCGAGGTCGGCCGGCGGTATCCGTAGCCCGACAGGCGATCGACCCGCAGCGTGTCGACCGTGATCAACAGCACGTTCGGCGGGCTGCGGTGCAGCGCCGAGCGCTCGGCGGCGGCCGACGGAGGCGCCAGCGGGAGAGCGGCGAGCAGGGCGACCGCCCCGGTCGCCGCGGCCAGCGCGGCGAGCGTTCGGGACGGATCGCGTGCGGGCCGGGGAGACGAGGCTCTGCTGAGACGGCAGGTCATGCTGTGTGCATTCTCCAGTCGTTCGGCGGGGCGGTTCCGAGTCTCGTGGGACGCGGAAACTATAGCAGGCGCGGGCCGGCCCGGGGCGCGGACGGCAGCTCGACGCCGGCGAGTTTGCACGACCCACGCCACCGAGGGGCCGCTCCGGCGCGCCGCCCGCGGCCCGAGACGAGGCGCTACACTTCGACAGGACATGGAACCCGAGCGCGACCAGGACACCCCCGAGCCCTCGGTACCTCCCGGCGAGGAGCGCGCCGCCAAGGAGGCGCTCGAGCAGGGCTGCGCGGCGCCGTCGGCCGGCGAGGGCCACCGCCGGTGGGGCAAGGTGGCCGGCTCCTTCGACGAAGAGCAGTTCCTCCAGGGACCGCAGGCGCGGCTCCAGGAGCTGTGGCGCACCCTGCGCATCGGCCGCGAGTTCCTGCGCGGCTTCCGCAACCTCCACTTCGCCGGCCCCTGCGTCACCGTCTTCGGCTCCGCCCGCTTCCAGGAGGGCAACCGCTGGTACACGCTGGCCCGCGAGATGGGCGGCCGGCTCGCCCGGGCCGGCTTCACCGTGGTCACCGGCGGCGGCCCCGGGATCATGGAGGCGGCCAACCGCGGCGCCAAGGAGGCCGGCGGCCGCTCGGTCGGCATGAACATCGTCCTGCCGCGCGAGCAGGGGCCCAACCCCTACCTCGACCGTTTCATCGAGTTCAACTACTTCTTCGTCCGCAAGGTGATGCTGGTCAAGTACAGCTACGCCTTCGTCGTGCTCCCGGGCGGCTTCGGCACGATGGACGAGATCTACGAGACGGCGGTCCTCATCCAGACCGGCAAGATCGAGGACTTCCCCCTGGTCTTGATGGGCACCGACTACTGGCGCCCGCTGCTCGACTTCATGGAGGGCCCGATGGTCCGCTCCGGCACCATCGAGGCCGCCGACTTCGACCGCATCCTCGCCACCGACGACCCCGACCAGGCGATGGCCTGCATCCTCGGCACCGTCACCACCCGCTTCGGCCTGAAGTGGCAGCCGTCCGACCAGCCGCAGCCGCGGAAGGTGCTGGCGGAGAAGGAGGTCTGAGGGCGCTCCCGTCAGTCCGCCCTTCCTCAGAACCGCTGCCAGTAGCCGAGCAGCACCACGTAGTCGGCGAAGGCAGCGTCGCCGTGGCGGCCGGGCTCGAGGAGGTCGGGAACGCTGCGCTGGCGGTTGCGCTGGACGGCGTACGGGACCGAGAGCGAGAAGGAGTGGACGCCGCTCGTCCAGCTCAGCGAGGGCTCGACGGAGACCGCGTATCCGGGGCGGCGGAAGCCCTCGCTCGAGCCGAAGAGGTCGTGCACCGGCACGCCTTCGATGCGCCCGCCGAGCCCGACGCCGAAGCCCTTCCAGCTCGCCGGCGCGGCGATCGCGCCGGTGCGGAAGAGGTACTGGTCGGCGATCGACATGATCGCCTCGCTCTCGCGGCCGCGGAAGGTCGGGGTGCCGTTCGTGCCCTCGGGGTTGACCAGGTAGGCGCCCGAGGCGTAGAGGGCGTACTCGCCGGTCGAGCCGAGCGCGCGGAAGGCGCTCAGGTCGACGATCGCGCCCCAGCCGCCGTCGCCGGGCTGGATCGACTGGTCGACGGTCTCGACGGTGCGGATGCGCTCGCCGTCGTCGCCGAGACGCTCGCGGACGTCGACGACGTCGTGCTCGCCCGTCGGCGCCTTGATCCCGAGCCCGAGCTGGACGTTGCCCCGCGCCTGGGACGCCGGGTCCCACAGCAGGTAGCGGCCCGTCAGGGTGACGTCGCCGATCTCCTGGGCCTGGACGATGCTCCGGTCGATGACGACGCGGTCGTCGTCGCGGATCGGGCTCGAGCGGTCGGCGTAGAGATAGGGGATGCCGATCGACAGGCTCGCCCGCGGCGTGAAGTTGTAGCGGATGCCGAGGTCGACGAGGTTGAGCGTGTTGATCACCTCGCTCCCCTCGGCCGTCCGGTTCGCCTCCTCGTGCGTCCCGCGGAAGTGCCGGTCGGAGCGCTGGTAGCGATAGCCGAGGGAGACCTGCCACTTCTGGAGGGCTCCCGTCACGGGGTCGAACGCGCCGAGCACGGGCGCGTCGAGGCGCGCGGCGACTCAGCCCTGGGCCCAGCCGTGGCTGGGCGCTCCGAGGACGGCGGCGACGGTGAGGAAGGCGGCGGGGGCGACGCGGCGGAGGGTACGGGCTCGTGGCATGGTGCAGCGGTTCTTTCGCAACGCTCGCGCCAAGTCGCGCGAAATCGGTAAACGACTGAAATCAAACGATTTCCCTGGAAAGGGGTGTGGCCGCTGGCTCATAGAGCCTATGGAGGCGTCCGGAGGATCTATGAGTGGTCGGCGCCGCCCGCCGGGCCGGGGCCCTACAGCGAGAAGAACGTCCGAATGCGGCGGAGCAGGCTCTCGGGGTCCTCGGGCATGCGGGCCGCGGGGCGCTCGGCGCGGCGCTCTGCGAGGGCGGCGTCGGCCTCGGCCTGGCGGCGGGCCAGGGCGGTGCCCAGGGTCTCGACGAGGGCCGGGCTCTCCTCGAGGATCGGCGCCAGGGCGGACTTCGAGAGCTCGAGGACGGAGCACGGCTCGGCGGCGGTCAGCGTGGCGCCGCGGGGCTGGCCGGTGAGCAGCGACGCCTCGCCGAAGAAGTCGCCCGGGCCGAGGCGGGCGACCTCGACGGGCTCGCCGCGGCCGTCGGAGTCGGCGCGGAGGACCCGGACGGCGCCGCGCTCGAGGACGCCCAGCGAGTCGCCGGCCTCCCCCTCGCGCACGAGGACCTCGCCGGCGTCGAAGAGGCGGCGGGTCGAGGCGGCGGCGAGCCGGGCGAGGACCTCGGGGCCGAGCCCCTCGAAGAGGTCGACCCGGTCGAGCAGCTCGCGCGCCTTGCGCTCGGCCTTGCGCTCCCGCTGCTCGGCGTCGTCGGCGACCTGGTGGTGGTGCAGGGTGCGGACGGGGAAGGGGATCGAGAGGCCGCGCCGCTTGAGCTCGTACCAGATGCGGCTGTAGACGTCGCTGCGGAAGCTCGCCAGGTCGCCGACGTTCCAGGTCCACACCCGCAGCCGGTAGACGACGGCGTGGTCGTCGAAGCGGTCGAGGAAGACGCGGGTCTCCGGCGAGTCCGCCGTGCCGGGCGCCGACCGCGCGGCGCCGAGCAGCGCCTCCTTCGCCTCGGCCGGCGGCACGCCGTAGGGGAGGCCCACCTCGAGCGGGATCGCCGCCGGCCGGGCGCCCGAGCCGTAGTTGACGATGCGCGACACCGAGAGGTTCGCGTTCGGCTCGTGGATCTCGACCCCCTCCTTGCTGAGCAGCCGGGCGCTGCGCCACGACATGTCGAGCACCTGCACCGGGGTGGTGCCGTCGAGCAGCAGGAAGTCGCCGCGGCGGAACGGCTTCTCGAGGTCGAGCGCCATGCCGGCGAAGACGTTCTTCAGGGTGTCCTGGAGCGCCAGGCCGACGACGGCCGAGAGCACGGTCGAAGAGACCAGCACCGCGTTGAGCGGCTGGCCGAGGATGGCGGTGACCGCGAACAGGCCGACGGCGACGAGCACGGCGAGCCGCAGGACGTCGCGCGCCAGCTTCGGCAGGGGCGGCCGGTCGCGGCCCCAGGCGCGGCGGAGGACGAGGGCCTCGACGACGGCGAAGAGGACGAGGGCGCCGAGCAGCAGCGCCACGGTCGCCACGAGCCGCCGCGGCAGCGTGCCCAGCGGCTCGGCCGTGGAGACCGCGATCCCCGCGAAGACTGCGGTCGCTGCCGCCCACAGGTGGTAGAGCGTGCGCAGCCGGAAGCCGTTCAGCCGGCGCAGCGCGAGGACGAGGAGCAGCTCGAGCGCGACGAGCACCCCGGCGCCGACCGCCGCCGCCCACCACCAGGTGCCCGTCGCCATCGGCGCCGGCTACAAGAGCGAGCTCGCCAGGTTCGCCAGCTCGCTCCGCTCCCCCTTGTCGAGGTGGACGTGGGCGTAGAGGCTCTTGCCCTTCAGGCGGTCGATCATGTAGGAGAGGCCGTTCGACTGGGCGTCGAGGTAAGGGGTGTCGATCTGGAAGATGTCGCCGGTGAGGATGATCTTCGTCCGCTCGCCGGCGCGGGTGATGATCGTCTTCACCTCGTGCGGGGTGAGGTTCTGCGCCTCGTCGACCACGAAGCAGATGTTGGTGAAGCTGCGGCCGCGGATGTAGGCGAGCGGCACGACGTTGAGCTTCTCCTGCACGACCATGTCGTCGATCCGCTTGTAGTCCTTGTCGCGCTCGGGGAACTGGTTCTTGATGATCGACAGGTTGTCCCACAGCGGCTGCATGTAGGGATTGATCTTGCTCTTGATGTCGCCGGGCAGGTAGCCGAGGTCTTTGTTCGACAGCGGCACGACCGGGCGGGCGACGTAGATCTGCCGGAAGTGGCGGCGCTGCTCGAGGGCGCCGGCGAGCGCGAGGAGCGTCTTGCCGGTGCCCGCCGGCCCGGAGATGGTGACCAGCGGCACCTCGGGGTTGAGCACCGCGTGCAGCGCGAAGGTCTGCTCGGCGTTGCGCGGGGTGATCCCGTAGGCCGACCCCTTGGGCACCCGCTCGATCGAGCCGGCCTTCGGGTCGTAGACGGCGAGCGCCGAGCTCTTCTCGCCGCGCAGGATGAAGTAGTGGTGGTCGGGCCAGACGGCGCCGTCCGGCCCCGGCACGGCGCCGGCCTCGGCGGCGAGCTCGAGCGGGTCGATCGACCCGTCCTGGTAGAGGCGGTCGATCAGCTCCGAGGCCACCCGGAGCTCGCTCTTGCCCGAGTAGAGGTGGTCGACGTCCCGGATGCGGACCGTCTCGTAGTCCTCGGCGGCGAGGTTGAGCGCCCGCGCCTTGACCCGCAGGCTGATGTCCTTCGACACCAGGATGACCCGCCGGTCCGCCTCGCGCCGGGCCAGCCCGAGGGCGGCGTTGAGGATGCGGTGGTCGTTCTTCTTCGCGCCGAAGACCTGCGAGGCGTCGACCGCCTCGTCCTCGGCCGCGATCACCCGGAACTTGCCGCGCGCCGAGCCGTTGAGCGGGATCCAGTCCCGCAGCATGTTGTGGTCGGAGAGCCGGTCGAGCCGGCGGATGAAGTCGCGCGCCTGGAGGTTGATGACCGAGCCGCCCTTCTTGAAGCTGTCGAGCTCCTCGAGCACGGTGATCGGGATCGCGACGTCGTGCTCCTGGAAGTTGTGGATCGCGTTCGAGTCGTAGAGGATGACCGACGTGTCGAGGACGAAGATCTTGGGCGGTCTCGCGGCGGGTCTCGGCATGGGAGGCGGGTAGGAGGCTAGCGCAGCCGGGGGGCGAGGACAAGCGATCGGAGAGGCCCCGGCGGGTAAGGGAATTGCACCTCCGGCGGCGAGGAGGTACCGCGAATGATCCCCCGTCCCGAGCCCCACCGACCGTCCCGCGCCCTCGCCGTCCTCGCCCTCGTCCTGCCGCTCGCCGCCGGCGGCTGCGGCCTGCTCGGCGCGGCCGGGATCGAGCGGCCGAGCGTGGCGCTCGACTCGACGCGCCTCCAGTCGATCTCCACCCGCGACGTCGACCTGCTCCTCGGCTTCGAGATCGACAACCCGAACGCACTCGGCGTCCGCCTCGACGGCTTCGACTACCGGTTGACGGTGGCCGGCACCCCGCTCGCCGAGGGCGACCGGCGCGAGCAGCTCGCCGTCCCGGCCGGCGGCCGCTCGCGGGCGGACCTGCCGCTGTCGGTGGCCTGGGACGACCTGGCGGCGATCTACCGGTCGGTGCGCACGGGCGGCGAGACCGGCTACCGGCTCGACGCCGGGTTCACCTTCGAGGTGCCGGTGCTCGGCCCGGTGCGCATCCCGCTGACCCGGCAGGGCGACTTCCCGGTCGTCCGCCTGCCGCGGCTGTCGGTCCGCTCGCTCGACGTGCGCCGGGTCTCCGCCGGCGGCGCCGAGCTCGCGCTGGCGCTCGAGATCGACAACCCGAACGACTTTCCGTTCACCCTGCGCGAGCTCGACTACGCGCTGGAGCTCGCCGGCAGCCGGGTGCTCTCGACCCGCGACGCGCGGGCGGTGAGCGTCGCCCGCGGCGGCAGCGAGCGCTGGGAGCTGCCGCTGTCGATCGACTTCGGGGAGGCCGGCCGCGCCGTCGCCCAGGCGCTCGCCTCCGGCGGGCGGATCGACTACCGGCTGACCGGCACCGCCGACCTCACCGCACCGGTCGAGTGGCTCGAGGACACCCGGATCCCGATCGACGCCTCGGGGCGGGTGGACCTGCGGTGACCGGCGCCGCGGGATGACAGAGGGCGGGGCCTCCTGACAGACTCCGCCCGCGATGCCGACCGTCCGCTCCCTGCTCAAGCCGCGCCTCGACTGGCTGCTCGTCGCGCTGCCGGTCGCCGTCGGGCTGGAATTCCTGCGGCCCGAGGCTCACACCTGGATCTTCTTCACCGCCTGCGCCGCGATCGTGCCGCTCGCCGGCTGGATGGGCAAGGCGACCGAGCACCTCGCCGAGCGCACCGGCGAGGGGATCGGCGGGCTCCTCAACGCGACCTTCGGCAACGCGGCGGAGATGATCATCGCCCTCATGGCGCTGCGCCGAGGGCTCAACGAGATCGTCAAGGCGTCGCTCACCGGGTCGATCATCGGCAACATCCTGCTCGTGCTCGGCCTCTCGTTCCTCGTCGGCGGCATCCGCTACAAGAACCAGGAGTTCAACCCGCTCGGCGCGCGCACCCAGGCGACACTGTTGACCCTCGCCACGATCGGACTCGTCGCCCCGGCCGCCTTCCACTTCATCGCCGGCCCCGACGTCCGACTGCGGGAGAGCCGGCTGTCGATCGACATCTCGATCGTGCTGCTCGTCACCTACGGGCTCGGGCTGCTGTTCAGCCTGCACACCCACAAGAACCTCTTCGCCGGCCACTCCGGCGAGGCGGCCGCCGCCGAGCGCGAGGACGGGCACGTCGGCCAGTGGCCGGTCCGGAAGTCGATGGCCGTGCTGCTCGGTGCGACCGCGCTGATCGCCTGGGTCGCCGAGATCCTCGTCGGCTCGGTCGAGGAGACCGCCGAGACGCTCGGCATGACCGAGGTCTTCGTCGGCGTCGTCGTGGTCGCGGTGATCGGCAACGCCGCCGAGCACTCGACGGCGATCCTCGTCGCGGCGAAGAACCGGATGGACCTGGCGCTGACCATCGCCGTCGGCAGCTCGATCCAGATCGCGCTCTTCGTCGCCCCGGTCCTGGTGCTCCTGTCCTACGTCATCGCGCCGCGGCCCATGGACCTCGTCTTCACGCCGGTCGAGGTCGTCGCCGTGGTCCTCGCCGTGGCGATCACCGGCCAGATCGCCGGCGACGGCCGGTCGAACTGGTTCGAGGGCGTGCTGCTCCTCGCCGTCTACCTGATCCTCGCCATGGTCTTCTACTTCCTGCCCGCGAGCGCGATCTGAGCGAGGACCGGCCGTGCGAGCCCGGACCCGGCTGGGCGCCCTCCTCCTCGCGCTCCTCCTGCTGTCGACCGGCCGCCTACCCGCGGCCGGCGCCGCGGCCGGCGGACCGCTCTACCCGCTCGTCTTCCCGGTCGCCGGAGCGCACGTGCTGACCGACTCGTTCGGCGACGCGCGGGGTCGGAGCCGCTCCCACGAGGGGGTCGACATCCTCGCCGAGCGGATGGTCGCGGTCGTCGCGGTCGCCGACGGCGAGGTCCGCTGGGTCCACGACGAGCGCGGCGGCAACTGCTGCGACGTCGCCCTCCTCCACGACGACGGCTGGCGCAGCCGCTACATCCACCTCAACAACGACACCCCGGGCACCGACGACGGCCGGGCGGTCGGCATCGCCCCCGGCGTGCGCGAGGGGGCCCGCGTCGTCGCCGGCGAGGTGATCGGCTGGGTCGGCGACAGCGGCAACGCCGAGGCGACGACTCCGCACCTCCACTTCGAGCTCCGCCGCCCCGACGGCCGGCCGGTCGACCCCTTCCCGAGCCTGGTGGCGGCGAAGGAGGGCGGGCGCGAGCTGGTGCCGGCCGAGCCGCCGATGGGCGGCGGCGAGGAGCCCCGCGTCGCCGGCCGCGAGCGCCGCCCCGGCCTCCTCGAGCGGATCTTCGGCCGGGCCCAGACGGGCGAGGAGGCCCGGGAGCGGGCGGCCGAGGTCCACGTCCCGTCCCCCTCCCGCCCGATGCCGCCGGCCGAGGGCGAGCCGGCCCTCCGGCCCGACGAGCCGCCCCCAGGCGCCCTGCCCACCGCCACCGGCGACGACCTCGAGATGCGCCACCGGGTCGAGCTGGTCGTCGACGACGACTGCTGCGAGGGCTACCCGACCGAGGAGGAGATCGAGGCCGGCCGCCGCCCCGGCTGGATCGCCTGCTTCGGGTTCGAGCGCAAGGAGCGCGGGCGACAGCCGGCCGAGGGGAGGTGATCGACACGATCAACCACGTCGATCTGCGGACCGGGCCGTGACGCAGGACGCCGGCAGATTTCAGATTCTGCCGACGGTTTGCGTCAAGTGAGGATGGAGTGGCAGCCGGCTCTACCGCCCATCCCCGCCCCCGAGCGCCTCGGCGAGCAGCCGGTGGAAGTGGTGGACGCCCTGCTCGCGGGTGGGGGAGTAGCGGCCACGGCGGTAGAGGCGGGAGCGGACGCCGCGCTGGACGGTCTCGACGATCGCCTCGTCCTCGCGCTCGACCCGGTCGAGGGCGGCACCGGCCCCCGACTCCAGCCGCGCCGGGTCGTGGACGTAGGTGCGGAAGAGGACCTTCGTGCGGTCCGGGGCCAGCGGCTGGACCACGTTGACCGAGATCCCCCAAGGGTAGGCGTTGACCATCGTGTTGGGGAAGAGCCAGCCGTAGTAGGCGGCGACCCGGCGGCCGTGGTCGGGCGAGGAGGCGGGTAGGTCGAACGTCTCCTCGCCGGCGGCCGCGATGCCGAGCTGGAGGACCGACCAGCGGTCGAGCTCGGTGGCGTAGGCGGCGTAGTCGAGCGACTTCGAGAGGCCGGGGTGGACGAAGGGGACGTGGAACCCCTCGAGGTAGTTCTCGACGTAGAGCGCCCAGTGGGCCCTGACCAGGTAGTCGCGCGAGCGGGTCGGCTCGAAGCTCAGCTCGTCGAGAGGGAGCCAGGCGAGGCGGCGGCGGAGCGGGCCGGCGAGCTCGTCGAAGCCCTGGGCCGGGTCGAGCGCGGCGAAGGCGAGCTTGCCCCACA
>Ga0299913_10000123_pt1 | contig 38306 bp, 38 predicted proteins | sample RVTome_9_FD_201360 | JGI IMG/M metagenome (GOLD analysis project Ga0299913, IMG submission 201360) | Soil microbial communities from uranium-contaminated site in the Upper Colorado River Basin, Wyoming, United States - RVT155D38 (version 2) ... | reverse complement strand
AGGCCGTCATCGACTGGGAGATCTGGTCGGTTGGCGATCCGCGCTCCGACCTGGCGTGGCTGTTGATGCACGCGGAGCCCGCGCAGGTCTTCCACGAGGTCCGGTCGCCCGCCGACATCGCAGCGGGGTCGATGATGCCCCCCGCCGAGGCGCTGCTCGACGAGTACGCCTCCGCCAGCCGGGCCCACGGAGCGACCGGGGACGAGGTGGCCGAGCTCTCCGCCGACCTCGCCTGGTTCCTCGGGGTCTGCTACTACAAGACGGCCTCGACCATCGCGGTCATCCACAAGCGCGACCGCAAGCTGCCCGAGCCGGACCCCAAGCTGGGGGTGGCGGCCCGCCACCTCGACGAGGTGCTGCAGGCGGGCCACAGGGCGCTCGACGAGCGCTGATCGCCGACCACGACTCAGCGGATCTCGACCACGACCTTGCCGACGGCCGCGCGCTCCTCGATTGCCGCGAGCGCGTCCGCGGCCCGGTCCATCGGGTAGGTGGCCCCGATGGCGGGTGACAGCCGCCCCGCGTCGAGCAGCGCCTGAACGCCGCGCCGCACCCGATCCAGCGTCCCCGGATGCTCGGTCTCCATCACGTCCATCGTGATGCCGGTGAGCGTGAGGTTGCGCAGCAGCAGGCGATTCATCTTCAGCGAGGGGATCGACCCGCCTGCGAAGCCGACGATCACTCCGCGGCCGCCGATCCGCAGCGACCGCACGGTATCGAGGAAGGCGTCGCCGCCCACCATGTCCACGAAGACCTCGACGCCGCGTCCGTCGGTCAGGTCGCGTACCTCGGTGAGCCAGTCGCCGTCCGAGCGGACCACATGGGTCGCCCCCGCCTTCCTGGCCAGGGCCGCCTTCTCCTCCGTGGAGACCAGTGCGATCGTCGAGACCCCGAACGCAGGGCCGAGGTCCAGGGCGCAAGTGCCGACCCCGCCCGCCGCGCCGGTCACCAGGACGGTCTCGCCCTTCCGGGCGCCCGCGCGGTCCAGCGCGTACCACGCGGTCGCGTAGTTCATGTAGATGGCCGCTCCCTCGACGTACGACATCGAGTCGGGGAGCCGGACCAGGAAGTCGTCGATCGCCAGCGCGCGCTCCGCCATCGCTCCCTGCCAGACGATGCCCGCCACTCGGTCCCCGACGTCGACCCAGGAGTCATCCGGTGCCTCCAGCACCCTTCCGGCAAGTTCCGAGCCACAGATGTACGGCGCTTCGGCGCCGGCCTGATAGCTGCCGTGCGTCTGCAGCGGGTCGATGAACGACAGGCCGACCGCGTGCACCTCCACCAACAACCTCCGGCCGTCGGCGCGACGATGAGCGCCCTCCGGCTCGGGGACGTCCTTCACCACGGCGGAGCGTGGCCCACCCAAGGTCTCGACGACCACGGCGCGCATCGGATCCTCCTGCTCTGTTCAGTCGAAGTAGGCGAAGAGCGACTCGGCCACGCAGGCCGGCTTCTCCTGCCCGTCGATCTCGAAGGTCTGGGTCGTCCGGAACACCGATCCGCCCTCGCGCGGCTCCGCGGACAACAAGTGCTGGGTCATCCGGATCCGCGCGCCGACCTTGACCGGAGAGAGCCAGCGCACCTTGTCGTAGCCGTAGTTGAGCGCCAGCGAGTGTCCGGTCATCTCGAAGATCTCGTACTGGAACTTAGGGCCCAGGGACAGCGTGTAGAGCCCGTGCGCGATGGTCACCCCGAACGGCGTCTCCGCCGCGCGGTCCGGGTCGACGTGGATCCGTTCCCAGTCCTCGGTCGCGTCCGCGAACGCCTGAATGCGTTCCTGCGTGACCTCGTGCCAACTGCTGGTTCCGAGCGTCTGCCCGACCAGGGCTCGGAGCTCGTCGACGCCGTTCATGACTCTGGTGCCGGACCTCATGTCGCCATTGCAGCCCCCGAACCGGCCCGGGGCGAGGCGACGTGCTCGGACCGGTGGAGATCTCGACACCCACCGTGACAGCGGCGGGCCACCGGTACCGACCACCGGACCTACCGTCGGTGCTTCCAGCAGCACGAGCGGAGGAGCCCCATGGACTGGTCGATCCCCGAGGACGTCACGGTGTTCATCGCCGGCCTCGACGACTTCATCGACACCGAGATCAAGCCCATCGAAGAGGCGAACCCCGAGTACTTCGACCACCGACGCGAGTTCTCGCGCACCGACATCGAGCGTGGCGGGATCCCGACCCGCCGCTGGCGCGAGCTCATGCACGAGGCCCGGCTGCTCGCCGACAAGGCGGGGTTCTACCGCTACCCCCTCCCTGCGGGGATGGGCGGGCAGGACGGCTCGAACGTCGCCATGGCCCTGATCCGCGAGCACCTCGCCCACCGTGGCCCCGGACTCCACGCCGAGCTGGGCCACGAGGCGTCGATGGTCGCCAACCTGCCGCTCGCTCTCGTCCTGCACGAGTACGGCACCCCGGAGCAGAAGGAGTTGTATCTCGAGAGGCTGGTTTCCGGTGACCTGGAGATGGCGTTCGGACTGACCGAGCCGAATCACGGCAGCGACGCGACCTGGTTGGAGACCCGGGCGGTCCGGGACGGCGACGACTGGGTGATCACCGGCGCGAAGCGGTGGAACAGCGTCGTCGACGTCTCGGAGGTCGACCTCGTCTTCGCCCGGACCGGCGGAGAGGACGGCAAGGCCGAGGGCATCTCCGCGTTTCTCGTCCCCACCGACGCCGAAGGCTTCGAGGTGCCGTTCTACTGGTGGACGTTCAACATGCCCACCGACCACGCGGAGGTCCGTCTGAACGGCGTCAGGGTGCCGTCGACCGCGCTGGTGGGGGAGGAGGGCAGGGGTCTCGACTGCGCCCAGCTGTTCGTTCATGAGAACCGGATCCGGCAGGCCGCCAGTTCACTGGGTGCTGCCCAGTTCTGCATCGACCGTGCCGTCGCGTACACCGAGGAGCGCCGGCTGTTCGGCCAGCAGATGCGCGACTACCAGGGCATCCAGTGGCAGCTCGTCGAGCTGCAGACGGAGGCTGAGCTGGTCCGCAACACGATCATGCGGACCGCTTGGGAGATGGACGAGCACGGCAAGACCGCTGTCAGCGACAAGGTGGCGATGGTGAACGTGCGTGGCAACCGGCTCGCCTGCGACGCGGCCGACCGGGCGATGCAGATCCATGGCGGTGTCGGCTACAGCCGCCACTACCCCTTCGAGCACATCTACCGGCACCACCGCAGGTATCGCATCACGGAGGGCTCCGACGAGCTCCAGTACCGGCGGATCGCGGCCGGGATGTGGGACTTCCGCTCACGCTGAGCGGTCGGCCCCACCATGGATCCCACGTGACAGCAGGCCGATGATGAGGTCCTCGAGATCCGGTGCCGCGAGTGCGCGGTCGGGCCATGCGGCAACGGAGAACACAGTGCCCAGGCAGGCCTGGGTGACTGCCGCCACCGCGTCCGGCGCGAGCTCGGGGAAGCGTCGGGCGACCAGCTCCTCCCAGCGCCGGGTGTACTGGCCGCGGCGCCGGCTGAAGGCCCTCGCCCACGGCTCGGCTAAGGAGCGGGCGTCTCGCTGGTACAGCGTCACCAGCTGGCGGTTGGCCAGGGCGAACGCGATGTGGTGCCGAAGGGCCCGGTCGAGGTCCTGTTCGGGGTCGTCGTGCACCGGCACGGTCGCGCTGAGTAGCTCGTCCATCGCCTCGTTGAGCAGGGTGGCGAGGATCTCGTCCTTGCCGGAGAAATGGCGGTAGAGCGACGGGCCGCTCAGTCCGGCCCGAAGCCCCAGCTCGTCGACTCCGACACCGTGGAATCCCTTCTCGTGGAAGGCGTCGGCCGCCGCATCGAGGATCCGGCGGTCGCTGGCCACGGGCCGACCGTAGCACGGGTGAAACGATCGTTCGCACCACCGGTGGACCATAGTGGAGCGGAGTTCGTCGCCGCGAGAGGATTCACACATGGAGGCATCGTCGTCCCAGGCGGCGCGCAGGAGAGCGGAGCTGGTCGCCCAGGGGAAGGCGGCCCACGCGGCCGCGCTCGCGCTGATAGCTCCGTCGGCGTCCGCCGACGACCTGGAGGGTCTCGGCCGGGCGGCCTCGACGGAGCTCCGGACCCTCGACGGCGAGCTCGCGATCCTGGGCGGGCTGATGCGCGAGCGACTGCGGGATCCCCACAATGAACTGGACCGGGAGGGGATCGTGGCACTCAGCCGGACCCTGCACGACGTCCACACGGTGCGGTTCGGGATTCACGACCACCTCGGGCACGAAAGGTTGCGCCGAATGGACGAGCTCGACAGCGGGCTGAGCCGGCTGCGCCGGGTCACCGACCAGGACGAGCTCCTGGAGGTCGCCTGCGAGGCGGCCGCCGCCGCGGGCGGGTTCGAGCGGGTGATGCTGTCGCGCGTCGACGACGACACCTGGCGTCCGTGGCGGAGCTACTCGCTCAGCATGGGCTCGGCGGAACGCACGTTTCGAGACTGGATCCGGGACCTTCCGCACATCCAGCTCTCACACATGCTGCTCGAGAGCGAGCTGGTGCGGCGCCGTGAGCCGGCGATCGTGCTCGACGCCCGCAGCGATTCCCGGGTCTACGCTCCGCTCGCGGAGGCGTCGGCGCTGACGTCGTACGTCGCCGCGCCGATCATCTCAGGGGACCGGGTCATCGGTCTCCTGCATGCCGACAACCGCGGCGCCGAGGTGGTCGAGCTCGACCGCGACATCCTGTGGTTCTTCGCGATCGGCTTCGCCCAGATCTTCGAGCGCGCCGTCCTCCTGGCCAGGCTGCGCGACCAGCGGGCCGAAGTGATGCGCGCGATGCGTTCGGTGGAGGCGGTCCTCGACGACCTGGCCTCGAGCGAGATCGACCTCGCCACCCACGAGGAGACCACCGCGCTGGCCGTGAGCCGACCGGTCCGCCCGGTCGTTACCGAGCGACCGCGGGTGCTCGAGGATCTGCTCACCAGCCGGGAGCTCGAGGTTCTGGCACTGATGGCCACTGGCGCGACGAACGACCGGATCGCCCAGCGCCTGGTCATCGCGACCGGCACCGTCAAGTCGCACGTCAAGCAGATCCTGCGGAAGCTGCGCGTCGAGAACCGCGCAGAGGCGATCTCGCAGTACCTGCGGCTGACGATCGGCGCGCGCGACGACGACTGAGCGACACGTTGCTCATTCGGTCTGACCATTGTAATCTCGGGACCATGGCCCTCGCGACGGTGCACGACCGCTACTCCGACGCCGAGATCGCGCGCTTCTACGAGCAGGGCCTCTGGACGGAGGACACCCTGTTCGACCTGCTCGAGCGGCAGGTGGACGCGCGGCCGGACAAGGTGTTCGGCACCGACGCCACGACGGCCCTGACCCACACCGAGCTGCGAGAGCGGGCGCTCGCCCTGGCGGTGGGGCTGCGGCGCCGCGGGGTCGAGCCGGGGGACCGGATCGCCGTGCAGATCCCGAGCTGGACCGAGTTCTTCGTGATCATCACGGCCATTGCGCGGATCGGCGCGATCGCGGTGCCGATCATGCCGATCTACCGGCGCGACGAGGTTGGCTTCATCGTCGAGACCGCCGGCGCCCGGATGGCCTTCACCGCTGGTACCTACCGCGGCTTCGACCACGCGCGGATGTTCCTCGACCTGGCCGGCGCGAGCGACTGCCTCGAATCCGTGGTCGTGGTGCGCCCCGAGGGGCCGGTCCCGGACGGAGCGGTCGCCTCCGCCGACGTCCCCGTCGACCTGCCCCGAACCGAGGCGGACGCCGAGATCGGGCCCGGCGTCGGGCCCGACGAGCCGTTCGTCGTGGTCTTCAGCTCGGGCACGACCTCGCGTCCCAAGGGATGCCTGCACACGTTCAACACCATGGGCTGCGGGGCGCGGCTGCTCGGCAAGGGCTGGGGCTACACGGACGCCGACGTGCAGTTCGGGCCCTCACCGGTCACCCACACGACCGGCCTGGTCACCAGCTTCCTGCTGCCGCTCATGCACGGTGCCGCTACCCACCTGATGGAGCAGTGGGAGCCGCGTGAGGGGTTGGAGCGGATTGCCAAGCACCGGTGTACGGCGTGCGTGAGCGCGACGACGTTCCTGCAGATGGTCATCGACGTCTACGACCCGGACGTGAACGACGCCAGCAGCATGCGGTTCTGGACCTCGGCCGGAGCGCCCATTCCCGGCAGCTTCGTCGAGGCCGCCCGAACGGCGATCCCGAACATGGCCGTGCTCAGCCTCTACGGCCGCACCGAGAACATCACCACGACGATGTGCACCATCGACGACGATCCCGCGCGGTCGGTCACATCCGACGGCTCGCCACTGCCGCTGCAGGAGGTCGCGATCGTCGACGAGCACGGCAACGAGGTGGCCCGCGGCGAGGAGGGCGACATCGCCTACCGCGGAGCCATGAACTGCCTGGAGTACATCGGCCAGCCCGAGGAGACGGCGGCCAACTACACCCCGGCCGGCTTCCACAAGTCCGGCGACCTGGGTCGGATGGACGAGGACGGCTACGTGCGGGTGACCGGGCGGCTCAAGGACATCGTCATCCGCGGCGGGATGAACATCAGCGTCCGTCAGGTCGAGGACGCGCTCACGGCCCACCCCGCGGTGAGCGCCGTCGCCCTGGTCGGCATGCCCGACCCGCAGATGGGGGAACGGGTGTGCTGCTACCTCGTTCCCCGCGAAGGCCAGCCGGTGCTCACCCTCGACGCCATCCGCGACTACCTGCTGGGTCAAGGCATGGCGATCCAGAAGGTGCCCGAGCGACTCGAGGTCGTGGACGCCCTGCCGACCACCGCCACCGGCAAGATCCAGAAGCACCTGCTGCGCGCCGACATCGCCGACAAGCTGAACGCGACCGCAGGGGCCGGAGCGTCCTGATGGACCTCGCCGACGCCCCCGACGAGGCCGAGTTCCGGGCCCGGGTCCGCGGCTGGCTCGCCGACGCTCTGCCGCGGCTGCCGTGGCCGGAGCCGACCGACCTGGGCGAGAAGCTGCCGTTCTGGCGGAAGTGGCAGCGGATGCTCTTCGACGCCGGCATCGCCGGGCTCACCTGGCCGAAGGAGTACGGCGGCCAGGGGCTCGACGAGCGGATGCGAGCGGTCTTCGGCGAGGAGTGCGACCGGGCCGGCGCCCCTGAGCGGCTGAACATCATCGGCGAGGATTTCTGCGGGCCGACCATCGCCCACTACGGCACCACTGCCCAGAAGGAGCGGCTCCTCAAGCCGATCCTGACCGGCGAGGAGATCTGGTGCCAGCTGTTCTCCGAGCCCGAGGCCGGCTCCGATCTCGCCGGCCTGCGGACCAGGGCCACGAAGGTCGACGGCGGCTGGCTGGTCAACGGACAGAAGATCTGGACGAGCCGCGCCCAGATCGCCGCGCACGCGATCCTGCTCGCCCGTACCGGCGGCGCCGACCCGGACAAGCGTCGGCACAAGGGGATCACCTTCTTCCTGCTGCCGATGGACGCCGAAGGCGTGACCGTGAAGCCGTTGCGGCACATGCTCGGCGAGGCGGAGTTCAACGAGGTCTTCCTCGACGACGTCTTCGTCCCCGATGACATGGTTGTCGGCGAGGTCGATGGTGGCTGGAAGGTCACGATGGGCACGCTTGCCTTCGAGCGGGTCGCCATCGCCACCGGCCGGGTCAACACCACGAAGGCGGTCGGCGACATCATCGACGACGTACGCATGATGCGGGACGCCGACGGCCGGCCGCTGGGGGCCGACCCGGCGGTTCGTCGCAAGGTTGCCGACCTGTGGGCCCGCGCGCTGATCCACAAGGCGATCAGCCAGCGAGTGATCACCGGCGCCGATGCGGGCGCGCCTCCGGGACCGGTGACGTCGATCGGCAAGCTGTACTTCTGTCCGCTGGTCGAGGACCTCGCGGACTTCCGCCTGTCGCTCGCCCCGCTCGGCGGCCAGTTCGGCCTCGAGGACGACGATGCGGACACCGGCGCCTGGCTGCGGCTGGCCAACCAGGCGCGCGGCACCGCGATCGCCGGCGGATCGACGTACATCCAGCGCAACATCGCCGCCGAGCGGATCCTCGGCATGCCCAGGAGCTCGTGACATGTCCTACGTGTGGCACCCCGACGCCGACTACCTGGAGAACTCCAACGTGGCGCGGCTGATGAAGCGCGTCGGGGCAACCACTGCCGATGAGCTGCGCGCTGCCTCGGTGGCCGACATCGCGTCGTTCTGGAACACGGTCGTCGACGACCTCGAGATCCCGTTCCGGAGGCCGTACACCGACGTCGTCGACCTCGGCCGCGGGATCGAGTGGCCGGAGTGGTTCGTCGGCGGCGGCCTCAACGCCGTCGACGCCTGCCTGCTCAAGTGGGAGGCACGGACCCCCGACGCGGTTGCGGTGATCCATGAGGCGGAGGACGGCCGAGTGCGCTCCGTGACCTACGCCGGGCTCGCGGACCAGGTGGGCCGCCTGCGCGCGGGTCTCCGCGCTCGCGGCATCGGCAAGGGCGACGCGGTCGCCGTCTATCTCCCCATGACACCCGAGGCCGTGGTGGCGACGTACGCCGTCGCGAGCCTCGGGGCTCAACTCGTCCCCCTTTTCTCGGGCTTCGCCGCCCCCGCCATCGCGAGCAGGCTGCAGGACGCCGGGGCCAAGGCGGTCGTCACCGCCGACGGCACCGTCCGCCGCGGCAAGCGGGTCGAGCTGCTCCCGGCCCTCCGCGCGGCCCTGGACAGCTGCCCCAGCGTCCACACCGTCGCGGTCGTCCACAACCTCGATGATCCACTCGCGCTGGGTGACCGCGAGGTGGCGTGGGACGCGCTGGTGGCAGGCGACCCCGACCCGGGCGTCGAGCCGACCGGCGCGTCCGACGTACTCCTGCTGGCCTACACGTCGGGCACGACCGGCCGCCCCAAGGGAGCTGTGCACACGCACGCCGGCTTCGTCGTGAAAACCGCGTCCGAGATCAGCTACGGCTTCGAGATGGCACCCGGCCGCACGTTCTGCTGGATCACCGACATGGGCTGGATCATGGGCCCGCTGTCGATCTTCGGGACCCATGGCACCGGCGGGACGCTGCTCCTCTACGAGGGCTCGCCCGACGTCCCCGACACCGGCCGCCTGTGGCAGCTGGTCGAGCGGCACCGGGTCTCGATGCTCGGGGTCAGCCCGACGCTGATCCGCACGCTTCGCGCGGCCGACGCGGTGCCCACCCAGGACCTGACGAGCGTGCGCGTCCTCGGCTCCACCGGGGAGCCCTGGGACCCCGAGTCGTACGAATGGCTCGCGCGCGACGTCTTCGACAGCCGGGTGCCGATCATCAACTTCTCCGGCGGCACCGAGGTCGGCGGTTCGTTCCTCTGCCCCTACCCGGTCGAGGACATCCACAGCTGCTCGCTCGGCGGCCCGGCGCTCGGCATGGACGTCGACGTCGTCGACGACGAAGCTCGCCCGATCCGTGGCGAGATCGGCGAGCTGGTCTGCCGCCAGCCGTGGCCGTCGATGACACGCGGGATCTGGAACGACGACGCCGACGCCACGCGATACCGCGAGGCCTACTGGGACACCTTCCCCGGGATCTGGCGGCACGGCGACTACGCACTCGTCGACGAGGAGGGCAGCTGGTTCATCCTGGGCCGCAGTGACGACGTCATGAACGTCGCCGGCAAGAGGGTGGCGCCGGCGGAGATCGAGTCGGTCGTCGCGGTGGACGACGCGATCGCCGAGTCCGCGGTCGTCGGCATCCCCGACGCCACGAAGGGCGAGGCGGTGTGGGTCTTCTACGTCGCCAAGGACCCGGTGGTAGGTGACGAGTCCGACGTCGCGCAGCGGGTACGACGGCTCGTCGCCGAGGGTGTCGGCAAGCCGTTCGCGCCGAGCCAGGTCGTGCGCGTCGAGCGACTGCCCAAGACCCGCTCGGCCAAGATCATGCGCCGGGCGATCCGCGCCGCGGTGCTCGACACCGATGCCGGCGACCTCTCGGGGGCCGAGAATCCGCAGGCGGTGGACGAGATCCGCAGCGTCGTCAAGAACCTCCGGTGAGCGATCAGATCTCGGGCACCTCGATGGCAGTGCGGTCCTCGACCTGCAGCACCGCCTCGGCGTACTCGTGCACGTGGCGCTTCATCCGTCGAACCGCTGCCTCCGGGTCCTGGTCACGGATCGCGTCCGTGACGTTCTTGTGTGCCTGCACGGTCGTCTTGCGGACCTCCGCGTCGATGAACCCCTGGTTGTCGGTGGAGTCATAGATGGCCCTGGACAGCGCGAGCATGAACCCGCTGAGCAGCTCGTTGTGCGACGCGGCCGCCACCGCGATGTGCCAGTCGACGTTGGCGGTGAGGAAGTCGGCCAGTGAGCCGTCCGCCGCGATCGCCTCGTTGGCCTCCTCGAGCCGGTCGAGGTCCGCCGGCGTCCGGTACCGCGCGGCGAGCTGCGCGCAGGACGGCTCGACCGCCTCACGCGTCTCGAGGAGAGCTGCCATCCGGATCCGACGGCCACGGATCATCAGGTTCACCGAGCTGGCGATCGACTCCTCGCCCGGGCGCTGCACGAACGCGCCCCCTGAGCGACCGGTCCGGATCTGCACCAGCCCCTGCACCTCGAGGATTCGCAGCGCCTCGCGCACGGTGGTCCGACTCATCCGGGTCTGGGCGACCAGCTCGCGCTCGGGAGGCAGCGCGGTCCCCTCCGGGAACTCGCGCCGCAGGATCCGTTCGCGCAGGTCGTCGGCCAGTACGTCGGAGGCCTTGGGAACCTGCATCGGGGTCAGTCGCACGGGGTGTCGGGTGCCTTCGGACTCGACACCGAGGGAATCAGCCATCACACACCGCTTTTCGAAGGGTCTTGGCGACCATTTGGTCGTACCTAAAGTAACAGGCGGCGGCGCCGGATTCCGGCTTCGGCTGGCCGAGCAACGGGAAGTTCACACAGTCGAAGGGGACTGCCATGCAGTGGAAGCTCTCTGAGGAGCAGGAGGCCTACCGGGAGGCATTGCGTGGCTGGCTCGGGGGCGTGGCCGGCCCGGAGCGGATCCGGGAGTGGCTCGACGCCGACGACGGGCGGGGCGATCCCTCGGTGTTCGAGCGCAGGTTGGTGGCCGACGGCATGGCCGGCGTGGGATTCCCCGAGGAGCTCGGAGGACAGGGTGGCGGCCTGGTCGAGCTGGCGCTGACCGCCGAGGAGCTCGCCCACGCGGGAGCGCCCAGCGCCGCCTGGCTCGCCACCGTGCTCGCCGTGCCGGCCCTCGAGGACAGACCCGACCTGGTCAAGCCGGCAGTCGGCGGGGCCCCGGTCGCGCTGCTGCTGTCGGCCGAGGAGGTGCCGACCGCCTCGGCACGGCTGACGATGGACGACCGGGGCAGGGTCACCGGCGACCTGCCGCGCGTCCTCGGGGCCGACCGCGCCGCCCTGCTGCTCGCGGTGGTGCAGACGCACGACGGGCTCGAGATCAGGGCGATCGACGCCGACGCCGACGGCGTGACGGTCAGCCCGCGCCGGCTGCTGGACCGCTCGAGGTCGGTCGCCGACGTACGTCTCGAGGCCGCGGCGTCGGCCCCGATCGAGGCCGACGCGGAGGCGTGTCTGTCCCGGGTGGCGGACATCGCCGGAGTCCTGGTTGCCGCCGACGCCCTCGGCGCGATGGAAAGGGTGCTCGATCTGGCGGTCGAGTACAGCCTGCAGCGACGACAGTTCGGCGTGCCAATCGGGTCGTTCCAGGCCGTGAAGCACGCGGCCGCCTCGATCCTGGTCGACGTCGAAGCGGGCCGATCGGGCATCTACTTCGCGGCCGCGTCGATCGAGGCGCGCGGCGAGGACTGCTCCTTGCACGCCGCCGCGGTCAAGGCGCAGGTCACCGCCGCCGCCTCGCGGGCCGCCGACACGGCGCTGACCATGCACGGGGCGATCGGCTACACGTGGGAGCACAACCTCCACCTGCACTACAAGCGGGCCCGGCTGGACGAGCACCTCTTCGGGTCGCCGGCGGCCTGGAACGACCGGCTTGCGGATGGGCTGGCGCTCCATTAGTTTTGGTCTTACCATTTATTACAGTCACTCCATTCACGGGTCGAGCCTCCGCCTCGGCCGACAGACGAGAGCAGGACGGGAACCGTGGACTTCGACCTCTCGGAGGACCAGCAGACGATCCGCAAGGCGGTCGCCGAGCTCGCCGCCAAGTTCGACGACCAGTACTGGATGGAGAAGGACGCCGCCCACGAGTTCCCGACCGAGTTCTACGACGCGTTCGCCGTGGGCGGCTGGCTCGGGATCACCACCCCCGAGGAGTACGGCGGGAGCGGGTTCGGCATCACCGAGGCATCGCTGCTGCTGGAGGAGGTCTCCGCGTCCGGCGCCGGCATGAACGGCGCGAGCGCGCTGCACATGACGATCTTCGGCATGCACCCGGTGATCGTGCACGGCTCCGACGAGATGAAGCAGGAGCACCTCCCGCGGGTGGCCAAGGGCGAGCTCCACACGTGCTTCGGCGTCACCGAGCCCGGAGCCGGGCTCGACACCACCCGGATCACCACGTTCGCACGCCGCGACGGCTCCGACTACGTGGTCAACGGCAAAAAGGTCTGGATCTCCAAGGCCATGGAGTCGGAGAAGATCCTGCTGCTCACCCGGACCGCGAAGTACGAGGACTCGCCCAAGAAGACCGACGGCCTGACCCTGTTCTTCACCGACCTCGACCGCCACCACATCGACGTACGACCGATCAAGAAAATGGGCCGCAACGCGGTGTCGTCGAACGAGCTGTTCATCGACGACCTGCGGATCCCGGAGGAGCATCGCGTCGGCGAGGAGGGCAAGGGGTTCACCTACATCCTGGACGGCCTCAACCCGGAGCGGATGCTGGTGGCCGCCGAGGCGCTGGGTCTCGGCCGAGCGGCGCTGCGGCGCGCGGTCCGGTACGGCAACGAACGCGAGGTCTTCGGCCGCCCGATCGGCATGAACCAGGGCCTGCAGTTCCCACTCGCCGACTCCCTCGCCCGGCTGGACGCAGCCGAGCTGGCACTGCGGAAGGCCACCTGGCTCTACGACAATGGCAAGCCGTGTGCACGGGAGGCGAACACCGCCAAGTACCTCTGCGCCGACGCGGGCTTCCAGGCGGCCGACCGGGCGCTGCAGACGCACGGTGGGATGGGGTACTCCGAGGAGTACCACGTCTCGCGCTACTTCCGCGAGGCAAGGTTGCTGCGGATCGCGCCGATCAGCCAGGAGATGGTGCTCAACTTCCTCGGCTCGCACGTGCTCGGGCTGCCGAGGAGCTACTGAGATGACCACGTTCTCGCTCGAAGGGCGGTCGGCCCTGGTCACCGGCGCCGGGAGCGGCATCGGCGCCGCCGTCGCCAGGGCGTACGCCGCCGCTGGGGCCGCGGTCCTGGTCACCGACCTCGACAAGGACTCGGCGGCCGCGGTCGCGGAAGAGATCCAGCGCGCGGGAGGGCGCGCCGAGTCGGCCGCTCTCGACGTACGCGATGCCGCGCAGGCGGCGCAGGCTGCGGAGCACGCCGCGCAGCTCACGGGCGGAGTTCTGCACGTGCTGGTCAACAATGCCGGGGCGATCGCGCCGGCGATGTTCGCCAAGATGACGTCGGAGAGCTTCGACTTCGTCCTCGGCGTACACATCGGCGGCACCTTCACGGTCAGCAAGGCGGCCCTGCCGTTCCTGGCCGAGGACGGCACCGGCCGGATCATCAACGTGACGTCGGCGGCCGGCCTGGTCGGCACCATCGGTCAGGTGAACTACGGCGCGGCGAAGGCCGGGATCATCGGCATCACCAAGTCGCTGGCGAAGGAGCTGGCACGCCAGCGGATCACGGTCAACGCCGTGGCGCCGCTGGCGGCCACCAACATGACGGAGAACATCCGGAGCAACGAGAAGCTCGCGGAGAAGACCCTGGCCCGGATCCCCCTGGGCCGCTGGGCCGATCCTGACGAGATCGCCGCGACGTTCGTCTTCTTCGCCTCCGACGCCGCGTCCTACATCACCGGCCAGGTGCTCCCGGTCGACGGCGGGACGGTGATCTGAGTGGTCTTCGCCGGCACCGGACGCGACGCCTGGATCGTCGAGGCTATGCGCACGCCGATGGGCAGGGCCCATCCCGAGCGCGGCTGGTTCCGGGACACCCACCCCAACGTGATGCTGGGCGCGGTCTACACCTCGCTTCTGGAGTCGACCGGCCTTCCGCCCGACGTCGTCGAGGACCTGGTCGTCGGGTGCACGGCGCCGTTCGGCGAGCAGTCGCGCAACGTTGCCCGCAACGCCTGGCTGCAGGCCGGGTATCCCGCCGAGATCCCGGCCACGGTGCTCGACCGACGCTGCGGGTCCGCGCAGACCGCCGTCGAGATGGCCGCCGCACTGATCGCATCGGGCACCCACGACATCGTCCTGGCCGGCGGCGTCGAGAACATGGGCCACGTCCCGATGGACGCCGTCGTGAAGATCGAGGAGCTGTACGGCGCCGGCTGGCCTGCCGAGCTGCGAGAGCTCTACGACTTCCCGACGATGGGGGAGAGCGCCGAACGGATTGCGGACAAATGGGGGATCGGGCGGGCAGAGATGGACGAGTTCGCGGCCCGGTCGCACACCCTTGCGACGGCTGCCCTCGAGGCCGGTCGGTTCGACCGCGAGGTCATCCCCATGGAGCTCGACGGTGAGACCCGCACGAGCGACCAGTCGATCCGCCCGGGCACGACCGTCGAGGCCCTGGCGGGCCTGAAGCCCGCCTTCCGCCCCGACGGTGGACGGGTCACCGCCGGCACCTCCTCGCCGCTGACCGACGGCGCGGCCGGCGTGGTGCTCGCCTCCGACGACGCCGTGCGTGCCCACGGGCTCGCGAAGCGGGCGCGGATCCTCGACCAGACCACGGTCGGGGTGGACCCGACGATCATGCTCACCGGGCCGATCCCCGCCACCCGCAAGCTCCTGGAGCGCAACGGCATGGCGATGGGCGACATCGACCTGGTCGAGGTCAACGAGGCGTTCAGCTCGGTCGTCCTCGCGTGGGAGCGCGAGCTGAAGCCCGACCTGGATCGCGTCAACGTCAACGGAGGTGCCATCGCCCTCGGACACCCGGTGGGCGCGACGGGCTCGCGGTTGTTCGCAACCCTGCTCGCCGAGATGGAGCGCCGCGACGTCGAGATCGGCCTGGTCACGATGTGCTGCGGCGGCGGCCTCGGCACCGCGACGCTGGTGCAGCGGGTCTGAGGCGGGCCATGCTCGACGTAGCGGCGTTCATCAACCCCGGAGACGGGGTCTGGTGGGGACAGGGGAGCGCGGAGCCCGGACCCTTGGTCAACACGGTGCTCGACGCCGTCGACCGGGTCGGCCCGATCCGCGCGTTCTGCGGACTCACCTGGAACGAACGCCTCTCCGGTGACCTACCGGAGCTGCTCACCGTGATCTCCTACGGCGGCCTGGGTCAGCTGCGGCTGCTGAGCCGGACCGGCAAGCTCGACGTCGTCCCGTGCCACTACTCGGCCATCCCGCGGATGTTCGCGCAGGGCCAGCTGCCGAATGACGTCGGGCTCGTGCAGGTCTCCCCGCCCGGTCCCGACGGCACGGTCACGCTCGGCACGGGCGTCGAGTACGTCGCCGACGCGATCCCTCACACGCGCACCCTGATCGCGGAGATCAATCAGCAGATGCCGGCGACCGTGGGGGGCCCGCGTCTGCCGCTGTCCGCATTTGCCGCGTTCATCGAGACCGATCGCCCCCTGGTCGAGGCGCCCACCCGATTCCCCGATGGCGTGGACCTGCGCATCGCCGACCACGTCGCGTCCATCGTGGAGGATGGCGACACCATCCAGATCGGAGTCGGGTCGCTGCCCTCCGCGGTGCTCGACTCGTTGTCGGGCCACAGCGACCTGGGCTTCCACAGCGGGATGATCACCGACGGCGTGCTGGCGCTCGTCGAGAAGGGCGTGATCACCGGCGCCCGCAAGGAGATCGACCAGGGCATCGTCGTCACCGGTGCCGCTCTCGGCACCGCCCAGGCCTACGGGCGGCTGCATGAGTTCCCCGTGGAGTTCCGGCCGGCGAGCTACACCCACGCGCCCGCCGTACTCTCCGAGCTCCGTTCGCTGGTGTCGATCAACTCGGCGATCGAGGTCGACCTGCTCGGCCAGGTGGGGGCCGAGCTCGCCCGCGGTGTGCACATCGGCGCCGTCGGCGGCCAGGTCGACTTCAGCCGGGCGGCGGCATTGACCGGGTCGCGATCCATCATCGCGCTGCGCTCGACCAACGGCTCCGGCGAATACTCCACGATCGTTCCCCGGCTGCACAGCGGGGTGGTCACGACGGCCCGCGTCGACGTCGACGCCGTGGTCACCGAGCACGGCGTCGCGATGCTCACCGGTTGCACCGTCGCCGAACGCGCGCTGCGGCTGATCGAGGTCGCCGCCCCCGAACATCGCGAGGCTCTCGAACGCAGCCTCGCCGACCAGGAGATGTCATGAGCCCTCTTCCCAACAGCACCGACGGCGAGACCCGCCGCGTCCACATCCGCGAGGTCGGCCCACGCGACGGGTTCCAGAACGAGCCCGAGACGATCGCGACCGCGGACAAGATCCGCCTCATCAACGCGCTCGGTCGGGCCGGCTTCGAGCGGATCGAGGTGGCCAGCTTCGTCCGGCCGGATGTGATCCCGCAGCTCTCCGACGGCGTCCAGGTGCTGCACGGCATCGATGTCCCCGACCACGTCGCCCGGATGGTGCTCATCCCCAACAGCAAGGGACTCGACAACGCCCTCAAGGAGCGTGCCTACTTCGAGGAGGCGGCGCTCTTCGTCAGCGCCAGCCAGACCCACAACCAGCGCAACATCAACCGGACGGTCGAGGAGACCATGGCCGACGTCCAGGGGATGGGCAAGCGGATCGTGGCCGAGGACCTCACATTCTGCGCCGTCATCGCCACCTCGTTCGGCTGCCCGTTCGAGGGCAAGGTGCCGATGGACCGGGTGCTTGACATCGCGGAGCAGTTCGCCCAGGCGGGGGCCACCGAGATCGGGTTCGGGGACACGACCGGCATGTGCAACCCGGCGTACGCGTCACGGTTCTTCGCGGCCGTGATCGAACGCCTCCCCGGCATCGAGGTGACCGCCCACTTCCACAACACCCGCGGTCAGGGACTGGCGAATGCGTACGCCGCCCTGGAGGCCGGGTGCCGGAGCTTCGAGTCGAGCTTCGGCGAGCTGGGCGGCTGCCCGGTGCCGGCCGGGTCCACCGGCAACATCGCCACCGAGGACCTGGTCTCGATGTTCCAGGAGATGGGCGTCGACACTGGTCTCGACCTCGGCGGGATCATCGAGGCGGCCCGGGAGGCCCAGTCGACCCTGGGCCGAAAGCTCACCAGCCACTCGATCGTCGCCGGCCCGGTCATCTGGTCGACGGTCGCCTGACCACGCCCACCCCACGCTTCCACTTGTAAGGAGAGAGAGATGAGCAACCGCGTCGCCATGGTCACCGGGGGTGCCCAAGGCATCGGCAAGGGGATCGCCACCACGCTTGGCCGGGAGGGGTTCCGCGTCGCGGTCGCCGACCTGAACCTGGGGGCGGCCGAGGAAGCCGCTAAGGAGATCAGCGGATCGGGCGGGGAGGCCATCGCCGTCGAGATCGACGTGACCTCCACCGAGTCGGTCAAGGCGGCGGTCGCGACCGTCGAGGCCGAGCTCGGTCCGATCGAGGTCGTCGTCAACAACGCCGGCTGGGACGACTTCATGCCGTTCGTCAAGACCGACGAGGACTTCTGGGACAAGATCCTGGACATCAACTACAAGGGGGCGCTGCGGGTCATCCACGCGGTCGTGCCCGGCATGATCGAGCGCGGCTTCGGCCGGATCGTCAACATCGGGTCCGACGCCGGTCGGGTCGGGTCCTCGCTCGAGGCGGTCTACTCCGGCGCGAAGGGCGGCATCATCGCGTTCACCAAGACGCTGGCGCGCGAGGTGGCCACCAAGGGCATCACGGCCAACACCGTCTGCCCGGGCCCGACGGACACCCCCGCGCTCCGCAAGTTCGCGGACGGCGCGGGCGACGCCGACAAGGTAATCGCCGGGATGACGCGTGCGGTCCCGATGAAGCGGCTCGGCACACCCGACGATGTCGGTCCTGCGGTGGCGTTCTTCGCCTCCGACGGCGCCGGCTTCGTCACCGGCCAGACCCTGTCGGTCAGCGGCGGCCTGACCATGGCGTGATGGGGGCGACGGCGACCGAGTGGCGCGCCTCGGGTGAGCACGACGACATCCGCTACGAGACCACGCCGGACGGGATCGCAAAGATCACGATCGACCGGCCAGAGGTGCACAACGCGTTCCGGCCGCAGACCCTGATCGAGGTGGACCGGGCGCTGATGACCGCCAGGGAGGACGAGACCGTCGGCGCCATCATCCTCACCGGCGCCGGAGACCAGGCGTTCTGCTCCGGTGGCGACCAGCGCGTCCGCGGCGATAGCGGGTACGAGCTCGACCCCGGCTCGACCGGGCGGTTCCACGTGACCGACCTGCACGTCGCGATGCGACGCTGCCCCAAGCCGATCGTCGCGATGGTGGCGGGCTGGGCCGTCGGGGGTGGGCATGTGCTGCACCTGGTCTGCGACCTGACCATCGCAGCCGACAACGCGGTGTTCGGCCAGGTCGGCCCTCGCGTCGGCTCGTTCGACGGCGGCTACGGCGCGAGCGTGCTGTCCGACCTCGTCGGGCCCAAGAAGGCCAAGGAGATCTGGTTCCTCTGCCGTCAGTACGACGCGCGCACCGCGCTCGAGATGGGACTGGTGAACACCGTGGTGCCGCTGGCCGAGCTGGAGGCGGAGACCCTCCGGTGGTGCCGCGAGATGCTGGCGCTCTCGCCGTACGCCCTGCGGCTGTCGAAGGCCAGCTTCCACGCGCATGAGGACGGCTACGCGGGCATCCAGCAGCTTGCCCACGACGCCAACCTGCTCTTCTACGGCACGGACGAGGCGAAGGAGGGTCGCGAGGCGTTCAAGGCGCGCCGTACCCCCGACTTCGCGCGGTTCCCGCGCCGCCCCTGACCGATCCCACCTGCACCGAAGCGAGGTTCCAATGTCCGAGACCCCCGTCGTCACCTGGCGCACCGAGTCACCCGGCGTCACCGTCGTCACCCTGGCCCGCCCTCCGGCGAACGCACTCGGCCTCCCGATCCTCGACGGGATGCACGAGGCCATCGACGCCGCCGAGAAGGCGGGCGACGTGAGGGTGATGGTGGTGGCGTCCGCGCTGGACGGGTTCTTCGCCGCCGGTGCCGACATCAAGCACATGTCCAACATCGACGCCGAGTCGTTCGTCGCGTACGGCGACCGGATGCGCTCGGTCAACGACCGGCTCGCCGCAGCGCCGTGGATCTCCATTGCCGCGGTTGACGGGCTCGCGCTGGGCGGCGGCCTCGAGCTGGCGATGGCCTGCACCCTCCGGATCGCCGGGCCGCGGGCCAAGCTAGGGCTCCCTGAGGTGAAGCTCGGGCTGATCCCCGGCGCGGGGGGCACACAGCGGCTGCCCCAGCTCGTGGGCAGGGGCCGGGCGCTCGACATCATGCTGACCGCCCGCCAGGTGCCCGCCGATGAAGCGCTGCGGATCGGGCTCGTGGAGCGCCTCGCGGAAACGGACGTGCTGGAGGCCGCGCTTGCCCTGGCCTCCGAGCTCGTGTCGTCGTCGCTGCCGGCCCAGCTCGCCGTCGTACGCACCGTCGACGCGGCGTTCGAGATGCCCCTGGCTGAGGGATTCACGTTTGAGGCCCGGCAGGAGCAGGGGCTGTTCGAGGACGGCGAGGCCGCGGAAGGCATCGCGGCGTTCATCGCGAAGCGGCCACCGGACTTCGCATGACCGGATGCTGTGCCTGAGCTGGCGCCGGGCACCAGTCGGACCACGCTCGCGCTGTGTCTGGCTGCGGTGTGGCTGCTGTGGGGGTCGGTCTACCTGGCGATCCGCCTGGTCGTTGACGAGGTCGACCCCTTCCAGGCGATGGCCCAGCGGTTCCTGCTCGCAGGGGCGATCCTCACCGGCGCCGTGTTCATCCGGGGCGGCCCGGGTGCGATGCGGGTGACGCGACCGCAGCTCGTCGCCGTGGTGGTGACCGGTGTCCTGCTCCTGGGCTTCGGCAACGGCTTCCAGGCGCTGGCGCAGGTCAAGGGTCTGCCGTCCGGGGTCGCGGCCCTGATCGTGGCTGCGGTGCCGGCGTGGGCGGTGCTGCTGCGGCTGGCCACTGGCGACCGGCCGTCGGGTGCCACCCTGCTCGGGGTCGCGGTGGGCTTCCTCGGGCTGCTCGTGTTGATCGGGCTCGGCCGGGGCGTCGGAGCGGCGATCCCGCTGTTCGCGGCCGCACTCTGTCTCGGCTCGAGCCTGAGCTGGACGGTCGGAGCATTCCTCCAGGGCCGGGTCGAGCTGCCCGGCGACGTGGTCACGATCGCCGCCTACCAGCAACTCGTGGCCGCCGGATGTTCGTCGCTGCTCGCGGTTGGCAGTGGAGAGCACTTCAGCCTGGACTACTCGCCGCGGGGGTGGCTGGCCCTCGCCTATCTCGTGTTCGCCTGTTCGATCGCCGGCTTCCTCGCCTTCGCCTGGCTGCTCACCCACGTCCCGCTCTCGTTGACCGCCACACACGCCTACGTGAACCCGGTCGTCGCGGTCATGCTGGGCTGGTTGGTGCTCGCTGAGCCGATCGGGGTGCCGATCCTGGTCGGCGGCGGCATCGTCGTGGGGGCCGTGGTGCTCATCGTCGACGCCGAACGGCGAGCCCGCGACCGTGGCGCCCTCCTGGCCGAGGCGCCCCTGGCCTGAGCGTGGGTCTCTCCAAAGGGGCAGAAGGACCACCCTTAGTAGGGTCGTTTAGATCTTATTATCAGACCATACTTCGGTGACGTGGAGCACACCGGACGTCGGTGCTGCCTGACCCGAGGAGATCTACGCAAATGAAGCGACAAGTCGTGGCGGCCGCGGTCGCCCTAGCGATGGGCAGCACGCTGGCGGCCTGCGGCTCGGCCAGCGAGAACTCGGGGGACGGCGGCGAGGGCGGGCCGATCAAGGTCGCCCTGATCCCGCCGACGAGCGGGGCGCTGGCCCAGTTCGGCACCGACGCGGTGAAGGGCTGGGAGACGGCGGTGCGGCTCGCCAACGAGGCGGGAGGCGTCGACGGTCGCGAGATCGAGCTGATCGTGAAGTCCACGGACGCCGACCCCGCCACCACGCTCCGGGTCGCCAAGGAGGCCGTGACCCAGGATGGCGCGCAGTTCATCGGCGCCGTGATGACCTCGCCGGAGCACGCGGCCCTCAATGCACAGCTCGAGGGCCTCGGGGCGTTGTCGTTCAACGCCCTCGGGAAGGACGACGCCTTGGTGGGTGAGCAGTGCTCGCCGTACGCCTTCCACGTGGTGCAGACGAGCAGCATGGACATCAACGCGCTGGCGAGCTCGCTGAGCGAGCTGCCCGGTGACAAGTGGGCGATCCAGGCGGTCGACTACGCGACCGGGCACGGCGCCGCCGAGAAGTTCAAGGCCGCGGCCGAGGAGGCCGGCAAGGAGATCGTGCTGGAGCAGTTCGCGCCGCTCGACACCACCGACTTCGGGTCCTACATCACCAAGATCAAGGACAGCGGTGCCGACGCCGTGTTCGCCGTGGAGTACGGCGCCGACGGGGTGGCGTTCGTCCAGCAGGCCGACCAGTTCAACCTCGACAACCAGCTCGAGACCGTGCTCGGCTTCAACATGGTCTCCGAGCCGCTCTTCGAGACCCTGGGCGACACGATCGAGGGCTACTTCAACAACGTCGGCTACGACGTCGACGGCGACAACACCGAGAACCAGGAGTTCGTCGACGCGTACACCGAGGACCACGGCGCCGCGCCCTACTACGTGCCCGCCGACAACTACCTGGCGGCCCAGACTCTCTTCGCGGGCATCGAGGAGGCCGGCAGCGCCGACCCGGCCGACGTCTCCGAGGCGCTCGGCGACCTGAGCTTCGACAGCATCGTGGGTGCGGTGACCGTCCGGGCGGCCGACCACCAGGTGCTGCGCGACAGCTACCTCGGTGAGGTGGTCAAGGACGGCAAGGCTCTGAAGTTCTCGATCCAGAGCAACGCCACTCCCGACGTCACCACTCCGGAGCCGGACTCCGCCTGCTCGATGTGACCCGATCGAGGTCGGCGCCCGTGCGCGGGCGCCGACCTCAGGGGAGGACGACCTCTTGAACGCAGCACAGGTACTCAACGGCGTTGCCCTCGGGTCGCTGCTGATGGTGCTCAGCTCCGGCCTCGCGATGATCTACGGGCTGCGCGGGGTCGCCAACTTCGCCCACGGGGCCCTCTACATGTCGGGTGCCTACATCGCCTACACGGTCTCCGACCGGTTCAACTTCTGGCTCGCGATCCTGCTGGTGCCCTTGGCGCTCGCCGTGATCGGCGTGGTTCTCGAGCTCGTGTTCTTCCGGCCGCTCCAGCACCGCTCGCACATCGAGCTGGGACTGATCACGTTCGGGCTGGCCCTGATGGCCGAGCGGATCGTGGTCCTGATCTGGGGAGAGCGCACGCTGCGGGTGACCCCGCCGGAGATCCTCCAGGGCACCACCACCCTGCTCGGCGTCGAGTACCCGACGTACCGTCTGTCCATCATCGTGATCGCCCTGGCACTGGCGGCGGCCCTGGTGCTGTGGCTGCGCGGGAGCCGGGTCGGGCTGCACATCCGCGCCGCCAGCCAGGATATCGAGACCGCCGGGATCATGGGTGTCAACGTGGACCGGGTCAGCCTGATCGTCGTGAGTCTCGGCTGCGCCCTCGCCGGCCTCGCCGGCACCCTGGCAGCGCCGTACATCGCGCTCGACCCGGGCATGGGCAACGCGTTCCTGATCACGGTGCTGATCGTCGTCGTCGTCGGCGGCATCGGCAGCATCGGCGGCGCGATGGTGGCAGGGATGGGGCTGGGCGTCATCCAGACCGTCAGCACCGTCTGGTCTCCCAGCTTCGCCGTGGTCGTTCCCTACCTGGCCCTGACCATCGTCCTGCTGTGGCGGCCCACCGGGCTGGCCGGGAAGCGAGTGTCATGACCACCACCGCACCACTTGACGACATCACGGAGTCGATGCTCGAGGGGCCCGCGCCCGGGCGCCGGCCGAGGGGGACCCTCATCGGGCTCGGCGTGGGCGTCGTCGTCCTGTTCGCCGGCCTTGCCGTTCCCTACGTCATCACGGACACCTACCGGATGAGCCTGTTGCTCGACGCCACGATCCTCAGCCTGATGGCGCTGGGCATCGGGTTCCTCGCCCGCCACCTCGGCCAGATCAGCCTCGGACACGGCGCGTTCTTCGGCGTCGCGGCGTACGGCGTCGGCGTGGCCACCACGAACTGGGGCTGGTCGCCGACGGCCGCCGTCGGCTTCGCCGTCCTGGCCGGCACCGCGATCTCCCTGGTGATGGGCGTCCTCGTGGTCCGGGCGTCGGGCTTCGGCTTCCTGATGCTCACCCTGGCGCTGTCCCAGGCGTTGTACTCCCTGAGCGTGCAGACATCGGCCCGACCACTGACCGGCGCCCACGACGGCAAGCTGTTGTCCTACGACCGCGAGATGACGTTCCTCGGCCTGACCCAGGCCGACGTCATGAACCCGGGCCTGTTCTGGCCGTTCGCCTGGATCGCCCTCACGGCGTGCGCGATGGTGCTGTGGCTCGTCGGCCGCTCGCCGTTCGGAACCACACTGGAGGGCATCCGCGAGAACGAGGAGCGGATGCGCTTCTCGGGGTACGACACCTTCCTGCCCCGGCTGACGGCGTTCGTCCTGTCGGGTGCGGTGGCCTCGCTGGGCGGGGCGCTGTTCGCCATCAACGCGGGATACGTCTCGCCGGAGATCCTGGGCTTCACGACCGCCGGTGACTCGTTGATCGCCGCGCTCATCGGTGGCTTCGGGATGCTGGCCGGGCCGGTGCTCGGAACGTTCCTGTTCGTCTACGCCCAAGCCAACTTCAACTTCGGCGGCAACTTGCACCTGTTCACGGGTATCGCGCTGATCGTGGTCCTGGTGTTCATGCCAGGGGGCATCACCGGTGCGTTCCAGAAGCTGTGGCGCCGCGTGCGGAGGAGTCGACGATGACCATCTTCGAAGGCAGAGGCCTCACCGTGAAGTACGGCGCCGTGGTGGCGCTGGAGGACGTCGACATCGCGCTCGAGCCGGGCGTGGTGCACGGCGTGATCGGGCCCAACGGTGCCGGCAAGTCGACGTTCATCGACGCGCTCTCCGGGCGCAAGCGGCCGTCGTCGGGTCGGGTGCTGCTGAACGGCGGCGAGATCACCCGGCGCTCGGTGCGCTGGCGCCGCGGCAACGGCATCTCGCGCTCCTTCCAGCGCACGAGTGTCTTTGGCTCGATGACCGTGGGGGAGCAGCTCGAGATGGTGGCCCGCAAGAACGACGAGCCCGACCTCGACGGCATCCTGGGCACCCTCGGTCTCGACGAGATCCGCGACCGGGTGTGCTCGGAGATCGCCTACGGCACGCAACGCTCCGTCGACCTCGCGATCGCGCTGATCGGCGGACCGCGAGTAGTGCTGCTCGACGAGCCGTGCGCCGGTCTGGTCGCCGACGAGTCGGTGCGGATGCTCCAGCACGTCAGGGACCTGTGCAAGGAGCGCGATGTCGCCGCCCTCCTGGTGGAGCACGACGTCGACGGGGTGTTCCGTACCTGCGACGTGATCACCGTGCTCGACCTCGGCAAGGTGCTCGCGACGGGGGATCCAGCGCAGGTCCGGGCCGACGAGAAGGTCATCCGTGCCTACCTGGGGAGCGCGGCATGAGCGCCGGTCCGATCCTGGAGTTCCGCGACGTCACCGCCGGGTACGGCGGCGCGGTGATCCTCCAGGACATCTCCTTCTCCATCGCCGAGGGCGAGACCGTGGGGTTGGTCGGGCGCAACGGCGCGGGCAAGTCCACGACGCTGCTGTCGGTCTACGGGATCCCCAGCGTCACCGGCGAGATCCTGGCGGCCGGCAAGCAGGTCTCGGGTGGCGCGCACGTACCCACCTCCCGGGGCGTGTCGCTGGTCCCGCAGGGCAAGCGGATCTTCAGCAACCTCACCGTCGAGGAGAACCTCCTGCTCGGCCGCGCTTCCGGACGGAAGGGCGCCTGGACCCCGGACACGGTCTATGAGCTCTTCCCGAACCTTGCGCGAGGCAAGCGCAGGCCCGGGACGTCGCTGTCGGGCGGTGAGCAGCAGATGCTCGCGATCGGCCGTGCCCTGATGGCGGAGCCGGCCCTGCTGATGCTGGACGAGCCCACCGAGGGGCTCGCGCCGGTGATCATCGACGCGATCGTCGAGGCCCTGAAGGAGATCCGCTCGCGGGGGACTGCCCTGCTCCTGGTCGAGCAGCACATCGGGATGATCCAGAAGCTTGCCGACCGCTACCTCGCCCTGCGCAAGGGCCGGCTCGTCGGCGACGGCCCGGTCTCGCAGCTCGAGGACCGCGCCGTACAGGAGCTCATCGCGCTGTAGAGGTCACCAGGCCGCTCGTTCTCGAGAATGGCCTGACCATTGACTCCCGCCCTAGTCTGGCTCCGGAGGTGAACGGATGAGCACGCCTGCGTCGGAACGATCGTTCACGGGCCCGCTGTCGGGGTTGAGGGTCGTCGAGATCGGCAGCATCGGGCCAGGGCCGTTCTGCGGCATGCTGCTCGCCGACCTCGGGGCCGACGTGATCCGGGTCGACCGCTCCGTGGGAGCGGTGCTGGTCGGACCCAACGCCGACTTCCGCACCGAGGTGATGCACCGCGGGCGCCGGTCGGTGGCCGTCGATCTCAAGCACCCCGAGGGCCGCGAGGTCGTGCTCGACCTGGTCAGAGAAGCCGACATCCTGTTCGAGGGTTTCCGTCCGGGGGTCACCGAGCGCCTGGGCATCGGCCCCGACGACTGCGCGAAGGTCAACCCGCGGCTCGTCTACGGGCGGATGACCGGGTACGGCCAGGACGGCCCGATGGCTCAGGCTGTCGGTCATGACATCAACTATGTGGCCCAGAGCGGGGTGCTCGCGCTGATCGGCAGGGCGGGGCAAGCGCCGACGCCGCCGTTGAGCCTCGCCGGCGACTTCGGGGGTGGGGGCCTGCTGCTCGCCCTGGGGGTCGTCGCCGCCGTCTGGGAGGCCCAACGTTCGGGACGTGGCCAGGTCGTCGACGCCGCCATGCTCGACGGCTCGGCACTCCTGGCGGCCGCCTTCCATGGCTTCGTCAGCGGAGGGACCTGGGACACCAACAGGGGCACGAACATCGTCGACTCCGGTGCGCCCTTCTACGACGTGTATGAGACTGCGGACGGCAAGTGGCTCGCAGTCGGCGCCATGGAGGCACACTTCTACGCCGAGCTGTTGGAGATCCTCGAGATCGACCCGGCGACGCTGCCCGACCAGAACGACCGCACCCAGTGGCCGCAGATGAAGAAGGTCCTCGCCGACGCAGTACGGGCCCGCCCCCGCGACGAGTGGGTTGAGAGGGCGGCAGGGCGCGGCTGTGTGTCGGCGATGCTCGAGGTCGAGGAGTCGTGGACGGATCCGCACAACGTCGCTCGGGGCACCTTCGTCGACATCGAGGGCATCACCCAGCCGGCCCCGCAGCCCAAGTTCAGCCGTACGGCGGCATACGTCGACCGCCCACCCGCGGCTCCGGGCGAGCACACGACGACCGCGTTGGCCGCGTGGGGACTCCCCGCGAATCGGATCGAAGCTTGGGCCCGGAGCGGGGCCATCAGCCAGAAGGAGACCGTGGACCGATGAAGAGTCTCGAGCGGGTCTACGAGACCCTGCGGCTGGAGGAGGTCACGCCCGGAGTCGTGGTCGTGACCCTGAACCGGCCCGATCGCTTCAACGCGATGATCAACCGGATGTTCGACGAGCTGGAACGGATGGCTCTCGACCTCGGCGACGAGGATGACTGTCGGGTCGTGGTGCTGACCGGGGCGGGCAAGTCGTTCTGCGCCGGATACGACCTCGCCGACGCCGAGGACCTCCCGGGCCTCGGGGCGCTGGGCATGCTCGACCAGCAGGAGCGCGCTGCACGCGCGCTGCTCGCCGTACGCTCGATGAGGGTGCCGGTGATCGCGGCCGTGAACGGCCCGGCAGCTGGCGGAGGACTCGCCCTGGCGCTGCAGGCCGACATCCGGCTGGGTGCGCCGGAGGCCAAGTTCAACGCGGCCTTCGTGCGGATCGGCCTCTCCGCTGGCGACCTGGGCACGTCGTGGCTGCTCACCCGCCTGGTCGGGCCAGCCGTCGCGAGCGACATCGCGTTCACCGGCCGGATGGTCTACGCCGAGGAGGCGGCCCGGATCGGTCTGGTCAACAGCGTCAGCGAGCCCGGGAAGGTGATGGACGATGCGCTCGAGCTCGCCGGGCAGATCGTCTCCAACAGCCCCGGCGGGGTTCAGCTGTCGAAGCGCGCGCTCCAGGCGAACCTCGAGGTTGGCTCCTACGCCGCCGCCCTCGAGATCGAGAACCGCGGCCAGGCACTGCTGACCCGGAGTACCGACATGCCCGAGGCGCTGGCGGCCTTCAAGGAGAAGCGTCCGCCCGTCTTCAAGGGGGAGTGACATGGAGTTTCCACCGCTCGAGGAGCTGACGTTCGAGGTCCTTCCCGACGACATCGGCGTGCTGCGGATCAACCGGCCGGACCGGATGAACAGCCAGACGATCCGGATGTTCAGGGAGTACGGCGAGGCCGCGATGGCCCTGCGTGACGCACCGCTGCGAGCGCTGATCCTGACCGCCAGCGGTCAGCGCGCGTTCTGCGCGGGCTTCGACCTCGACGAAATCCACAAGATCACCGAGATGGGGGTGCGCGAGTTCCTGAAGTTCCAGGAGACTGCCACCGGCGGCATCCAGGGAATCCGGCACCTACCGTTCCCCGTCATCGCGGCGATCCACGGCCCGGCCACCGGTGGGGGCCTGGCCCTCGCCCTGGCCGCCGACATCCGGCTGTGCGACCCGCGGGCCAAGTTCAGCGCGGCCTTCGTCAAGGTCGGACTGTCCATGGGCGAGCTCGGCACGTCGTACAACCTGACCAGACTGGTCGGTCCCGCCAAGGCCGCCGAGATCGGCTACACGGCGCGGATCGTCCCGGCCGACGAGGCCGAGCAGATCGGCCTGGTCAACCGCGTCGTACCCACCGAGGAACTCTTCGACGAGGCGGTGGCCATGGCGCGGATGATCGCGCAGAACTCCCCGGGTGGCGTGCGGATGTCCAAGCGCGCGATCCAGCGCAACCTGGAGATCACGTCGTACGCCGCTGCGCTCGAACTGGAGAACCGCGGGCAGGCACTGCTGACGCGGAGTACCGACATGCCCGAGGCGCTGGCTGCCTTCAAGGAGAAGCGGGAGCCCCGCTTCACCGGGGAGTAGCCGATGTCCGACTGGGACTGGTCCCCGCAAACCAGGGGACGCCTCGCCGCGTTCCTCGAGGAGCGTGGGCTGACGGCGGGCGAGGTGACGACGCGGCGGATCGGCGACGGGCACTCGAACCTGACGTTCCTGGTGTCGGACGATGATGGTCGCCGCGTCGTGGTGCGAAGACCGCCACCGCCGCCCACGCCACCAGGGGCTCACGACATGCTTCGCGAGGCGCGATTGATCGGCGCGCTGGCGGACAGCCGGGTTCCCGTCGCGGACCTGCTCGCTACGGCCGAGGCGGGCGAGGTCATCGACGTGCACTTCTACGTGATGAGCTTCGCCGCCGGCCCGGTCGTCACCACCAGCACTCCAGCGCCCCTCGACACGCCGGACGTGCGTCGGCGGATCGGCGAGCGGCTCGTCGACACCCTCGCCGACCTTCACTCGGTCGACTACCAGGCTGCCGGGCTGGCTGACATGGGCCGGCCCGATGGCTTCAACGCCCGGCACCTCTCCCGAATGGCACGCCTGGTGGCAGACGACTCCGGCCATCCGCCACCCCACTTCGCGGTCATCGACTCCTGGCTACAGGCTCGAGTGCCCGTCGAGTCGGGTGCCGCGATCGTGCACAACGACTTCCGGATCGGCAACGTCGTGCTCTCACCTGAGCAGCCCGGCGAGGTCGCAGCAGTGCTCGATTGGGAACTCGCGACGATCGGCGACCCGCTGTTCGACCTCGGCTACTTCCTCTCCAGCGTCCCCGACCCGGACTCGCCCTTCACTCCCACCGAAGAGCTCGGGACCGCGATGCTCGAGGAGGGCTACCCGACCCGCAAGGAGCTGGCCGACCGCTACGCCGAGCGCACCGGGGCCGACCTCACCGAGCTCGGCTGGTACACCACCCTCGCCCTGTGGAAGCTCGCCGCGCTCTATGAGTACGGACGACGCCGCGCCGTGCGCGGCGTCGGCGACCCCTACTACGCCGACCAGGCGCTGGTCCAGGCATTCCTGGACGCCGCCCACCACGCCGCGGGCCTCCCGTCCGCGCCACCCGCTCCGGAGGACTGAGATGAGCAACCGCTCCCACGAGGAGTTCCACGACCGGATCGTCACACCCGAAGAGGCTGCCGCCGGGCTTCCGGAGCGGTTCTTCGACCGGTTCGTGTTCAACCTGCATCGGACCGACTCGACCACACCGTCGATCCTGCTGGGGCTCGGGCTGCACCCGGCGCGCGACACGGTCGACGGGTTCGCGATCCTCAGCACCGAGAACGAGCAGCGCAACGCGCGCTACTCGACCGAGCTGTCGGCCACGTCGTGGGACACCTGCGGGCCGTTCAGCTACGACGTCGTCGAGCCCAACAAGACGTGGCGCCTCGAGCTCCGCGACAACCCTACGACCATGACGTTCGACCTCACCTGGGAGGCGCGCACGCCGGCCTGGTGGGGTGACGTCGACGTGACCAACGCGTCCGGAGAGACGACGTCGTTCGCGCATCTGTTCCAGTCCGGCTGGGCCTCGGGGACGCTCACGATCGACGGGCAGACCCAGCAGGTCGACCGGTGGTACAGCCAGCGCGACCGGTCCCGCGGGGTGCGCACGATGGCCGGGGGGCAGGGGCTGCACGTCTGGTACCAGGCCCAGTTCCCGGACCGCTCGGTCGGCTTCCTGCTCGTCGAGGGCCGGGACGGCAGCCGGCTCCTTCTAGAGGGGGCGGTCATGCACACCGACGGCACCCTGGACGAGATCGTCGACGTCGGTCACGACCTGGTGTTCGACGACCAGCTCGACCTCAAGTCCGGCCTGGTGCGGGTGCGGACGGTATCGGGCCGGGACTACCCGATCGAGACCGACGCGTCGGCCGGTGGTGGCTACATGGCCGGCGGCGGGTACGGCGGCCACCACGGCAAGGCGCTCGGGCGCGACCACGTCGAGGGGGAGGTGTGGCCGCTCGACGGCACGGTCACCCAGCGCACCCTCGACTCCTCGCTCACCGACCGCCTCGCGGCGTTCAGCTGGGAGGGCGTCCCTGGCTCGGGCATCTTCGAGTTCGCGCTCAGTCGGTCGTCGTCGTACACCTACCGGCCGACGCCGGCCTGATTCACTCGCGACATGGACCTGGGACTCACCGGATCGGGAGCACTCGTCACGGGCGGCAGCCGGGGGATCGGCCGCTCGGTGGCGATCGCGCTGGCGGCGGAGGGTGCCCGGGTGGCGCTGCTCGGCCGTGATCCCGGCGCGCTCGCCGCCGCGGCGCAGGTCGTCGGCGCCGGGACCGTGGCGGTGCGTGCCGACACCACCCACGACGACGAGGTCCGGGCGGCCGTCGACGAAGCTGCGGCGCAGCTGGGCGGGCTGGCCGTGGTGGTCAACTGTGCCGCCCCACGCGCCACACCTGGTCAGCAGCCCGGGCTCGCCGGCCTGGACGACGCCGACTTCCTCCGCCAGGTCGACACCAAGGCGCTCGGCTACGTGCGGGTCACCCGCGCCGCCGTACCTCACTTGCGAGCCGCGGGCGGCGGGCGGGTCGTCAACGTCAGCGGCATGAACGCGCGCGGCACCGGCTCGATCACCGGCTCGGTGCGTAACATCGCCGTCGTGGCGCTCACCAAGAACCTCGCCGACGAGCTGGGTTCCGACGGCATCTCGGTCACCTGCGTCCACCCCGGGCTGACGGTCACCGAACGGACCGCCGGCGACGCGGCCTTCCAGGAGCAGGCGTCCGGCAACGCCCTGCGCAGACCGGTCACCGCAGGGAACGTCGCCGCGGTCATCGCGTTCCTGGCCTCCCCGCTGGCGGCGGTCGCGAACGGCGCCGTGGTCACGCTCGACGGTGGCAGGCCCGGCCCGATCTGGGCCTGACCGAGTTCAGAACAGCGACTTGGCGATGATCTCCCGCTGGATCTCGTTCGTGCCTCCGAAGATCGGCGGGGCGAGCGCGCGGCGGACCTGGAACTCCATGCCGTACTCGCGCGCGTAGCCGGCGCCGCCCATGAGCTGCATGGCCTCGAGGGCGGCGGTCTTGGCCACCTCGGTGGCCCGCATCTTCGCCATCGCCGACTCCTGCGCGAGGCCGTCCTCGCGGCCGTCGTCGATCGCCTGGGCCACGTCGTAGACGAACGCGCGGGTGGTCGCGATGTCCGTGGCGAGGTCGGCAGCGCGGTGCCGGAGCGCCTGGAAGCTGCTGATCGGCTGGCCGAAGGCGTCGCGATGCTTCATGTAGGCGATCGCGTCCTCCAGCGAGCGCCGGGCAGCGCCGATGCTGAATGCGGCGATGATCATCCGCTCCACGCTCAGCCCGCGCATCAGGTGCTTCCAGCCCCGGCCCGGGGTGCCGACTACCGCTGAAGCGGGGACCCGGGCACCCGTGAAGAAGACGTCGTTGCAGGTGCGAGCCTCCATGGTGACGACCTCGCGCATCTCGATGCCGGGGATGCCGGTCGGCACCATGAGCAGCGTCAGTCCGTCGTGCTTGGGGCCGGAGCCGTCCTCACGCACCAGCACCAGCATGTGCTCGGCCACGTGTGCGGCGGAGATCCAGGTCTTCTGACCGTCGATGACGTACTCGTCGCCGTCGCGGACTCCGCGGCAGCGCACCGCGCCCAGGTCCGACCCGGTGCCCGGCTCCGACAGGGCGATCGCCTCGATCTTCCCCGCCACCAGGTTGGAGACGATGGTCTTCTTCTGCTCCTCGGTGCCCCACTTGAGGTAGGTCTGGACAGCGGTCAGTCCGGTCGAGTAGCCGAGCACCGGGGCCAGGCCGCGGTGGCTCTCCTCGAGAAAGACGCACTCGTCGACGAAGCCGGCCCCAGCCCCGCCATACTCCGCGGGCAGCGAGACGCCGAGCCAACCCAGGTTCGCCATCTTCTCGAGGATCTCCGGGCTGTTGGCCACGGTCTCGTTCTCGGTCAGCGCGTCGCGCTGCGCCAGCGTCCCGCACTCGCGATGGCAGAAGTCGCGGATCGCGTCCGCGAACTCGAGCCGCTCCGCATCCAGCCGCATGACGGTCTCCCTCAGTTGCCGCGATAGGCGGAGAAGTCGGGCTGACGCTTCTCGTTGAAGGCCTTGATGCCCTCCTGCGACTCCTCGGTCTCCCCGAACATCTTCAGCGTCGTGTAGGCCATGTTGCCGACGCTGATGAAGTGCTCGGTGTCGGAGTTGAACGACTGCTTGAGGACCTTGAGGGCGGTGGGGGAGTAGGAGTTCATGGTGTCCGCCCACTTGCGGACCTCGTCCTTGAGCTCGGCGGCCGGGACCACCTTGTTGACCAGACCCCAGTCGAGGGCTTCATCGGCCGACAGTCGGCGCAGCATGAACCAGATCTCGCGGGCCCGCTTCTCGCCGACCACCCGGGCCAGGTAGCCGGAGCCGAGACCTGCGTCGAAGCTGCCGACGCGGGGGCCGTTCTGGCCGAACGTCGCGGTGTCGGCCGCGATGGTCAGGTCGGCCAGCACGTGCAGCACGTGGCCACCGCCGATCGCGATGCCGTTGACGGCGGCGATCACCGGCTTGGGCACGTCGCGGATCACCCGGTGCAGGGCCTCGACCTCGAACAGGCCGCTCACCGAGGGTCCGTAGTCACCGGTTTCCATCCGCTGCTTCTGGTCGCCGCCCGAGCAGAACGCCTTCTCGCCGGCGCCGGTCAGGCAGATCGTGCCGACCTCGTCGCTCGCCCAGGCGCGCTTGAAGCTGAGCACCAGCTCGTCGACGGTCCGGGCCCGGAAGGCGTTGTAACGGTCGGGCCGATTGATCGTGATCCAGGCCAGGCCGTTCTCGACCTCGTACGTCACGTCCGTGAAGTCGTCCATGGAGACCTCGATGTCCTCTCTTGATCGGGGAGTCGACCATTTGGCCTGACCATTCACACCATAGACGTGTTAACGATCGTTCACAACCCCGCGTGGAGCCTCAGCGGCGGATGCCCATCGCGCCGGAGACGGGGATCGGCCAGGACACCTCCCGTGCGCGGTCGATCCACTCGTCGAGCCCAGCGGCGATGTCGGCTGGGAACTCGACGGGGCGTCGGGTGTCCATGCCGACATGCACCAGCACGATCTCGACGGTGCACGAGACGACTTCGTCGACCCGGTCGAGGATGAAGGACAGGAGGTGTCCGGCCTTGCCGGAACGTTCGAGGAGCAGTGGGTGCACCGAGAACTTCCCACCCTCGCGAATCTCGGTGAAGTAGCGGATGTGGTGCTCGGCGGTGAACACGCCCATCCGCCGCTCGGCGCGGTAGCCGTCGTCGATGCCGATCCGCCGGATCAGCACATCGGCGCTGGTGGCGCCGTAGTCCAGGTAGTGCCGGATGTTCATGTGCCCGTTGACGTCGATGAACTCTGGCTCGACGCTGCCCTCCAGCAGCACCGGCACCTCGAGGACCTCCTCGTACGACGGCAGCTGGGGGTGACGCATGGCGGGACCGTACGACCCCGGCCCCGTCCGAGTCTTGGCCGCCCGGGACGGCCACTGTCGGTATCGACAGTGGCCGCCGGGCGCTGACGTTGACTCGCGGCCGGTGCGGTGGTGGTCTCCGGGCCATGCGGACGGGAACGCGGTCGGGCCGGATGGTGCTGGTGAGCGAGCCTGGTTCGCAGCTGGTTGCCGTCGACGTGGAGACCTCCTCGCGTGGGCGCTTCGGCTCCGAGCCGATCGATGCGCTGGGACGCTGGGCGGAATTCCGCGAGTGGGCGGAGGCCTGCCAGGACCAGGGCGAGCCCATCACCCCGGCCGAGCTCGGCCCACCGGTGCCCCAGCCGCGGCAGGTGTTCGCGATCGGCCTCAACTACCGTGCGCACGCCGCGGAGGCGTCGTTGGAGGCACCCGAGCACCCGCCGACGTTCACGAAGTTCCCTTCCTGTCTGGCCGGCCCGGCGGGCGAGCTCGCGCTACCGGCCGGCTCGGTCGACTGGGAGGTGGAGCTGGTGGCCGTGATCGGGCGCGAGGCGCGGTGCGTCTCCCCCGACACCGCGTGGAGTCACGTCGCCGGGGTGGCCGTGGGCCAGGACTACTCGGAACGAGAGCTGCAGACCTCCGGGCCTGCGCCCCAGTTCTCCCTCGGCAAGTCGCACCCGGGCTTCGGGCCGTTCGGTCCACTGCTGGTCACCAGCGACGAGCTGCCAGATCCCGACGATCTGGCGATCGAGTGCTCCATCAACGGCGAGGCCGTGCAGAAGGACCGCACGTCTTCGATGATCTTCTCGGTCCCCGAGCTGCTGGCGCGCCTCTCGGCGGTGGTCACGCTGTGGCCCGGGGACCTCGTCTTCACCGGCACTCCCTCGGGGGTCGGGATGGTGCGCACCCCGCCCAGGTTCCTGCAGCCCGGCGACGAAGTGGTCAGCCGGATCGAAGGCCTCGGCGAGCTTCGGCAGGTGTGTGTCTGATGGGCCTCCACCGCGTCAACTACCTGGTGCGCGACGTCCCCGACCTGGCGGCAACCAGCGCCTTCTACCGAGAGTTCGGTCTCCGCGAGACCTCGCCCGGCGCCTTCGCCAGCCGGGTGGGCGGCGACCAGCTGTTCCTGCGACCCACCGACGGCCGGCCGCGGGTGCACGCCATCGGAGTCGGTGTCGACGCCCGCTCCGACCTCGACGACGCCGGGGAGCGCCTCGCGCGTCTCGGGTTCCCGAGCCAGCGGGAGGGGGAGATGCTCGTCGCCGTCGAGCCGGTCACCGGCGTACGCCTCGAGCTGGCCGTGACGCCCCGCCTGCCCCGTGAGGTGCCGCCACCGCGGGGCGGCGTACCGGACCGCGCGGACCTGGTGCCCCGGGAAGAGGTGTGGCCGGTCCGGCTCGGACACGTCGTGATGGGCATGCCCGACATCCCGGCCGGCGAGCGATTCTTCATCGAGGGTCTCGGGATGCACCTGTCCGACTACGTCATCGGCGGCGCGTTCATGCGGTTCGAGACCGACCACCACAACATCGTCGTAGTGCCGGCTCCGGTGACCGTGCTGCACCACACCGCATGGAAGGTGCGCAGCGTCGACGAGATCGGGTACGGCGGGGCGCAGATGGTGCGCCGTCACCCAGAGCGCCACGCGTGGGGACTCGGCCGGCACGCCGCCAGCGCCAACTACTTCTGGTATCTCAAGGACCCGGCCGGCGCCTTCGCTGAGTACTACTACTCCGAGATGGACGAGCTGGCGGACACGCCGAGGTTCTGGGATCCGGTGCCGGGCGCCGAAGAGCTGCCGACCGCGGTGTGGTCCTCGCCGCCGGTCGAGGTGGCGCTCATCCCGGAGGCGATGACCCCCGAGCAGCTCGTCGACGAAGGAGTGCGGTCATGACCAAATCCGTGACGGAGGCGGGTCTCGACGACCTGGTGATCGAGGACCCGGTGAAGGGCCGGTTCAAGGTCCTGCGCCAGGCGTTGACCAGTCCCGAGATCTACGAGCTCGAACGCGATCGGATCTTCAGCCGGGCCTGGCTGTACGTCGGCCACGCCAGCGAGATCGGGGAGCCCGGCGACTACGTTCGCCGCGACGTCGGTGGCCGGCCGGTGATCCTGCAGCACGGCCACGACGGGGAGACGCGCTGCTTCTTCAACTCGTGCACCCACCGCGGCGCCCGGGTGTGCCGGCAGGACCTCGGCAACGCCAAGAGCTTCCAGTGCTTCTACCACGCCTGGACGTTCGGCTCCGACGGCGAGCTCCGCGGACTGCCGGACAAGGAGGGGTACGGCGAGCACTTCGACACGAAGGACTTCGCGCTGCGCCGTCCGCCGCGGTTGGAGGAGTACCGCGGCTTCTGGTTCCTCTCCTACGACCCCGAGATCCAGAGCCTCTACGACTACCTGGCCGGCGCGCGCGAATACATCGACCTGGTCGCCGACCAGGGCGAGGGGCACGGCGGGATGGCGATCATCCCGGGCAGCCAGCCATACGCCTGCAACGCCAACTGGAAGCTGCTGGTGGAGAACAGCATCGACGGCTATCACGGCGTCCCCGTTCACCAGACGTACTTCGAGTTCATCGGCAACCGCGGCGACGTCTCCGGCCTGGTCAAGAACCTCCAGTCCGAGGCCGCGCGCGGCTACGCACTCGGCAACGGGCACGCCGTGGTCGACTACCCGGCGCCGTTCCCGCGGGTCGTGGCGCAGTGGCACCCCATGTTCGGCGACGAGGCGAAGGCCGACATCGAGGCGGCGATGGACGAGCTGGTCGCGATCCATGGTCCGGAACGCGCCGCCCGGATGGCGCTGACCTGTCGCAACCTCTTCATCTATCCCAACCTGTTCCTGCTCGACGTTGCCGGGCTCAACGTCCGCACCATGTGGCCGACCGGTCCCGACCACATGACCATCACCGGCTGGGGGATGGCGCCGGCGGACGAGTCCGGCGAGCGGCTGAAGCGGCGGATCGAGGGGTTCAACCTGTTCCTCGGCCCGGGCGGCCTGGCCACGCCGGACGACATCGAGGCGCTCGAGGCCTGCCAGGAGGGATTCCAGGCCACCTCGGACGCCTACTCCGACATCTCCCGAGGCATGCTGCGCGATGCCAAGACCACCGACGAGGCCCAGATGCGGTCGTTCTGGCGGGAGTGGCACGCCCACATCAGGAACGAGCCGCACGGCGACTCCTCGGGTGAGCTGAGGGTGCCGGAGGACGTACCGGTCAACAGGAGCGCGTTCGCGCCCGCGGCGGGGGGTGCGTCATGACCGTGACCCCCACCACGGACGTCGCGCTGCGCGAGCGGGTCGAGGACTTCCTGTACGCCGAGGCCGACCTGCTGGACGGGTGGCGCCTCGACGAGTGGTTCGGGCTGTTCGCCGAGGACTCGCGGTACGTCGTTCCGGCCCTGGACCGCAACGACCTCGATCCCGACTCCTCGCTGACCCTCATCGACGACAGCCACGACAGGCTCAGCGGGCGGGTGGTACGGCTCAAGTCGCGCCGCGCCCACCGTGAGTTCCCGTGGTCGGTGACCCGGCGGATCGTCGGCAACGTCCGCGTCTCGGTCCGCGAGGACGGCGACCTAGGTGTCGGCGCGAACTTCATCGTCAACCGGTTCCGCAAGGAGGAGACCCACACGTTCGTGGGCCGCTACGAGTACATACTCGTCGACGGGCCCGAGGGACTGCGGATCCGACGGAAGTACTGCTACCTCGACAACGAGAGGCTGTCGCCGCACGGCAGCCTCAGCATCCTCCTCTGATGCCGGGGATCCTCGGTCGCACCGCGATCATCACGGGTGCCGCGGGCGGGATCGGTTTCGAGCTGGTGCGGTCCTTCCTGGCCGGCGGGGCGTCGGTCGTGATGAGCGACGTGGACGACGCGGCGCTGGAGAAGGCGCGCGCGAAGCTGGCCGAGCAGGGCGCGCAGGAGATGGTCGCGGTGGCCGGTGACCTCAGCGTCCCGGGTACGGCGGACCGGTTGCGCGAGGCGGCACTCTCCGAGTTCGGCCGCCTCGACATCCTGGTAGCAAACGCCGGCGGCGGCGTCGTCAGGCACACCCTCGACCACACTGAGGAGACGCTGCAGGCGACGATCGACCGCAACCTGTGGACGGCGATCCGCAGCGCGCGGGCGGTCCTCCCGTACTTCCGGGAGCAGGGCTACGGCCGGGTCGTCTTCATGGGCGCCGACTCGGTCCGCAACGGCCTCGACGGGCACGCGATCTACAACGCCGCGAAGGGCGGCGTACACGCGATGGCGCGCGGCCTGGCGCGGGAGTTCGCCGGCGACGGGATCACGGTCAACGTGGTCTCGCCGTGCGCCACTCGGACCCCGGAGCTGGACCGGTTCCTCCGCGACGAGCCCGAGCTGGCCGAGCGGTTCCTCCGGGTGATCCCGGTCGGACGTCCGGCCGAGCTGCGCGAGGTGGCGTCCGCGACGATGTACCTGGCCTCGGAGGAGGCCGCGTTCGTCACCGGGCAAGTGCTGCCGGTCAACGGCGGCTCCACCATGGTGTGAGAGCGGGAGACAAGGAGACTGGATGCCCCTCGAGATCACCGTGGCGGAGCTGGCCGAGGCGGACGGCCTCGACCTCGGCTCGTCGCCCTGGCAGACGGTTGCTCAGGAGCGGGTCGACACGTTCGCCG
>Ga0299913_10000122_pt1 | contig 38320 bp, 41 predicted proteins | sample RVTome_9_FD_201360 | JGI IMG/M metagenome (GOLD analysis project Ga0299913, IMG submission 201360) | Soil microbial communities from uranium-contaminated site in the Upper Colorado River Basin, Wyoming, United States - RVT155D38 (version 2) ... | reverse complement strand
ACGTTTGTCTTTTTCCCCGCACGTGACCTGGAACGCCGGCTGAAGGCACTCGCGGCCTCCTAGGAAGCCACGTCGGTTACCCTGCCGGACATGCGCTTGGTCATCGCCCGCTGCTCCGTCGACTACTCGGGGGCTCTCACCTCTCATCTCGCGAGCGCCGTGCGCCTGCTGATGGTCAAGGCCGATGGCTGCGTCGCGATCCACGCTGACGGCGGCGCCTACAAACCCCTCAACTGGATGAACGCGCCGAACCTGCTGGTCGAGGAGGAGGGGCGCTGGGTGGTCACCAGCCGTAAGGGCGAGACGCTGACCATCACCCTCGAAGAGGTGCTGCACGACTCGCTGCACGAACTCGGTGAGGACCCTGGCCTGAACAAGGACGGGGTCGAGGCGCACCTTCAAGAACTACTCGCTGAACATCCCGAGGAGTTGCAGGACGGGCTGCGCCTGGTGCGGCGCGAGTACCCCACCGACATCGGGCCGGTCGACCTGCTGTGCCGCGACGCGGACGGTGAGGCGGTCGCGGTGGAGATCAAGCGGCGCGGCGAGATCGATGGCGTCGAGCAGCTCACGCGCTACCTTGAGCGGCTCAATCGCGATCCGCTGCTGCGCCCGGTGCGCGGCATTTACGCCGCGCAGGTGATCAAGCCCCAGGCGCGCGTGCTGGCCGAAGAGCGCGGGATCTACTGTGCCGAAGTGGATTACGACGCGCTGCGCGGCCTGGAGTCCGACGCCCTGAAGCTGTTCTGAACCCTGTCCTGGGCGGCCACCTTCGGCTTCAAGGCGGGTCTGCGCACCCGCCCTCGGCGGAAACCCCTTTTAGCGTTCGCTCGGAGGCGCGGCTCCGCCCTTGACGCTGTAGCGCAGGTACAGCTCGCCGTCGGACTCCAGGACGTGCAGCAGGTCGAGATGGGTGCTGGAGGTCAGCTGGGATACGAGGGTGGGGCCGGGGGTGCCGATCAGGGTGGGGGCGAGGGTGAGGCAGAGCTCGTCGACGAGACCGGCGTCGAGCAGGGGGCCGTTGAGCGAGGGGCCCCCCTCGCACAACAGGTGCATGAGGCCGAAGCGCTCACGCAGGAGCCGGATGGCGACCGCGAGATCGACCTCGGTGTCGCCCGCGACGACCAGGACGCCGGCGTGCGCGGCCGCGGCGCGGCGCTCTTCGGGTGCGGCGTCGCACGTCAGCACGATGGTCGGCGTTGCGGCCTCGGTGAACAGCGGCGCGTCGTAGTCGAGGTCCAGCGAGCGGCTGACGACGATGATCGGCGCCGGCAGCGGCCGGGCGTCCGCCGCGCGGCGCTCGGCGAGGTCGGCGCGGAGGCGGTGGGGGCCGTAGCGCTCGGCGCGCACGGTTCCGGCGCCGGCGATGATCCCGTCGGCGAGGGCGCGTAGCGTCCGGAACACCTCGTGATCGCCGTCGCCGCCGAGTGCGGCCGTGCGGTCCTCGCGGTCCGTCGCGCGGCCATCGGCCGACAGCACCATGTTCAGCCGCAGCAGCGGGCGCTCGCCGTCGGTGCGGTAGGCGTCGTAGACGTCGACCGGCCCGGCGGGGTCTGGGAGCAAGCGGCGCATGCGCGCACGCTAGCGGTTGCGGGGCGACAGCGCCGCTGGCACCCTCCGCCTCGATGCCCGCGACCCTCGCGCGAAGCCCGCGCGCCCGCCGATTCCGCGTGCTGCTGCTCGACTGGTACGCGAGCACCGCCCGTTCGTTGCCCTGGCGCGAGACCACCGACCCCTACCGGGTGCTGGTCAGCGAAGTGATGCTCCAGCAGACCCAGGTGAGCCGGGTCGAGCCGCTCTATCGCGCGTTCCTGGATCGGTTCCCGACCGTCGCGGACCTCGCGGCCGCCTCGACAGCGGACGTCCTCACGATGTGGCGGGGCCTGGGCTACAACCGCCGCGCGCTGAACCTGCGCCGCGCCGCGCAGGCCGTCGTCGAGTGGCACGGCGGCCAGGTCCCGGCCGACCTCGCTGCCCTGCGCGCGCTGCCCGGCATCGGCGACTACACCGCGCGGGCGCTGCTGGCCTTTGCCTTCGGCCACGAGGCCGCGCCGGTCGACGTGAACGTGGCGCGCGTGCTGGCGCGCGCCGTGGCGGGCGCGCCGCTCGGCCGCGTCGCGGCGCAGGCGCTGGCGGACGCGACGGTGCCGCCCGGCGAGGCCTGTGCGTGGGGCAACGCGCTGATGGACCTCGGCGCGCAGGTGTGCACGGCGCGCAGCCCGCGCTGCGCCGAGTGCCCCGTCGCGACGGCGTGCGCCTGGCGGAAGGCGGGCGGTGAGGATCCGGCCGCGGCGAGCGTCGCTCGCGCCCGTCCCCAGGGCACGTTCGCGGGATCCGACCGCTTCCACCGCGGCAGGCTCGTCGACGCGCTGCGGACCGGCCCCGTGGCGCGGACCGCGCTGGCCGACGCCGCCCAGCTCGACGACGGTGAGCGGCTCGCCCGCATCGTGGGGGGCCTGGTCGCGGACGGCCTCGCGCAGTGGGCGGGCGACGACCTGCGCCTGCCCGCCTGACCGCTCTATGGGCTGGAGGCGCAGGCGGGTAGCGGGCGGTGGCCCGGGGTAGTTCGGCGATATGCGCACTCGAGCCAGGATCGCCGCGCTGGCCTTGCTGCTGTTCCTCGTGAGCGTCGCGCCGGCCGGCGGGCTGGACATCGTGGATCAGGAGTGGGACCTCGTGGCCCTGGTCAACCGCTCGCGCTTTGACGCCGGGCTCGAGCCGCTGGTCGTGCGGGCCGACGTGCGTGCCATCGCGCGGACCTGGTCGGCCACGATGGCCGCGACCGGCCATCTGGCGCACAACCGCCAGGTGTTCTCGCAGGTGCGCGCGGTCATTCCGTCCGCCAACGCGGTCGGCGAGAACGTCGCGCGCGCCTCCGATGCGGCCCGCGTGCACCAGTTGTGGACCGAGTCGGCGCCGCACCACGCGAACATGCTTGGCGGCTTCCGCTACCTCGGGGCAGGAGCGGCGGGGGAGCTGTGGGCCACCGCCGTGTTCGTGGGTGCACCGGCGGGCCTCCCCGGCATCACGCGCGTGCCAGTGCGCCGACTCGCGGGCGCCGACGCGATCGACACCGCCCTGGTCGTCAGCCGGGCCACGGTCGCCGACCGCGCCGCGGACGCGCTGGTGGTCGCCCGCGCCGACCACTTCGCCGACGCGCTCGTCGGCGCACCGCTGGCGGGGGCGAACGGCGGCCCAGTCCTGCTGGCCGCGCGCGACGGCGTCCGCGACGCGGTGGTGCGCGAAGCGCGTCGCGTGTTGCGGTCCACGGGCACGATCTACCTCATGGGCGGGCCGGGCGCGCTGTCGCCCGCGCTGGAAGCCGCGTTCGCGGCGCAGGGGTTGCGCACGCAGCGGGTCGCCGGGATGGACCGCTACCAGACGGCCGTCAAGGCGGCGGCCCTGCTCGCCCCGGCTCCCGCCACGGTGCTGCTCGCCTCGGGCGAGGCTTTCCCCGACGCGCTCAGCGCGGGGGTCCCCGCGGCCGTGCACCGCATGCCGGTTCTGCTGACCGGTCGTGACGCACTGCCGCCGCCGACGGTCGCCTACCTCGAGGCCCACCGCGCCGCGCGCCGCGTGGTCGTCGGCGGCCCGGCCGCGGTGAGCGAGGCGGTCGCGCGCCGGGCGGGCGCCGCCGAGCGGGTCGCCGGCAGCAACCGCTACGCCACCGCGGTGCGCGTCGCGCAGCGCTGGTTCCCCAGTCCCGGCGGGGTGTGGGCGGCCACGGGCGAGCGCCATCAGGACGCGCTCGTCGGGGTCCCGGCCGCGGCGCGCAGCCGCCAGCCGCTGTTGCTGTTGCCGCCGGCGGGCGAGCGGACGCTGTACGACTACAGTCGCCAGGTGCTGCGCGGGCTCGGCCAGGCCACCGCCGTGGGCGGTCCCGCCGGGGTGCGCGAGCCGGTTCTGAGCTTGTTGTTCAACTGAGCCCGGCGGCGGGGAGGAACCGGCCATGCGTGCAGCGGAGATCCGGGACCTCGGCAGGGCCACTCTGGCGGAGGTGAAGGCCGACGAGGTGAGCCTGCTCGCGTCGGCGGTCGCCTTCCGCATCTTCCTGTCCATCTTCCCGACGCTGATCGCGGCCGTGGCGATCTTCGGCCTCGTCACCGAGCCCACCGAGCTGTCGCGCCTGCTGAACGAGGCGCGCGCAGTGGTGCCGGGCGACGCGTTCACGTTGCTGCAGCGCACCCTCGCGGGCCTGACCGAGGCGGGAACGGGCGGCATCGCCGTGGCCGGGATCGCGGGCGGCCTGTGGGCCGCGAGCTCGGCGGCCGCGGTGCTGATCAAGGCACTGAACCTCGCCTACGACGTCGGTGAGCGACGAAAGTTCCTCAAGCTGCGCGGGGTCGCGCTGGGGATCACGCTGGCGCTGTTCGTGGCGATCGCGACGCTCATGGTCTTGCTGGTGCTTGGCCGCTTTCTGCAGGGATGGCTGGTACCCGAGTCGCTGCGGGACCAGGGCCTGGAGTACGTGATCGTGGCGGCGCGCATCGCCGCCAGCCTCGGGGTGCTGATGGTCCTGTTCGCCGTCGTCTATTGGCTGGGACCGAACCGCGACGTGCCGAGCTTCAAATGGATCACGCCTGGCTCGGTGGTCGGGGTGCTGGCGTGGCTCGCACTGTCCGGCGGGTTCGCCGTGTACACCCGCCTGTTCGGCAACTACGGCGCGACCTACGGCTCGCTGGCCGGTGCCGTCCTGATGATGCTGTGGATCCAGTTGTCGATGATGACGCTGCTGATCGGCGCCGAGCTGAACCAGGTGTGGGAGCGCCGTCTGCGGGCGGGGCGCCACGGCGCCTCTGTCACAGCCGCCGACTAGCATCGCCTCCATGGCGAAGATGCGTTCACAGGCGCGCTGCGGCGAGTGCGGGCACGTCGAGGCGAAGTGGCTCGGCCGCTGCCCCGCGTGCGAGGCGTGGGGTTCGATGCAGGACGAGGCGGCGCCGCGCGCGTCGGCGGCCGCCGCCGGCCGCACGGCCGCCGCGGTGGTTCGCGCGGCGGTGCCGATCGGCGAGGTGCCACTGGACGGGGACAAGCGCGCCGCCACGGGCATCGCCGAGTTCGACCGGGTCATGGGTGGCGGGATCGTCCCCGGCTCGGTGACGCTGATCGGCGGGGAGCCCGGCGCGGGCAAGTCGACGCTGCTTTTGCAGGCCGCGGGGGCGCTGGCCGAGCGCGGTGAAACTGTCCTGTATGTGTCGGCGGAGGAGTCCCCCGGCCAGGTGCGACTGCGTGCCGAGCGGCTGCACGCGCTGTCGCCGAGGTTGCTGCTGGCCAGCGAGACCGACCTGGGGTCCGTGCTCGCTCTGATGGACCTGCACAAGCCGGCGCTGCTGGTGCTCGACTCGATCCAGACGGTCCACGATCCCGACGTCGCGGGCACGCCGGGCGGCGTCACGCAGGTGCGCGCCTGCGCCGGTGCGGTCGTCCGCGCGTGCAAGGAGTCCGGCATCGCCGGGGTCTTGGTGGGCCACGTCACCAAGGACGGCCAGCTCGCGGGACCGCGCACCCTGGAGCACCTCGTCGACGCGGTCTGCGAGCTGTCCGGTGACCGCCACCACGCCCTGCGCCTGCTTCAGGCGGTCAAGAACCGCTACGGATCCGTCGGGGAGGTCGGCTGCTTCTCGATGACCGGTGAGGGGCTGGTCGGCGTGGACGAGGCGGGGCGGCTGTTCGTGGGCGAGGCGCCCGACGGGACCACTGGCGTCGCGGTGACGCTCGCGCTGGAGGGGCGCAGGCCGCTGGCGTGCGAGGTCCAGGCGCTGACGATCGAGACTTCGGCGGCCAACCCGCGGCGGGTGGCGAGCGGGCTCGACCAGGGACGGTTGTCGCTGCTGCTCGCTGTGCTTCAGGCCCGCGCGGATACGAAGGTCTCTGATCGCGACGTGTTCGCGTCCAGCGTCGGCGGGGTGCGGCTGTCCGAACCGGCGGTCGACCTGGCGCTGTGCCTGGCGGTGGCCTCGAGCGTGCGCGGCCTGGCGGTCCCGCGACGCTGGGTGGTGCTCGGCGAAGTGGGCCTGGCGGGCGAGCTGCGCCTGGTGTCACAGACCGAGCGGCGGCTGCAGGAGGCCGCGCGCCTGGGATTCCGCGGGGCGATCCTGCCCGCGGCATATGATGGCGACGATTTCGGGCTGCGGCTGTACCGCGCCCGTGACCTCAGGGGAGCGCTCGACGCGGGGCTGGCCGCCGGCTGAATCGCTCGCGCGGAAAGGAGTGTCAGTGGCGCCGCGCGACGACCGGCTGCTGTCCGTGCTCCAGAAAGTCGCCCCCGGCACGGCGCTGCGGGAGGGCATCGATCGCATCATCCGCGCCGGCAAGGGCGCCATCATCGTGCTCGGGACCGGCGACGAGGTCGAGCGCATCGTGTCGGGCGGGTTCCGCCTGGAGACCAAGTTCACGTCCCAGCGCCTGTCCGAGGTGGCGAAGATGGACGGCGCCATCATCCTGGACGACACGGTCGAGCGGATCCTGTACGCCAACGTGCATCTCGTGCCCGACCCGGGGATCCCGACCGCCGAGACGGGCACGCGCCACCGCACGGCCGAGCGCGTGGCCAAGCAGACCGGCCGTCCTGTCATCTCGGTCAGCGAGTCGATGCGCATCGTGTCGCTGTACGTGGACGACGCCAAGCACACGCTGGAGGAGATCAGCTCCATCCTGTTCCGTGCGAACCAGGCGCTGTCGACGCTGGAGCGCTATCGCATGCGCTTCGACGAGGTCTCCGGCGTGCTGTCGGCGCTGGAGGTCGAGAACGTCGTGACCGTGCGCGATGTCGTCAGCGTGCTCCAGCGCGCGGAGATGGTCCGCCGCATCGCCGACGAGATCGTGACCTACATCGCCGAACTGGGCACCGACGGCCGCCTGGTGCAGCTGCAGCTCGACGAGCTGCTCGCGGGCATCGAGGGCGAGCGCATGCTGATCGTGCGCGACTACATGCCCGATCGGCGCCGCAAGGTCGAGTCCGTGCTCGCCGACCTGCACGCCGTGCCCCAGCAGGACCTGCTCGAACTCGCGCGCGTCGCCGACGCGGTCGGGCTGGGCGGGGCCGACGGCAAGCTCGACGAGATCCTCGCCCCGCGCGGCTACCGGCTCCTGTCGCGCATCCCGCGGCTGCCGGACCGGACCGTGGACAAGCTCGTGGCGCGCTTCGCCTCCCTGCATCGGCTGATGGAGGCGAGCCTCGACGACCTCGACGAGGTCGAAGGCATCGGCGAGGCGCGCGCGCGATCGATCAAGGAAGGCCTCGCGCGGCTCGCGGAGCTCTCGATCACGGAGCGCTACGCCTAAGCGCCCGGTGCCCGCCGGTGTCCCCCGTTTGGGGGATTTTGGGGGAAAACGCCCTCTGACCTGGGGATTCGCGTTTGGGGAACCCCCAAGTGTGGTACCCTCGCTGTCACGTGCGATTTTGCGCCGCCTGAGCACTTGCGTCGGGTGCGATGAGGAGATGCGACCGTATGACGTATCGCGTTGGAGACACCGTCGTGTACCCGCATCACGGTGCGGCCGTCATCGAAAAGCGCGAGAAGCGCACCCTGGCAGGGGAGGAACGGGACTATCTCGTTCTCCGGCTCACCTACGGCGATCTGACCCTGATGGTTCCCGCTGACGCGACCGACGAGGTCGGCCTGCGCAGCGTGGTGACCAAGAAGGAAGTCGACGAGGTCCTCAAGGTGCTCAAGAAGCACGACGGCAACATGCCGACCAACTGGTCGCGCCGGTTCAAGGCGAACTACGAGAAGCTGCGCTCCGGCGACATTTTCCAGGTCGCCGAGGTGGTGCGGAACCTCGCTCACCGCGAGCAGGAGAAGGGTCTCTCCGCCGGCGAGAAGCGCATGCTGACGAAGTCGAAGCAGATCCTGGTCTCCGAACTGTCGGCGGCGCTGAAGAAGTCCGACGACGAGACCGAGGTTCTCATCGACGAGGTGCTCTGCGCCTGAGCGCAAAGCCAGCCCGGCGTCGGTTCGCGGGCACGCCGGTCCTGGCCGAACTGGTCCGCCTGATCGTCGTGGTCGCCGTGATCGGCGGTGCGTTCGGATTCGTTGAGGCGCTGGCGTCCGACACCGCGTCGTATCCCTCGTGGGTTCCGGTCGCCGTCCTGCTGCTCGCCGCCTGCGTGGCCTACCTGCTCGGTGGCTTGATCGGCCGTGCGCTCGACGGCGGCGTGGAGGCGATCGAACACCGGCTTCGTCCCGTCCCCACGGGTGAGCTGCTGTCGGGCGCGCTCGGCGCCGCCGCGGGATTCGTGCTGTCGCTGTCGCTCGCGTGGCCTGTCCTGCTGTTCGGGGGCCGCACCGTGACCGTGCCGCTGGCCGTCCTGGTGGCGCTGGTGCTCACGGCGGCCGGCGCGCGGCTCGGCCGTGCCCGGGGCGGCGACCTGCTCCGGTTTGTCGGCGCGGCGGGCCGCTGGCGCGTGTCCAGCCCGGCCCACGGAGCGGGCGTGAAGCTCGTGGACAGCGCGGCGCTGATCGACGGGCGGATCCTCGACGTCTGCCGCGCCGGGTTCGTCGAGGGGACGCTCGCGGTCCCGCACTTCGTCTTGGCCGAGGTGCAAGGCCTCGCGGACGCCGGCGACGAGCAGCGCCGGGCGCGCGGCAAGCGGGGGCTGGACGTGCTCGCGGGGCTCCAGCGATCCGCCGGGGTCGCCCTCGAGGTTCCCGACGACGACTACCCCGAGCTCGACGGCGTTGATGCGAAGCTGTTGGCCATGTGCCGCGACCTCGGCGCGGCGCTGGTGACGGTGGACAGCAACCTCGGCCGCATCGCGGAGGTGCAGGGCATTCACGTGCTCAACCTGCACGCGCTGGCGGACACGCTGCGTCCGCCGGTGGCCGCCGGCGACGTGCTGGAACTGCGGGTCACCCGGCCGGGCAAGGAGGCCGGCCAGGGCGTCGGCCACCTCGAGGACGGGACGATGGTGGTGATCGAGGGGGCGCGGGACCACCAGGGCGAGCACGTCCGTGCCGAGGTCTCGAGCATCCTGTCCACTCCCAACGGTCGGATGGTGTTCGCCCGGGTCGCGGACGCGCCGTGAGTGCCGCAGCCGTGCTCGTGGCCGCAGGCGCCGGAGAGCGGCTGGCCGCCGGCGCTCCCAAGGGCTTCGTCGTGCTCGGTGGCGAGGTCCTGCTCGTGCACGCGGCTCGCGCCCTGCGAGACGCCGGTTGCTTCGACGTGCTGGTGGTGGTCGTCCCCGAGGGCCGCGAGGCCGACGCGGCCGTCCTTCTGCGCGACGCCGAGGTGCCGGCCGAGGTCTGCGCCGGGGGCAGGACGCGACAGGAGTCCGTGGCCAAGGGCCTCGCCCGCTGCGACCAGGACGTGATCGCCGTCCACGATGCCGCCCGTGCGCTGGTCTCGGTGGAGCTGGTGCGCGCGACGGTGCAGGCGCTGACTCCAGACTGGGATGCGGCGGCCCCGGCCGAACGCCTGGTCGACACCGTCAAGCGGGTCGACCCCGAGGACGGGCGCGTGGTGGAGACCGTGAACCGTGCCGTGCTGCGGGCGGTGCAGACCCCGCAGGTGTTCCGCCGCGAGCTGCTGTTGCGCCTGCACGGCGAGGCGCACGGCAGCGACGCCACCGACGACCTGCTGCTGGTGGAGCAGGCGGGCGGGCGCGTGCGGCTGGTGGAGGGCGAGCGCCGCAATCTCAAGATCACCACGGGCGAGGACCTGCTGTTCGCCGAGGCGCTCCTGCGCGAGGATGCGAGGCCATGACCGTCCGGATAGGGCAGGGCATCGACGCGCATGCCTTCGCCGAGAACCAGGCCGGGCGGACGCTCCGCCTCGGCGGGGTCGACATCCCCGGAGCCCCCGGCCTCGACGGCCACAGCGACGCCGACGCCGTCTTGCACGCGGTCACCGACGCGCTGTTGGGCGCCGCGGGGCTCGGCGACCTCGGCGCGCTGTTCGGCAGCGACGACCCGCGCTACGCCGGGGCCGATTCGGCCGTGTTCGTCCGCGAGGCGCTCGCGCGCGTCGACGCGGCGGGCTGGGCCGTCGGCAATCTCGACTGCACCGTGGTCGCGCAGCGCCCGCGCCTGGCCGAGCACCTTCCCGCCATGCGCGCGCGGCTCGCGGAACTCCTGGCGGTCGAGGCCGCCGCCGTCTCCGTCAAGGCGACCTCGACCGACGGCCTCGGCTTTACGGGGCGCGGCGAGGGCATCGCCTGCCTCGCTGTCGTGCTGCTTACCCCCCGGGTTGGCATAGGCTGAGCGGCCTATGCGGCTCACGAACACGCTCACGGGCGCCCAGGAAGAGTTCGTCCCCCTGCGGGAGGGGCTGGTCACGCTGTACGTGTGCGGCCCGACCGTGCAGGGCCCGCCGCACTTCGGCCACGCCCGCTCGGCGATCGTCCCGGACGTCTTGCGCCGCTACCTGGAGTGGACCGGCCTGCGCGTCTTCCACGTCCGCAACATCACCGACGTGGACGACAAGATCATCGCCCGCGCCCAGGAGGAGGGCCGCGACTTCTTCGAGGTCGGGGAGCACTTCGCCCGGGTGTGGGACGCCCAGATCACGCGCCTGAACGTGCTGTGGCCCCACGTCGTGCCGCGCGCGACTGGCCACATTCCCGAGATGATCGCCCTGATCACGCGCCTGATCGCCAACGGCGCGGCGTACGAGTCCGCCGGCGACGTCTACTTCCGCGTCCGGGCGTTTCCCGAGTACGGCAAGCTGTCCAACCGCAACGTCGACGAGCTCCGCGCGGGCGCGCGCGTCGAGCCGGGCGAGCAGAAGGAAGACCCGGCGGACTTCGCGTTGTGGAAGGCGGCCAAGCCGGGCGAGCCGAGCTGGGAGTCTCCCTGGGGCGCCGGGCGGCCCGGCTGGCACATCGAGTGCTCGGCGATGTCGACCAAGTACCTGGGTGAGACGTTCGACATCCACGCGGGCGGGGTGGACCTGGTGTTCCCCCACCACGAGAACGAGGTCGCGCAGTCCGAGGCTGCGACTGGCAAGCCGTTCGCGCGACTGTGGCTGCACAACGGCCTGCTCACCCTGGGCGCGGAGAAGATGTCCAAGTCGGTGGGCAACATCATCTCGCTCGACGAGGCGATTTCGACCTACGGCGGGGACGTGCTGCGCTTCTTCTACCTGGCCGCGCACTACCGCTCGCCGGTGGAGTTCAGCGAGGAGCGGCTGAAGGAGGCGCAAGGCGCGATCGAGCGCTGGCGCACCTTCCTGCGCCTGACCGCCCACCTCGACGGCGCGGGCGAGCAGGACACGCCCGAGACCAAGGAGTTCTTCGTGCGCCTGCGGGCCGCGATGGACAACGACCTGTCGACCCCGCAGGCCCACGCCGCGCTGTTCGACCTGGTGACGGCCGGCCTGGGTCATCTCGAGGCCGGCCGCGACGCCGAGGCCGCCGCGGCGCGCGCCGCCTTCCTGGATGCCGCACAGCGGGTCCTGGGCTACCGCCTGGAGGAGCAGCAGGGCGGTGAACTGGTCGGCCCGCTGGTGGAGGAACTGCTCGCCCTGCGACAGGACGCGCGCGGGCGCAAGGACTTCGCGACCTCCGACCGCATCCGCGACCGGCTCGCGGAGCTCGGCGTGGTCATCGAGGACACCCCCGACGGCCCGCGCTGGCATCTCGCGTGACCGCGGAACGCCCGCGCCGCGACCCTCGGGGGAAGGCTCCGGCCAAGGGGTCGCGCCCGGTCAAGGGGTCGCGCCCCGCAAAGGGCGCGCCACAGGCCAAAGGCTCGCGCCCGGCGAGAGCGCCGCGCCCGGCGCCGGAGCCGCGGCCCGCCGAGACACCGGCGGAGCACGCGATCCCAGGCCGCCATCCCGTGCATGAGGCGCTGCGTTCAGGACGGCGCCTGCGCGAGCTCCTGGTCGAGAAGCTCGACGGCAACGAGGAGCTGCTCGAGCTCGCCCGCGTCCAGAAGGTCCCGGTGCGCAGGGTCACCCGCGAGGAGCTCGACGACGCAGCCCAGGGCGTGCTGCACCAGGGTGTCGTCGCGCTGTCGCCGCCCTTCCACTACGTCGATCTGCACCAGGCGGCGCAGGGCGACCTTGTGGTGGTGCTCGACGGCGTCACCGATCCGCAGAATCTCGGCGCCATCGCGCGCAGCGCGCTGGCGGCCGGGGCGCGCGGCCTGGTGCTGCCCAACCGCCGCAGCGCGACGGTCACCGCCGCGGCGGAGAAGGCCGCCGCCGGGGCCTTCTCGTGGCTGCCGGTGGCGCAGGTCCCCAACGTGGTGCGCGCCCTGCAGGACCTCGCCGGCCGCGGCTTCTGGTCGGTCGGGCTTGCCGGCGGCGCGGAGCGCTCGCTGTGGGAGTCCACGCTGCTGGACGGCAAGGTCGCACTGGTCATCGGGGCCGAGGGTACGGGACTGTCGCGCCTCGTCCTCGAACGGGTCGATGAACATGTGCGTATCCCGATGAACGATCACGCGGAGTCACTGAACGCGTCCGCCGCCGCCGCCGTGGCGCTGTTCGAGTGGGCACGACGAAGGCCCTGAAAGTCGGACAAAAACTGGTCGTGCCTTGTGGATACCACAGGAATTCTTCGCGGAACCCCTGTGTAAGCGGTATTGACCATGCCGATCGGGCCACGTTTACTGGCGGTAACACCGCTCGGTCGGACCCAGGGCGGAAAGCCATCACGGCACCGGAGGACCGGCTTGACGCTCGAGGTCATCATCGATCTGACCGATGCGTCGGTCACCCATGCCCTCCCGCACGAGCAGGACGAGACGCTGATCGCGCGCGCCTGGCGTGGCGACGACGGGGCGCTCGCACACCTGCTGGAGCGCTACCGCGGCTTCGTTCGTGGCAAGGCCCGCAGCTACTTCCTGGTCGGCGCCGACCGCGAGGACGTGGTGCAGGAGGGGATGATCGGCCTGTACAAGGCCATCCGCGACTTCGATCCCTCGCATCAGTCGAGCTTCCGCGCTTTCGCCGACCTGTGCGTCACGCGTCAGATCATCACGGCGATCAAAAGCGCCACGCGTCAGAAGCACGGCCCCCTCAACAGCGCGGTGTCGCTGCACCTGACGGCCCCCGGCGACGACGGTGACGGCGAGCTGATCGACAGCTTCGCCTCGGGCGAGGCGGACCCGTGCGATCGGGTGGTGTCGACTGAGGAGCTTGCCGATCTCGAACGGCGCTTCGCCGAGATCCTCTCCGACCTCGAGTGCGAGGTGCTCCAGCGTTACATCGACGGCCAGAGCTACGCCGAGATCGCCGAGGCGCTCCAGCGCCACGTGAAGACGGTGGACAACGCGCTCCAGCGCATCAAGCGCAAGCTCGACGGTGCGCTGCAGTCGCGCGAGTTCGAATTCGCGGTCTAGTCCCACCCCTCTAGGCTTGCTTCGCGGCCGCACCCGCGGTCACACCGTCGGAGCAGCCGGAGCAGTCAGATGACCGAGATCCTCGACACCGATGTCGCCGTGCTGGGGGCCGGTCTGTCGGGATTGACCGCCGCCCGTGACCTCGTCCGCGCAGGCCTGCGCGTGACCGTCATCGAGGCTCGTGACCGCCTCGGGGGACGCGTGTGCAACGAGTCCTTGGACGACAGCGGGCAGATCGTCGAGGTCGGCGGGCAGTGGGTCGGCCCCGGCCAGCACCGCGTGGCCGCGCTGATCGACGACCTGGGCCTTTCGACCTTCCCCACCCACGACGACGGGCGCCACCTGGTGTGGTTCGGCGGGCGACTGCGCTCCTATGCCGGGCGAATCCCGCGCATCGGCCCGCTGACGATCGCCGACGTGGGGCTCGCCCAGCAGCGGCTGGAGCGCCTCGCGCGCACCGTCCCGCTCGACCGCCCGTGGGACGCGCTGCGCGCCGCCGAACTCGACGCGCAGACGTTCGCCCAGTGGATCCGCCGCACCTGCCGCACCGACGGCGGCCGGCGCTTCTTCGACGTCGTCTGCGCGGCCGTGTGGGCCACCGACGCGGCGAACGTGTCGCTGCTGCACGTGCTGTTCTACGTGCACAGCGCCGGGGGACTGGACGAGCTGCTGGACACCGCGGGCGGGGCCCAGCAGGACCGCATCGTCGGCGGTACGCAGCTGCTGGCCGAAGGCCTTGGCGACCGCATCGGGCGCGAGCACATCCTGCTGGCCGAGCCGGTCCGCCGGGTGGCCTGGGACGACGCCGGCGCGGCCCTGCACACCGACAGCAGGGTCGTCCGGGCCCGCCGCGCGATCCTCACCGGCCCCCCGGCGATGCTTGGCCGTCTCGCCTACGACCCGCCGCTGCCGGCGGAACGCGACTTGCTGACCCAGCGCGTCCCCAACGGCGCGGTGATCAAGTGCATGGCGGTGTACGAGCGGCCGTTCTGGCGCGACCAGGGCCTCTCGGGACAGGCGGCGAGCGACGAAGGCCCCGTGCAGGTCGTGTTCGACAACACCCCGCCGTCGGGTGCGCCGGGCGTGCTGCTGGGCTTCTTGGAGGGCCCCCACGCCGTCGCGCTGTCCTCAGCGACCGCCGATGAGCGCCGTGCCGTGATCGTGGACGCGTTCACCCGCCTGTTCGGGCCGCAGGCCGCGGCGCCCACCCGCTACATCGAGAAGGACTGGACCGCCGAGGAGTGGACGCGCGGCTGCTACGGCGGCCACCTTCCCCCGGGGGTGTGGACGCAGTTCGGCCCAGCGCTGGCACGGCCCGTGGGCCCGCTGCACTGGGCGGGCAGCGAGACCGGCACGCACTGGTCCGGCTACATCGACGGCGCGGTCGAGTCCGGCGAGCGCGCTGCCGCCGAGGTCGTCGCGGCGCTGCGCTGACGGCGCCTATGCGTCCGGGAACTGCTCCACCAGGGGCGCGTAGCGCTCCAGCAGCGGCATCACCTGATCGCGGGGGGCGGGCGGCAGCCAGAACACGATGCCGTCGACGCCCATGTCCGCGTACTGCTCGATCGCATCGGGCTTGGACGAGGCCGAGTACAGCGTGACGGGGATGCGCCCGCGGCCGGCTTCGCTCGCCAGGCGCTGGAGCTCGGCGATGCGCCCCGCCAGGTTTTCGCTGTCCCAGCCGCGCGCGATCGGCATCCACCCGTCGCCGTAGTCGACCACCCGCTCCAGCGCCTTTGCCCCACCGCCGCCGATGACGATGGGCGGGTGCGGGCGCTGGACCGGCTTGGGCCAGGACCACAGCGGCGCGAAGTCCACGAACTCGCCGTGGTACTCCGCCTCGTCCTTGGTCCAGATCTCCTTCATCGCCAGCACGCGCTCGCGCAGCAGCGCGAAGCGCGTCGTGGGATCCGTGCCGTGGTGCTGCATCTCCTCGCGGTTCCACCCCGCGCCAATGCCGAACTGGAAGCGCCCGCCCGACAGGTAGTCCAGGCTCGCGACCTCTTTGGCCAGCACGATCGGGTCCCGCTCGACCACCAGGCACACGCCCGTGCCGAGCTGGATGCGCTCGGTGACGGCGGCCGCCCACGACAGCGCGACGAGGGGGTCGTGGGTGCGGCTGTACTCGCGCGGTAGCTCGCCCCCGGCGGGATAGGGAGTCTGGCGCGCGGAGGGGATGTGGGTGTGCTCGGGGAACCACAGCGAATCGAAGCCGTGCGCCTCGACCTCGCGGGCCAGATCGTCGGGCCGCATGGCCTCGTCGGTGGGGAACATCGTGACGCCGAACCGCATGCCCGCTCCTTGTCGCTCGTTCCTGCGGCCGCCGATCTTCGCAGACCTCGGCGTTGTCCACAGCTTCGAGGGCTCGCGGGTGGCGCGCCCGTCCGCACGGCGGCATCCTCGCCGGGTCATTGCCCAGCGAAGGAGGCCGTCGCACAATGCTGATCGATGAGGCGTCCCGACACGCGCTGCACAACCGGCTGGACGAGGTCCTGGGTCCGGACGAGGCGGTGTGCCTGATGGCGCACTTGCCCCCGGTCGGCTGGGCCGACGTCGCCACCAAGCAGGACCTCGAGGGGCTCGAAGAGCGCTTGACCCACAAACTGACGGCGTACTTCGAGAAGGAGATTCGCCGGGCGATCACGGTGCAGACGCTGGTGCAGGTCGGCACGATCCTCGGCGTCGTCGCGCTGGTGAAGTACGGCTGAGGCGGCGGTTCGCGCGACGCACCGGGCGCGGGCAGGATGAGCCGGTGCGCGTGCTGTGGAAGCCGAAGTGGATCGCGGGTCACCTGCTGGCCGTGACCGTCGTGGTCCTGTTCGTCAACCTCGGCCTGTGGCAGCTCGACCGCCACCAGTGGCGCGCGGGGCTGAACGCGGCGATCACCGAGGGCCTGCGAGCGGAGCCGGTCCCGTTCGGCCGGCTCACCCCCGGGCGCCGCGACTACCGCCGCACCGCCGTCAGCGGCCGTTACCTCTCCGAACGAGAGGTCCTGTTGACGCCTCGCAACGAGCGCGGTCCCGGCCACCATGTGCTCACGCCGCTGCGCCTGGGCGACGGCCGGCTCCTGGTCGTGGATCGCGGCTGGGTGCCGTTCGCCCTGGACGAGCCGCCCGTCCGCGAGGCGGCGCCGCCAGGCGGTGAGATCACGGTGGAGGGCGTGCTCCTGCCCGCCACGCATGTGGACGCCAAGGCGGTGCGTGACGACGACGGGAGGCTGCTCCGCGTGGCCGCGGTCGCCCCCGCTGTCGTCGTGGGGGGCGGAGACGCCGACAACGTCGTTGCGGACGTGTTCCTGCTCCTGCGCGCCCCCGGGCCCCCGGCCGGCGAGTTGCCTGTGCCGGGGGAATTGCCCGCACTCGAGGCCGGCCCGCACCTGTCCTACGCGGGGCAGTGGTTCCTGTTCGCCCTCGTCACCGTGGTGGGCTACCCGCTGTTGTTGCGGCGCACCGCCCGGGACGCCGTCAGCGGGTGACCCGCCGGGCGGCACCCTTCGCCGTCATGCGTCGGACCGTCGGACGCGGCAGTAGGCGGTTGAGCACCACGCCGAACTTGTACAGCCCGCCGGTGATCGCCAGCGCGCGGTTCTCGTCGACCGCCGCGATGCCCAGGGCGGCCACCTTCTCGACATCGAGCCACGCGAACTTCGGGATGGCGGAGGCGCTGACTTCGGCGACGTCCTGGAACTCGGTGCGCACGTAGCCGGGGCACAGGGCGCTGACATGGACGCCCACGGCCTTGGCTTCCTCGTGCAGGGCTTGGCTGAAGGTGTTCAGGAACGACTTGGTCGAGCAATAGGTCGCGCTGAACGGCATCGGCTGGAAGCCCGCGGTCGACGACACGTTCAAGATCCCGCCGCGCTTGCGCTCGGCCATGGCGCCCAGCGCCGCGTGGGCCAAGCGCACCGGTGTCAGCACATTCAGCCGGATCTCGTCGGTCTCGCGGCCGATGGGCAGCTTGTGGAAGCTGCCGAACGTGCCGAAACCGGCGTTGTTGACCAACAAGTCGATCGGCCGCTCGGCGGCCCGCAGCCGGGCCTCGACGGCGTCCAGCCCCTCGTCGGCCAGCAGGTCTGCCGCCAGGATCTCGACCTTGGCGCCGTGCTCGGTTTCCAGGCTGCGCGCCAGGTCCTCCAGCATCGACCGCCGCCGCGCCACCACCACCAGGTCGGTGCCGCGCGCGGCGAGTTGCGTGGCGATGCTGCGGCCGATGCCGCTCGACGCCCCGGTGACCAGTGCCCGCTCCCACTGCTGTGCCATGTGCCCATCCCTCTTGTGCGCCGCGTGATGACCGGCAGGACGCCGCCCGGCATGAGGCTGCCACGTGACAGGCACCTCGCGCGAGGGATAATTGGCAAGCGGTTGCGCGAGTGGAAATCGGGAACGCTGGCAGTGCCGCTCGTGCCGATGGCCTTGCGGTGCATGCGACCGGGCTGGGCGGGTTTGGTTGAGCGCGCGTCTTGGACGCGCTGTGCAGGAGGCAAAGCGGATGACGACGCGCCACCGGGCAGGCCCGTGACCGGCGGACCGGCGGTCGAGCGCGCCTCGTCGGCCGAGCAGGCCCGGCTGCTCGACGAGGCGTTGCAGCGCGAGCGTGCCGCGCGCGCGGCGGCCGAGGAGCAGGCGCGCCTGCAGCGGGTGCTGTCCGAGGCCGGCGCGGCCTTCGCCGCGAGCCTTGATCTCAAGGACGTGCTCGTCGCGATCACTGGCAGCATCGTGCCGGAGTACGCCGACTGGTGCGGCGTGTCGCTGCTGCGTGCCGACGGCGAGATCCAGCTCGTGGCGGAGGCGTCGGTGGACGAGGCGCTGGCGCGGTCCATCGCGGCCCTGCGCAGCCGTGTTCGGCCCACTCTGGAGGCGCCGCACGGCATGGGCGCCGTGATCCGCACTGGCCAGAGCGAATTCTTCCCCGAGGTGCCCGACGAGATCTGGCGGCAGGTCGCACAAAGCCAGGGCCTTTCGGTCGACGAGCTGATGCGGCTGCGCATCCGTTCGGGGGTGGTGGTGCCGCTGCCCGCTCGCGGGCGGACGCTCGGCGCGGTCACGCTCATTCGTACGCGGCCGGAGCCGTACGACGAGCTTGAGCGCGCCTTTGCGGAGGATCTCGCCGCCCGCGCCGCGCTCGCCATCGAGAACGCGACGATGTTCTCGTTGGAGCGCCAGGTCGCCGATGTGCTGCAGCGCAGCCTGCTGCCTCGGGCGCTGCCGCGGGTCGACGGCGTCGTTGCGGCGGCGCGCTATCTGCCCGGCGCGTCCGGCATGCGCGTGGGCGGGGACTGGTACGACGTTTTTGCGCTGGACGAGCGGCGGCTGGCGCTCGTGGTGGGCGACGTCATGGGGCGCGGCGTGACCGCCGCGACCGTGATGGGCCAGCTGCGCGCAGCGCTGCGGGCCTATGTGCTGGAAGGCCATGGCCCCGCGCGAGTGCTCGAACTGCTCGACGAGTTCGTCGACCGTTCGCACCCTGGGCAGTTCACGACCTGCGTGTACGGGGTCTATGACGCGGCCGAGATGACCCTGACCGCCGCATGCGCCGGCCACCCCGCGCCGTTGCTCGTCGGCCTGGACGGCGAGGCCGTGTATCTCGACCTCGGCGCCGGGCTGCCGCTGGGAGCGGGAGGGCTCACCGGCGCGTCGCGCGTGGAGACGGTCGTTCCGATCGCCGCCGGATCCACCGTGCTGTTCTACACGGACGGCCTGGTCGAAGGCCGCGAGTCCCCCGTCGACGAGGGGATGGCGCGGCTGCGCCAGGCCGCGTCTGGCTGGGTCGACGACCCGGAGCGCTTGTGCGACCGCCTGCTGAAGGCGATGAACCGCGAGGGCCACCACGACGACGACACCGCGCTGCTCGCGGTCGCCGTCGGTGGCGCGGCGGCGGACGAGGCGGGCGGCGTGCGGGACGAGGTGGGTGGCGCACATGCCCTCGACGTGGACCTGCGCAGTCCCGGCGAGGCCCGCCGGATCGTGCGAGAGACGCTCGGGGCGTGGGGTGCGCCGAACGTGGACACCGCCATGCTCGTCGCGCACGAACTCGTGGCGAACGCCGTGCTCCACGGGCGGGCGCCGGTGATTCTTCAGGTTCGCCGGCGCGGCGCGGCCGTGCGCATCGAGGTCGCCGATGGCAGCGACCGCCCACCCCATGTTCAGCACTATGGCGAGCAGGCGATCACCGGCCGGGGGCTGGCGATGGTCGAGGCGCTGGGCGTGAGCTGGGGCTGGCAGGTGGCCGACGAAGGCAAAGTCGTGTGGTGCGAGGTGGCCGGGTGACGAGAAGGCATGTGGAGTTGCGCAATGTGCCGGTGGGGCTGTGGCTGACGCTGCAGGAGCACACCGACGCGCTGAGCCGCGAGTACCGGCTGATCCTGCAGCAGCAGGGTCCAGCGGCGCAGGGCCCGTGGATGACGATCCTGCGTGAGGTTCTGGAGCTGTTTCCCGTCACCGCGGTCCCGTTCATGCGCGGCCACGTGGAGGCGGCGTACGAGGCAGGGCTCGCGGTGGTCGACATCGGGTTCGACGCCGTGCCTGACGAGGTGCTCGGCATGGAGCGCCTACACGCGCTGCTGTGCGACGTCGATGTCTACTGCCGCGACGGGAAGCTGCTGTCGCTGCCGCTGTCCGACGACGGGATCGCGCTGCGGGGATGGGTGGTCCGCGAGGCGTGCCGGCAGGTCCGAGAGGGTGGCCCGCCGGCGACCTGGCCGTCCCCGGTGCGGACCGGCAACCCTTAGCGGCGGCGGCGCCGCGCGACCACGAACGAGCGCACGCCGATCCCCAGGTACACCAGCAGGGCGATCGCGGTCAGCACCGCTTCGATCTGCGCCGTGTCGCTCGCGCCGCCCATGGCGCCGGTGCCCAGTGCGGTGGGCGCCGTGCCCGCCAGGCCGAGCAGGGCGACGAGGAGGGCGACGTGCATCGCGTGCATGCGCAGCGCCTCGCGGCGTTCGGCCAGGTTGCCAGCCGCCAGCAGCAGTAGTCCCAGGGCGGCCGGGATCAGCGCGGTGACCTCGGACAGGCCGACGTACAGCCAGGTGCCCGTGCCGATCACGAGCAGGATGAAGCCGACGAGCTGCGTGACCATCGCCATGGCGATGCGTCCTTTCGTTCGGGCGGCCCGGTGGGGCCTCCGGATCGGGGATGCCGCGGTCAGGCCTCGGTGTCCGCGGCGCGCGCGCGCATCGCGCGGACGATGCCGTCCTGGGACTCGCGCAGGATGCGCTGCGCGGGCGCGGGCAGTGGCAGGGCGAGCGCCCGGTCGGCGGCGTCGACGCTCTCCTGCTCGATCAGCGCCCCGGGGAACAGGCCTTCGCTGAGCAGCAGCGCCTCTTCGGGCTCGCGGCTGGACCAGATGCCGCCCAGCGCGTCCACGTAACGGTCGCGGTAGGGCCGCAGCAACTCCTCTTGCCCGGCGTGGTGGAAGCCAGCCACCAGCGCGCGCATCTGCGCCAGCGACACGTCGCGGCGCTCGACGAGCGCCGCCCATGCCTGCGCCTTCGCGTCGGTGTGGGGCAGGCTCGCGCGGGCGGTCGCCGCACGGCGCTCACCCGCGTCGGTGGGGTCGCGCTCCAGCTCCGCGGCGATCGCCGCCTCGCCTGTCTGGCCGCGCGCCGCCAGGGTGATGAGCAGATGCCAGCGCAACTCGGTATCCACCGCCAGCCCCGGGATCGCGCGCGTGCCGTCCAGCAGCGATCGGAGGACGTCGTGGTCCTGAGGCCGCACCGCGTTGTCCGCAAGGGTCCGCACCCACTGCAGCTGGAGGTCGGAACCGCCTTCGGCCGTCTCGAGCTCGCGCAGGGCGGCGTCGGCGAGCAGCGCGTGCAGCGCGCCGCGGTTGGCCGGGTCGCCGTACACGTCCGTGGCGGTCGAGGCCTGGCGCAGCAGCGTCTGGAGCACGCCGATGTTGGTCTCGGCGGTCGCGTGCCCCGCGACCAGCCGGACGAATCGGCGTGTGGCGAACTCCGCGTCGCGGGTCATGTCCCACGCGGCGCCCCACACCAGCGCGCGCGGGAGCGGGCCCGGCAGGGTGGACAAATGCGCTTCGGCGGTCCGCAGCGAGCCAGGGTCCAGGCGGATCTTGGTGTAGGCCAGGTCGTCGTCGTTGGGCAGCAGCAGGTCCGCGACCGGCTCTCCGGCGAGCGCGGCCACGACGGTGCGCGGGCCCTCGGCGTCGAGCTCGACGAAGCGGCGACGCTCCAGCCGCCCGTCGCGCAGGTCGTACAGGCCCACGCCGACGCGGTGGGGTCGCAGGGTCGGCCACTGGGCGGGCGACTCCTGCTCCAGCGCCACCTCGGTGTAGCGCCCGTCCGCGGCGGCGGCGACGACCGGCCGCATCGTGTTCACCCCGGCGGTCTCGAGCCACAGCTTGGACCATTCCGACAGTTCGCGCCCGCTCGCGCGCTCCAGGGCCCCGAGGAAGTCGCGCAGGTCGGTGTTGCCGAACGCGTGGCGCTGGAAGTAGTCGCGCAGGCCGGCGATGAAGCCGTCGCGGCCGACCCAGGCCACGAGCTGTTTGAGCACGCTGGCGCCCTTGGCGTAGGTGATGCCGTCGAAGTGGGTGCGCACTGCCTCGGTGTCGACGATGTCCGCCACGATCGGGTGGGTCGAGGGCAGCTGGTCCTCGCGGTAGGCCCACGACTTGAGCTGGTTGGCGAACTCGGCCCAGGCGTCGTCGAAGCGCGTGGACTCGGCCAGGGCCATGGTGCCGATGAACGTGGCGAAGCTCTCGTTCAGCCACAGGTCGTCCCACCAGCGCATGGTGACCAGGTCACCGAACCACATGTGCGCCATCTCGTGGGTGATCGTGCTGGCGCGCTGCTCGCGCGCGGCGTCGGTCACCTTGCTGCGGAACAGGTAGCTCTCGGAGAACGTGACGCAGCCGGGATTCTCCATCGCGCCGAAGTTGAACTCCGGCACGAACAGCTGGTCGTACTTCTGGGCCGCGCCGCCGACGCCCTGCCCGAACGGGTAGGGGTAGCCGAACGTCTCGGTGAAAAAGCCAAAGCTCTGCTTGGTGATGGTGAAGATCTCTTCGGCGTCCAGATGCGGGGCCAGGGATTGGCGGCAGTACACGCCGAGGTCTACGCCTCCCGCGTCCCAGGTGTCGCGCACCTCGTGGTAGGGCCCCGCCACCAGGGCGTAGATGTAGGTCGACAGCGGCGCCGTGGGGGCGAACCGCCATACGCCTGCCTCGCCGCCCGCCGGACGATTCATGACCCCGGTGTTGCTCACGCAGACCCAGCCCGCCGGGGCCTCGACCGACAGGGACCATGGCGCCTTGAGGTCGGGCTGGTCGAAGCAGGCGAACACACGGTGCGCGTCGAACGGCTCGAACTGCGTGTGCACGTAGACGTTGCCGTCGACGGGGTCGCTGAAGCGGTGCAGGCCCACGCCGGTGCGCATGTACGCGCACTCGGCCTCGATGACGAGTTCGTTGGAGGCGCGCAGGCCGCTCAACGCGATCCGGTTCGCCGCGTGCGCATCGGCCGCCAGGTCGTCGCCGTTCAGGACGACGTGCGTCACCACGGGCGCGACCAGGTCGATGAACGTCGACGCACCCGGTTCGGCGCAATCGAACCGGATCACCGTCCGGCTCGTGAAGCGCTCCTCGGACGTGGTCAGGTCCAGGTGGACCTCGTAACTGAGTCCTGACAGCAGCCGCGCCCGCTCTCGGGCCTCGTCGCGTCGCAGGTTCGGGTGGCTTTCGGCGCGCATGGCCGCGAGCCTACCGCTCCACCGTCGTGCGGATGATCGGACGGACTCGGTGAAGGGCGCGGTCTTTGGTCAAGCCGGCGTATCCGCGGCCTTGGCCGCCTCGAGGCGCGGGCCGACGGTCTGCGCGAGGGCGATCACGCCCGACAGCGGCCGCACCATCACGGTGAAGTCCGCGATCAGCCCGTCGGGGCCGGCCCGCAACAGGTCGATGCCCTCGATCTGCTTGTCGCCGATGCGCGTGCGGAACACCAGGATGTGCGTGCCGTCGCCGCGCAACTCGTCGGTGTAGGTGAAGTCCTCGAAGGTCTCCAGCAGGATGCCCAGCAGCCGCCGCACCTCGGCCCGCCCGTTGAACGCGGGGAAGGTGACCGGCGAGTGCAGGACGACGTCGGGCGACAGGGCCGCCATCATGGCTTCGAGGTCGCGCGCCTCGACTCCTGCCCGGAACGCCGCAGCGCTCATGTCGCCCTCCTGGTCCGCGCGCTCCCCGGTGGACCGCGCTGCGCGCAGCCTAGCCGTCCGTCAGTCGGTGTAGGTGATCGGGCCGGCGTTGCGCGCCTCGGGACGCGACGGCGTCTGCTCGAACGGCGGCGTGACGGCGGCGCTGCGGCCCAGTTCGTTGCCGGAGCGGTCCAGCGCAACGATGCGGTAGACCGGCCGATACTCGATCTCGTCGTCGGTGTACTGCCGCTGCGCGGGATCCGGGCTGTGGCCGACGACCTCCGTGCCGTTCTCCAGCGGCCATTGCGGTACGGCGGGGTAGGGCGCGCGCAGCACGGCGAAGAACGCGAAGTCGGGGTGGGTGAACTCGGTCCAGGCGAGCTGGACGACACGCTTGTCGGCCCAGGTCGCCAGCCCGATCGGGTGCCGGTCGTCGGGCGCCGCCTTGCCGGTCTGCGCCGACTCTTCGCCCGAGGACGGCTGCGCGGCAGTCTCGTCCTGCGCGGCGGGCTGATCTTCCGGGCGCGCAGTGGCCTGCGCATCCGGGCGGGCAGGGCGCGGGGACTGTCCTGGCAGCACGGGCAGGGCGCCAAGCGGGCTGCCGGGGGCCGGCGTCGCGGTGGGCCGGTCCGTGGGGGAGGGCTTGGCCGTGGGGCGCGCCGCGGTGCGTTCGACCCGCCGGATCCGGCCGTCCTGGACGACGGCCACCTCGCCGGATCCCAGCACCAGGCCGCCGACCTCCGCGCGCCCGCGGGGTCCGGTCAGCACGACCGCGCCCTCTTCGAGCACCAAGCCGGGCCGGGCGGTCAGGCGGCGGCCGTCGGGCATCCGGACCTGCGTGTCGTAGGCCGCGACCAGCGCCAGCGCCGGGTCGACCGGAGGGCGCAGGAGCAAGGGCACGGACAATAGGGCCAGCAGGGCGAGCGCGGCCGCGACGGGGACCGGCGAACGGAACCACGGCCTGCCCGGCGCGGGGGTCGCCGCGTCCGGCCGTGGTTCCGTCGCCCCAGGGAGGCGGTTTGGGAGGCTGTGGTGGACAGCCCGAAGCCGTTGTTCGAGCGCTGCGGCGAACGCGGGGTCCGCGCCGGGCGCCGGCGAATCGGCCGCGTCACGCAGCCGCTGGTGCAGCTCGTCGCGCTTCATGTGGCGACCTCCATTGCCTTGCGCAGTGCCGCGACGGCGCGGTGCACCGTCACGGACAGGGCCGGCTTCGAGCACTCCATGGCTGCCGCGGCCTCCTCGACGGACAACCCCGCCAGGAAGCGCAGCGACAGGGCCTGCTGGTAGCGCGGGTGCAGGCGATCCATCGCCGCGCGGACCTCGGCGACCGGCTCGTCCAGGCGCCGGTCGATCTCGTCGTAGCCACCGTCGCTCGTGGCGGGCTGGAGCGCGTGGAACACCGCCTGGGCCTTGGCGCTGCGGGGGCGGTACTCGCGGCGGTAGTGGGTGGCGAGCTCGTTCGAGGCGATGCGGTACAGCCACGGGGCGAATCCGCCGCTGCGCCAGTCGAAGCCGTGCAGGTAGCGCAGCGCTCGCTCGAAGGTCGCGGCCGTGACGTCCTCGGCGACATCGCGCGAGCCGCTGCGGCGGTAGGCGAAGCCGTGGATGCGGTCGACGTAGCGGCGGTACAGGACGGCGAACGCCTCAGGGTCCGTCCGCGCGCACTCGACGAGCTCGCGCTCGTCGAGTGCCCACAACGCGCCCGCTGGTTCCATCCGGTTCCAGTGTGCCCGAGGCCGTGTCGCACCCAGCCCACCGCTCACGTCGGCTCCCTACAGCCCGGGCAGCGACGGCAGTGCCGGCAGTGCCGGCAGGCTGGGTGGCTCCGGCAGGTTCGGGAGCTCCGGTGCGCCCGGCGTGGCAGGGACGCCGGGCGCACCGGGGACCTTCGGCGCCGCGGGCAGGGCCGGGGGTTCGGGCGTCTCGGGCAGCGGCGGCCTTGCCGGCAGGGGCGCCGCTGCGGGCTCGGACCGGGTCCGGGTCGACACGCGCACCGGGTTGCTGACGCCGATCACCCCGCCGTGGATGTCGCGCACCTCCAGGAAGTACACGTAGTCGCGCTCGCGCTGGACTCCCTCATCGATGGCGTGCAGGCGGTTGCGGTCCCGCGTCTCGAACACCACCTGGGCCTGCCGCTGGCTGCGCTCCTGGCGCATCAGCCGGTAGGCGCCGAAGTCCGGCCGCTTCTCTGCGGTCCACTTGCAGCCGACCGTGGTGCGGTCCCGCTGGGGCATCGCCCGGCAATCCAGCCGCTGCCCGCGTGCTGACTTGGCCTGCTCGGAGTGCATCTGGCGCTTGTCGGTGTGCTCGTGCGCCGCGGTCTCCGCCGCCGCGCCCAGGGGCACCGCCAGGATGCCCGCCAGCACCGTCACCGCCAGCAACCTCGTGTTCGTTCGCATCGTTCGCCTCCCGCGCTCGTGCTGTCACTGCTTGAACGCGGAGGCCGGGGCCGGCTTACACCGCGGCGGGGACCAGCCGGTCCCCGCCGCGGTGTCTTCGCGGTGCGTGGTCAGGCGCGCGCGGCCTGGATTTCGAACTCCAGGCGGACCTTGCGGCCCACCAGCACGCCGCCGGTCTCCAGCGCCGCGTTCCAGGTCAGGCCGAACTCCTCACGGTCGACCTCGGCCCAGGCCGAGAAGGCGACCTTCTCGTTGCCGTAGGGGTCGACCGCCGAACCCAGGTAGGCGAAGCGCAGCTGCACCGGACGGGTCACGTCCTTGATGGTCAGCTCGCCGTCGAGCAGCCATTCGTCACCTGCCGCGGCGACGCCGGTGCTGGCGAAGCGCAGTTCCTTGAAGTTGTCGGCGTCGAAGAAGTCCGCCGACAACAGGTGGCCGTCGCGCTGCTCCGCGCCGGTCTTGACGCTGGCCGCGTCGACGGTGACCTCGACGCGGGAGTCCAGTGGGTTCTCGGCCACCGTGAACGTGCCGGCGAACTGCTCGAAGCGGCCGCGTACCTTGCTGACGAGGTGGCGGGCGACGAACTCGACGTTGGTGTGGACGGGATCGATGGCCCAGGTGCCGACGGGCGGGACGGCCTTGCCGTCGATGACCCGTGCGGGGGAGGCCTGCTCGGTGACGCTCATGAGGTACTCCTAGATGGTTGAATTCTCAATGGATGAGCACTCAAACATCGACAGGGTAATCGGTATTCCCGCACGCAGGAATTCGGGCACATGGCGTCGAAGTGAAGCCCCGAGGGGAGCTTCGATCCGATCGCTAGGTGGCGTCCATGAGCCGTTCTGTCCGAATCCGTCCCTGGGCCGCCGTCGCCCTGTGCCTGGCGGTGCTGCCACTCGTGCCCGCCGGAGCCGAGTTGCTCGACGGGCAGCCCGAGGGTCCGCTCGCGGTCGCTCGCGACAGCGAGCCCGTGGTCGTGACCGGCGCCGACCTTCCCGCATGGTCGCGCGCCGCCGCCCAGGGCGTCGCGGCGACCTACCCCAGCGGCGTGCCCGAGGAGGGCTTCTCGAGCGGCTTCCCGCCTGGCGGCGACGGCGTGCGCAGCGCCCACAACGGCACGATCACGGTGCCGCCGGACGCCCGCACGGGCGCGCCGGTGGATCAGATCGCGGCGTACCGCTGGGAGGGCAAGAGCTGGGTCGAGGTGCCCGTCCAGGTCGACGAGCGCTTCCCGCACTTCCTGGCGAACGCGCGCAGCGACTTCGGCTTCTACTCTGGCACGGACCCTGAGCTGACTTACGCCTGGACCGAGGAGAGCTGGAAGCAGATCGCCGGCGAGTGCGCCGCGCGCTACCCCACCGCCGATGAGATCCCGGCGCTGGTCGCGGCCGGATACATCACGCCTGGGCAGGGTGAGACAGCGGAGGAGTACGCGGGCGCCAAGAGTGACCCGGTGCCCACGCTCGACGACGACGACGAGATCGCGTTCATGGCCTCCGACGCGGGCGAGCGCGCGCCCGAGGGCAAGAACGGCCCGGCCGTGTCCCTGGCGGGCACCCGCCACGAGCTGGCCGTCGCCGACCCGACCTCGGGGGCCGTGCGCTACGTGTACCTGTTCCAGCAGCCCGGCGGGTCTTCGATCGACGCGTCGAACGGCTACGTGCGCTACGAGCGTGACGCGAACGCCGACGAGTACCTCGACCGGCGCAGCTTCGACGACGCCGACCCCGAAAAGCTCGGCTCGTCCAACACCGGCTACGGGCCGAACCTCCCCGGCACCGTGTGCCGCACTTCGCCCGAGAACCAGGCGGCGCTGGGCGCGGACGGCACGCCGCGGGCAAGCACCGACCGCTTCCCGCGCGACGGGCTGACCGTCACGACCGACGCCTACCGCTGGCGCGCCACCGGCCGCTGGATGATCCGCGAGGTGCAGGTCGCCAAGCCCGGCCAGGCCGGTGTCTACGGCCCTGATCTGGTGGACCGCTGGAAGGGCCGCGCGTTCCAGCAGTCCCCCGACTCGCAGATCTCCGTCGTCGGTTTCGAGGACGAGCAGGTGAACTGGGAGGCGAACTCGACGGTGCTGGGCTGGAAGGCTGGGCCCGTGCGCGCGATGCGCGAGGTGTGGGGCGCCGACTCGGGCACCAACGTGACCAAGCTCGAGACCTTCTACCGCGACGCTGCGGCGTACCGCTACCGCGTGCGTGTGCACCCGATCCCGCCCGACGGCCTGTACACGTCGTGGGACTACAACGCGGGGGTCGCGACTCGCTACTACAACGCGCTGCGGCCCGAGGGCGTGGCCATCGACGGCGCCAACGACGACGTCGGCCAGGTCGACAGCCTGCCGGGCGTGGGCCCGGCGTTCTTCGACGCCCCGGACCCGACCTTCGACCTGCCCAGCGCGATCGAGCGCTGGGAGCAGGTGGCGGGCACGGGCGACGCTGGGTCGCTGGTGTACTTGTTCGAGCTGACCGGTCCGTCCAGCGCGGTGAACTTCCTGGCCGTGCCGTACTACCGCGACGACAAGTGCCTCGACGACGGCACCGGGGACGACCCGGTGGCGCGGCCGTGGCCGGGCGAGGCGTCGACGGACTCCCGTGTCGTGGCCGGCTACGGCGCCGGCGCGACCTGCGACCAGAAGCAGGGCGCCTGGGGCGCACACGGCCTGCACTTCTTCGCCACCGGCGACAGCGACAACGCGTTCTCGCCCGCACCGGTGACCGAGCTCGACGGGCAGCAGTGGCAGTTCGCCGTGCCGATGGACGCGCCGCGCAATGTGGGCGAGTCCTACGCGCAGGTCGTGCGCGCGCGCTCGCGCGTCGTGGCCGCGCCGCAGTCCAACGAGCCGCAGGCCTGCCCGCCCGCGCACAGCAAGGGCCGTCCGCCGCACTGTCCCTAGGCCACACGTCGCGAAATCCCCGCGCACCGGTTCGTCGAGGCGGTGCGCGGGGAAGTGCTGGGGCATGTCGCGCAACGAGATCGTGATCCAGGCGCCGCCCGGCGAGGTCTGGGACGTGCTGATGAACCCCTGGCTGTACACGCAGTGGGTGGTGGGCAACAAGCGCATCCGCGGCGTGGATCCCGATTGGCCGGTGGTCGGCAGCCGTTTCCACCACACCGTGGGCGTCGGCCCGCTGATGACGCGCGACGAGACGCGGATCGTGGCGCTGCGCCCGGGGGAGCACCTCGAACTCGACGCCCACGCCTGGCCGGTCGGCACCGCCAAGGTCATCCTGACCCTCGAGCCCGCCGTCGGCGGCACGCGCGTGGTCATGATCGAGGAGCCGACGCGCGGTCCCGCGCGCTGGATGGAGACGCCGCTGCTGCACGGGCTGACCCATGGGCGCAACGTCGAATCGCTGCGGCGGCTGAAGCGGGTGGTCGAACAGCGAGTGCGCCAGAACACGGAGGCCTCGTAGCGGGCGCCGAGGAGCCGTAGGCTGGCGGGTGGCGGCGCGCGTCGTCGAAGCTGGAGGAGGAGTCGGACATGGGTCTGTGGATCGGCCTCGGCATCGTCGTGCTCGTGCTGTTGTGGGCCGCGGGCGCGTACAACCGGCTCGTCGGCCTGCGCAACAAGGTCCGCGAGGCCTGGTCGGGCATCGACGTGCAGCTCACCCGCCGCGCCGACCTGGTGCCCAACTTGGTCGAGACGGTGCGCGGCTATCAGATCCACGAGCGCGAGGTGCTGGAACAGGTCACCGCCGCCCGCGCCGGACTGGTCGGCGCCCGCGGACCCCGTGAGGCCGCCCAGGCCGAGGGCATGCTGGAACAGGCGCTCGGGCGGCTGTTCGCCGTCGCCGAGGCCTATCCCGACCTCAAGGCCAACACGAACTTCCTCGAGCTCCAGCGCGAGCTGTCCAAGCTGGAAGAGGAGGTCGCGTTCTCGCGCCGCTTCTACAACGCGCTGGTGCAGGAGCTGAACACGGCTATCCAGCAGGTGCCCACGGTCGTCATCGCGCGCCTGTTCGGCTTCCGCGAAGAGGAGTTCTTCCAGGCCGACGACGCCGACCGCGAGCCGCCCCAGGTTGACTTCAGCTGATGCGCCGGGGCATCGCGGGGCTGGGGGCCGCGCTCGTCCTGCTCCTGTGTTCGGCCGTCCCCGCCGGGGCGCAGGATCCGGACGACACCGGCTGGGTGATCGAGCGCTTCGACGCGACGCTGCTGGTCGGTGACGACGGCACCTTGACGGTCCGCGAGCAGATCGACGTCGACTTCGCCGGCCTGGACAAGCACGGGATCTATCGCGTGATCCCGGTCCGCTACGAGGTCCCGGGCGACGAGGCCCACTTCCGGGTGCTGGAGGTGGAGGGCGTCACCGTGCAGTCCACGGCGCCCGCCGACGTCGAGATGCAGCGGCCCTCCCCGCGTGGTGGTGACCCGAACCTGGTCCTGCGCATCGGCGATCCCGATGTCACCGTGAGCGGCAAGCAGTCCTACACGATCACCTATCGCGTGCGCGGGGCGCTCAATGCCTTCGACGACCACGACGAGCTGTACTGGAACGTCACGGGCAACGGCTGGCCGGTGCCGATCCGCTGGGCGCACGCCGGTGTCGGCGGCGGCGAGATTGTCCGCACGGCGTGCTACCGCGGCGCCGCCGGGGCGACGACGCTGTGCGACGACAGTGGCCTGCTGCCGGGTCGCCTCCCCGCATGGTTCACGGTGACCGACCTGGCTTCGGGCGAGGGGCTGACCGCCGTGGTCGGCTTCGCCAAGGGCACCGTCCAGGTGCCGCCACCGATCCTGGCGCCCCGCTGGACCCTGGCGCGGGCATTCACCGGCAGCCCGGCCGCCGTCCCGCTCGCCGTGGCGGTCGCGCTGGCGCTGGCCTCTTGGCTCGCACGGCTGCTGTGGCGCGAGGGCCGTGACCGCGTTGCGGTCGGCGGCGTGACCTCGGCCGGCGCCGTGACGGCGGAGGCCGCGCGCCGAGGGTTCGGCCGCCCACCCGTCGTGGCCGAGTTCCGCCCGCCCGAGGACCTGCAGCCCGCGCTGCTCGGCGTGCTCGTGGACGAACGCGTCGACGCCGCCGACGTCAGCGCGACCATCGTCTCACTAGCGGTGCGCGGCCACCTGGTCATCGAGGAGCGCGAGGGCCGCAAGATCCTGTGGCTCGGCAAGACCGAGTGGGTGCTGCGCCGCACGCCCTCGCCCGATCCACTCTCGTCGTATGAGCAGCGGCTGGTCGACGCGCTGTTCGCCGACGGCGACGAGGTGGAGCTGTCGTCGCTGAAGGGCACGTTCGCGACCCAGTACGCGCTGGTGTGCAACGACATCGAACAGGAGACGGTGCGCCACGGCTGGTTCTCGCGCCGGCCCTCGGACACGCGCCGCCGCTGGGCGGCCCTCGGGGCCGTCGCGCTCGTCGTGGGCCTGGGGCTGCTGGCGGCGGCGGTGTGGTTCACGACCTTCGCGCTCGCGGCCGTTCCGCTGCCATTCGCCGGTTTGGCGATCCTGATCGCCCATCGCTGGATGCCCGCGCGCACGGCGCAAGGCAGCAAGCTGACCTCCCGGGCGATCGGCTTCCGCGAGTACATCCGCAAGGCCGAGGTCGGTCGCATGGAGTTCGCCGAGGCGCAGCGCCTGTTCGTCGCCTACCTGCCCTACGCGGTCGCGTTCGGGGCGGTGGACCGCTGGGCGCGCACGTTCGGCGAACTGGGCGTCGACGCCGCCGCGATCGGCGGCTGGTATGTCGGCTCGTCCCTGGGGCACGGCATGGGGCTGGACCGGATGTCCGCCGGGCTGTCGGACTTCTCGCGCCTGGTGGGCGCGACGCTGCCGGTCACCCCCGCGAGCTCCGGGTCGTCGGGCTTCGGCGGGGGCGGGGGGTCCGGCGGCGGCTTTGGCGGCGGGGGCGGCGGCTCGTGGTGACGCCGCGTTCTCAGGCGCTCGGGGCCGGGTAGACGCGCGAGACGGTCTCGGCGACGCAGGACGGCTTGTCCGCGCCCTCGACCGCGACGGTGACCTCGGTGACGAGCTGGAAGCCGCCGCCCGCGATGGGCTCGGCCTCGAGCAGCTTGAAGGTGCCGTTGACGCGCGCGCCGCTGGGCACGGGCGAGGGGAAGCGCACCTTGTTCGAGCCGTAGTTGACGCCCATGGCCACGCCGTCGATGCGCAGCGCCTGCGTGTGCAGCATGGGGATCAGCGACAGCGTCAGGTAGCCGTGCGCGATGGCGGTGCCGAACGGGCTTTCGGCCTTCGCGCGCTCGACGTCCATGTGGATCCACTGCTCGTCGCCGGTGGTGCGCCCGAAGCTGTCGATCATGTCCTGGGTGACGGTGACCCAGTCGCTCTGGCCCAGCACCTGGCCTACCAGCGACGGCAGCTCGTCGAACTTCACCGTGGTCGTCATGTCCGCCTCCTCGAGATCGATGAAGCGCTATTCGACCAGATTCCGTACTTCCTCGCTGTCGCGGGTGAGGCCGGACAGCCCGTTCCACAGCAGCGCCGCGAGGTGGTCGACCAGTTTCGCCCGGCTCATCTCCTGGGTCTGGAGCCACCAGTCGCCGGTCAGCTGGACGACGCCGACGATGCCGTGCGCCCAGGCGCGGGCCGACGCCGTCTGCGACTCGGCCAGGCCGATCTCGTGGGTCAGGATCTCGGCGATGCCGGCCGCGACGACGCTGGTGAACGCGGCGATGCTCGACGCGACGTCGGGCTGTTCGCGCAGCGCGCGGTGCATCAGGAAGCGGTACGGCTCAGGCCGCTCCTCGATGAAGCGCAGGTAGGTGTCGATCGTGACGCGCATCCGCTGCTGGCGGTCCGTCAGGGTCGACAGCACCGTGCTGAGTTCGGTGAACACCGGCGCCGCGTAGCGCTCCGCGAGCGCGCGGTACAGGCCGCTCTTGTCGCCGAAGTGTCGGTACAGGATTGGCTTGGTGATGCCGGCCTCCGCCGCGATGGCGGTCATCGACGCGTCCGGACCGTGCCGGCGGATGACGCGGTCCGCCGCGTCGAGCAGCTGGGCGCGCCGGGCGGCGGGATCGGGGGCGGCGGTGTCCGGCGGCATGGGTCCCCATCTGGTCAGTCCTGTTTGCGGGCGATGGCCCGGGCCAGCTCCTTTTTGTCCATCTTCGAGCGGCCCTCGATACCGAGTTTCTTCGCGCGCTCGTACAACTCCTGCTTGGTGTGGCCCTGAACATCGACGCCGCCGAACGTCTCGCGTCGCCGATTCGGGCCGCCGGGCTTGGTGCCGGGGTCGCTGGGCCCCTTGTGGTCCTTGGGCTCCCAGCGGTCGCCGATCTTTTCGTGGGTGTGCTTCAGCGCGGCGTAGGCGGTGCGGTGGGCCCGTTCGCCTTCCCCGTACTGGTCGACGGCGGCGTCGTGGGCCTTGGCCCAGGTCCGCTGCGCCTTGCGCGGCGAGCGGCGGATCGTGTCGGGCATTTCCTGTTGTGCGGGCATGGTGATCACCTCCACCCGCCTGCCTCCCCGTTCGCCTGAGCGGTTATCCCTGGATCTCGACGTGCAGGCGGCCGGTCCGCACGTCGTAGCGGACGCCCCACACCCGCAGGTCGGCGGGCAGGTATGCGCAGGTGCGCACCGCTTCGACGTCGTCTCCCAGCTCGCGCTCCGGCTCGACGATCATGCGCAGGTCCGCGGGGCCTTCGGTGCCGCTCGCGGTGCGGATGGCGTCGCGGATGTCGGTCTCGGGGCGCACCATGCCGCAGTCGGTGTGGTGGATGACGGCGACCTCGCGCACGTCGTACACACCGCACGACACGGCCAGCGAGCGCAGCACGTCGTCGGTCACGCGGCCGCCCGCGTTGCGCAGCACGTGCGCGTCGCCGCTGTCGAGTCCGAGTGCGCCCAGCGGCACGATGCGGGCGTCCATGCAGGTGACGATCGTCAGCGCCAGCCGCGGGGGAGCGGGCGCCATCGCCCCGCGTGTCGGCAGCAGCTGGTTGGCCTTGACGAGGCGTTCGACGACAGATGCGTTCTCCATGGCGTCACACCCTCGCCGAGGATGCCCACCCCGCGCAAGCCGGTCAGGCCTGCGGAAACGTGGAGCCGGGGATCGGAATCGAACCGACGACCTTCGCGTTACAAGAGCGGTTCCGGGCTTTACAGCGGATTGGCGGATACGGCATTTCCGCAGGTCAGAAGGTGTTTTCTATGCCCGCTGGTCACCGCTGGTCACCACTGGTTTCCGCCCGCGTGTGGTCTGTTTGTGGTCTGCCGGCGGTGGGAGGTGGCGTGGACAGTCGCGGCCGGGCACTCGTCGTTGTGCCATGCTGAATCGTCGGGACGCCTTCATTGGAGATGAACTCATGGCGGGGCGTGGCACATCGAAACGGTCGACCGGGATCCTCTACAGCGTCGGCTACGAGGGCCGTACGGCGGATCAGTTGGCCGAGCTGCTGGCCATGATGCGGGTCGATGTCCTGGTCGATGTCCGCCTCACGCCATTGAGCCGCAAGCCTGGCCTGTCCAAGCGGAAGCTGGCGGAGCTGCTTGAGGCCCACGGCATCGAGTACGTCCACGAGCCGCTGCTGGGCAACCTGCGCGACAACCGCGACGGCTTCCACAACGGACATCTCAAGGAAGCCAAGGAGCGTTTCGCGGAGCGGCTGTCCAACGGCTCGCGGGATGCGTTCTTGGCCCTGGTGGAGCGGGCGCGGTCCGAGAACGTGGCGATGCTGTGCGTGGAGGCCGAGCAAGAGCGCTGTCACCGTCAGGTCATCGCCGAGGCAGCCGAAGCGGAAGCCCCACGCCTGGTCCAGATCCAGCTCTGACCGCTACAGCAGCAGCTGCTGCTGGTCCGTTGCGTGGCGGGGCGGGTAGTACACGCCGAGGATCAGGAAGTTGCGCGGGTAGCGGTGCATGTTCCCGACGAGGAACACGGTGTCCTTGCCCGGTCCGGCCAGGTCGTTGAGCCACTTGTCGCGGATCTTTTCCGTGCGGTCCGCGTCCGATGCCGCAGGCCATGACCGCCATGCCTGGCCGAGCTCCCAATCGATGATGGTCTGCTCGTGGCCAGGGCAGTTCCCTTCCGCGCAGCGATAGCGGTAGTGGAACGTCCACGGGATCGGCTGCAGCGGCTCGCGGTCTGCTGGTCCGAGCAACGTCCCCTGCGCTGCCAATGCCCGCTTGGAGGCTTCCCAGTCGCGGGACTTGGTCGCCACGACGTCAAGGATCTCGGCGGGGCGGAATGCGCCGAGCGACGTGCCGTCGGACTGTTGGCGTCGACGGAGCTCACACATGGATTCCATGAGCATCGGCTCGACGAAGGGTCTGCGCCGAGCCCAGCCGTTCGCCGAGTCGAGGATCTCGCCCGGGACGATCGCGTCGACATCGACCCGCCACGATTCCGGACGCCGGTCGTCCCTGGGGCGCACGGCGATGACATCGATGAACTGGTACTTCTTGAATCGCTGGATCACCGGCAGATCCCGGAAGGGCACCGGATACAGCCGGACCCACTCGCGCGGCCGGTTGTCATCCACGCGAATCCCCGCGACGCACACCGTTTCGCCGTGCTTCTTGCCCAGTTCGGGATACGCCTTCACGGTCACGAGCACGCGCATGTGGGTGCTGGGCTCCGTCCAGGACGAAGCCATGTCAGTCGCTCATCCCTGCCATCGGCTTCATCGCTACTCCTCCCACGGCGGTATCCAGCCGGAGGGGTTGGGGGCACGGTATGCCGACCAGTCCTGCGGGGTGTCGGCGGGAAGATCGAGAGGCATCGTCCGGGGCGCCCCTGTGCGTGGTGCCGGGTCGGCGGTGGCGCTGGTGCGTTCTGATGGCTCGGGGTGAGGCGCGTCGATGTCCGGTGCGTGGTGGTCGATGTCGCGGCGGATGAGTTCGCCGAGGTAGTCCGCGACGGACCGGTTGGCCCGCAGTGCGTGCATCTGCAGGCGCGTCCATGTTTCGTCGTCAACGTTGATGCGCGCCATCTTCTGATCGGCTGCCATGACGGCAAGGTAGGCGGCGTTCCGACGTGCGGCCAGGGCCGTCCCGCGCGTGTGTGGATAAGTCCCTCCGCACCTGTATGCAAGCGCTGCGGGTGCTGACGGCGCACCATTGGTGCAAGTCTGTGCCGCCACTGGGGTGCCTGGTTGGCAGGGCGGTGGAGCTGTCTGGGTGTGCGGTTTTGGGCGCTGTTCGTTGACGGCTTTGATCCGTGCGGCGGGGTCGCCGGAGGCGTGTCGCCGGGTGACGGATCGCTGTCGTGTCGCGCGGAGCGCCAGGTGTTCACGTCGGCTCGCGCGGCCGTGAGCCGCATTACCTGTGGCAAGCCGCCCGGAGGGCGGCGCGGCAGCGAGGACTTCGATCCGAGCGGCTGTGGATAGACCTCGCCGATCTGTCGCACCCTCGGCGTTGGATGAGTACGACCCGCGAAAAGCGGGTGCCCCGGCGACTGCGTCAACAGCCCCGGGGCGTGGCCGACACCTCTGGAGGGTGCCGACATGTCCAACGCTACAGAACCGTCCGTTGCCGCGCGCTCGGAAGCACCCGGTGGTTTGGCACCGGCACGGCGGGCGAAGGTGTGCGTGTTCGGCCGTCTGCGGGTCATCCAGCCCGACGGCACGATCTGTGTCCCGTCCGGTGACGCGCAACGGTCGCTTTTGGTGCTGCTCGCGCTTCGGGGCGGGGCTTTGCACGTCGAGCAGGCCGTGGACGCGCTGTGGCCCGGCGACTCGGTCGAGCGCGGCAACATCCGCCTCGGCAACGTTCTGTCCCGCCTTCGTGAGATGTGCGGGGAGATCGTGGGTCGTGAGGGTGCCAGCATCGTCTTGGACGCCGACACGGACCTGGCCGAGTTCGAGGCGGCCGCCGCGACGGTCCTCGCGCTGGCGGCGACTGAGCTTGCCCCCGACGCCGTCTATGCCGACTGGGCGGCGCCGGTGCGCCGCCGCCTGGACTCGCTGCGCGAGCACCTTGCCGCCGGGCTGTAGCTCCCGTGGGCAGCCACGGTTTTCCACAGGCGCCGGATCCGTCTGCACCTGACGGTCGCCCGGCCACCACTTCCCTGTACGAGTGGGGAGGGGGTGAGCCGCGCCGATGAGTTGGGTTCGCAAGAAGCCGTCGGGCCGTTGGGAGGCGCGCTACCGCGATCCGGCCGGGCGTCTGCGCGCCAAGACGTTCGCGACCAAGGGCGACGCCCGCCGCTACCTCCAACGCGTCGGGGTTGACCTGCAACGCGGCGAGTACCTGGACCCCATCGGCGGCAAGATCCTGTTCGGTGAGGTCGCCGAGCAGTGGACGGCCGGGCTGGTGCACCTCAAGCCCAAGACCGCCGCCGACTACGCCTGCGCGCTACGGGTTCACGTGCTGCCCGTCTGGAAGCGCGTGCCGGTCGGCCAGATCGACTCGGCGTCGGTCCAGCGCTACGTCGCGGGCATGGTCCGTCGTGGCGTGTCCCCGGCCCGCATCCGCAAAGCGCACGGCGTGCTCAAGCAGGTGCTGGACACTGCGGTCGACCTCACCCTGATCCGCGCGAACCCCGCCGCCGGCACGAAGCTGCCCGCGATGGCCCGCCAGGAGATGCGGTTTCTGACGCCGCCGCAGATCGCCGCGCTCGCGCTCGCCATTCAGCCGCCCTACGACCTGCTGGTGTTCTTCGCCGCCTACACCGGACTGCGCGCCGGGGAGATCGCCGCGCTCCGCCGCCGTCACATCGACCTGGACCGGCGTGTCGTCCTCGTCGAACGCTCCGTGTCCGAGGTCGGCGGCCGCCTCATCGAAGGAAGCCCCAAGACCGACCGGTCACGCCGCGCCGTCGGCCTGCCCGGCTTCCTCGCCGACTGGCTCGCCCGCCATCTCGAGGACGCCCCCGCCGACCGTCACGTCTTCACCGCCCCCGACGGCGGTCCCCTCCGCCACGGCAACTTCTACGCCCGCCAGTTCAAGCCCGCCGTACGCCGTGCCCTCCCCGCCGATCTGCACGGCCTGCGCTTCCACGACCTGCGCCACACCTGCGCCGCGCTACTCATCGCCGAAGGCGCCCACCCCAAAGCCATCCAGCAACGCCTCGGCCACTCATCGATCACCGTCACCCTCGACCGCTACGGCCACCTCTTCCCCGGCCTGGACGAAGCGCTCACCGAACGCCTCGATGCCACGCTTCGGATCGCCATGCATGGCCGGATCAGGGTTTGGCCTCATGAATCGACGGCCAGGGATGCGGCTCCGGGCAATCCTTCAGCCGTTGTGTTAAACTCATCACATGACGAGTAGTGAATTGACCTGTAAGTGGTGTGGGCGACAATTTGAGCGGCCGAATTCGCGCGGTCCTCTGCCTTCGTACTGCAGCGCCTCCCATCGACAGCGCGCCTATGAGCTGAGGCGACAAGTCCAGTTTGCTGGAGCAGTGATGCGCGATAAGCGTCTCCAGGAGCGGATCGGCAAGTCGATCGCGGAGATGGCGGTTGGAGGCGTGCAGGAGCGGATTGGCAAGTCGATCGCGGAGATGGCGGTTGGAGGCGTGCAGGAGCGGATTGGCAAGTCGATCGCGGAGATGGCGGTTGGAGGCGTGCAGGAGCGGATCGGCAAG
>Ga0299913_10000121_pt1 | contig 38322 bp, 38 predicted proteins | sample RVTome_9_FD_201360 | JGI IMG/M metagenome (GOLD analysis project Ga0299913, IMG submission 201360) | Soil microbial communities from uranium-contaminated site in the Upper Colorado River Basin, Wyoming, United States - RVT155D38 (version 2) ... | reverse complement strand
CGCCGACTCCGGCGAGTCGGGCGAGATCACGGAGGGCTCGTCGGACCTGGCGACCTACTCGGCCGACGACGGTTCCGAGGAACCTCTTCGCGACGCCGCTCCTGCTGCGGGCGCCGACACCGAATCCGCAGCCACCACCACCATGGCGGCTGAGGAGGCTGGTGGTCCCCTTCCTTATGCCGAGTTTGCCGAGCAGGCCCGGATTGCCCGCGAGAGCAGCCAACGGTCGGCGCCGACGCTCAGCTCCGATGAAGACATCGACCAATGCCTCGACGAGGCCGGTCTCGCCGACGTGAAAGTAGTCGAGGAGTTGGTGCTCGATCAGCGATACCTGCTGGTCATGCCCCAAGACGAGACCTCCCAGCAGACCGTGACATTCATTGCGATGGAAAGCTGCGAGATCGTCTACGTGGACGGGTGAACCGTCCAGGGCTAACTAACCTCGCCTGGCATGGAAGAGTACGCAGCCCGCTTCGCCGAGCTCCTCGAGCAGATCGTGATCAAGGTTCGCTCGATCACCGTCGACCCGCTGGCACGGGGCATCCGTGTCGCCGGACTGGGAATCCTCGCCGCCACTTTGGGGTTCACCGCGTTGCTGTTCCTTTTGTTTGCGATATTCGGTGCGCTGGAGATTCCACTGACTACGGCGGGAGCCTTGGCGCTCGTCGGAGTCCTCTTGACGGGAGCAGGCACCTACCTCTGGATGAAACGAGTCTGAGAAGCCAATGGACCACGAGAAGCTCATCATCATCGGATCAGGCCCGGCGGGGCTGACTGCCGCCCTCTACGCGGCGCGCGCCGATCTCAACCCACTCGTGTTCGAAGGCGTCGCCGCCGGGGGTCAGCTGATGATCACCACCGACGTCGAGAACTATCCCGGTTTCCCCGATGGGATCCTGGGCCCCGACCTGATGGACCACTTTCGCAAGCAGGCCGAACGTTTCATCGCCCGTCTCCAGCAAGTGGATGTCACCGAGGTCGATTTTGGCTCGCGGCCGTTTCGTCTGAACGTTGGAGCCGATGAGTACACGACCGACGCGGTCATCATCGCCACCGGGGCCACTGCCAAATGGCTCGGGGTGCCAGGCGAGGACCGGCTGACCGGGCGTGGCGTGTCTGCTTGCGCAACCTGCGACGGCTTCTTCTTCCGGGATCAGGAGTTGGTTGTGGTTGGTGGAGGCGACACCGCCATGGAGGAGGCGCTCTTCCTGACCAAGTTCGCTTCGAAGATCAACATCGTCCACCGCCGTGACGAGTTCAGGGCTTCCAAGATCATGGCGCAGCGAGCCCTCGATCATGACAAGATCAATGTGATCTGGAACTCGGTGGTCACCGAGATAAAGGGAGACACGACGGTCGAGAGCGTCACCATCGAGAACACCGTCTCGGGTGAGCGCAGCGAGCTCCCAGTCAATGGGGTCTTCGTTGCCATCGGCCACAAGCCCAACACCGAGCTGTTCGCCGGACAGGTCGATCTCGACGAGAACGGGTACATCGTCAAGTCGCCCGATGGCAGCACCCGGACCAATGTGGATGGGGTCTTCGCGGCCGGCGACGTCGCCGACCACATCTACCGTCAGGCGGTCACCGCCGCCGGCACCGGGTCCATGGCGGCCATCGACGCCGAGCGGTGGCTGGCCGAACAGGAATGACCATGCCGGTTGCCCCCCTCCCCCCTCCGGGGTACTCCCCCCAACGCTCACTTCGTTCGCTGGGGGGAGAAACGGCTCGCTCCGCTCACTGGGGGGAGAAATGGCCCCCCTCCCCCGTTCGGGGTACTCCCCCAGGTCTCGCTACCCTCGTCAGGGAGAAACCCGCCAGGTCCGTCGAGTAGCAATCAAGGAGAAGTAGGGACAATGGCCGACAACATCGTCACGCTCAACGAGAGCAGCTTCGCCGACGCCATCGGCAGCGACCAGCCGATCCTGGTGGACTTCTGGGCGGAGTGGTGCGGTCCGTGCCGGGTGATCGCCCCCGTCCTCGAAGAGATCGCCGCCGAGCACGCTGCGCTCACGATTGGAAAGCTGAACATCGATCACAACCCGATGCCGGCGGCCAAACATGATGTGATGAGCATTCCCACCCTGATCCTGTTCAAGGACGGTGTCGAGAAGAAGCGAATAGTCGGCGCCGCCCCCAAGCACCGTCTTCTCCAGGAGTTGGCGGAGTTTCTCTGAACTTGCCGGCAGATGCGCCTCTATCGCCTGGGTGACGAGGGTGCGGCCGTGAGGGACATCCAGGACCGTCTCCATGCTCTCGGCCATCCCTGTGACCCGGATCAACGCTCGATCTTCGGCGACGGCACACGCCAGGCGGTGAGGGGGTTTCAGAAAGCAAGGGGTCTGGACGTCGACGGCATCGTCGGGCCCGACACCTGGCGGTCGCTGTACGAGGCCGGTTATCGGCTCGGAGATCGAATGCTCTTTCTCCGCAGACCGATGATCCGGGGTGAGGACGTCTCCGAGCTCCAGTCTCGACTTGGCTCGCTCGGGTTCGACCCGGGCAAGGTGGACGGGGTGTTCGGGCCCAACACCGAGCGGGCGATCCTCGAGTTCCAGCACAACCGTGACCTGGCAGAAGATGGAAAGGCAGGCCCGGAGGTGATCACGGAGATTCACCTGGTGACCCGGGGTGATATGAAGGAAGGCCGACAGGCGGTGCGAGAGCGGGAGTGGCTGCGCCGGCTTCCTTCCACGGTTGCCGGAGCCCGCGTCTACCTCGATGCCGGTTGCCGTGACGCCCACGAGGCCTCGGTGGCCTGGGATGCGGCCTCAGCCACCGCGCTCGACCTCCAGGAACAGGGAGCGATCCCGGTTATGTCCAGGTCCCAGGACGCATCACTCCCCGAGCGTCTACGCGCTCGCCGGGCGAATGTGCTCGGATCGGACCTCATCGTGGCTTTTCAGGTCAACCCCGACGGCGATGACCTGGTCTTCTACTTCGCCACAGAACATGGCACCTCGGCCGCGGGTGAGCTATTGGCGCGATCGATAGCGGCCGCGGCCGGTGGTCAGATCGAAGGTCGAGCCGGTGCGCTGCTCAAGGAGACGCGGGCGCCGGCGGTCGTGGTGTCGCGGGCGAAACTCGATGCCGGGGTCGGCTCAGCCGTCGCTGACGGGATAACCCGGTTCTTCGCCGATGCGGCTGCTACTCGTTGAAGATCCGGTAGAGACGTTCGAGCTCGGCCAGTGAGCCGAACCTGATCTCCAGCTTTCCTTTTTCGTTGCGGTAGTTGATCTTCACCGGAGAGCCGAGACGGTCGGTCAAACGCTTCTCGAGCTCGATGATCTCCACCGGGCGCAGCTGGCGGACTCCTGACGGGGAGCGACCCTCAGCTCGCTTCCGTAACCGGACTGCTTCCTCCATCTGTCGCACACTCCAGCCGTCGTCAGCCGCCCGTTTGGCGAGATGGATGGCGTAGGCGGTGTCGTCGAGACCGACCAGGGCCCGGGCATGGCCAGCCGATAGGTCGCCCGCGTCGACCATCTCCTGTACCTCAATCGGTAGCTGCAGCAGACGAAGCGTGTTCGATATCGCCGGTCGCGATTTCCCCACCCGGCTCGCTACCAGCTCCTGCGTCATTCCATAATTTTCCAGGAGTTGTTGGTATGCGTGCGCTTCTTCCAGCGGGGTCAGATCCTGTCGCTGAACATTCTCGACCAGTGCCTCGACCAGGGTGGAGGTGCCGGTGTTCTCCCTGACAACGGCGGGAATCACCGCAAGCCCGGCACGTTTGGCGGCGCGCCATCTTCGCTCGCCTGCGATCAGCACGTAGCCGCCCTCATCCCCGGTGACCACGATCGGTTGCAGAACTCCGACTTCCTTCATCGAAGCCGCCAACTCCTCGAGGGAGTCGTCATCGAATCGGGTGCGTGGTTGATCCGGGTTGGTGGTGATTCGATCCACCGGAACCTGGATCAGACCACTGGGAGCTCCACTCGATGGCTCGATGGGGATCAGTGACTCCAATCCCCGTCCCAGACCCGATCTCCTGGTAGTCATCTCATTTCTCCTCGCTCAAAGACCCTGTCGTTCTATGAACTCGCGGCCCAACTGGCGATAGGCGATGGCCCCTCGACTCATCGGGTCGAAGGCTTCGATCGGCTCTCCATAGGAGGGGGCCTCCGAGAGACGGACCGATCGTGGAATCACCGTACGATAGGTGGAGTCCCCAAAGTGGTCTCTCACCTGACCGGCGACATCCTTTGAGAGTTTGGTCCGGCCGTCATACATGGTGAGGATCACCCCACCCACCTTCAATGACGGGTTGAGATTCGAAGTCACCAATTGCACGTTCTTGATCAGCTGACTGAGACCCTCGAGGGCGTAGTACTCACACTGAATCGGAATGATCACCTGATCGGCGGCGGTGAGGGCATTGACCGTGAGCAAACCCAACGACGGGGGACAGTCGATCAGAATCACATCGAACTTCTGACTGAGATCGGCGATGGCTGTCTTCAACCGTGTTTCACGTGAAAACAACGAGACCAGCTCGATCTCGGCCCCGGCGAGATCGATAGTGGCCGGTATCACAAAGAGATCGCGCACCGAGGTCGGCTCCACCGCATCATCCAACTCCACGTCCTTGAGCAAGACGTCATATATCGAGATGTCGATACTGGAGCGATCGATGCCAAGCCCACTGGTGGCATTGCCTTGTGGATCGAGATCGATGAGAAGGGTGCGCTTCCCCTGGAAGGCCAACGCCGCGGCAAGATTGATTGCGGTCGTTGACTTGCCGACACCACCCTTTTGGTTGGCGAGGGCGATGACGAGTGAACGTTTCTTACTCAATGTTGTCGCATGATAAGGAGCCACACCCGTTGGTCAAGGACCGCCTCCGGAATCTCGAGCAATTCAAACCCCAGCACATTGGGCTTCGCAGCCCATGAGCCTCCGATCACCGCGGTCCCACCCGGTCTCAGCAACCGCGTGAAGTCGGTCAGGGCACGCTCCGGAGAGAGACTGGCGCGAGACACCAACCCATCCACCGGTTGCTCCCAGTCGGCGATATCCCCCTGTATCACTTCGACGTTGGGTAGGTCGAGCATCCGGGTAGCCCGTTTCATCAGACCCACCCGTCTCTGCGATCGATCCAGGAGCTGAAACCGGGTAGCTGGCATCACCACCGCCATCGGGATCCCGGGAAGACCGACTCCAGACCCCACATCGAGGACATTCATTGGTGGTTCCTCAAAACCGCTGACAAACAACAATGAATCACCGATATGACGATTGTCGATACGATTGGTCTCATTGGGACCCAGCCCACCGGCCTCCACCGCCTCGGTGAGCAGCCATTCCCGATAGATCTGTAGTTGTGTGCTCTGAGCCGACGTCAGTTCGAGACCGGACCACTCGACACATCGCTCCCAGATTTTTGGTTCCACGTGAAACCAACCCTACCCAGTTGGTCCCAAACACCCGTCACCGGGTGTTAGCCCGGAATCGGTGATCCGACCAGCCGAAGACCCGACCGAGGGTCCGAGAGATCTACTCTTCTTCTGCGGCGACGGATTTGGCGGCGGTGAGCACCACATAGCGACGTGGGGCCTCACCTTCCGAATACGAGCCGACCCCGTCGCGGGCCGCGGCGGCGTCGTGGATCACCTTGCGGTCGGAGGGGCTCATCGGCTCCAACATGATCTCGCCACCTTCTTCGAGCAATTGGTCGATGAGACGCTCTGCATAGATGGTCAACGCTTGTCGACGACGTTCGGCGTAACCGGCGATGTCCAGTCGAAGCCGGGCCGTGTCCTGGGCATATCGTTGCATCACGGTGCGGGTCAACTCATGGATCGCCGAACGCACCGATCCTCTGACCCCCACCAAGGCCTCGGTTTGCTCCCCGTCGACATCCGCCACGATCACATCCTCCTCGACGATGGTGGTGACGGTGCCTTCCAACCCAAAGGCGCTCACCAGCCCTTCGAGAAATTCGCCGGCGATTCGTGCCTGTTCTTCGATCGTCATCTCGGGACGGTCATCGATCTTTGGTTCTCGTTGTTCTTCATTACGGCTCATGTCGCGACCCTTGTCTCTCGCCTGCTGTCGTTGGCCACGCTGGTTTCCACCACCATTCTTAGCCGAAGCTTGACCTCTTTGCTTGGAACCACCGGTCGAAGCCTGGCTTTGACTGGTCTTCTTGCGCTCGTTGCGTCGACGTCGCCCCTTGCGTCGTTTGACCCGGACCACCGCATCCTGACCGCCGATGCCGAGAAAGCCCCGCTCGGGTTCCTGAATCACTTCCACCGAGAGCTGGTCCCGATCAGCGACACCCAGCTCTTGCATCGCGGCTTCCACTGCCAGATCAACCGATTTGGCCCGTACCTCGATCTCGACGTAACTCACGTCATCTCCTCCTGCGCCGACGGCGCTTTTTGGCGGCGCCCGATTGAGGCTTCTTGACCTGGCCTTCGTCGGAGTCCTCGACCTGTTTCGACTCCTCGGCAGCCTTAGCCATCGGGGTCGGACGCCCATCGATCTTGAATATCAAAGCCTGCTGACCAAGCCGGAACAGATTGGAAGTGCTCCAATACAGAACCAGCCCGGCCGGGAAGTTCCAAGATATAAAACCGATGAACAACGGCATGATCTTGGTGATTGCCTGCTGCGCACCGGCCCCGGGTTGGCCACTGGGTCGTTCCTGACCGTAGGTGGCGTGCCACTGTTGGACATATTGGGTGGCGACCATGAGCACGATCATGATCAGATACGGGACGGCGACCAAGATGCCGATGCTCACCGCTTCGCTGGGGGTAGTGCTCAAATCCATTCCGAGGAAGGTCTTGACCGTCCCGTCCCTGAGCGCCACCCCGAGGGCACTGACGGGATCGATGGAGTCCAGCGGTGTCTGCAGAAGACGGAACAAGGCAAACCAGATCGGCATCTGGACGAGGAGGGGAAGAAGACAGCCACCGGGGGTGGCCCCGGCCGATTTCTGCAACGCCATGAGATGCTTCTGCATCTCCGGGGGATCATCCTTGTACTCCTTCTGGATCCGCTTGATCTCGGGTTGTATCTCGGTGAAGGCTCGAGTGGCCCGGGTCTGCTTCAACGTCAGCGGGAACACCACGAGATTGATGAAAATGGTGAGAAGGACGATCGAAAAGCCAAGCGCAAGACCCTCCGACATGAGCCCCTCGAGCAGACCGTAGAAAAAGGCGAGGACCGATCCCAGTCCTTCCTTCAGGAGGTCGAACGCTGCACCCATTTAGTTGGTTCTCCAGTTTTCGGGTACCGGGTCGTATCCACCGGGACGCATGGGATGACACCGGCCGATTCGCTTCACGCCAAGCCAAACCCCACGGATTACACCGAAGCGGGCGATGGCCTCGGCGGTGTAGGAGGAGCATGTCGGCTGATAACGACAGTTGGCGCCCAGGTTGGGGCTTACCAGTTTTTGGTAAATCCTGATCAAGCCGACTACCCAGGATCGAGGACGAAGACGTTCAGACATTGCCGTCCTCTAGAGCGCGTTCGATCCACCCCATCAGAGTGGGGTGTGGGGCATCTGCTACCTGGCTGGTGCCGATGATCACGTAATCCGTTCCTGGTTTCAGTTGCACCGCGCGCAGACAGTGCCGAAGACGGCGTTTGACCCGGTTTCGAGTGACCGCGTTGCCGGTGCCCTTGGAGATTACGAGCCCGACCCGCGTCACACCCGGTTCACCGGAGCATTTCACCATCACGACCCCGCCTGAGCGACGTCTCGTCCCTTCCTTCAGGACCCTTCGAAAGTCACGAGGGGCTCTAAGGGATTCGAAGTCAGGCAGCGAGACGCTTCCGACCCTTGAGACGACGCGACTTGACGATGCCGCGACCGGCCCTGGTCTGCATGCGATGACGAAAGCCGTGACGGCGCTTTCGTCTCCGCACCTTGGGTTGGTAAGTCCGCTTCATGACTAAAGAAAGGGGGTAGAGGGGTGAGTCGACACAGGTTACGAAGGCTCTCGGAGTTATGTCAAAGTCTCACCTGCCCAAGACCGCCGTCGTCCAATGCCGCCGGGTCTGGAGCGCGAAGAATTGAGATAGCTCGCGAAAAGAAACAACAGCCCTCGAGAGATCTTTTCGGACCTCCCACCGCATGGCAGACAATGGAAAAACGGTGCCCAGCCTGGGCCTTCTCTGTGGATATAGCTGGCAGGACTCTTCCACACCGGTGATTCTCGCGTTCTTGACGGACCAGTGATCCGATGTCGATACTCGCCTGCCTTGCCTTTGTGAGCGCGATCCACTTCCTCAGCCGGATCTGACCGGCCGGACCGCTCTCGGTGACAAGCAGAAAAGATGTCCCGGAGGATGACGCCGGCCCTTTCCACAGATGTGGACGGGTTTGTGGACAACCTATCCGGTGGGAGGAGAGGTCTTGGTACAAGAATATGTCGCGCACGACGAATGGGGCCAGTTTCAAGCCGTCTTGAAGGCAGGAGCCTCCAAGGGGAACTGGGACACGTGGCTGTCCCGACTGAAACCGGATTTTGCCGGGGAGGCGCCGACCCTGATCGCTCCCAGCGAATTCCACCTTCGCTGGGTGCGCGACAAGCACGGCGACCTGCTCGAGGCCGCCTATCGCGACGTGTTCGGTCCCGAAGTCAGCCCCAGCTTTCGGGTAGTCGAGCCCGAGCCCGTCGAACCGGCGCTTCCTTTGGGTGGGGAGGAAAGCGGCGACTCAGGGCTCAGGACCACCAGCGTCAATGACACCCCGCCGACCAATCTCATCTCCCGTTATCGCTTCGAAAGCTTCGTGGTCGGTCAATCCAACCGCTTCGCCTGGGCCGCCGCAATGGCTGTGGCCGAACAGCCCGGCGCCCACTACAACCCACTGTTCATCTACGGCGCAGCTGGACTGGGCAAGACTCACCTGCTCAACGCGGTGGGGCACGAGGCACTCGAGATGTACCCGAATCTCGTGGTCAGATATGTCTCCTCGGAGAACTTCCTCAACGACTTCATCGACTCGATCAGACGCAAGCGCCCCGATGACTTCAAACACCGCTATCGGGGCGTGGACATCCTGCTCCTCGATGATGTTCAGTTCTTCGAGGGCAAAGAACAGATTCTGGAGGAGTTCTTCCACACCTTCAACTCCCTCTATGAGTCGGGGAAGCAGATGGTCATCAGCTCCGACCGGCATCCGCGCAACCTCTCATCGCTCGAGGACCGGCTCCGCAGCCGGTTCGAGTGGGGTCTGCTCACCGATATCCAGCCTCCAGACGTGGAGACCCGGCTCGCCATCCTGAAGCGGAACGCCGAATTCGCCCCACGGCCGGTGCCGATCGAAGTGCTCGAGCACATCGCAAGCCTGGTTTCGGACAACATCCGCGAGCTGGAGGGGGCGCTGACCCGGGTCACCGCCTGGTCGGCCCTCAACCGAAGGGACATCGACTTCGAGACCGCCGAGCGAGTCCTCAGGGATATCGTCACCACAGACGAGCCGGTGCCGTTGAGCCCGGAGATCATCATGCGCACCACCGCCTCGGCCTATGGTTTCTCCGTCGAGGACGTGCTGAGCCCCAGCCGTCGCCAACCACTGGTCCTCTGCCGTCAGATCTCGATGTACCTGTGTCGGGAGCTCACCGACCTCTCACTGCCCAAGATCGGCCAAGCCTTCCAGCGCGATCACACCACCGTGCTCCACTCCGTGGACAAGGTGAAGCGCATTCTCCGCTCGGATCGAGCGGTCTTCGACCGGGTCACTCAACTCACACAGGACCTGAGGAAAGGTATGGGTATTTCCCCAGGCACCTGAGTTATCCCCCGGATGACCCGATTTGTCCCGGCTCTACCAACATGAGGATCCCCAACACAATCACCAAGCACGCGCAGCTCAAACTCCACTTATCCCCATATCCACAGCCCCCTACTACGACTAATACTCTCTTAATCAACTTCAATAGCAATAGAAGAAGGGATAGCCACCTGTGAGAATCCGAGCGCAGCGAGATGACCTTGCCGACGTTCTCGCCCGAGCCACAAGGGCCGTCGGCGCCCGCGCCGCCTTGCCGGTCCTCCAGGGGCTGCTGTGTGAGGTGTCGGGCACCACGCTGCGGGTAACCGGCACCGACCTCGATGTGACGGTTCGCACCACGGCGGAGGTCGAAGTGATCGAAGAGGGCAGGGCGGTGATCCCCGGCCGGCTCCTCTCCGAAGCCGTCAGGAAGATGCCGGCCGGATCTGTCACCATCGGTGTGAGTGACACCGACATCGAGATACAGGGCAACGGGCCGCGCTTCACATTGCGACCTCTCATCGTTGAGGACTTCCCGGTCCAGGACGAATTGGTCTCGGACGGGGTGGAGGTCGACGGGGAGGTCTTGGCCGAAGCCATCGCCCAGGTGACGGTGGCCGCTTCCGGCGATGGGGCGCGACCGATCCTGACCGGTGTGCTGTTCGAGAGCTCCGATTCGGGGCTGCGCATGGTTGCAACCGACTCCTATCGCCTGGCCAAGCGGGACCTCGAAGGTGTTGGTCTCGAAGGTTCGGGGCTGGTCCCCGCACGAGGCTTGCGGGAGCTTCCCCGCGCCATCGGAGCGGCCAAAGTCACCGCCCAGCTCAGGGACCGCGAGGCTGTGTTCACCTCTGACAAGGGCATGCTGCGTCTTCGTCTCATCGACGGGAACTTCCCCAAGTACCAGTCTTTGCTCCCGGAGAGTTATCCCAATCAGGTGGTGATCAAGAAGGACGTGCTTCTCGACGCCTTGGGGCGTGTCACCTTGGTTGCCGAGGATCACATCCCCGTCCGGTTGAAGTTGCTCGAAGGAGGGGTCGAGGTGAGCGTCACCCGTCAGGATGTTGGTGGCGAGACCGAGCATCTCCCCGGAGAGTTCTCGGGCGGCGACGAAGAGGTCTCGATCGCCTTCAACCCACGGTATCTGCAGGACGGAGTGACCGTCATCCCTGGAGACTCGGTTCGGATCAGAGTGATCGATGCGTTCAAGCCGAGCGTGATCGACAGCGGCGCTGACGACAATTTCCTCTATCTCCTGATGCCCGTACGGGTTTGAATGAAAGTCGACTGGATCGCCCTCACCGACTTTCGCTCCTATCCGACTCTCGAGTGGCAGCCTGAACCGGGAGTGAACCTGCTTCTCGGCCCCAACGGGGCAGGGAAGACCAACCTCCTCGAGGCGATCGCCTACCTGGCCTCGCTCCGCTCTTTCCGGTCGGTGGGCGACGGGGCCTTGATCAAAGACGACGCAGAGTCGGCAGTGGTGCGTGCCGGGGTGTCAGGGCTGGACAGGGAACGGCTGATCGAGGTCGAGATACCGCGGGTCGGGCCGAGGAGGACCCAGGTGGACAAGACCCGGCTCAACCGCACGGCAGACCTGTTGGGAGCCCTGCGTGTGATCGCGTTCCTTCCCGAGGACCTGGATCTGGTGAAACGTGGTCCAGCCCTGAGACGTGACCTTCTCGATGCGATTGCGGTGCAACTCTGGCCCGCGGCCTATCTCGATCAGTCCGAGTTCGATCGAGCTCTCCGCCAGCGAAACGCATTCCTCAAATCGGGAGCGAGGGACGACGCCACTCTCTCGGTATGGGATGCGCGTCTCGCTCAGTCCGGGGGCAGGGTCATGGCTCGCCGTGCCCGCGTGATCGAGACCCTTACCTCGCTGCTCGATGCGTGTTATGAGGATATCGCCCAGCAGCGGCACCGGGCGTCGATTGGCTATGTGGCCTCTTGGGGAGGGGATGATCAGATCCTGAATCGCACGGCGGCCGACTTCTCGACGGCGATCCTGGAGGCGGTCGAGGTCTCCCGGCGGGCGGACTACGAACGGAGGCTGACCACGGTGGGGCCCCATCGGGATGAACCGGTGTTCCGAATCGATGGGACCGAGACCCGGACACATGGCAGTCAGGGGGAGCAGAGGACCATGGCGCTGGCGGTCAAGCTCGCCTCACATCGCGCCGTTGCCGACCTGGTGGGCGAGCCGCCGGTCCTGCTCCTCGACGACGTCTTCTCGGAGCTGGACCCAGAACGCGCCGGGGCTCTGGCCAAGGCGCTCCCCGGTGACACCCAGACCCTGATCACCTCGGCGCGCCCGGAGGACGTGCCGATAGTGGGGTCGGTGTGGAGAGTAGGGGAGGGGGTGCAACGATGAGGGATGACGATCTCGCGTCATTCGAATCGTCGCTGCTCGAAGTCTTCCGCCGTCTTGGTCTGCCCGATCCGGTCGTCATGTCGCAACTGACCGAGAAGTGGGACGAGCTGGCCGGCAGCCCCTGGTCGGGTCACTCGACCCCCTTGTTCATTCAAGGCACGACACTGGTGGTAGAGGCCAGCTCGCCGTCGATGGTCGCCTTCCTCAGATACGGATCAGCCGACCTGATCCGGGCGATTGCCGACCGTCTTGGCGAGGGTGTGGTCGACCGAATCGATGTCCGCCCACCAGCGGGTCGCTGAGGTCGCCAGCTCCCTTGATGAATTCGGTTTTGCCAGGTAATTCTTGTAAAATGACATTCGTGCAACTTGCCTCTGCAGTCAGCCCGGGTAAGTCAGCCAGGTCAGTTATCAGATTCCCAGAAGCGGGCTCACAAGGAGGGTTGTGACGGCCACTCGCGACAGTTACGAAGCCAAAGACATCACCGTTCTCGAGGGTCTCGAGGCGGTCAAGCGCCGACCCGGCATGTATATCGGGTCCACCGGTCCCCGCGGTCTTCACCATCTCATCTGGGAGGTGGTCGACAACTCGGTCGACGAGGCGATGGCCGGTTATTGCACCAGGATCAGCGTGACCCTGCTCCCCGACGGAGGGGTGGAAGTCATCGACGACGGTCGGGGGATCCCGATCGAGCACGTAACCAAGACCAAACGATCCGCTCTCACCACTGTCCTGACCACTCTCCACTCGGGCGGCAAGTTCGAGCAAGGTGCCTACACCGTGTCCGGTGGGCTCCACGGCGTCGGTATCTCGGTGGTCAACGCTCTCTCCACCCGTCTCGAAGCTGAGGTCCGGCGTGGGGGTCACCTCTATTTCCAGGAGTTCAAGGACGGCGCACCGAAGACCCGCGATCCCAAGAAGATCAAGCCGGTCAAGAAGAGCGGCACCACGATCCGCTTCTGGCCCAGCACAGGTACCTTCCAGGAGACGACCTCCTTCGATTACGACACTGTGGCGTCGAGGCTTCGCGAGACCGCGTTTCTCAATCGAGACCTGCAGATCACTTTCACCGATCAACGCGAGGAACCTGCGCTCACGGAGGTCTTCCATTACAAGGGTGGCCTGGTCGACTTCGTGAAGCACCTCAACTCCAAGCGTGACCCGCTCCACCCTCACGTGATCGACATGATCGACGTCGGCGAAGACGCCGAGCTCGAGGTCGCCATGCAGTGGACCACCTCCTATACCGAGTCGGTGCTCTCCTTTGCCAACAACATCAACACCCACGAAGGGGGCACCCACGAAGAAGGCTTCCGCAAGGCGCTGACCAAGGCGATCAACGACTTTGCCCGGGCCAAGGGGCTCCTCAAAGACAAAGACGAGAACCTGACCGGAGAGGATGTTCGAGAAGGCCTGACTGCCGTTATCTCGGTGCGGGTCAAAGAGCCGCAGTTCGAGGGTCAGACCAAGACCAAGCTGGGCAACACCGAGATCCGCTCCTACGTGGAGAGAGCACTCAACCGCAAGCTCCCCGAGTGGCTCGAGCGATATTCGCCCGAGGCGCGTCGCATCGTCGACAAGTGTGTCAGCGCGGCGAGGGCAAGGGAGGCGGCGCGCAAGGCTCGAGAGCTGACACGTCGCAAGTCGGGGCTCGAATCGGGCGGGTTGCCCGACAAGCTCGCTGACTGCTCGAGTCGCGACCCGGGCGAGTCCGAGCTGTTCATCGTCGAGGGAAAGTCCGCTGCCGGGCCGGCCAAATCGGCGCGGGACTCTGCGACTCAGGCCATCCTCCCCATCCGGGGGAAGATCCTCAACGTAGAGAGGGCCCGTCTCGCCAAGGCACTGCAAAACCTCGAGGTCCAGGACATCATCACCGCCATGGGAACCGGGATCGGCGACGAGTTCGACGCCAGCAAGGCCCGCTACCACAAGGTCGTGATCCTGACCGACGCCGACGTCGATGGCTCCCACATCCGGACTCTGCTGCTCACCTTGTTGTTCCGTCACATGAGGGGGTTGATCGACCACGGTTACGTCTATGTGGCGCAGCCGCCTCTGTATCGGGTCAAGATCGGATCCAAGGTCCACTATCTCAAACACGAGGAAGCCCTCAACGAGTTCAAGAAAGAACATCCCAAGGTGAAGCCGACCCGTTTCAAGGGACTCGGCGAGATGAACCCGAGCGAATTGTGGGAGACCACCATGAACCCCGAGACCCGGACCCTGCTCCAGGTGACCATGGAAGACGCACTCCGGGCCGAGGACGTGTTCGAGACCCTGATGGGCGATGACGTCGCCCTGAGAAAGGCCTTCATCCAGCAGAACGCCGACGACGTCCGATTCCTGGACATCTGATCCCAATGAGCGAAGAGACACTCGGGCCAACCCACCCCAGCTCCGACATCGAGATCACCAACGAGATGGAGCAGAGCTTCATCGACTACGCCATGTCGGTCATCGTCTCCCGGGCCTTGCCCGATGTCCGGGACGGTCTCAAACCGGTGCAACGCCGGATCATCTATTCGATGTTCGAGAACAACATCACCTCGGCGTCGGCGCATCGCAAGTGCTCGAAGGTCGTTGGTGACGTCATGGGGAACTACCACCCCCACGGTGACCAGGCCATCTACGACGCTCTGGTCCGTATGGGCCAGGACTTCTCGATGCGGCACCTCCTGATCGACCCCCAAGGCAACTTCGGCACCATCGACGACCCGCCGGGAGCTGCCCGGTACACGGAATGTCGTCTCACCAAGCTCTCGGCGCATCTGCTCGACGGGATCAGGGAGAACACGGTCGATTTCGTCGAGAACTACTCCGGGGAGATGCAACAGCCCTCGGTCCTGCCAGCCCGTTTCCCCAACCTGTTGGTCAACGGCTCCCAGGGGATCGCGGTGGGGATGGCCACCAACATCCCGCCACACAACCTGGGGGAGGTGATCGACGCCTGCATCCACACGATCGAGAACCCCGATGCCAACTCCGAGGAGCTGCTGCAATTCGTCAAAGGCCCCGATTTCCCCACCGGCGGGTTCTTGATCGGGACTGCCGGGCTTCGTGACGCCCTGACCACGGGGCGGGGATCGGTCAAGATCCGCGCCGTGTGCGACGTCGAGGAGATTCGCAAGGGGCGCACCGCGATCATCGCCACCGAGCTCCCCTACCAGGTGTCCATCGAGCGGATCATCGCCAAGATCAAGGAATTGGTCGACGGCCGGAGACTGGAAGGTATCGCCGAGGTCCGCAACGAGAGCTCGGATCGGGTCGGCACCCGGCTCGTGATCGAGTTGAAGGCCAATGCGGTGCCCCAGGTCGTCCTGAACCAGCTCTACAAGAACACTCCGCTGCAGGACTCCTTCGGCTACAACATGGTGTCGCTGGTCGACGGGGTGCCCCGCACACTCAACCTGGCCGCCATGGTCGGGTACTACCTCGACCATCAGATGGAGGTGGTGGAGCGACGCACCCGCTTCCGCCTGGAAGAGGCCCAGGCCCGGGCACACATCCTCGAAGGCTTGATCATCGCCGTCGACAACATCGATGAGGTGATCAAGGTGATCAGGGGCTCGGCTGACACTCCCGACGCCCGCACCAATCTGATCGCCCGCTACGAGCTCTCCGAGATCCAGGCCAACGCCATCCTCGACATGCCGTTGCGTCGTCTCACCGCCCTCGAGGTCGACAAGCTGCGGACCGAGCTGGCCGAGCTCCGGGAACTGATCGCCGAGCTGGAGAAGATCCTGGCCGACCCCAAGATCCGTTGGGGGATCATCAAGGAGGAGCTGACCGAGATCCGATCCACGTACGGTGAGCCCAGACGGAGCCGGATCATCCCCGATGAAGGCGACCTATCCCTCGAAGACCTCATCGCAGACGATGAGTTGATCGTGACCGTGTCCGAAGCCGGCTATGTCAAGTCGGTTCCGGCCTCCACCTATCGGACGCAGGCGAGGGGTGGTCGCGGGATCAAGGCCGCAGAGGTCCAGGGCGAAGACGTCATTCGCCACCTGGTTCACACCACGGCACACGCCTATCTGCTGTTCTTCACCAATAAGGGCCTGGTCCATCGAATCAAGGCACACGGCATCCCCCGCCAGTCCAGGACGGCCAAAGGGGTCCTTGCCCAGTCGGTGCTCCCGCTGGGGCCGGAAGAAACAGTTCAGGCGATCATCGACACCCGGAATTACGAGACCGGGCGCTACCTGGTGTTGGTCACCAAGCGCGGTGTCGCCAAGAAGACCGAGTTCAAGGAGTACGACTCCAGGAACCAGACGCTGGTCGCGATCAAGCTGATCGGTGACGACGAGTTGGTCTCGGTCCGCCCCACCAACGGCGAGAACGACATGCTGATCTTCACCAGGGACGGCATGGGGATCCGTTTCAAGGAGGCCGATCTGAGAAGCATGGGCCGGGGAACCCAGGGAGTCCGGGGGATAAAACTGCGCGAGGGTGACCGGGTGGTAGGAGCGGTGTCCAACGTCGAGGGCGACGAGGTCCTTCTCCTGACATCGGCCGGATATGGCAAACGGACCAGTATGGGGGAGTTCCGTCGTCAGACCCGGGGCGGGATCGGAGTCAAGGCGTTCAAGCTGACCCGGGTCCGGGGAAGCCTGATCGGAGCGAGGGCCGTGTCCAAGGACGACGACGTGTTCCTGATCTCTTCCAAGGGGATCGGCATCCGCACCCCGGTGGCCAAGATCAGCCGTCAGAAGCGGGACTCGACCGGAGTGCGAGTGATCGACGTCGGCGCCGGCAACGAATTGTCCGCCCTGGCCATTGTGCCCGACGACGACCTCGGAACCCTATAAGGGGTCTTTGTCGTTGGACAAGCGTGAGGGTCTCTTAGACTCTCCCCATAACCAGGAGCCCTCATGGCAACAGTGCGACGCGTACGACGCATCATCCGCAAGATCGACCCTTGGACCGCCTTGAAGGTGTCCTCGGTGGTTTGGGCCGTGCTCGCCCTGGCGCTGGTGCTGGGCGGGATCATCTTCTGGTCGGTCCTGGAGCGGGCGGGGATCCCCCAGAACATGACCGATTTCATGGTGGAGATCACCCTGCTCGACGAAGGTGCGCAGCCCTTCGCCAATGTCGAGCAATTCTTCCGCGTGATGGTCTTTGGATCCGTGGTCTGGTGGGTGACCATGACCGGTGCCACCGTCGCCGGCGCCATCGTCTACAACCTGGTCTCCGATGTCGTCGGTGGGCTGGAGTTGGTGGTCCTCGAGGAGACGCTGAACCCGGTGGCCCCGTCGCAGGTCCTCCACCCACCCAGCGACTACGCGCCGGGCAATGGGGCAGTTACCCCGCCCCCCGACCAAGCCGACATCCCGACCCAGGAAAGCCCCCGGGTCCACACCTCCTGACACCACTTACCTGAGGTACGTGGCGCCACATATGGCGCCACCCGGACACAGAAGGGGGGAGTACCGGCGTAGCCGGGGAGGGGGGAACTCCTGGCACCACCCGGACACAGAAGAACCGCGTTCAGCGGTCTTCGGCCATCACCAGCCCCATCGCAGCCGCCGTCTGCAGGTAGCTCAGCGCCGAGTCCCAGACTGCCCCCGGCTGGTCGACGACGATGGCGACTCCGGCCGCGAGAGCGATCCCGGACAGAAAGGCACCGTCGTCGATGATGGTCACTCTTCTCTCGGCCCCCGCCGCCAGGCAGGCAGCCAGCTGATCGGGGGACTTGGCCAAAGCGATATGTCGTTCCCCGAAGATGGCGTCGGAGGCTTTCAGCGCACCGATCGGATCGGGGAATCTCACTTGATGGTCGGTTCCCTCGTCCAGATCGGGATGGGCCACGGCCACGACCCTCGGCTCCGGCTCGCGGGCCGCCAGCGCCAGGGCCACTCCCACCGGGGAAGCTCCCCAGACCACCACGCCGTCGGCCTGTTCGTCCCCATCCCACACCAGCCTGACGCCAAGCTCACGTGCCTTGCCAGGTGCCCCGTCTCCGGTCCCGATCAGGACGTCGCAGCCATCGGCATCGGGCACGACTCTGAAACTACGACTACGCGCCGGGCCGATTACGACGACCTCGTCGATTCCCGGGTGAGCGCTGAGGGAATGAGCTGCCCGCACCGCGATGTCCCCGGTGACGAGGACGCCAACCTTCACGACGGTTCGACTGGATTCCAGGCTGCGTCGGGAATGACGACCTCGGCCTCGCGGCGACGCCACAAGAAGAATGCGGCGATCGCGCCGAGAATGATGACTGGGGAGATCCGCTTCACGACATGCAGTCTATGGTCGATTCTCAGCTTCCCGAACTGACGGGCCCTCCATAGGCCCAAGCGTCCAGAGGGGTCCCCTCGGTGAGATCACCAGCCTGCTCGACACTGTCCGCCCTGACCTCGATGACGTACTGCCCACCGATGACCACCATCTCGTGTGACATGGAGCCGGGATCACCCATGGTCTCGATCAACTCCTCCACCTCCTGCGACCACCTCTGCAGATCACCCAAGACGAAGGGAACCTCATGCACCACCAACCCCGGGTCGTCGATCTCTAGGCAGGCCACCTGCCAATCAATCTCACCGACATCGGTGATACCCACGTGCAGCTCGTCGCCCTCCGTCCACATCCCACCCCAGAGTCTCTGCTCGAGATCGGGTGAGAGCCCCACGAGAACTGCGAGCGGGTCGACACGCTGCGATGCATCGAGGTCCATTCCGGAACAGGGCAGGTACTCGACTGTCGGTTCGGGCGGAAGCTTGGTCTCGGCAATACCACAACCCAAGAGGGTCGCTCCGAGCAGGAGGAAAGCGAGTAGTCGTGACGGCATCGGCGCTGCAGATCTTCCCACGGCTGAGTCGATATTGTTGCGATTTGACTCAACAGACGTTGACTCAATAATCTACGACTGATGGATCTATCCCAACGAGCGCGTATCCACCACGCCCTCGGCGACCAGGTGAGGCTCCAGGTCGTCGACGAGTTGTACCTGGCCGACCGGACACCGGCGGAGATCGGAGACCTGGTCGGTCTCCCGAGCAACCTGGTTGCCCATCACCTAGCGGTGCTCGAGCAGACCGGGCTGCTGACCCGGCACCGGGGGGAAGGTGACCGCCGAAGACGCTACTTATCGCTGAATCATGACCTCCTCGCCAACACAGTCACCAGATCTCCGATCACGGCGGGTTCGGTGTTGTTCGTCTGCACTCACAATTCGGCTCGGTCCCAGTACGCCGAAGCAGCCTTGAGGGACCGGATCGGGGTCGACGTCCAGAGCGCCGGAACCATCCCAGCCGATCTGATTCACCCAAAGGCCATTTCGACGGCGGCGGAGATGGGAGTCGAGCTGGCCTCGGGGAATCCCAAGGCATACGACCAGGTCCGGGGAACGCCCGATCTGCTGATCTCGGTTTGTGATCGGGCACGGGAGACAGCGATGCCGTTCCGAGCACGTCACCTTCACTGGTCGGTGCCCGACCCGGTGGAGGTCGATCGGGTGGAAGCTTTCAGAGCCGCTTTCGGAAGCATCAACGATCGTCTCGACCGACTGGTTGATGCGTTGGAAGGAAGGACAATCTCATGACGACACGCGCCGAACTGACCGCTGGCGAGCAACTCCAGATGAGACAGGGCGCCGAGCGACTCAAGAAGCGATTCGAGGGGCAGCTCAACGTCGAGTCGATCGAGCGGTACCTGCTCGACTCCTTGGACCAACTGCTGGAGCGGGCCCGGACCACGGCATGGGTCCCGCTGCTCGCCGAGCGGTTCGCCACAGACCGGATCAGGGCGATAATCCGGCTCGAGTCGGACCTGACCACCCTCAATCCGAGCGTCCTCTTCCTCTGCGTCCACAATGCCGGCCGCTCACAGATGGCTGCCGGGTTCATGCGGGCCCTTTCTGGCGGAGCTGTTGACGTGTTCTCCGGAGGGTCGGAGCCGGCCGAGTCGGTCAACCGGGCCGCGGTCGAGGCCATGGCTGAGAAGGGAATCGACATTGGGCGTGAGATCCCTCAGCCCTGGGCCGACGAGATCATCAAAGCGGCCGACGTGGTCGTCACCATGGGTTGTGGCGATGCCTGCCCCATCTTCCCCGGGAAGAGGTACGTCGACTGGGAGTTGGACGATCCCGCCGGAAAATCGGTCGCAGATGTGCGGCCGATTCGGGACGATCTCGAGCGAAGAGTGAGAGAGCTGATGACCGAGTTGGGTGTCGAGGCGGTCCGCTGACAGACCATTAGAGCGAAGCAAGCGACTCCAGCGCCCGGTCGACTTCGCCGGTTGTGTTGTAGTGGACGAACCCGATTCGGACCAGACCACCCGTGTCGAGAAACCCCAGCCGATCCATGGCATTGACCGCGTAGTAGTGACCTGACCAGACGTAGAGTCCTGCCTCGGCCATATGCGCTGCGACTTTCGAGGGGCCGACAGCGTCCACCGAGATGGCAAAGGTCGCCACCCGACGGTCGTCTGCTTCGGGCGGGCCATGCACCGTTACTCGCTCCATCCTGGCGATCCCATCGAGGAACCGGGTGGCGAGGGAGCGTTCATGATCATCGATCCGGGCATAGGCGCTCTCCAGCCGTCGTCTTCTCGACTCATGGTGATCTGAGCCGAGCTCGGCCAGGTAGTCCACGGCTGCGGTCACCCCGGCGATCGACTCGAAGCTCTGAGTGCCGGTCTCCAGCTTGTCGGGCGGATCGGAAGATGCGGGGCGGACCTTGTAGAAGTCGAGCTCGGCCAGACGGTCCAGCTTGCCATAGAGGATCCCGGTGTGTGGTCCGAAGAACTTGTAGGCCGAAGCAACCAGGAAGTCGCAGTCGATCGCCGCGACGTCGATCAGACGGTGGGGACCGGCGTGCACCGCGTCGAGGTAGACCAGGGCACCGGCTTCGTGGGCCAGTGCCGTGATGGCGGCCGCGTCGACCACGGTGCCGATTGCGTTGGAGGCGACACAGGTGGCCACCAGCCGAACGGTGTCGTCGAGCAAGTCCGCGATCGCTCCCGGGTCGAGTTCCCCGTTGGAGGGGTCGAACTCGGCGACCCGGACCTCGATCCCGGCGTCCTTGGCCGCCCGCACCCAGGGCGTGAAGTTGGCGTCGTGATCGAGGCTGGTGACCACGATCGAGTCCCCTGGTTTCCATGTCCTGGCCAGGGATCGACTGATGGCAAAGGTGATGCTGGTCATGTTCTGCCCGAAGGAGACCTCGTCGGGTCGGGCGTTGAAGAAGTCCGCCATCGCCTTCCGACCCTGGATGGTGATCTGCTCGGCGTGTGCCGACGCGGCGAATCCGCCGCCGAGATTGCTGACGCCGGCGGCGAGAACGTGGCTCATGGCATCGATCACCGACCGGGGGACCTGGGTTCCTCCGGGGCCGTCGAGGTAGGCAGCCTGTCCGCCGGCATCGGTGCGGGCCAGAGCCGGGAATTTCGATCGGATTGCGTCGACGTCGAGGGGAATCGGGCCGTCAGTCATGGACGTTGTCTAGCAGAGCAGGGTTCAGTCGCCGGCTGAACCGGCGTCGCCTCCGGTTGGCGGTGGAAACTGACTCGACGTCGGAGCAGGTGCGGCTCTCAGCAACCGTCCGAGGACTATTGGAGCCACCAGAGTGGTGAGGACCACCATCAGGACCACGATGGCGATCTCCTCGTCGCCCACAACCGATGACAGTTGGGTTGCGCCGAGGGCGGCGAATATCAGGCCGACCTCGCCTCGGGGGATCATGCCGACTCCGACCACGGTGCGTCGGATCGGCCGGCCCAGGGTCCCCAACCCGGCTGCGATCTTGCCGATGACGGCGAGGGCCGTGATCAGGAGGCCCGCTCCGAGCACACTCGGCTGGAACATCACCGTCACATCGACCTGGGCACCAACGGCGAGAAAGAAGATGGGAACCAGGAAGTACCCGATCGGTGCGATCTCGGTCTGGATTCGGTGGATGTGATCCGCCTGCGCCACGATCAGGCCGGCGACGAAAGCCCCGACGATGGGCTCCAGGCCGGCCAGGCTCTCAGCTGCTATCCCGACGGAGACGGCGATGACCAGGGTGCCGATGATGTAGCTGCCCGGGACCTTCAGCGCATCGAGCAGTCTGAGCAGGTATGGCATGAGCAGAGCCCCGACCCCGATGGCCACGGCGAGGAACAGGATCACTCGCAGTCCCAGGCTCCACAATTCAGTCGTCTCGAACTCGCCGCTTCCTCCCAGGAGACCCACCACGACGGCGAGGATGACAAGACCGATGACGTCGTCTATCACCGCAGCCCCGATCACCACCCGGGCCTCGTCGCTCTCCATCTTCCCCAGGTCGGAGAACACCCGGGCAGTGATTCCCACCGAGGTTGCGGTCATCGCTGCCCCCATGAAGAGGGCGACCTCGGTCGATCCTCCGCCCAGACCGAGGGCTTGCGCGGCGATGTAGCCCAATGCGAACGGGGTGACCACGCCGATACCGGCCACGAACATCGCCACTGGGCCCAGACGCAGCATGTCCCCCATCTGGATCTCGAGCCCGACCTGGAACAACAAGACGATGACACCGAGCTCAGCCAGGATGGATATCAAACCGCCTTCGGTGATGTCGATCCAGCCGAGAACGCTGGCCCCCACGATCATGCCCATGATCAGCTCGCCGATCACCGGAGGTTGGCGGATCCAAGCCATCAACTCCGCTCCCACCTTGGCGGCCACGAGGATGATCAACAGGTCGACGAGCGAAGAGACGATCTCCACGCAATGGCCTCCAGTTTCGAAGGTGCGGTCTGTCAGGACCGGCCCGAACCTCCGGTCTGATCCAGTTCTGGTCTGAGCGGGCCAAGCTAACAGCGCGGGCTCGGCGATGACCCCCATGGCTCACCTTCCGCGGACTCTCCGTCTGCCATTGCTGCGAGAATGACCATGGTCTTGGAACAGGGTCTATCAGCCGGGAGTTCGCTAGTGGGTCAGATGCTGGAGTGGCTTATGGACTCCGACCCGGCGATCCTCTGGCAGGTGATGCGTGACCTCACCGACGAGCCGGCGTCAAACATCGCCAAAGAGCGAGCCAGGGTGGCCGACGAGGGCTGGGGGGCGCGAATACTGGCCCTCCAGGCAGACGACGGGAACTGGGGCGGCGGTGTCTACTCGCCCAAATGGATCTCGACCACCTACACCCTGCTGCTCCTTCGGCATCTGGGTGCGAATCCAGACGACGCCAAGGTCCGGGCTGCCATCGCCCTGGTCGAGGAACGGGTGACGATGGGGGGAAAGGACCGGCCATTCTTCGACTACGCCACCGAGACATGTATGACCGGGATGACGCTCGCCCTCGGCTCGTACTTCCTCTACGACGCCAGATCGATGCCCCAACCAGAGGTCCTGCTGGACCGACAGAGGAAAGACGGGGGCTGGAACTGTCACGTCAGTTCGGACCGATCCTCTTTTCACACCACGATCTCGGTGTTGGAAGGGCTGCTCGAGTACGAGCGGGCAGTGGGTGGCGACCCGACGCTGGCCCGGGCCCGTAGCCGAGCTCACGAGTATCTCCTCGAGCGACGTCTCATGTACTCGCTGCGTACCGGCGAACTGGTCAACCCTCGTTGGCTGCTGATGTCGTTCCCGCCACGATGGTTCTACGACGTGCTCCGTGGCCTCGACTATCTCCGGGAGGCAGGGACCCAACCCGATCCCAGAGCCCGGGAGGCGATCGAAGTCATCGCCGGCAAGCGTCGCAAGGATGGCCGCTGGCCACTACAGAACCGTCACCCCGGCAGGGAGCACTTCGTCATGGAGGAGGGCTCGGGCAAGCCGAGCCGATGGAACACACTGCGGGCGTTGCGTGTCCTCGACTGGTATGCCGGCGACGGGAGGGCATGATCCGTAGAGAATCGCTTTGAACCTGAAGCGGATCCTCTCAGCCGAGATGGCGTTTCAAATAGGAGATGACGTGATCGATTGCCTCTTCCTGCGTGTCGTCCACCTCGGGTTCACCGTCAGGTCCGCTGAGGGGGAAGACGTATCCGTGTAGAGGGTGGTCATAGGAGACCCACTCGACGTCCTTGCCCGCCTTCTCCATAAGCTCGTATGTGGCTCGGAATATGCCCTGCAGATGGTCGGTCTCCCTGCCCATGACAAGCATCGGGGTGTCGATCGTGGCGATCCGACCCATGGCGATGCCGTTGTCTATCCGGTCGAGCACCTTCTCGACCTCGGACATCTGCATGTTCTCGATGTTGCGCAGACCCGTGGAGTCATCGACCGAGACGGTGTCGTCGGGATCCAGTGCCAGGAACTCGTGGGCCGCCGGTTCGCTGGCGACCGCGGCGGCGACACCGTGGTATTCGGAGGCGATCTTCAACGCCATCTCTCCTCCGTGGCTCATTCCGATCAACCCGACCCGGTCGCCGTCGATGTCAGGGCGCGACTTCAAATGCTCGATGATGGCGATCTCGTCTTCGTACTCCAGTGGCGAGCGATTGAACAGCTCCCGGCCCTGGCGCATGTCCCTGACCAGCTCCCCTCCCAGGTTGTATCCCAGCTCGACCTCGGTGCGATAGCGGATCCACGTGCAGGCGAAACCGGCGTCCAGGAGACGCTCCATGATATGTCCCTGGTTCCGGATGGCCTCCCGAATCCAGGTCATGCCGCCGCCACCGTTTCCCGAGGCGAGCAGGACGACCGGAAAAGGGCCGTCCCCTGACGGGAGACGCAGCCCGATCGGCGCATAGAGCCCGTCCCAGGTCTCGACGTAGATGAGATGTGCCGGATACCGGGAGCCGGGGACGGGCTCGACAATCTCGATGCTCTCGGGATCGAGCATCGTTCCGCTCGAAGATTCAGGCATATGCTTCCTTTCGAAATGGGCGTCTCGGTCCATATTCTGGACGACAGTCTCCTAGATCATCTCGGTGGACGGGATGGCCATGTCCTCCAGGGCAGTCGGACAGCCACGGTTGTCACCGTCACGGGTTCACCCGGCCCATCAACGGTGATTTTGACACCAGATCGGCCAGATCCTCCCAAATCGATTGCTCTATGTCGGCGATCTCCAAGGGGCTCTATGGCGGATGCGAGATGGGCCGCGGCATCGTCGGAGTCGGCTGCTCTGGCGAATCGCTCCGCTACCACCTCCCAGAGGTCGGCGATGCGCATCATCTCGGCGCCCGCCTCGGAGAGATCGAGCTCGCTGGATTTTTGATTTCCTCCCCATTTCCACGACGCGTCCGAAACGTTTCGGGTAGGGTCGTTGATCGTCGTGAAGGTACGACTGATCGATGTGGCGAAAGAGGCTCGGGTATCGGTCACCACTGCGTCTCGGGCACTAGGTGGCTTCGACGATGTGGCCGAGCTGACCCGGAAAAGAGTGGAGGACACTGCCCGGCGCCTCGAGTACGTGCCCAATGTGTCCGCGCAACGGCTACGTCGGCGTCGGACGGAGATGATCGGCCTCATCTTGCCGGCCGACCAGACCGGTTTCGAAGAGCCCTTCTTCACCGAGTTCCTCGTCGGGGTTGGCGAAGAGGCGGCCACGCTCGACTTCCACTTGCTCGTAGCGGCACATCCAGCAGGCTCCGCGGCGGAGAGTGATACGTATCTGAAGGTAGTCAAGGGGGGATGGGTCGACGGAGTGGTACTCATCCGTCTTCGCTGGCAGGACGAACGGGTCCGCCTCCTGAAGGACCGAGGTTTCCCGTTCGTCGCCTACGGGCGGACCGGTGATGACGACGGCTATCCCTTCATCGACGAGGACTCCGTGGCGGGCCTGGGATTACTCATCGATCATCTCGTGCAACTCGGCCATCGCCGCATCGCCTTCGTCGCCGGCCCTGATGAACTGACCTTTGCCCGTCACCGGCTGCGCGGCTTCGGAGAGTCGATGACACGTCACGGGCTTCCCATCCATGATGGTTTGATCGTGATGGGTGACCTGCAACGTGATTCGGGCGCGGAGGCGATGTCACGCCTCATGGACGGATCGCTCCCACCGACGGCAGTTGTGTTCTCCAACGACCTGATGGCACTGGGCGGGATGGACGAGGCCGGCGCCCGGGGGCTGAAAGTGGGACAAGACGTGTCTATCGCAGGTTTCGACGGCATCACCGCAGGTGCCCACACAACCCCTGGCCTCACCACGCTACGCCAGCCGATTCGAGAGGTGGGTCGGCGTGTCTGTAGGACGTTGGTGGAGCTGATTGACGACAAAGCGCGTGCCAACCGGCACGTGCTGCTCGTACCGGAGCTTCTGGTGCGAGGGTCCACCGGGGCGTTACCGGCCCGGCACGGTCACCGCGCGCAAGCGATCGAGAGAAGGAGAGAGTGATGAAGAAGAGACGATGGGTGGCGCTGCTCGCGCTCCTGACGATGATCGCCGCGGGCTGCGGCGACGGCGAAACCGAAGGGACCGGAGACACAGGGACCACGGAGGCGTCCGACGCAGTAGATGTCGGAACCGTTGTCGTGTTCTCCACCCAGGCCAACCCGCCAGAAGAGCAGGACGCGATCATCAGCAACGTGTTCGAACCGTCGGGGATCGACGTCGAGTTCATCCCCGAGCAGGAAGGCCCGTTCGTGGATCGCACCTTGGCCGAAGCTCAGGCGGGAGACGTTCAGACCGACCTGCTCATGGCCCTTCACGGCACGTATCCCAGCCTTCTCGCTGGAGAAGCGCTCATGGATCTGAGCGACGTCGCCGCCGACCTCGCCGACGTGGGGATCGCAGAGGACTTCATGGAGCTGGGCAAGCTGGGCACCGACCAGCAGTGGTACATCCCCGTGTTTCAGGCCACCTACATGATGGCCGCGCACCAGGATGCCATGGCCTACCTCCCCGACGGGGTCGACGTCAACGCGCTCACCTATGACCAACTCCTGGAGTGGGCCGCCGCGGCCAGCGAAGGAGAGGGACGGCCGGTGCTGGGATTCCCGGCGGGAGAGGAGGGCCTGATGCATCGATTCCTCCAGGGGTATCTGTATCCGTCGTTCACCGGTGGGATGGTGACCGGATTCGACTCCCCGGAAGCGGTGGACATGTGGACCTACTTCAGCGAGCTCTGGCAGCACGTCTCACCTCAGGCCAACACCTACGCGTTCATGCAGGAGCAGCTCCTCGCGGGTGACGTTCTCATCGCCTTCGACCATCAGGCGAGATTGGTGGACGCCCTCGATCAGAGTCCCGACGACTTTGTGGTGTTCCCTGCACCCACCGGCCCCGCAGGTCTTGGCTTCATGCCGGTCCTGGTTGGGCTGGCGATCCCGGAGGGTGCAGCGAATGTCGATGGCGCCGTGGCCTTGATGGAGTATCTGCTCAGCGACGAGGGCCAGATCGGCCTCACCCAAGCCATCGGATTCTTCCCGGTCACAGAGGCTGAGGTGCCATCCGATGTGGGGGCCGCGATTCAGGCCGAAGCCACGGCCGCGGCCGACCAAACGGCGGCGCCCGATGCGTTGCCGTCGCTTCTTCCCGTTGGGTTGGGCGACCGTGGAGGCGAGTTCAACGAGGTGTATCGCAACGCCTTCCTTCGCATCATCTTCGATCAGGAGGACATCGCCACGGTTCTTTCCGCCGAGGGAGACAGGGTCCAAGAGATCCTCGACTCCGAAGAGGCCCCCTGTTGGCCCCCCGACCCGCCCTCGGACGGGACCTGCCAACTGAACCGCTGACAAGAGGAGACAATGGATCATGGGGCCGGGGGCCAGGCGCTCCCGGCCCCAAGGGAGACCATCGCCCATGAGCAGGAACAATCGCATCGCCTTGATGCTGTTGGCGCCATCGGCGCTGTTCTTGGTGATCTTCTTTGCGTGGCCGATGGTGCAGGCGATTCTGCTCGCGGTCCGCGACGACGACGGCTTCACGCTCAGCTACCTGAACAGGATGGTCGATGATCGGAACTTCGGGCCTGCGCTGCGTAACACGGCGGCGATCATCATCCTGGTCATCCCCCTTCAGTTCATCCTCGCCCTCATCATGGCTCTGGTGGTCTCCGCCAAGCTGCGGGGTAGCCAGACTCTCCTCTACATCTTCGCCGTGCCCATTGCCGTCTCCGACCTCGCCGCGGGCATCGTGTGGTTCTCCATATTCAACGAGTCGGGCTTCCTCAACACGTTTCTGGCCAACGTCGGGGCCGTCGCCGCCGGAGAGAGGGTCTTCTGGCTGTCGTCGGCCAGCGAGTGGCGTTTGCTGGGGACGGTCGTGGTAGCGGAGGTGTGGCGGGCGACCTCGATCGTCTTCGTCATCCTCCTGGCCGGACTTCAATCCATCCCGGAGGACTACGACGAGGCGGCCCAGGTGTTCGGGGCGAGCTTCTGGGATCGCTTGTGGCGGGTCAAGCTCCCTCTGCTCCGACCGTCGATTCAGGTGGCGTTGATCCTCCGCACCATCCTCGCCTTCCAGATCTTCGCCGTGGTGATCGCTCTCACCGGCGGGGCAACCAGGGTGCTGTCACTCGAGGCATTCACCTGGTACCGACGGTTGCAGAACGAGCACGTGGCTGCGGCATACGCCGCACTGATCCTGGTGATATCGATGGTGGTGGCCTGGATATACCTGCGAACCATCCGAACCCAGGAAAGACAGCAATGAGGTGGGTCTCCGGTCGCGGGCTGACCTATCTGATCGGGGTGGCCGTGGCCATGTTCATCATCATCCCGATCTACCTGATCGCCCTGATGGCGTTCGGCACAGACGACTTCATCAACCAATTCCCCAAGCAGTTCATCCACACCGCCGAGACCTTCACCACGGAGACGATCGAGTTCTTCTGGAACTTTCGCGGGGTTCAGGAGTCGGTGGTCGCCTCTCTGGCGGTAGCCGGGATCACCATCGTGCTCTCACTTGGCCTTGGGGCGCCGGCAGGCTACGCACTTGCCCGCTACCGCTTCCGCGGGGACGACGCCTACCGCCTCGGCATCCTCGCCACTCGGGCCTTCCCGGTGGTGATCCTGGCCGTTCCGTTGGTGACCACCTACATCACCTGGGGCATCGATGACACCGTTTTGGGCATTGCCCTTCTTCACACGGCCATGGCACTGCCCACCACCATCCTGGTGACGGCGTCGGTCTTCGTCGGGGTGTCAACCGATCTCGAGGCGGCCGCTCTCACCCTCGGATGCACGAGGAGGGAGGCGTTTCGACGCATCAGCCTCCCTCTTGCGCTTCCCGGGCTCGCTGCATCGACCATCTTCACTTTTGTCCTGTCCTGGAACGAGGTGTTCGGAGCGGCCGTGCTGTCATCGCGCAATCCGACTCTTCCCGCCAAGCTGGTCACCCAGCTGGGTGAGTCGTCCCTCCGATTCCGCTTCGCCGGTGGGTTCTTCATTCTCGTTCCCGCCTTGATCTTCATGGTCTTCGTCCGTAGATACCTGATGAGTCTGTGGGGGGTGAGGTTGAAATGACCGACCCAACAACCGCAAGCGTCCCATGATGGAGCTCTAGTGCACCGATTCGCAAGGCCCGCACGTATCTCGCCGGCTCTCGTCACCCCTGGCGGCGTCCTCCGACTCGCCGAACGGACCAAGTGCGACTGCGTCGGAAGTCCTTGCCAGATGGCAACGAGCGCTCGGCCATACACGCACGCTACTTACGAAACGGAGCACTAGATGGCGGAACTCGAGATCAGCGCAGTGTCCAAGAAGTTCGGTGACTTCGTGGCGGTCGACAATGTCGATCTGACCATCGCCGATCAGGAGTTCATGGTCCTGTTGGGCCCATCAGGGTGCGGGAAGTCGACCCTTCTGAGATCGATCGCCGGTCTCGAGGACGTCACGGATGGCCGAATCAGCATCGGCGGCCGTGATGTGACAACGGCAACCCCCAGGGACCGAAGGATCTCGATGGTGTTCCAGTCCTACGCAGTGTTCCCACACATGACTGTCTTCGACAACATTGCCTTTGGCCTCAAACGCCAGAAGAAACCCGAGGACGAGATCAAGAATCGAGTCCAGAAGGCCGCAGACCTCCTCCACATTGAGGAGCTCCTCGATCGCTTTCCCAACAGCCTCTCCGGAGGCCAACGTCAGCGGGTGGCGGTGGCGCGCTCCATCGCCTATGACGCCGACGTGCTGCTCATGGACGAGCCACTGTCCAACCTCGACGCTCTGCTTCGCATGGAGATGCGGGCGGAATTGAAGGCTTTGGTGAGAGAGATCCATGCCACGGTCATCTACGTCACTCACGATCAGGTGGAGGCTCTGTCGATGGGCGACCGCATCGCCATCATGAAGGAAGGTGCCATCCAGCAGATCGACGCCCCGATCTCGGTGTACGACCGGCCGTCGAATCTCTTCGTCGCCGGTTTCATAGGGAATCCGCCCATGAATCTGATCGACGTGAGGGTGTCGGGGGATCAGGTGAGCTTGGCCGGCCAGGCGATCACCGTGGCCGAGCCGCCGGGTGACGGTCGTCACATCCTTGGAGTGAGAGCCGAGAATCTTGAGCTTGCCGGGGAGGGCGTCGGCTTCTCTACCGAGGTGCTGGTGACGGAGCCACTCGGATCTCACAATCTGATCACATGTTCGCTGGGCGACGGGTTCATCAAGGTCTCGACCCATCCGGACGAGAAGCCTTCTCCGGGCACTCTTGTTTGGCTCCACCCCCTTCCCGACAAGATCCGCTGGTTCGACCCGGAGTCCGGCTGGGCGACATGACCTCCAATCCTCCGATCGGGATGGCTCTGATCGGCTGCGGCAACATCGGGACATTGGGCCACGCACCCGCCTTCGCATCGGCCGTCGGCGTCTCGCTCCTCGCGGTCAGTGACCTCAACCCGAGTCGAGCCGAGAACGTCTCGGCGATCACCGGCGCTGCGACGAGAAGTCTGGAGGAGATCCTCGCTGATCCGGCGATCGAGGCTGTCGATGTGGCGGTCCCCACAGAGGAGCACGAGCGGGTCTCGAGTCAGGCTCTCTCCGCAGGGAAACATGTCCTGGTGGAGAAGCCGATAACCACGAGCCTGGAAGGAGCCGAACGTCTGGTGGTCCAGGCCGCTCAGGAGAATCTCACCCTGATGGTGGGCCATGTCCGCCGTTTCGATCCTCGCTATCTCGCCATCGCCGCGGAGCTGGCGGCAGGGAGCGTGGGAACGCCCAGGTACATGAGACGAGCCGAGCGCCAGTGGCTTCCCTTCTCGGGAGATGCCTGGTCATGGTCGGGACCCGGCGGGGGCGTGCTCATGGACGTGGGAGTCCATGTCGCCGACCTGGTGCGCTGGCTGTTGGGGGAGCCGACAACGGTGTATGCCACGACGCGCCACATCAGACCAGAGGCCCGGGAGTGGGGGGACCACGTCTTTGTGACCTTTGGCCTGGGCGAATCGGTCACCGCCGTTGGCGAGGCGAGCTGGGCCCATCCCCGATCCTTCGCGACCTTCTACGGGTCGCTTGAAATCGTTGGAACGGACGGGATCCTCAATCTGCGAGATGCGGAAGGGCCCCTGCTCATTATCGGTCCCGATGGTGTGGAGCATCCCCGCTTCGGGCCCCTCCTCTCGACGATTCCGGCCGCCTTCTCCGCACAACTCGAGCACTTCGCCTCGGTGATTGCCGGCGAGATCGAGCCCCATCAGACAGCAAGCGATGCCGCACGTTCCTTGCAGGCATGTCTGGCAGCCGCCGAGTCGGTCGAGACCGGATCTCCTGTGAGCCTGACAGGACCCATATGAAGCGGGTTGCCATCGTCGGATTCGATCATCTCCATGCCATCGCTTATCTGGACGTCTTCTCCAGACATCCCGCCGTTGAGCTGGTGGGTATCTGCGACGATGGGATGAACCAGGCGCTGGCCTCGGAACGGGCCACGTCCGAAGGTCTGGTCTTCTCCGCCGATCTCTCCGCCTACCCGGAATGGGCAGTCGACGGTATCTACGTGGGGACGACCCCTGCCCGTCACCGGGAGATCGTGGAGTTGGCTGCGGCTCGTGGGGTTCACGTGATGTGTGACAAACCGCTGGCCACAACACTCCAAGACGCCGATGCGATCCTCGAGGCGGTGAGGGAAGCGGGGGTAGGCCTCTGTGTCCCGTTCCGGCCGGTTTTTCAAGAGCCGATCCGACTGGCAATCGAACGACTCCGATCGGGTGAATTCGGTGACGTGCAGGCGATCTACGCAGTCAAATACGGTCGGCGGCCCACCACCTCCCCAGTAGGGATGAACGCGGAGTGGTTCCTCGATCCGGACCTGGCCGGGTTCGGCGGGTTCGGCGACATCGGGAGTCACGCCGTGGACGCTATGTGTCGTATCGTCGACAGCCGGCCGGCGCAGGTCTATGCCCGACTCGGGTCACCGGTTCCGGGTGCCATCGACGATCTGGGCACGGCCCATCTCGAGTTCGCCAACGGAGTGCATGGCGTGCTCTCTGCGGGCTGGGTCAACCCTTCGGCCTCTCCTCGGTGGTTGGAGGTTCGCTTCGAAGTTCTCACCACCACACACACGTTCGTGGTGTCTGCTCCATATCGGGAGTTCGAAGTTGTCACCAACGAGCATCGTCATCTCGTGCCCTGGTTCCGCGACGATCTGGTTGCTCACGTCGACGACTTCGCGGCCGTGATGTCCGGCAATCCTCCTACGGTGTCCGGTCTCGATGGGCGAACCAACCTCGCTGTGCTCCTCGCCGCCTATCGCTCGGCCGACACCGGTGAGCCGGTAGCCGTCCCGGCATGACTCCCACCGACAGGATCCGCAGCCTTCTGGAGGAGTTGTTCGACGATGACGTGGCCAGGTCCCTGACGGAACGAATTCGGTCCCGATACCCCGCCGCACAACCAGATGGACGGGGGCATGGGTTCGGGAGCTCTGACTCCATCCTCATCACGTATGCCGACACCTTGGGCTCCGCCGCAGACACACCTCTCGCCACATTGGGCCGGTTCGTCGACGAGCAACTGCCGGAGGTCAGTCACGTCCATCTCCTTCCATTTTTCCCCTCGTCTGGAGATGGCGGCTTTGCCGTGGTCGACTTCCGCCAGGTCGACCCGAGTTTGGGGACGTGGGACGATGTCACCGCGCTCAGTGAGCGCCGCCGTCTGATGGTTGACCTGGTGCTCAACCACATATCGACTGAGAGCGAGTGGTTTCAGAGGTTCCTGGAAGACGATCCCGAATATCGGAAATGGTTCCATGTGATGGGGACCGGAGCAGACCTTGGCGACGTGTTCCGGCCTCGGACTCACCCTCTGCTCACCACCTTCCCAACACCCCGCGGGGAGGTGGCGGTGTGGACCACGTTCTCGCCTGGGCAGGCCGACCTCAACTTCTCCCACCCGCCAGTCGTGGAGGAGATGGTCGACATCATGATGACCTACGTCGTCCGTGGCGCCTCGGTGATACGCCTCGACGCCGTCGGCTACCTGTGGAAGGAACCGGGAACTTCCTGCCTTCACCATGCCAGCACCCACACCGTGATCAAGCTGTTGCGCGCGGTGCTCGATCACGCAGCGCCTCATGTCGCCCTGGTGACCGAAACCAACGTGCCGCATTCAGACAACGTGTCCTATTTCGGTTCGGGGAACGACGAGGCGCAGATGGTCTACAACTTCTCCCTACCGCCTCTCGTTCTGGACGCATTCCTGAGACATGACACCACGGTCCTCACCGCATGGGCCACCGGTCTCGGCGGGCACCGGCATGGCACGTTCCTCAACTTCCTGGCCTCACACGATGGGGTCGGGTTGACACCGGTACACGGGCTCCTGCCCGCCCACGCCAGCGAGGACATGGCTCAACGGGTGGTGGAGGCGGGTGGTCTCTGGTCGGGCCGCACCGCGCCAGATGGCGCGGTCATGCCCTACGAGCTCAATATCGCCTTCATCGACGCCTTGGCCGGGGGGAGGGAAGACAACAGCCACGAGGCCGCCCGCAGGTTCCTGGCCGCGGTGTCCATTCAGATGATCCTGCGCGGGGTGCCAGGGGTGTACATCCACTCTGCATTGGGAACACGGTCTTGGTGGGAAGGACCCGAGCTCACCGGGCAGGCTCGCTCCATCAACCGCCCAACATTGGATGTGGAGGATGTGACCAAGGAACTGGGCGACCCCCAGTCGACCCGAAGCGTGATCCTGGCCGGGCATCGGGCCATGCTGACAAGCCGGAGCGAGAGTGGGGCCTTCGATCCGTTCGGAGATCAGGTAGTCCACGACTCGGACCCGGCCGTCTTCTCGCTGACCAGGAGCAGCCGGGAAGGGGAGGTGTGGTGTGTGACCAACGTCACCGCTGACGAGGTGGCTGTGGAACCACCATCCGGCTGGTCCGGACCTCGCCATTGCCTTCTGGACGGCTCCATCGAGGAGGGCGTCTGTCATCTCCCGCCCTACGGATATCGCTGGTATGTGAGGTGACTCCGACCTGGGAAGCGGTTCATCGATTCCTCGACCTCAATTGGAAGGAAGAGGGCGGGTACACCGCCCCCAACCCCAACGTCTACCCGTGGCGATGGCTCTGGGACTCCTGCTTCCACGTGTTGCTGTGGTCGCGGCTGCGCCCGGAGCGCGCCCTCCAGGAGCTGGAAGCGGTCTTCAGCCCACAGGACCGGGCCACCGGGTTCATTCCCCACGTGCACTATGGGGGTGACCCCGGCTTCGACCAGACCTTGTGGGGTCAGGAATCGGTGTCCACCATCACCCAGCCTCCCATGTACGGCCATGCCATTCGCATGATGAGCGATGAAGGTCTCGATGTGCCCGAAAGACTCCTGGCGGCGGCCCGCCTCGGGATCGACTTCTTCATTCAGCGAAGAAGACACCAGGGTCTCATCTTGGCGTTGCATCCATGGGAAACCGGTTGTGACGACAGCCCTCGTTGGGATTCCTGGGTGCACAGCCCCTACACGCGGCACGGCTTTGCTCTGGTCAAGGGCCGCCTGGTAGGTGCCCTACAGCTCGATGGAGGCGTGGCGGTGGACAGTGACCTTTTCCGCGTGGGGTCGGTGGCGTTGACAGCCCTGGTGGCCTTCAACGCCCTGGAGTTGGTTCGAGTGACGGGTGACACCGGGCTGGCGGCCGAGGCCGTGGCCCTGACAGAAGGCCTCCAGGCCCAATGGGACGAGGGACGGGGCATCTGGGTGGACGGGGGACCCGATCCCCGACCATCGGGACGAGCGTTGACTCTCGAGGCTTTCCTGCCCCTATTGGTAGATGACAGTCATTGGGATCGCGCCCGCACGATCATCCTCGATCCAGCGCGATTCGATAGCCCTTACGGTCCTCGTCAGGTCGATGCCAGCCGAGACGACTATCGGTCCGACGGATACTGGAGGGGTGCCGCCTGGCCCCAGCTCAACTATCTGCTCTGGGTCGCTGCTCGGCGGCATGGCGACGCGGAGTGGGCGGCGCGACTGGCGGAGACCACGCTGGCCGGGGCCACCGCTTCGCGATGGTCCGAGTACTGGGATCCAGAAACGGGGATCGGCTATGGCGCCTCCCCCCAGTCGTGGGCTGGTCTTGCCGCGTTGATGACCGACGACCGCTGATTCGACCGAGATGAAAGTGGCGCCAACCGCGCCTACAGCGCCGTGTTTGAAGCGCCCGAAGACCCTCGGACCGGCCAGTAGGACTTGAAGCCTGACTACGACCAGAATCTCGAGGGTGTCTATCTCCTCACCGAAGTCGACTCGACTGTCACCTCGCCTCATCGATGTGGTTCTGAGCGTGGCATTGACCGTGGCGGTTGCCATTGGGATCAGCGTTGCGCCGGAGCAGGATGGGCCGCCAGCGACCGCCGCCTACCTATTGGCGCCCATCGTCGGTGGCCTCGCTCTGTTTCGAACTCGCTGGCCGCTTTGGATACTGCTGGCAACGGCGGTCAGTGTCCAGGTCTACAACCTGCCCGACAACCCGGGGATCTTCGCCGCGGTGCCATTGTCTGTCGCCTTGGCTACTGCGTGGGCCGGGGGCCGTCGACTTGCCTCCCTGCTCGTCACGCTCTGGTTCATCGTCGGGCCGTTGGTCTTTTTGATTCTGGCCGATCTTCCGGAGGATTTGAGGCTTCGGTTGGTCAACGGTCTTGTTTCCGACGTGGCGCTGATGGCCGCGATCCTTCTGCTTGGCGAAGCAGTGAGGAACCGTCGCGCCTTGAACAGAGAGCACACGCTTCTTCTGGCGGAGCAGCAGCGCTCTGAAGCGCTATTGCTGAACGTCCTGCCTGCCTCAATTGCAGTCCGCTTGCGTCAAGAGGAACACCTGATCGCCGACCAGTTCGATGATGTCACCGTGATGTTCGCCGACCTCGTCGACTTCACTCCGAGTAGTGAGAGTGTGGATGCCGATGAGCTGGTTCGAGAGCTCAATGACTTGTTCTCGGCCTTCGACCGTCTGGCTCAACGACATGCCTTGGAGAAGATCAAGACGATCGGGGACGCATACATGGTGGCTGGCGGGCTGCCCGAACCACGTCCCGATCATGCTGAGGCTGTGGCGGATTTGGCCTTGGCTATATGTGATGAGGTGGCGGTCCACCTCGACCCGACGGGCCGGCCGCTGGCGATTCGGGTCGGTATCGACACCGGACCCGTGGTCGCCGGTGTGATCGGCGAGCACAAATTCTCCTATGACCTGTGGGGCGACACAGTCAATACGGCGAGCCGGATGGAGTCGCACGGCGTGGCCGGGAAGATCCAGGTGACGGAGCGCGCCCATCAACGTCTCCGCGACAAGTATGTGTTCGAGCGAAGGGGTGCCATCGACGTGAAGGGCAAAGGCGAGATGGTTACCTGGTTTCTCATTGAGCGAATGAAAACCGGTTGACCACCTCAGTCGGTCGGTGGCCCACTTCTCATTCGGCGGGTCCCGCTCGGGCTCTCCCACGTAGACTGCCTGGGTGGCGCTCCTCGAGGTCGACGGTGTGGTCAAGCGGTTCGGGGGGGTGACCGCGGTCAACGGGTTCTCGTTATCCGTAGAGGCGAGCCAGCGGATGGCGCTCATCGGGCCCAATGGCGCCGGAAAGTCCACCCTGATGAATGTGCTCTCGGGTCTGCACCACCCCGACGAGGGTGAGATCCGGTTCGACGGCCAGCCGATTCACAGACTTCCTCCTCCGCGTATCTCCCTTTCCGGGGTGGGGCGAACTTTTCAAATTCCCCGGATCTTTCGTCGTCTCACCGTAGGCGACAACGTCTTGGTCCCGGTTGCCCACGCCGCCGAGATCAGCGGCGACGTGCGGGACCGGGTCAGGGAACTGCTGGCACTGGTCAAGCTGGAGGACAAGGCCGGACAGTACGCCAGTGAGTTGTCGGGTGGCCAACAGAAGCTGCTCGAGTTGGCCCGGGCGCTCATGGCCAAACCGAAGCTCGTTCTCATGGATGAGCCGTTCGCCGGAGTGCATCCAGAGCTGAAACGCACACTCATCGATGCCATCAGGTCCACCAACGAGGAGCAGGGGACCACCTTCCTCATCGTGAGCCATGAGATGCCGGTGGTCTCTGCTCTGTGTGAATGGGTAGTGGCCATGCACCTGGGAGCGAACTTCCTCGCCGGCGTTCCCGACCAGGTGCTCGACGACGAGCGGCTGGTCGACATATACCTGGGAGGGGAGGCAGACGATGCTGATTCGTTGTGAGGACCTCACCGTCGCCTACTACGCGGACATCCACATCCTCCTGGGTGTGAGCATGGAGGCGGAGGAAGACAGGATCACGTGCATAATCGGGCCCAACGGCGCCGGGAAGTCCACGCTTCTCAAAACGCTCTTCGGCTACCTCGTGCCCCGGTCCGGCAACGTGTATCTCGACGGCCGAGACATCACCGCCGTTCCCGCCCAGGATCGCATGCGGATGGGGATCGGATACGTCGACCAGTTGCACAGCGTTTTCCCGGAGATGTCGGTGGACGAGAACCTGGAATTGGGCGCTTGGACCTTCCGACGCGACCACTCCCGCATCGAAGAGGCCAAGAACAGGGTCTACGAACAGTACCCGGTGCTCTCGGATCGTCGGCTGTTGCAAGCGGGGCTCCTCTCAGGTGGAGAGCAGAGGATGCTGGAGATCGCCCGGATCCTCATGCCCGACCCGTCGCTGATACTGCTGGACGAGCCCTCGGCCGGGCTATCGCCCAAGATCACCCGGGAGATCTACGACGACATCATCAGGCTCAAGGAGGTCGGCAAGACCATCCTCCTCGTCGACCAAAACCTGAGGTCGGCGGTTCCCCGTAGCGACTATCTCTATGTCATGGAATTTGGAGAGATCAGCGCCCACGGGCAAACAGCCGAGCTCGGGGACGATCTGAGGACCATCGTCTCCGACTGGCTTTCCGTTACTTGAGCTTGGCCCGCAGCCAAGGCACACGGTCTTCGAC